>Ga0126369_10002219_pt1 | contig 13770 bp, 18 predicted proteins | sample PanSoiMetaPlot_1_FD_109646 | JGI IMG/M metagenome (GOLD analysis project Ga0126369, IMG submission 109646) | Tropical forest soil microbial communities from Panama - MetaG Plot_1 | ecosystem: Environmental > Terrestrial > Soil > Tropical forest > Bulk soil | place: Panama | collected 2016-02-17 | reverse complement strand
CCCTACAAATGCCCGTGGTGCGGCGGCTATCATATCACGCGTAAATTGCCAAGGATCAGGCGATAAGCTTCTGGTGAAGGTGAAAAAAAGTTGAAAAAAGTCGTTGACGAGTTTGAGGCGCTCACCGATGATGCATCCGCCGCACGGGACAGGTCAGATGACCATAACACCCGGCGGCAAACTTCGATTAACAATGAAAAAAAGCAGTCTGAAGGTAACGATTCTGGAGATCGGTCCAGAATTGGCAGCGCAGAAAAAAGCCAAATGCGTTGTCAACCGCGACCTCGATAAAAAGCACGTCAAAACTTGGGTGCGGCTTATCAAGCGCGGGATGTTTCGCAACTACGGGGTGATCTACGCGAACGGCGACGGTGAGTTCTACGATGGACAACACCGCATGTCGGCGCTGATCGAAACCGGACACACTGCCAGCTTCGTGATTCTGAGCGGGCTGGACAGCGTGGACATGAACATGATGGTGGATTCCGGTCGCAAGCGCGCAACATCGCAGCGGCTCAAGAACATCGGGTACGCCAACGCCGGGCTGATCTGCACGGCGATTGACGAGTATCTCGATGTGGTCGAGCACTGGAAGGGCAAGGTGGCGATGCTGATGCCCGATGAAGTCAAACACTTCATCGACACCAACCCGGATCTGGTGACCAACGCGCACCGCTGGGCGGGCATGCCGATTGAAGGTATCCCGACCAAGTTTTTGGTGGCCTACCAGTATTTGTACACGGTGCTGGAACCCGACAAAGTGGATCAGTTCTTTTTCGACCTGACCACGCATGGACGCGGGCTGGAGGAAGGGCACCCGGTGCTGGCGTTCTGGGCGATGCGGGAAAGCCCGGCAGTCGCCGAGGAGGACAACGACCACAAGCGCAACCTCTGGATCAAGAACGGGCTGATCGCCGCGTTCGAGGCGTACCGGGAAGGCCGGACACTGGACAAGATCGTGCCGACCAACAAGGTGCTGCCGATCAAGGGAATCGAGGCGCTGAAACCCAAGGATGTGGGCGAGCCGATCATCGCCGACGACGGCAGCAAGGACCAATCATCTGCGGATGAGTCTGAGTCCGAATCTTAAAACCGCAACAATCAACCAAAGGGATGGTCGCGGCTCTGACGCAAGGAAAGGGCTGGCGGCCATCCCGCATTTATGGACGAATTAACAACAACGACAACAACGATTATCACAGTGGACCCGGTAGCAACGGAGATTAACAAACTACACGAGGAGGTGTGTGAAGGACTAACGGCTAGTGCAAGCAAGGCGGCGCGAGCTGGCGAACTATTAACACAGGAAAAGCAAAAACGGAATCATGGCGAATGGTTGCCGTGGATAGAAGCGAACCTAACATTTAGTGAAAGCACGGCACAGCGTTATATGGGAGTATTTGCGAATCAACCTTTATTGGCAAAAGCCGCAGGCATGCGGGATGCGCCAATAACGTACAACGAGGCATTGAAGTTAATCGCGGGAGCACCTGACGAACCACTGAAGGAAATTAAGGTTGACGCCTACAGCAAGCGGAACGAAGCGCGCAAGACTTATATTCAGAAGAACGCGATTCCAGAGGTAGTCGCGGCGCTGGAAAGTGGAAAGCTAAGTATAGCAACGGCTGAACAGTTAGCACACGTGTCGAAAGAACTGCAGTTAGGAGAACTGCAAAAAGCTCTGGGCAAGAAACGGGCCAGTGGCGGCGGCAGGAAAGCGGGCTCAGCGGCTGCAACGCCCGCACAATCCGCCCCGGCTAAAACGTCAACACCCGCGAACGCGCCGCAGGCCGCCAAACCTGCAGACAAACCGGAAGAAGAGAAGCCGACCGTTGACCCGAAAACGGCGGCCAAAGCGATCACGCAGAAGCTGACCAGCGACTTCAAGGGGCTGGGCAAAAAGCTGGATGATTACAAGGGGGCGCTGCCGAAGGAACTGATCGAGCAGGGATTCAATGTCTACCGAAAACACAAAGGCGATAAGGCTGTTTTTGTGCTGGGGCCGGATGTATCCGAGCTGGAGAATCGCGACCGAGGCAAAGTATTCGGGGGCAGTGAAAGCCAGAAAGACCGCACGCTGGATGCCGACTGGGAGAACTACCGGAAAGGTAAAGTGCGCGAGAAAACTCTCACGGCGCTTTTCGAGGCGCTGAGCGAATACGAGGTGCCAAAGCGCGAGAAATCGCCAAGCTTCACCGTCAAACGCTACCCGACCGAAAACGCGGACCACTTCGAGCGGATGGTGACGATGCTCTGCGCTGATCTGCAGCGGCTGGTGCATGCCCGGCGGCAGATAGCAACCGGCAAACAGATCCGACTGATCAGCGTGATTGTGGACGGCATGATCAAATTCACAGAGGATGCAACAAAAGAGTTGCAAGCCGGTGGAACTTGAGCGAAACTGAAAGCACGATTACAACGATTAAGACGATGAAATTATCCACTATCCAAGAGGCAATCAATGCCGAGATCGACGAGCCAGTGTTGGCGATCCGGGGCAAACTCACCAAGCTATTCGAGCGGTTCAGCGGCGAAAGCCAGTACGGCGTCTGGACGCTGCAAAACGGGCAGCTGACCGATGACGAAGGCACCGCGATCAAGCTGCAGCTGTCCAACCGCGAGGAGATGCCGCAGAACTGGCGGAATCAGACGATCGAGATCCGCTGCGGCAAGGGTGCCAAAGGCTCTGGTTACACCGGGGTGAAAAGGATTGCCGACAAAAAAGACAAGAGCCCGGTGCTGCAATTGAGTGACAAGGCCGAGGTGTTCTTGTTTAAGGACGAGCACCAGCCCGAGAGCACACCCGCCAATGGCAACGCTAAGGCACCCACGAGCCCGCAGGACGCGCCGAAACCGTCCGGCAGTGGTGTGATACCCAAAGCGGAGGATTACGCGCCAGAACCGGCCCCAACGCCCAAGGGCGCAACCGCCCAGATGGCGCAAGGCATGGCCCAGATGTACCAGATCGCCAACACGCAATACGCGGCGATCCGCATGGTGCACGAGTATCTGGTGCCGTCGCTGGCCAAGCACGGAATCACGGTCGATCCCCAACAGGAAGCCGCGCTGGTGCAGAACATGCTGATCCAGATGTACTATCAGAAAGGGCACCATAATTTTCCGCTGACGCGCTTCATCAAGGCCGAAGCGCCTAAGGAACCGACGCCCGAGGATCTGGACCAGAGCGGGCCGGAACAACCTTTCTAATTTGCCATGAGGGATGGCGAAGGTCGAGGTGCCGCACGACGGTGCGGATTGAACAGCGGACTGTAAATCTGCTGCGTTCGCCTCGACTGCAGCCCGCCACGGACGCGCGGCGGGCATCCCTCCGAATCTGGAAAAGAAATCTCGAATTCAAGATCGCAACGATTTTAAAATGCCGACAATGAACGAAGAATCCAACGAACCACTGACGCCCGCACAGCTGGAGGCAGCCAAGGAAGAGATCGCGCCGGGCGCAATAATCGATCCAGCCAAGGTGGCGCATACAACGCATTCGCTAACAGAGCCGGACGAAGAACTGAACAGGCCCGTCTACCCGTACGGTGAACTGGGGCCGGGGCAGCCAGCCAAACCGGTCGAGAACACCGCACCGCTGCCAGCCGCGCCGCCCGCCAAGATCCGCAAGCCGCGCAAGCGCAAAGAGACCAAGGCCGACAGGCTGCAGGCCGCCGCGCAAGCGGTGCTGGACGCGGTGGCCGAGGCGCAAACGGCAGGCAGCGCGGCAATGGCCGCCTACGAGGCCGCGATCGACGAATTGCAGGGCGCGATTCAGACCGCGCAAGATGCGATGGAAAACTTGAAGAGCGTGCGCGAGGACGAGTATCAAGGCTGGTACGACAACATGACCGAATCGCTGCAGCAGACGCCGACTGGGCAGAAGCTGGAAGAACTTCTCAACATCGATCTGGACCCGTCATGGCCCGAGGTGCCGGACTTTGAAGAGCCGGACTTTGGCGACGTGGAGAGTGCCGCACAGGAAATTTTGGATGCCGACTATCCGCTGGGATTCGGCAAAGACTGAAAAAGAAAAACAACAACGAACAACAATGACACACGAAGAAAAAGAACGACAAGCAGAACGACCGAACTACTTCGACGAAGTGATGGCGGTGATTGACTCCGAATTGATGCTGCGGCTGCGCAAGCGATTCCAGAAGCGCGGCAACACGGTGATGGTGAACGTGATGAATGCGCAGATCGACATCCGCACGCGCGAAGAGAAAGCCGAGCACGAGGCCGAGAAGAAGCGGCACGAAGAAGCGAAGAAAGCAAAGAAAAACAAATGATTAAACGGGTACAAATCGCGGGGCTCAGAGGCAAGAGCTTCGACTTGGCAACGGGGCCGGTCACGCTGGTGATCGGCCAGAACACGGCGGGCAAGACGACGATCGCCGATGCGATCAAGTGGGCCATGCTGGGCTACATACCGGGGATGAGCGCGCCACCGCGCGGCTGGGGCGACCTATTGGGCAACGGGCTGACGCAGGCATCGGTTGAGCTGGAACTGGACGGCGGCAAGGTGACCCGCTCGATGCGCTTGGAAAAGGGCAGCGTCAAGATGGAAGAGTGGGCAGGGCATTTCGCGGCAGTCAACGTGTTGGCGCTCGATCCCGAGAAGTTTTTCGCGGCCAGCGGGCCGGTCAAGGCGCAGATGGTGGCCGAGGCCAGCGGGACAGCGTTCGACTGGAAGGCGCTGGTGCCCGACGATCTGCAGAACGAGGGGTTCAAGTTCGCGCTGAGCTGGTCAAGCTGGGTGGGGCTGGCGATCGACACCGCCAAGACCAACCGTTCGATGGCAGCGGACCAGAAGAAGAGCTACACGGCGACCCTGCGCACGCTGGAAGGCTTGCGCCAGATCGTGATCGAGGACGACACCGCGCTCAAGAGCAAGCTGGACGCTGGCAAGGAAGCGGTAGGCAAATTGCGGGAGCAGATCAAGGCGGTCAACGACCAGCTGACCAAGGCATTGCAGCCCAAGGGCAGCGACGTGCAGGGCAAGCTGGACGTGATCCGCCGGACGCTGCAGAACTTCATGGGCCGGGACCACGACGCCGAGAGCTACGACCAGCGGTGCCGTGACTGGCAGCTGGACATGGGCGAGCTGAAGGCTATATCGGGCACCGACGTGCCTAAGCAGGGCGAGTTGGAGAAGCTGCGGGTGCAGCAGACCAATCTGGAACTGGAGACGAGGCTGCAGGAAGCCCGGCTGGGAGAACTGAACGGGCAGATCAAGGCGCTGGGGGAGAAGTACGCCAAGCTCAAGGCGCTGGGGTGCTGCCCGACCTGCGGCACCAAAGGCAAGAGTTTCGCCAGCGCGCTGAAGGCCGCCGAGGAAACCGAGCAGACGGCGATCATGGGCGCGATCCAGAAGGCCGACACGGGACTGCGGCAGGCGGTCGAGGAGTTCAACCGCGTCAAGCGGCGGGTGGGTGTGGGCGACGGCTACTGGACCAAGAAAGACGCGCTGGATGCGCTGAAGGTCGAACTGGATGCCGAGGGCAAGCTGATCGAACTGTGGAAAGAGCACGACCGGCTGGTGGCCGAGCAGCAAGGACAGGCGCAACAGATGGACACCAGCTCGCTGCAAGAGCGCAAGTATGATCTGGAGTGCGAGCTGGCCGACCAGCAGGAAACCAACCAAGGAATTGAGAAAGAGCTGGCCGAGATCACCTTCAAACGCAGCCAGAAAAGACAGCTGGGGATGATGGAACAGCAACTGGAGATGGCCGAGAAACTCTGGACGGCTAGCAACCTGCACGTGGGCCAGCTGGAAGAGCTGCGGCGACGATTCACGGCCATGAGTCTGGAACCGATTCTGGCCACGCTGGCGATCTTTACGGACGGCATCTTTGCCGAGCCGCTGAGCTTGGAAGGGCACGAGCTGGGGCGGATGGTGGGCAACCGCTGGGTGCCGCTGGACCAGTTCAGCGGGGCTGAGATCGCGGTGGCGATGGCGGCCATGACGTGCGCGCTGCAGCCGGGGAACGCGCAGAAGAACCTCGTGCTGGCTGATGAGCTGTCGAGCTTCGACGACGAACACTTGGCGCAATTCCTTGTCAACGTGAACGACGCGGTGAGCGCCGGGCTGCTGGAACAGTTCGTGGGGTTCTCGATCCCGCGCAAGAACCTCAAGGCTCTGCCGAAATCCGTGAAGGTGGTGACGATCAAATGAAGACCCATGACACACCGCTGTTCGACTGGAAGCCGGGTGATGAATACGCGCGGCACAGTGACCCGGACACGAGCAAGGATGCGCTTGAAAAAGTCGATCTGGAACACGACCGGCTGGTGGCCATGTTCTGGTGCGAAAAGCTGTGCGAGATCAACGGCGTGGGGAACTTCACGCGGGACGAGTTCATCATTTTCTGCATGGAAAACGGGGTGACTGAGCGCCGGGCGCAGAGCTTGCGGCGGCGGCTGAGTGATCTGGTGAAATTAGGCAGGCTGGAAGTAATTCCAGCCTTGCGCCGGGAAGGGCAGCAGGTGCTGCGGATAGCATGAAATTCTTCGAATATTTCGATTCATTGGACAAGGACCAGTTCGACGCGGCGCTCAACCGGCGGGAAAACTTGTTCGTGCTGGCCGGGCCGGGCTCTGGCAAGACCAAGACGCTGGTGGGCAAGGCGCTGGCCGAGATGGAAGAGCACCCGGTCTACATAATCACGTTCACGACCAGCGCGGCTGAAGAGATCCGCTCAAGGATCGACGGGCTGATGAAGAGCGCGCCGACCAGCCGGATCAAGAATGGGCTGCACCACGTGGGCACGCTCCATTCGTGGGCGCTGGCCTACATCCGGTCGCGCGGTGTGCTGGGCGAGGTGATCGACGAACGGACGCAGGCCGAGGTGGTGGCCGAGGTCAACCAGCGACTACGGTTGAAGATCCCGGCCAAGCGGCTCGTCCAAATTATTGCCGGTGACGATCCGGCGGATAACAAGGAACGACGATTCGTGGAAGCCTATGCAAAGGACATGGTCGAACACGGGCTGATATCCTACGACGGGATTCTGCAGCGGGCGCTGACCTGCACGCGGCACGCGCCGCCGCGCTGGCATGGCGCTGCGCCGATCTTTCTGATCGACGAGGCCCAAGATAGCAGCGTGCTGGATCTGCGGCTGTACGAGTCGCTGGCGCAGCTGGGGGCGCAGCTCTGGATGGTGGGCGATCTGCAGCAGGCGATCTACTCGTTCAGGCACGCGCAACGGGCCGACGTGTGGCAGTGGTGGGCGGAACGCTGGGAAGGCGTGGCCAAGCTGCCGACCAACTACCGGAGCAGTCAGGCGGTAGTCAAGGCGTTGAACATCATCAACGCCGAGTTCAGGCCGAGACTGGACGTGGTGGCAGCCAGCCAGAACAAGGGCGAGGTGATGTTATTCGAGGCGGCGACCGAGGCCGAGACCCTGATGCAGGTGCGGACGCGGATCTGGAAGCTGCGCGAGAAATGCGGTTCGCCAGAGGAAGACTGCGCGGTCTTGTGCCGGACCAACCGGGAATGCGAGCAGGTGGCGCGGATGCTGGCTGGCGAAGGCATGAAGGTGCGGGCCAAGCGCAGGACCGACGAAGAGTTGCTGCAGGTGCCGCTGACGCTCTGGGCGGCTCTGGGGCTCTACCGCCAGCCGCAAAGTGACTGGATGACGCGGCGATACATTCGAGCTATCGGCGCAGACCCGGCAATAGTCCAGCAGCACGCGGCCCAGCAGATGGTGCCAATGGCCAAGGTGATGTACCCGGCCTTGTTCGCCAGCGAGCGGACACCGTACGAATGGTTCAGCCAGAGCTGGATGGACATGCTGCGGGTGCCGAAAGCTGAGCAGGGATGGTTCTATGAGCGGATGCCGGAAGGCTGGACCGATCACAGCTGGGACGACATCACGATGCTGTTGTTCGAGGCCCCGCGCACAGATGAACGCGGGGAAGGCGTGACGGTGACAACGATCCACAGTGCCAAGGGACGGGAATGGCGGCATGTCTTGATGCCGTTCTGCGACCAGATGAGCTACAAGCCGAAGAACCTGCTGGAGGAAGAGCGGGTGTTCTTTGTGGGTGCATCCAGAGCGATCGACACGCTCAGCTTTTTTTATGCGGAGACGCGGGTGGACGAGTTCAAAGGCGGGATGCTGGCGGTGGCCAAGTGCCCGCCGTTGGACCGGCTCGTGGAGGCAGGCAAGACAACAACGAAGAAAGCGAAACAATGACAGATGGGAACAAAAATTCGGCGACCAAGTCAGGTTGCCTTCGTGGCGTTTGCGAAGTCGAAAGGAATCGACGTGAACAAGGCGGCGGACCAGTGGGAAATCTGGTCTGGCAGCGGCTGGCGGGACGGCAACAACAGCGAGATCAAGAACTGGAAGGGCAAGCTGTTGACGTTCGCGAAATTCGGTTACGGGGTATTTGGGGCAAAGCACCGCACGGTTCAGGCTGCAAGGGATCGCATCGAGGAAGCGCGGGAATCGGCACAGGAACGCGAGCGAAAGGCGGACGAATATGAGCGACGCAAACGTGACGATGCCATTTAGTGAGGACGCGGAACGCGGGCTGTTGTGCAGCCTGATGCTGGGCGGTGACAAGGTGGCGGTCGAGCTGGCGGTGCCAGCCGAGGCGTTCTACATCCCGTCGCACCGAATGATCTGGGAAACGCTGACCGATCTGATAAGCGAGAAGCGGACGCTGGATTTCTACGTGGTCAAGAACCGGCTGATCAAGCTGGACCAGCTGGAGGAAATCGGCGGCGTGGAAACTCTGAGCGCGCTGTATGGTTTCGTGCCGACGCACGCCAATTACCGGCATTACGCCAATATGGTGGTGGACGACTGGCGGCTCAGGAACGCCATTGTGGGTGCGCGTGGGATCTTGGACCGGCTAGTGAATCGGGGCAAGCTGACATGGACCGAGCTGCGACCCGATGTGGAAGCCGGGCTGGTCTCGATCATCCGAGACGGCGGCGACGATAATGACCCGGAACTGAAAGAGCTGGTACTGGCGTGGCTGGACGAGCTGGCGGTGCGCAAGGAACGGCTGCAGCGTGAGGGTATCGGATTCGGGCTGCCAAAACTCGACGGGGTGCTAGGCTGGCAGCAGCCCGGCGAGCTGGTGGTGATCGGTGCCCCGACATCCCGAGGCAAGACTTTGCTGGCCTATCAGGGGATTGTACACAACTGCGGAAACCGGAAGCTGCCGACCGGGCTGATCAGTCTGGAGATGACCGCGCCGCAGACATTCGATCGGATGGCCAGCCATCACGAGCAGATTCACATGCAGCGATTTCGCGATGGTGAGTTCTACGAGGACGATTTGGAAAAGCTGCATCGGTTTGCAGAGTGGGTGATTAAGCAGATGCCGATGTGGACCTGTTACCGGCGGCTGGACATCGACGGGATCAAGAGCTGGACGCGCCGGATGCACGCCCGGCACGGGCTTAAGCTCTTAGTGGTGGACTACCTGCAGCGGGTGGGCGTGCCACGGAAAATGCAAAAGGTGCCCCGGCAGGAACAGGTGGCATACATCTCCAGCGAGCTGAAGAGCTTGGCGCTGGAGTTGGGGCTTGTGATATGGTGCCCGTGCCAGCTCAACAAGGAAAAAGAGGTGAGGGAATCCGCCGCCATAGAGTTCGACGCCGACATCTCGATTCACCTTGACATCGACAACAAGGACAATGGCTCGATCCTGTTTCAGAAGGTGCGGCAGGGATTCAGGGGCGAGCCGGTGCCAATCGAGCTGATCGGTCGCTTCCAGACGGTCCATGAAAAAGCCGCCACACAATAAGCCATACAAGCCTCGTGGCGGCACGTGGAAGCCCGCAGGGCGCGTTTTGCCAGCCGGGGAGGGTAAAGACACCGGCCAGCTGTCAGAAACGGCTAGAAAGCCGCTGATGGAAGCAATGGCTGAGATTGGCCGGGAAGAGCGGCAAGACGCCCAGCTGCGGCAGCAACGGGCCGGGATCGTCCATCCCGTCAAGACCGGCTTTCAGCGGGACTTGGACCCGGAACTGGACGAGATGCTGGAGAACATCTGGCACGGGGGGACCAACAGCCGCCAGCTGTACATCAAGATCGGCAAGGGGCTGGCGACGCTGAGCAGGGACGACGTGTTCGTAATCGGTTCGCGGCGGCTGGCTGAGATTGAAGCGCTGGCGGTGTATCTGGTAAAGGGATCATCGCTAAAGGAGGCGTTCGAACAATGCAGAGGTGGCTTTTGATGATGTTGGTGGCGACAACGGCGGTGGCTGGTGACGTGGATTTTGAGCTGGTGAACAAGACGGGGTTCGCGTTGACCCGAGTCTGGGTGGCCAAGAACCGGACGGAGGCGTGGCAGGCGGCTGGGGCCGGGGTGGCGGACGGCGGGACGGTCAAGGTGACGCTGGCCAACAAGGCCGACTGGCACATGTTTGACCTGCGGGTGGGCTACAACAACAAAGAGGGCAAGCGGCGCTACGAGATCTTCGAGGTGCTGGAACTGCCGACTTTTAAACGGGTGACGCTGAGCGTGGTCAGCGGGGATAAGTGGAACGCACATTACGAACTAAAATGAAAATCTCGAATTCAAGATTATGGCGATGAAAGGAACAGGAAAAACCGCAATCGGCGGCCAGCTAGCCGTCGAGGTGCGGATGCAACGCTGGGCGCAGAGCCTCAAGGAACAGCTGCCGGGCGGCTGGGGATTCATCCTGTTCGCCTTTCCATTCGGCAACGATGGGCAGATGAACTACGTGAGCAATTGCCGCCGGGAAGACGTGGTGGCGGCGCTGCGCGAATTCATCGAGGCGACACGAGACAGCTACGGCGACCGCGACCCGAGCGACGACACCGAGCTGGGACGGCTAAGGCAACGATGCACCGAGCTGGAGGAAATGCTGTACAAGTTCAGCGGCGTGCGATTGCCAGAGTGAGGCGGATGCAATAGATTGGAGATGCGAAAAATGAACGACGACGAACTGGACCGAGAACTGAGGGAACGCGAGCGGCAGTGGAAATTCACCGAGACGCACCCGCCTGACGACGATGATCTGGAGGGGTTCTTCAGAGATCTGGTGTCAGCCTACCTGAATTTCCCCGACAACCTGAAGCTGGAGTTCAAGAAGACCAGCGAGGTGCGGGGCACGTGGGCGCTGATGATGGAACCCGACGTGAGCGACTACGCGCTGGTGGCGGGCAAGCGTGGCCGGAACTTCAACGCTCTGCGCACGCTGGTGACGCAGATTGGGGTGCACCAGAACTGCGTGATTGAGTTGTTGCTGGAAGGGCCGCCGCTGGACGACACTTCCTACATCCGCCGCCAGCTGCCGTACCGGCTCAATCCGAAATGGCTGCCGGATCTGATCAAGTCGCTGGTCAGCCGGACGCTGCGGCTGGCGGGCTACGGACACGTGCGGGTGCTGTTCAGGAAAAACCGGCTGATCAACGAGGAAAACCCGTTTGACGATCAGACGTACTATTGGTTCATCGCGATGCGCTCGCCGAAGCAAGAGGAATTCTGTTTCGCACTTGGGCAACTGATGGAGTCGATCGCCAGCAGGCAAGGGCAACGGCTAATCCCGAACCCGGACACTAAACCGGAGCTGTTCGCACTTGAAAAAACCGCATGACAACGAGCCGCCACGGCTGGCCATCAAGCGGCTGGATGCGCCGTATCGGTGGCTGGTGCAGAGCGAATCCGATCCCGAGGTGTGGTACGGCGTGGACCTGCTAGAGAACGGCAGGGTGGGCCAGTGCGACTGCGACCATTTCCGCTACCGGCTGGCCGGGATGGCTGCCGAGAGCAAGCACCCGTACAACGGGCTGCGCTGCAAGCATCTGGTCATCGTGCGAGAGGCGCTCTTGAACGCGCTGCTCTTATCGATGGCCAACGATCAGTACGAACATGAAGCCAGACATCAACAACCAAACAGCAGACCAGCTCAGGCAGGTCACCACGCCAGCTGACGTAAAGGTGCGCGACGTAGTGAACGAACTGTTGACGCTGCACGGGCTGCCCACCCGGATCGGGCAGAAACGCTGGCAGCAGCGGATGGACGCGGTGCCGACCCGGACGCGGCGGCGCGGGAAGCTTGTGCCATGAGCAAGTGGAAACCGTGCAGCGTGGCCGGATGCCTGCGCCGGGCGAAGATGCATGGGCTCTGCGACGCGCACCGACATCGGCTGGAGCGTACCGGCAGCCTGAAGGCTGACCGGCCAGTGCTGATGATGAACCATCGCCCGACGTGGGGCGCGCTGAGCCAGATCCTGAAAGGAACAAGAAAACGTGGCGGATAACATAGACTTGAGCGAGCGCGGGCTCGTGGAACTGCGCAAGGCGATGTTCGCGACCCGGACAGCGAAGCAACGGGAACCGATACTGGCGGCGTGCGCGGAACGGATCGAGATCGCGGTGGCCAGCGGCGACCAACGCGGAAAGATCGCACGCCAGCTGCAGGCGGCTGGGTTTGTCAGCAGCGAGGTGGCGCGGCTGCGCGCATGGGCGATCCGCAACGATCACTGGGATCTGGATGATGTGCTGGCGGCGGTGTCGGCGGAAATGAAAGGCGGAACGCGTAAGCATGGGCATCGATCCTAAGAGTCTGAAGGATAACCAGATCGACATGATCGCCGACCCTAAGCAGCGCAGGGAGGTGGTCAAGAAACGCGGGCTGGGCGAGACCGCCGCGCAGACCAAGGCCAAGACCGAGAACCAGCGCGAAAGCGATCTGCACGACGACTACATCTCGTTTCTGAAGCGGTATGAGCTGGCCTACATCCACGCCAACCCGGTCAAGCCCGCGACGATCCAGCGGGGCAACCCGGATTTCTGCGTGACCGGCGGCTATAGGTACGGCTATCGGAGCATGTACGGCGAGTTCAAGCTGCCGGGCAACAAGCTCGCACTGGTGCAGGAAGAGCGGATCAATTATCTGGTGCAAACATGCGGCTGCCAAGTCTTCATCTGGTACGACTACGAGACGGCAATCAGGAACACCGCGTGGTTTTTCGGAATTAATTTGCCATGCGCCAAAAGTGATGCTAACATAGGAGGTGAATACAATGAAAGCGACGCTGTACATCCCGATTGATACGAGCAAACCGGACATGGGTGTGTCCGATTTGATCGAGGAACACCGGGACTTGTTCGATTCCCCAAGTGGGCGCGAGCAGATCGCGTGGACGATGAGCAGGCTGATGGAGTCTAGACGCACCATCACGCGGCAGATGGTCGAGAAATGGTTCAATACCAAAGACCGGACACTGCCGTCATCTGTTCTGTTCGTCACGCTGATCATGGCGTGTCTGCAGATCAAAGAAGATCGAGCGGCAGCGGACGCGAAGAAAACAACGAAAGCAGCATGAACATAATGAGCTACGACGCACGGGCCACCCGTGCACTAACAGACGGCGAGATCAAGGAACAGGTGCCGTCCATTTTCGCAGGAAGAGCGCGTGAGGACGTGAGCGACAAATACCTTTTCATCCCGACTGGGTCGATACTGGACGGGATGCGCGACGAAGGCTGGGTGCCGGTCGAGGTGGCCGAGCAGCGGGTGAAAAGCTTTGAGAGTCCGAACCGGGGCTTTCAGAAGCACATGATCCGCTTCGCGCAGCGAGACAGCCTCGACAAATTCCAGAGCCAGCTGGTGCCCGGCAAGCACGTGATCAACCGGGAAAAGCCGCTGGCGACCCGGCTGGACATCGTGGTGGTCAACTCGCACGACCGGACCAGTGGTTATCAGCTCTACGGCAGCCCGATGCGGCTGATCTGTTTCAACGGGCTGGTGGTCAGTGACGACATACTGGAACACAT
>Ga0126369_10002218_pt1 | contig 13771 bp, 7 predicted proteins | sample PanSoiMetaPlot_1_FD_109646 | JGI IMG/M metagenome (GOLD analysis project Ga0126369, IMG submission 109646) | Tropical forest soil microbial communities from Panama - MetaG Plot_1 | ecosystem: Environmental > Terrestrial > Soil > Tropical forest > Bulk soil | place: Panama | collected 2016-02-17 | reverse complement strand
GCCCAGCTGCTGCTCGAGCCGCGCCAGCCCGGTGCGCGCCGTGTCGTCGTGCTCGACCATCGTCACGCGCTCCGCCAGCGAATCGAGGGCCCGGCGGAGCTCGCCCAGCGGCAGGTTCGTCACCCGCTCGTCCAGTCGGGCAATCCCACGCTGCGCGCTCTCGTCCCGCTCGATATCCGCCACCCGCTTCGTCACCGCCTCGAGCGCCGCGCGCAGGTCGGCCAGCGGGAGCTCTCGCACCTGCTGCTCGAGCCGGGCAAGCCCGGTGCGTGCCGTGTCGTCGCGCTCGACCGTCGTCATGCGGCCCGCCAGCGCGTCGATCGCGGTACGGAGCTGGCCCAGCGGGAGGTTCCTGATGCGTTGCTCGAGCCGGGCGAGGCCGTCGCGTGTGCTCTCGTCCCGCTCGAGGCTCTCCACCCGCGCTGCGACCGTCTCGATGGCCTCCCCCAGCTGCGCCAGCGGAAGATCCGCCATCTGGCGGTGCAGCTTGGCGAGACCCTCGCGCGCCGTCTCGTCCCCCTCGAGCGTCGCGACGCGCGTCGCCAGCGTGCTGAGCGCGGTGCTCAGCTCACCGACCGGGAGCTTCCCGATCTGCTGCTCCAGGCGGGCGATCTCCGTCCGCGCCGTCTCGTCGTGCTCGAGCGTCGCGACGCGCCTCCCCAGGGTGCCGAGCGCCGTGCTCAGCTCGCCGAGCGGGAGGTTCCCGATCTGCTGCTCGAGCCGGGTGATCTCCCGGCGTGCGGTCTCGTCCTGCTCGAGCGTACCCACGCGCGTGGCGACCGCGTCGAGCGTGGCGCTGAGCTCGACGAGGGGCAGGTCGCGAATCTGCCGCTCGAGCTTGGCGAGACCCTCGCGCGCCGTCTCGTCGCCCTCGAGCGTCACAACGCGCGTCGCCAGCGTGCTGAGCGCGGTGCTCAGCTCACCGACCGGGAGCTTCCCGATCTGCTGCTCCAGGCGGGCGATCTCCCGGCGCGCGGTCTCGTCCTGCTCGAGCGCACCCACGCGCGTGGCAACCGCGTCGAGCGTGGCATTGAGCTCGACGAGGGGTAGGCCGCGAATCTGTCGCTCGAGCTTGGCGAACTCCTCGCGCGCCGTCTCGTCACCCTCCAGCGCCGTGACGCGCGCCAGGACACCCTCGATGGCCGTCTGCAGCTCGTTCAGCGGCAAGGCGGCGAGCTGCATCTCGAGCCGCGCGATTCCCTCGCGCGCCGTCTCGTCACGCTCGAGCCGCCCGACACGGGAGGCGACCTGCTCGAGTGCCGTCCGGAACTCGCCCAGCGGGAGCTCCGCGATCTGCTGCTGGAGTCGGGCGATCCCCTGACGCGCGCTCTCGTCACGCTCGAGCGCGCCCACTCGCGCCGCGACGGTCTCGACCACGGTCCGCCGGGGTACGGCTTCCAGCCGTCGCTCCAGCTTTCCCACGTCCTGGCGCAGGTCCGCGGTCTCGGAGCGTGAGGCGACCTCCAGGTAGTTCACCACGCGGCGAGCGACCCCGGCCGCCTGTCGATCGAGCGCGGCGACGCACTGATCACGCCGCGTGTCGAGCGTCGCCATGAGATGCGCGCGCCGGGCGTCGAGCGCCGCGACGAGATCAGCGCGCCGCGCGTCGAGCGTGCGCAACGTCCGCATCGCGCCGTCCCCGATGGTCGCCCGTACCCAGCGGGCGTTGTCCCGGAGCGTCTCGACCCCGCGGCTGGGCGCGCCCACCACCAGCTCGCGCGCGTTGTCGGCGAACTGGTCGAGGCGCCGCCCACCCGCCGACAGCCGCCAGAGGGATCGCCGGAACATCGCCAGCGAATGACGGACGGTGCGGGCCGTCATCTCCACCCCGTCCCAGCCGGCGCGGGTGGCGACCGACCCGGCACGGGTCGCGAGGGACTCCGCCCGGGTTGCGACCGACCGGAGGCGTGACGCTGCGTCGAATCTGTAACGCTTGAAGATCAATGGTCTCCCCACGGGCTTGCCTTCCACCCGCACCGAGCACGGAGGATGCAAGGGCGATGCCGTTGCAGGTTCCATATTCTCGTGGGGTGAAAGATCCGTCCGTTCTCGGCGGCGTCGGGGCACGCCGCTTGCACTTTCCGGCCTGATCTCCGCGGCAGGAGTGTGATGAGGGACGAGAAGAGGTGTGGGCGAGGGGGATCCGTGTGGCGGCTTGCGCGGCTCCCCCTCGCCTTCCTCTTCCTCGCAGGCTGCGGGGTGCGCCCATCGTCCCCTGCCCCGCCCGCGGAGCTGACCGACGCCCGGGATCGCGCCCTCCTGCTCGCGCTCGCCACCGAGCGGAGCGAGCCGCCCCGCGGCGGATATCGCATCGGGGCAGATGACGTGCTCCAGATCCGCATCCCGGATCTGGTGAACGGCCAGGAGTCGTTCCGCGTCAACGCCGCGGGCGAGGTGACGCTCCCCGTCCTCGGTCCGGTCCGTGCCGCGGGTCTCACGGCCCGCATGCTGGAAGGCGAGATCGCGCGTGCGCTCGTCGACGGCGGCATCCTCCGCGCCCCGCAGGTGACCGTCGAGGTGACCGAGTACCGGAGCCGGATGGTCAGCGTGGTCGGCAGCGTCGAGCGGCCGGGGCCGTATCCGCTCACGCGGCCCGGCGCGACGGTGGCGGATCTCGTCTGGGCGGCAGGAGGTCCCAGCAAGGACGCCGGCCGGCTGGTCCACTTCTCGCCCGCGCCCGACGGCCAGGCCCTCTTCGACGGCACTGCCGCCGGCGCGCTCGTCCATCTCGACCTCGAGACGCTCCTCCATGCCAGCGGACAGGACGCCCACGTGTTCAACCCCGAGGTGCGACCGGGCGATATCATCGACGTGCCTCCCGCGGGAACGGTGCATGTCGACGGCTGGGTCGAGCGGCCCGGCTCCTACCCGGTGACACGCGGCCTCACGCTCGCGGGCGCGGTCGCCGCCGCCGGCGGCCTTCGCTTCGCCGCCGATCGCCGCCACGTGCGTCTCCAGCGCGTCGCGGCCTCGGGCGAACAGCGTTCCTTCACGATCGACCTCGACGCGGTGGCCGCCGGCCGGACGGCAGACGTCCCGCTCGCCGATGGCGACATCGTGCGGCTCTCCTCCCGCTTCTGGAGCGCTCCCTAGCATGAACGACGACGAACGGACGCCCGAGACCGTGATCGTGCGACCCGAGCAGTCCTACGTGCCGGCGGCGCGCGCCGAGGTGGTCGATGCCGAGTTCCGCGTGGCCCGCGGACGGCGCCTGCGCAGCTGGACGCGGCTCCTCTTCCGGTATCGCTGGCTGGCAGGGACCTGCTTCGGCGTGACCGTCGGGCTGGCCGCGCTCGTGACCCTCGTCGTGCCGCGCGCCTACACCGCCGCGACCCGCCTGCAGGTGACGCATCAGGCCCCGCTCCGGCTCCAGGTGGAAGAGCGCGAGCTCCAGCTGGACAGCAATACCACCGCAGGCGCGAGCTTCCTCGCCACCCAGGTGGCGGCACTCCGCAGCCGCGACCTGGCGGAGCGCGTGATCCGCGGGCGCCGGCTGGGCGAGAATCCGGCCTTCCTGCGGCCTGCGCCCGAGCGCGGTGGCCTCGTGTGGGCGAGCAGCCGGATGCTCACCCTCCTCCGCCCCCGCGGGTGGACGGGCGACGCGGCACCGGCTTCCGAGCAGATCGATGCGGGTTCCGCGGAGGAGGTCGACGCGCGCCTGCTCGATCGCTACCTCAGCTACCTCGACGTCGGCACCGTGCCGGGTACCGACCTGGTCGAGGTCCGCTTCACGACGCCCAGTCCGTCGCTCTCCGCCTTCCTCGCCGCGACCCATGCGGAAGCCTACGTGGACGCCAACGAGGAGGCGCGGCTGGCGAGCAACCTGACCACGCGCGACGCGCTCGACCGCCAGATTGCCGAAGCGCGCGGGCAGGTGGAGCGGGCGGAGAGCGATCTGGACCGCTTCGCCCGGGAGCATCCGAGCGTGGCCGTCAACCAGGAGCAGAAGCTGGTGGCGCAGCGCACCGCCGAGCTCTCGGAGCTGCTGAGCACGGCGGAGGCGGAGCGGGTGGCGCTCGAGAGCCGGAACGAGTTCCTGAGCCACGCCGACAGCGAGCCTCTCGCCTTCCTGCTCGACCGCCCTGCGATCGCGAAGCTGCACGGCACCCTTCTCGACCTGGAAACGCAGGAGGCGCCCCTCACCCATCGCTTCGGCCCCAACCATCCTCAGATGGTGGACCTCCGGCGCCAGCAGGCGGCCGTCCAGCGGCAGCTCGCCACCGAGGTGGCGGGTGAGATCGAGGCGGTACGCGCCAGCTACGATGCCGCCCGGCTGCGCGAGACGGCAATCCGCCGCAAGCTCGCGCACCAGGAGCGCATTGCCGTCGCCCTCCGCGAGCAGGGCTCGCGCTACGACATGCTGAAGAGCGATGCGGACAGCGCCCGGGCGCTCCGCGAGTCGCTGCTGAAGCAGCGGATGGCGACCGAGGTGAACGCCCAGCTCGCGACCTTCACGGTCCGCATCATCGAGCGCTCCGAGGTGCCCCGCAACCCGAGCCGGCCGAGCGTGCCGCTCAACATGACGCTCGGCCTCGCCGCGGGCCTCGTCTTCGCCGTCGGCAGCGTCTTCGCCTGCGAATTCTTCGACAACAGCGTCAAGAGCAGCGACGACGTGGAAGGGTTCCTCGAGCTCCCGACGCTCGCGACCATCCCGAACTTCGCCCTCGTGCGGAAGAGGGCAGGTGCCGCCGCCCCTCGCGCCCTCATCACGCACGCCGGGGCGGGCACCAAGGGCGAGGACGGCGGGCGCGTGTGCGGACCCGAGCTCATCGTGCTGCACGAGCCGTGGTCGCCCATCGCCGAGTCCTTCCGCAGCATGCGGACGTCGGTGCTCTTCTCGGCGCCCGGGGCGCCGCCCAAGGTGATCCTGGTGACCAGCGCTGGCGCCGGGGAGGGGAAGACGGTGAGCAGCCTCAACCTGGCGACGACGCTCGCCGACGCTGGCTCCGAGGTGCTGCTCCTCGACCTCGACCTGCGCCGCCCCCGCTGCCACACCGCGCTCGGCATCGAGAACGGTCGCGGGCTGTCGAGCTTCCTCGCCGGCCAGGTGCCGCTCGAGAGCGTGATCCACGCGCTCAAGCGTCCCCGCTTCTTCTTCATCCCGGCGGGCCCTCCCCCGCCCAAGCCGGCGGAGCTGCTCGGGTCATCCCGGATGCTCGACGCCCTGGACGAGCTACGCGGCGCCTACGACTTCCTGATCCTCGACGCCCCCCCCGTGCTGCCCGTGACGGACGCCACCCTGCTCGGACGAGAGGCCGACGGCGTCGTCCTGGTGGTGAAGGGCCACGACACGCCGCGCGAGCTGGTGCGCCGCGCGCGCGATCAGCTGGCACAGGCGGGCGCGCACCTCCTCGGCGCCGTCGTCAACAACGTGGACCTCGGCTGGGGCGACCTCTACTTCTACGACCGCTACTACGGTCCGTACTACCGCCAGCCACAGGGTCCAGGCGAGCGCGCGTGAGCGCACCCGCCGAACGCGCGGCCGATCGGAGGGTCCTGCTCACCCTCCAGGGTCTCGCGCTGGGGCTTCCGCTCCTCGCCCCCGAGGTGCCGTGGCTCCTCCGGCCCGCGTGTCTCGTTGCGCTCGGCCTGCTCGCCGCCGCCGCATGGGAGCGGGGACGGCGCAGCGCCAGCCCTCACGCGCCCGGCATCGCCTGGCTGGCGGCCTTCGTCCTGCTCGCGCTCGCCACCACGGTGCCACTCCCGCCGCAGGCGCTCGAGCTCCTCGCGCCCTCGACGGCGGAGCTCTACGGCAGGGCGCTGCCCGGGTGGCCGGACACGGGCGGCTGGTCGGCCTGGCGCTCGCTCGCCGTCGATCCGTACGGCGTCTGCGTCGAGCTACTTCGTCTCTCGCCCGCTCTCGCCGTGTTCGGGGTCGTCGTCGGGTACCCCTGGCAGATGGGCGGTCCGGACGAGACACCGCGGGCGTACGTCGCCGGACGGCTCATCCTGACGCTCCTCGCCGCGGGCACCGGGCTCGCCGTGCGAGCGCTCGGCGAGCACGCGTCAGGTAGCGGCCGCGCCGCCGGCATGGATCTGGTCGCCAGCTGGCTCGCGATCGTGATTCCGCTCGCGCTCGCCTACTGGGTCGCGCTCGGCGAACGCGTCCGGCGGCGGGTGGCGCGCGCGATGGAGATCGGTCGCGGCATCGGCGTCCGCGAGGAGCGTGCCTGGGCAGCCGCCCTCATCACCCATCAGCGCCGCCTCTGGGCACCGCTCGCCGCCGGCGGCATGCTCGCGCTCATGCTCCTCGCGGCGCTGTTCCACAGCGCGGACGTGGGGCTCGCGACGCTCCTGGTCGGCATCAGCGTGACCACCGCCGGAATCGCCGCACGCGGACGGCTCGGCCGTTCCGCCTCGCCACCGCACCGTGCCAGCGGCTTCGCGGCGTTGCTCGTCTGCCTCCTCGTCGCGGCCGCTGGCGGAGCCGTATGGCGCGGCACGACCGCCATGACCTTCGCTGGGGCGTTCCCCGCCGCTCAGGTGGCGGTTATCCGCGAGCACCTGCTCCTCGGCACCGGTCTCACCTCGGCACCGCTCGTCCTTCCGGGTCCGACGACGCCGAACGGCGACCATGGCGACCTCACGCTCGCAATCGAAACGGGCTTCGCCGGCGTCGCGCTGGCGATCCTCTTCGCGCTCGCGATCGCACGGGCAGCCCGGGAGCGGAGGGTGGGCTCGCTGCCCACGACGACGGCGACCGCTTCACGGCAGCGCCGGCGTCCCTCCGAGGACGCGTCCGAGCGCCCCGACTGGTACGCAGCGCTCGCCGAGCACGACTGCCTGCGCTGGGGACTCGTCGGCGGAATCGCTGCCACTCTCTGCGAGAGCCTCGTCGCACCCGGGTGGCGTGCGCCGGAGAACCTCCTCGCGCTCATGGTGGTCGTCGGTCTCCTCGTTCTCGCGGCCCCTCCGCGATTGCCCGCGAACGTGCATGTCTTCCGCCTGCTGCCGGCGCTCCTCGTGGCGGCGGCACTCCTGCCCGCGCTGAACGCTGGGAGGCTCGCGGTCGGTGGCCCCGCCTTCTCGGCCCGCGACTGCCTCGCCCAGGCAAAGTTCCACGCCGGGCCCGGCGAGGACGTCCGTCTCGCTCGCCGCGCACTCGACTGGTCCCCGGCAGACCGGGAGGCGCACGCGGTGCTGGCCACCATCCTCGGTGACACGCCCGAGGCCGAGCAGCTCCTGCGCGCCGCCGTCGCGCTCGTACCGTGGTCGGCGGACGACCGCGACCGCCTCGCCCTCGCCCTCTTCCGGCGTGGCGAGCACGCGGAGGGCGCCGCGGAGTTGGAGGAGTCGGTCGTCCGCGCTCCCGCACTGGGCGGACACCCGCTCCTCCTGTCAGCGAGCACAGCCGTCGATCCAAGCGCACGCGGACTCGCGCGGCTCGCGCCGGAAGAGCTCGACGCGATCGAGCGCGGCCTCGGCAGGGCTCTGCAGTCAGCGCCGAGGAGCAGCGAGACCCTCGTCGACGACCTGGCGACGCTCCGCGAGGCACGCGGGCACTGGGCCGAGGCGGCAGCGGCGCTCAGCGGTCAGGCCGACGATACGACGGACGTGACGACACTGACTCGGGCGGCACGCGACTACCTGCAGGCGGGCGACGCGATGGCCGCCGAGCGTCTTCTCCTCGCCGCTCTGCGACGCCAGCCCGGCCAGGGCGCCCTCTACCGCCGGCTCGCCGTCGACGTCTACGCCGCCCGCGGCGACTTCCCGAGCGCCGAGCGCGTCCTCCGGGACGGCGAGCAGAACGCCTTCGATCGCCTGCCCGTCTACCAGGCGATGACCGAGGTCCATGCCCGGCGGGACACCATGCCCGCTGCCGAGGTCGCCGAGCCCCGTGCGCCATCGGCGGACGACGAGGACGTGGACGACGACGGCCCGGACGGGCCGGACGCCGAGGACCGCTAGCCCTGCGCGCGACGCGCCGCCCGCTCCGCCCGCCGGGCGTGCGGCAGGACGTGGACGCACGAGGGCAGAAGCGGTCGCGTCGCGCGGCTGAGCGTCGCGAGCGTCCGCAGCACCCGCTCCCGACCCGGACTCCAGACGAGCCGGTAGCGCTCGCGCAGCTCGCGCGGCAGCAGGCCCACGGTGACGAAGTTCGCCGCGCGAAAGGCGATGCCCAGCCCGAACGGGACGGGCGGGCGGAGAATCGCCGCCGCGATCTCCCGTCCGACGGGCCCGATGGTGAGCACGTCGCTCGCGAGCATGCGGCGCATGTAGGTCTCGAACGCGCCGTGGGTGCGAGGGATGAGACGCTCCGGAATGCCGAGCAAGCGCGCGCTGCGCTTCGACTCCTCGTAGTAGGTGGCGCGGGCGGCGGGTGAGAGCGGCCGGACGAAGCGCTGGAAGACGTTGAGGGTCGAGTCGATCAGCGTCGCGTGCACCCAGAGGAGGAGTTCCGGGTCGTTGGCGTCGTAGCGGGTGCCGGCGGGGAACGGACCGACGTCGGCGTCGAGGATGCCGTGCACGCGAGCATGCACGCGCTCGATCTCGGCGACGGCGCCGAGCGTGCGCGCGGCGTCGGCGAAGACGAGCGTGAGCATCAGGTCGAGAGTCCGCCGCAGGCGCGTGAGCGGCTCGCTCCGGAAGCGGCTATGCGCCGCCACTCCCGCGGCAACCAGCGGATGGGCCACCTGCAGGAGCAGCGCGCGCCCTCCGCCCAGGAGCACGGCGGCTTCGCGGTGGACACGCCACGTGATGCTCGTCGGGGTGAAGAGACCGCGCGAGAGATCGCCCGCCCGCCGGCCATGTGCCCGCCGAAGACGGGCGACTTCTGCAGGAGCCAGCCCGGGCGTTGCGTGCCGCCGGGTCACGACGGCAATTGTACCCCACGCCAGCGGTTTCGACACGACGTGGCAACAAGAAATCGCCGATTTTCCTTGATTCCTTGCCGACCACGTTGTACGGCTCCCGGATGAAACGGGGGCGTTCGCGTCGGATCAGCGTCGCCCTCGCGTGTCTGCTCGCTCTCGGACCGTACGGCCGTGTCCTCGCCGCACCGCGACCGTCGCTCTCGCCGCGCATCGTCGAGGCGACGACGATCCGCCGCGCGCTTCGCACGCACCACCATCGCATCGTGGTGAGCCTCGACCTGCGTAATCGCGACGCCCTCGAGGCCTTCCTCGTCGCGGTCCAGGATCCGGCCTCCCCGCGGTACCAGCAGTTCCTCAGCCAGGACGAGTTCGACGCCCTCTATGCCCCGACGCCCCAGCAAGAGGAGGCCGTCGTCCGGCATCTCCGGCGGCACGGCTTCCGGATCACCGAACGCTATCCGAACCGGCTCCTGGTGGCCGCGGTGGGCAGCGTCGGGGCCGTCGAGAGCGCCTTCGGCGTCGAGATGCACGACGTCACGGTGCGGCACCGGCGGCACTACATGGCGAACCGGGAGCCGTCGTTCCCTCCCGACATCGCCCCTGCCATCGTCGGCGTGATCGGCCTGGACGACCTGGTCACGATGCGCTCTCACGTGCGCGTGCCACAGCAGGCGGTCGCGCCGAGTGCCGTCATCGGCGCCAGCTGCTGCCACCTGGGTCCCAACGACCTCTTCAACTTCTACGACAACACGGTCCTCCTGAACGGCGCGGGGGAGACGATCGTCATTGCCGGCGCCTTCGCCTGGCGCGACAGCGACAACACGGGCTTCAACTCGCAGTGGGGCCTTCCGCAGCTTCCGGCCGGCAGCGGACAGGTCTGCACCGGGGCCGCGGGTTCCGTCGGCTGCCGCTTCAGCCTCCAGAACTCGATCGAGATCGCGCTCGACGCCGAGTATGCGCACGGCACCGCGCCGCAGGCCCGCATCCTCAACTACATGGCCGCCTCCACCTCGCTCACCGACTTCACACGCATGTACAACCGGATCGTCATCGACAATCCGGGGCACGTGGTCTCGACCAGCTGGGGTGCATGCGAGGCGACGGTCTCGGTTGCCACGCAGCAGACCGACGACAACATCGTCGCGAACGCGAACGCCATCGGCCAGTCGTGGCTCGCCGCCTCGGGCGACAACGGCAGCCGCGACTGCAACGCCCGCGCGACGGTGGACAACCCCGCCAACTCGCCCCACGTGGTCGGGGTGGGGGGCACCACCCCGCGCTGCAGCGCCGGGCTGACCGCCGCGAGCCCCGGCTGCGCGGGCTACGGATCGGAGACGGGGTGGTCCGGCTCGGGTGGCGGCGTGAGCCAGCTCTTCCCCCGACCCACCTTCCAGACGGGCTGCGGCGTGCCGGCCGGAACGCAGCGGCTCGTCCCGGACGTCGCGCTCGAAGCCGACACCACGCCCGGCAGCTTCGTGCTCGAGAACGGCACTTGGTTCGTCGTCGGCGGGACGTCGGGGGCGGCCCCCCAGTGGGCCGGCCTCGTGGCGCAGCTGGATCAGAAGGGCGGCGGCATCGGCCTCGGGAATCCGGGGGCCCGCCTCTACGGTCTCTGCGGGACGACCGCCCTCCACGACATCACCTCGGGCTCGAACGGGGACTTCACGGCCGGTGTGGGGTTCGATCTCGTGACCGGCCTCGGCAGCGCGGAGGCGAGCGTGCTGCTCGGCGCGGCGGCCGTGACAACCACTTCGTCCACCTCGACCACGACGACGAGCGTCCCCACGACGACCACCACGACGCTCGTCCCGACCACCACCACGACCTCCTCCAGCTCGACCAGCACGAGCGTGGCCACCGTCCCGCCCACCACCGCAACGACGGTGGCGGTGGCCCGGGCGACCGCCACGCGCGCCGCGTCCGACTGCGCCCAGCACGTCCTGCGGCTCGAAGCCACGAGCACGAGCACTCCGACGACGCTGCGCGCCTTCGTCACCGCGAGCGGCGAGCTGATCGGGACGCTCACGAACAACGGCGCCGGCCGCTACAGCGCCCAGCTGTCCTGGCCGGTCAATCCACAGAACGTGACCGTACGAAGTGCGCTGGGCGGCGTGACCACGGCGGGGGTGACGGCCAACTAGCGGCAACGACCCCCCAGGGGAGGGAGCGATGGTGCGGTGGTGGAAACGATGGGGGAAATTGAAGCGGCGGAGCGTCGCCTCCAGCGTCGAGCTGGATCGCGCGTCACTCGAGCGGGCGTTCCGGCGCCTGGGCGAGATCGCCGACGAGATCGCCGCGAGCGGCCGCGTGTTCGAGTCGGTCGGCGCGCGACGCCAGCGCTGGAGCAACGACGCGGCCGCGCAGGATGCGCTCACGGCGTCGGTCAACCGGCTCCTCGTCCCGGGATTTGCCGCGCACACGCTCGCCCAGGAAGGCACGGCTCTGGTCCGCTTGATGAGCGTCCGGCTCTCGGCCCTCCGCAGCGCGTACGAGGCCTCGGACGAGCGTCGCGGACTCAGCTGGCTGGCCAGGATCGAGGCGAGCGTGAAGGAGAGCGAGCCGCTGCTGCGCGGGACTCTCGCGGAGACGCAGCCCTTCAGCTCGCTCTCCGCCGAGCGCGTGCTGGCGTCGCTGCTTCGCCCGGAAGAGCCCGGCGGCTAGTCGGTCGATCGCACGCGTCCTCTGCGGGCGCCGAGGTCGGAGGAGCCGAACGGGGTCACGACCGGGGGCAGGCGGTCGTCGGTGTGGGCAGCGCAGCGCCGGTGATGCGCACCGCGCCGAACGTCGACCCCTCGAGACGGATTCTGTCGGACGGGTTCGAGCCGAACACCTGCCCGTAGCCGGCGATGGATCCGCAGAAGCCATCGCTCGATGTCGTCGCGCCGCTGAGGACGAATTCGTTGACGGTCAGGAACGGGTCGTCGAGAAGGGGGTAGGCTTCCGGCGGGACCGTTTGGGTGCCGAAATCCGCCCTGAACCTGCCCTCGGCGGAAATCGCGACGTTGGTTGCGGTCCAGGGCGCACCCACGGGCGCCTTGCTCACGCCGTCGAGCGGCTGGAGGGCGAGATCGAGGCTCGTGCCGTGCACCTGCACGTCGGCGCGGAAGGACAGGATCTGCGCCGGCCAGATCACCGGAGCGACGGTCAGGAGGTGGGTACCGGTGACGTCGAACGCCGCCGTGCCGGTGGGGAGCGGCGGCGGCGCGCAGCCGTGCTCGGGAGGCGGGTGCCCGCAGCCGGCCGGCGCGCGTCTGAAATCGACGTCGGCGAGCCAGATGTCGCTCGGCGAGGAGATGCCCTCGAACCACGGCAGCTCGTGATCGACCGCGCTGCTGTACCAGGCGAGCAGGGACCGATTCCGACCGAGCGGCGCGAGCGAGGTGTAGGCCGTGTCCCCCGAGCTCTTCAACTCCTGGATCTCGCAGACCTCGATCGGTGCGGCGGGATCGGTCAGGTCGCCGCGCAGCTCGTAGATGGCGGTGCGCTTGAACGTGCACGGCAGGTGCTTGCGGGCGAAGACGAAGCTGCGCGCGCGTCCGCGGGTGCGGCGGATGATCCAGGTCGGGCCGTCCAGGCGCTGTTCGATCCGGCGGCCGCACTCCCAGGTGACGAATGGGTCGTGCGAGGTGCAGATCGCCGTCTGCCCGTCGGCGAGGATGTCCTGGTTGTCGAGGCGGACCAGCGCCACCGCGGTCTCGGCGTTGTGGCCGAAGAACTGCAGCTCGGCCTCGCTCGGCACGTCGTCGTACGACGAGATGATCGTCGACCGTTTCTCCCAGGTGATGCCGTCGTCGGAGGCGAAGAGGCCAACGGCGGTGTCGAAGTCCTGATAGCCCGTCGCGAACAGCGTCCGCCGCCGCTTGCCGGAGTCGGTGTACAGGCGCCTCGTGTAGCGCCAGAAGCCCCAGAACGTCTCCACGCCGTTCGCATCGACGTCCTGATACGTCTTCACCGGCGGCGTCCACGTGCGCCCGCCGTCCGCCGACTCGGCGCGGATGGTCCATGCCTGACCGCCGAGGTCCCGGTAGTGGAAGCCCGGCAGGCGGCTGATCGCGTAGAGAAACAGCCTGCCGCCCATCCTGACGAACTTGGGATCGCGGATGTCACGATCGCCGGGAAGGTTGCTCGCGTTCACCTCGCTCAGCAGGGCGAACGTCCGCCCCTGATCGCGCGACTCGAAGATCTTGAGGCGCGCCCGCGCCGATCCGATCTGGCCCTGCTCGCCGCCCCGGAACATGAGCAGGATGCGGCCGTGGAGGTTGATCATCTCCGTGTTCTCGTTGTGCAATCCGTCCGAGTAGACGATCCGCTGGTCGGTGGCGAAGCTGGCGGGAGCGCCGCCGGCATCGCTCCCGCCGCCGGCGAGCGCGAGCACCAGTCCGAGGATCGACGGCCACATTCTCGCCCGCTTCATCCCCACCTCGTGGTAGACCGACATGTCACACGCCCGCTTGGTCGGGAAGGTGAGAGCGCTCGCAGGCCTTTCCGGGCTTTCTCCTGGTTCTCGATCAGGGAGTCGCGGGGCAGTTGATGACCACGTCGGCGCCCGACTGTTCGAACGGTGCGGCGAGCGGGTTCGGCACCGGGTCGCCGGCTAGGACGATGTTCTCGGGGTTTGCCTCGACGTTCGTCCAGGCCGGCGAGGGAGCGCCAGGCTTGCTCGCGAGCATGGCGTCGAGCCAATCGACGATCGTCGGCACGCCGCCGGTGGTGTCGTTGTAGACCTTGTCCGAGCCGTACATCGTGTGCCGGCTGCCGGAGCCGATGTAGTAGCGGTAGTTCTTGTCGGCGGCGTCGATGGCGGTGGCAGTGTCCATCGCCTGCTTGCGCATCTGGTCGCGGAAGGCGCAGCTGCCCTCCCACCACGTGACGGCGTGGAGGAGGTCGTTGTTGTGGAGCATCAGGTTGTAGAAGCCGGTCTGGCCGCCGGCGCTGCCGTCGAACGCCGTCGCGTAGTG
>Ga0126369_10002217_pt1 | contig 13771 bp, 16 predicted proteins | sample PanSoiMetaPlot_1_FD_109646 | JGI IMG/M metagenome (GOLD analysis project Ga0126369, IMG submission 109646) | Tropical forest soil microbial communities from Panama - MetaG Plot_1 | ecosystem: Environmental > Terrestrial > Soil > Tropical forest > Bulk soil | place: Panama | collected 2016-02-17 | reverse complement strand
TAAGAATGCTTCCCAACACGGGTGCCGTCAGCCTTGCGGTTGTAGCCAGGGCTGTGATGCCAGGGTGCGCGATCCAAACGGGACAACAGATCGGGTTGGTCGGTCACCCAAAAAGCCTAGCGGACTGGCCGGCTGGCTGACATTACAATCGCGGCAACATGCCACGCCGAGCCAGGGGCCAGGCCAGCGTCGAACAGACGGCGCGTGCCCTGGAACAACTTCACGTCGAGTACGTCACCCTAGCGTCGCTGTCGCCCAACACGTGGAACCCCAACGTGCAAAGCGACCACGACTTTGAACTGCTGTGCCGCAGCATTCTGGAAGACGGCTTCACCCAACCCATCGTCGCCGCGCGCGTCACGCCCGAGTTCAAAAAAGACGCCGCGTTCAAGGTGTTCAAGATCGGGGATCAGGTCATCACCGATGGCGAACACCGCTGGACGGCGGTCATCTGTACCGAACACGCCAAGCGCGCGTTTGCCAACCCGCTGACGCTGAAGGCCGACGCCTGGCGCGAACTGCGCACCAAGCGTCTGGACTGGATGGCCGAAGTCGGGGACGTGCAGATGCCGGTCGTGTTCACGCCCATGACGCCCGCGCAGATGCGCGTCGCCACGCTGCGCCACAATCGGGCGCGCGGCAGCGAAGACTTCGACCTGACGGCCGCGCTGCTGCGCGATCTGGAAACGCTGGGCGCGCTGGATTGGGCGCAGGACGCGCTGCTGATGGACGACGTGGAAATCCAGGCCTTGCTGGATAACGTGCCCGCCCCGGAAGCGCTGGCGGGCGCGGCGTACGGGGAAGCCTGGGCGCCCGGCGAAGCCGAATCGCGGTTGGACGGTGAAGAAGGCCACATGACGGCGGCGGCGGTCGAAGAACTGCGCGAAGCGGAACGTAAAGCGGCCGAAGCCCGGACCGAAGAAGAACGCATCGCCGCGCACAGGGATGCGGACATCTTCCGGCTCAGCCTGATCTTCACCGGCGACGAAGCGCGCGTCGTCAAGTCGGTGCTGGGCGACCGGCCTGCCGAACGCGTGCTTGATTTGTGCCGTCAAGCGGCTACAGTGCCTGCATGACGCTCGAACCGGACGACTTCGGCGTCGATCCCGTCGAACGGGATGATGTCGAGTCGTTCGAACCGCCCAACGGCCGCAATGGGCACGACCCCAGCACGTACGGCCGCGACCGCAACCCGCCCGACTATTCGGCGCTGCCGTCACCCGAAGAACTGGTTCCCCCGCTGCCGGCCAATGGGCTGGTGTCGGCCGAAACGCGCAAGAAGGTGACCGACGCGCTGCGGCTGGGACTGACCGAACGACTGGCGGCGCAGTACGCCGGTCTGACGTACCAGCGCTACCTCAACATCAGGCGCAAGGATCAGGCATTTGCGGAAGCCGTGAAGGCGGCGGAAGCGGCGGGCGCGTTCGCGTGGATGGCGCGCATCGAGCAGGCAGCCGTGGGTGGCGACTGGCGCGCGGCAGCCTGGAAGCTGTCGCACCGATTCCCGGCCGAATACGGTCGTCAGGTGCTGGAACACGGCGGCGAAGGCGGCGGCGCCATCCCGGTGCGTTTCGTCACCGTCGAAGTCCCGAATGGATCGACCATCGATGTCAGCGAAGGCCCGGACATGCCGCCATTGCCGGAGCCAGACATGTATGAGGAAGAAACGGATGGAACCGAGTGATTTCGAGATGGGCGACGAACCGATTGACGTGGAACGCAACCCGGAAGGCGCACGCATGACGGTGTGCATCAGCCTGGACCCGGTGGACGCCTTCAACGTGCTGGCCAGGGCCGACTTCTACAAGATCGGTGTGGTCGAATACGTCAAACGCCTGGCCGTCGAAGACGCGCGGTCGACGGTGTTCCAGTTCACGACCCGATGATTCCCTTGGAAAACGTCACGGTTGGTCCGGGTGATGTCGACCACTACTACGGCGTGTACGTGCGCGTGTCGAAACGGGCCGACTGCCCGCACGGGCGGGGGACGACGACTCAAGACGCGCAGGGTATTCGCATCGCGTGTCCGGAGGGCCGCGACTGCTGGCTAGTGAAGTGGGAATGGGCTGACGAGTGACCAGCGTCTGGGCCGAACCCGAAGAAGGCTACGTCGAAGACGAATACGAGTCGGAAGCTGAAGCCCTTGAACGGATTCGGACCGCAGGACGCTTCGTCGCGCCGCCCACACCGGCTGGCCACAAACCCATCTGGACCTTCGACCGACAGGAAGGTCAGCTAACCCTCAGCTTTCACGAAGGCCAGGCGCGCACCTGGGCTGCCAAGCGCCGCTTCATCGCCATGATTGCCGGTACGCAGGGTGGCAAGACCACCTTCGGCCCGCTGTGGCTGTGGCGCGAAATCAAGGACAAGGGCGCGGGCGACTACATGGTCGTCACGCCGACCGGTCCGCTGGCCAAGCTGAAGGCCGTGCCGGAGTTCCTGCGCTTCTTCGATGAAGCGCTGCACCTGGGCGACTACCACAAGGGCGACCGCGTGTTTGAAATCCCGGCGTCCAAGGGCTTGCAGCTATACGGCACGTACGACAGCACGCGCATCATCTTCGGTTCAGCGGTCGCGCCAGAATCGCTGGAATCGGCCACGGCCAAGGGCGCCTGGCTGGATGAAGTCGGCCAGCAGCAGTTCCGACTCGAATCCTGGGATGCCGTCAACCGCCGCGTGTCGCTGTACCAGGGCCGCGTGCTGATGACCACCACGCCGTACAACCTGGGCTGGCTCAAGACCAACGTCTACGACCCGTGGGTCGAAGGCGAACCGGACGTGACCGTCATCCAGTTCGCGTCGACTTTGAACCCGGTCTTCCCGCGCAAGGAAATGGCGCGTGTCGCGCGCAACATGCCGGCCTGGAAGGTGGCGCTGTTCTACAAGGGCCAGTTCATCAAGCCGGACACGCTCATCTACCAGTGCTTCGAAGATCGTGACGAACGGCTGGGCGGGCATCTGTGCGACGACTTCTTGCCGCCCGCGCACTGGCCGCGTTTCGTCGGCCTGGACTTTGGTGGCGCCAATACCGCGCTGGTGTGGTGCGCCTACAACCCGGAGCGCGACCAGTACGTCATGTACGACGAATCGCTGGAAGGCAGCCTGCCCGCCAAGGACCACGCCGCGCGTGCGCTGGCCAAGGTCAAAGAACAGGGCGCCACGGTGCTGTACTGGATCGGTGGCGCCAAGTCGGAAGACCAGCAGCGCCTGGATTGGGCGGTCGCGGGCGTGCCGGTCGAACCACCCATGGTCTTCGATCTGGAACCGGGCATCGACCGTGGGCTGGCGTTGATCAAGATGAACAAGCTGCGGGTGCAGAAGCATCTCCGGGGAATTCGGTCGGAATTCGGCACCTACAGCCGCGATCAGGACGAACGCGGTAACGCGCTGGAAACGATCTTCCACAAGGCGCGCTTCCACCGGCTCGACGCGTACCGGTATCTGGCGACGAAGTTGGTCGAACCGACCGTATTGGCCCCACCCGTCCTGATCGTGGGCGGGGTGTCATCTGCCTGGACGAAAGGACGTGTGGCATGAGCCTTGGTTCGTACATCGATGACCGCTTGTGGTCCGCCATCGTGCCCGATCTGGTGCTGAACCCGGACGCGGCCATCTACAAGTTCTGGCGGGAACTCAGGAACGACCCGGCGACGGTCAATCCTGGGTTGCCCGTCACGCCCGAAATCGAAACCGAAGTCGGCATCCAGCAGGGCTTCAGCGGTGGCATCGTCATCGGCTGGAATGCTGAAGACGGCGCTTACATCGCCAACGGCTAAGCCATGAGCGGTGTCAACTACGACCTGGCGAATCCGATGGGCTTTTTCCAGCCGCAGGACGCCAAAGACCTGGGCATCACCGCGATTCGCTTCCCGATGCGCGCCGACAATCAGGTTGATCCGATGGCCTACAAGGACTTCGACATCTACACGCTGGGCATCGTGGACCGTACGACGCACGATCAGGACATCTGGATCGATGGGCTGGATGCCTACCAGATCGGCAACGAACCCGATCAGCAGGGCGAATCAAGCTGGACGATGAACGTCAACCAGTACGAACGGTTGGTCGAAGACTATCGTGGCGCCCACCCTGACGTGATGCTGATCGGTGCCGGGTTGGCGTCTGGCCAGCCCGACTATTGGGACCGCGTGGATTCGCGCATCTACCGCTATCTGGACGGCTTCGCGGTACACCCGTACGCCAAGGAATTCGGGGACGCGCGCAGGCTGTTGCAGCAGTACAAGCAGATCACGCCCAACTTGCCGTTGTGGATTACCGAATGGTGGCGACCAGCGGCTCAAGTCCCGCCGTTCCTGACCATGCTGCGGCAGGAAGCCTCCGGCCTGATCTTCTGGTTCTGCGCAACGGACAACATGGTCCCGCCGATGGGCATCATCGACGCAGAAGGCGGGCACAAGCCTGAATATCGCGCCTGGCGCGCAGCATCGGTGAGTTGATGGTTACCCCAGCAGCGTTCATGCCCCCAAGCTTTGCCATTCCGACGTATGCGCCGCAGCCGGAGCCGATCACGCCCACGCTGGGCTGGTGGGAATACTTCGAACGCCACCGCGACCTCTATATGGCGCCTCAAGTCTATGACTGGACGTGTTCCATCTGTGCGACGACGTGGGTGCTTCAGGCGACTGGCCTGGACGTGAACGCGGCCAGAGAAGGAATCGCCTACCAGATTGGCTATCCGCAGTGCGTGAATCCAAATTACGGGTTGATGGACACCAACTGCGTCGAGCGCGTGTTCCGCAGCTACTACGTGGGGTGCCGCACGCTGTGGCCGACGTTCGACCAGATGTACGAACTGGCGCAGCAGACGACCGGCGTCTTGAATTCGACGCGCTGGTACCACTTCGTGGCTGTGCGCGGCGTGTCGGGCAACTCGATCTGGATTGCCAACAGTGCGCAGGGCTACAAAGGCATCTATGAACTGGTCAGCCGGGGCCAGTGGGACGCATGGGCCGGGTCGTGGAAGACGGTGTTGCTGGAGCGCTAGTGACGGGGTGCGCCTAGGGTCATAATGGCCATCCAGATCAACAGCGCACCGACCGTGATCAGCCACACGACGGCGCCAAAAATGATGATGCCCAGCGCTAGCAGCAACGTCAGACACGTTGGCACTGGACGCATGGTCGGGCACCTGGCAGGATAAGGCAGCAGTCAATGGGCTTCTGGCGTGACGTGGGGACGGTGTTGGGCTTGCCCGAGCCGCCACCTGACGACTACCTGGCGGTCGCAGACCACTTGCAACAGCGTCTGCGCGAGTCAATGCGCGCGGACGGCTACACCGACCCGAATGTCCCGCCCTACGCGCCTGTTCCGGCGGTGACGGCCTACGGGCCACCCTTGCCGTCGAGTGGTGCGTGGGGCGGTCCGCTGCCCAGCAGCATCGCGCTGCAACAGATGCTTGACCCGCGCGCACTGGCCGGCGGTCGGCTGACGTGGGACGACCAGTACATGCTGTGGGGTGCGGGGGCCAACATCATCCTGCCACCGCCCGACGCGCGCGCCGACTGGCGCATGCTCAACGCCGACGAACTGCTGCTGCGACGGCTGCCCACCGACGAAGTGATCACGCTGCTGGCCGACGCTAGCCCAGACGTGTCGCGCGCGTTGTGGGACTTCCTGCGGCTGTGCAATCCGGGCTGGCAGTGCAAGGCGTTCTATCCCGGCACCGACCGACCCATGCCGCAGGCGCAGAAGCTGTTGGACGACTTCTGGCTGATGATCAAGAACCGTCACGGGTCGACCGAAGTGGTCATCAATCGGCTGTTCTTCGGCGCCTACCTGCGTGGCGCGCTGTTTGCCGAACTGGTGCTGGACGAAACCGGCCGCGACCCGCTCGACCTGGCCACGCCTGACCCGTGGACCGTGCGCTTTCAGCGCTGGGTGGACCCGACGCTGGGTCAGGTATGGGTACCGGGGCAGTATCACGGCGCGCAGTTCGTTGCCCTCCTGCGCCCGACGATCCGCTACGTGCCCATCGACCCGGCGCCGGGTATTCCGTACGGGCGGTCGCCGGTGGTGCCTGCGATTTTCGCCAGCCTGTTCCTGCTGGGCCTGCTGCACGACCTTCGCCGTGTGGTGGCCCAGCAGGGATACCCGCGCCTGGACATTTCGATCATGCTGGACCAGTTGCGCGCGGCCATGCCGCCCACGGTGGCGGCTGACCCGGCGCAGTGGAAGGCGTGGGTTGAAAACACGGTCGGGGAAGTCAAGACGGCGTACGCCAACCTGAAGCCCGACGACGCGTTCATCCACACCAGCGTGGTCGAAATCAATCGGCCCGTGGGCGCGGGCGGCGAAGGCAGCCTGGCGGGCATCGACGCGTTCATTGGCACCCTGGAACGCATGACCGCGCGTGCGTTGAAGACGATGCCGCTGCTGATGGGCAGCAGCGCGTCGGGCCAGATGGGCGATGCCAACCGGCAGTGGGAAATCGAAGTGGCGGGCATCAAGGCCACCCAGCATCTGTGTGAAGACTTGCTGGAACAGCTACTGACGGTCGGCGTCGTGGAAGCCCAAGGTGTCGCGGCTGACGTGCAACTGCGCTTCGCGGAACTGCGCGCGGCTGAAATGTTCCGCGACGAACAGACGCTCAGCCTGAAGCTGGACAACGCCTTCAAGATGTGGGCCTACGGCTATACCAGCCAGGACGAAGCTGCCAATCACGCCGTCGACCACGCCGCCGACGAACAGGAACCGGTGGCCATGCCGCTCAACGGGCTACCGTACGACACGATGGTCAAGATGGCCGAACAGGCTGCCAAGCCGCCGCCGATGGGCGCTGGACCGACCGTGCAAGGTCGCCCGCAGCGGCCGGGACCAGGCGCGCCGGACAACAAGGACACGGCCGATTCGCAGGACAAGGGCGACAACACGCCAGATTCGGAACGCAGCGGCTGGCTGCGCCTGTCGTGGCCGCGCTGGGGCCGACCGACGATCTACGACCGACAGTCGGTGCCCATGGAAGCCGTGGGCACGGCGATGACCACGGTGCCTGGCACGGTCACCTACGACAGCCGCGATCAGCGCGAACTGCTGCGCATCTGGGACGACGCGATGCCGACGTACGCCAGCTTGCTGGACGCGCGACTGCTGGGTGTCGCCCCGGAGCCAGTGCCGCTGGAACCAGCCCCCGAGACTGAACAGCCCGCGCCTATGCGCAGTACGGCTGAGGTTCTGCTGGACATTGCCCAGCAGATGCGCGAGCTTGTGGTCGAAGTCAAAGGTGCGGCGTTGCCTCCAACCCCTGCGCCAGTCCCTCCGGCCACAGCCCGCGTCATTCAGAAGAAGGTCATCCGCGACGCGGAAGGGCGCATCGAAAGCGTGATTGAGGTTGAAGAAGATGCCAGTAGTTCGGTTTAGCACGCCTACGGCCGACGCCCAGACCGATACGGTGTGCGCCCAACTCAATGGCGGCTTCCTGCAAATCTACGAAGGCACTCAACCGGACGATGGCGACCAATCGTCCGATCCAGGCGTACTGCTGGTCGAGCTTCAGTTTGGCGACCCTGCCTTCGGCGCCAGTGCGAATGGCGTCGCCTGGGCCACGCCGATTGAGCCGTCGATGGCGACCAACACCGGTACGGCTAGCTGGCTGCGCACGTTGGCAGCCGACCACGCCACCGTTGTCTTCGACGGCGACATCAGTACGTCGGGGGCCGTGCTGAATCTTGACCGCACGCTGATCCAGCAGGGGGCGAACGTGTTCATCAACGACTTCGCCTACACCAGTCCAAAGACCACGTAAGGAGGTATCCGCCCATCCCTGCCACCATGCAAGCCCAATATTTCGGCGGCTCATCGTCCTTGCCTGCTGGGGCGAACGCCGAAACTGGCATCACTTTCAACCGCGCCGACTCGCAGTCGGGGTCAACGCCAGTGCCTATTCCGGTCAGTGCAGGCGTGAACTTCGCGTACCTGAAAGCACTGGCGCTGGCGGTTATGGCCACCAGTACGACCATCGTCTACAACCGCACCGTGCGCCTGTCGGCTGGCCTGGCCGGTGGCCTGGGCATGCACTGGAAAGTGGTGGCCCAAAGCAACTGGGGCGCGCAACTTGACCAGTCCACGGCTACCAAATCGCCTGCGGATACCACGGGCACCAACAACGCCAACGGCGCGCCCAGCGGCTACAGCGTGACAACGACTAGCCCGGTCGGCTTCGACAATCAGGACCAAAGCTCAGGATCGACAGGCATTGGTGCGACGTTGTTGTTGGCCATGCTGCTGGCCGTCGATGCCACCTACGCGGGCGGCCCAGGCTCAGCGTCGTTGGGCAATATCATCATCGGCTACGACGAGCGCTAGTTCGTCGGGAAGGGAATCGCATTGACCTACTTTGAAACACCACCCCAGCCCGATCCAAACCCGGAGCCTGAACCGCCCGCGCCAGAGCCTGAACCCGGCCCCGAACCAGAACCGGAACCTGCGCCAACGTCCTGATGTTGATTCCGCCTAACACGGCAATCACCCTGGAAGCTGAACTGCCTGCTGGCACGAACACGTGGCCGGGACCACCGGCGTGGTTCCCCAGCAATCCGGACATCGCGGTTATCGAACTGGTCTACGGCACGCACCAGATGCAAGCCAAGCTCACCGCGCTGGGCAACACGATGGTGACCATCCAGTGCGTGGCACTCAGCGGCAGCCTGGACTTTCAGGTGGATCAGGCGGCGACCACGCCCACGTCACCGGTGCAGATTCAGTTGGCATGATGGTCGGCGTAGACGGTACCCAGGCAGACAGTGTGCGACTGTGCGCGCGTTGCACCGACCTGTGGTGGTGGCTGGTCCAGTATCACGACGACACGATCCTGCCCGAATGCCAGGGCACCAGCATGCCGCACATGGCGTGGTCCAACGTCGACACGGCTCGCGTCAAGAACATCGTGTTGGTACCCCGTCAGACAGGCCTGGAACAGGTCGTGGTCGACGTGGGCGCCAATTCGCCGGTGTTCTTTCGACGCCGCTACAAGGAACTCAACCTGATGGGTGGCCAGCAAGTCAGCCAGCAGAACATCCACTGCTTGGGGTACGAAGCCGCTGACGGCACAGGCAACTACGTGTTCGTGTTCGAAGACGGCAGCGTGCTGCTCAGCACCAATCGCAATGCAGTCTAGTGCCTAGGAGAACGCGAAGACGTATGACTGAACAGCCCAACGAACAGCCCCTCAGCGCGGTGCCGGTCATGCCGACCCGCCTTAGCGATGTAGGCGACACCGACGAACAGTGGTCGGCCGTTATCAACATCCACGACGCCAACCTGGCCCAGATCGAAGCCGCCCTGGCGGCCAACCAGCACGAAGTCGATCCGCATCCATCCGGCCAGGCAGGACGCTACGTCAAGCGTCATCCGGTGTATCTGGTCGCGGTCAACTACGCCGCGCTGGACGAACAGGGCCATCCGACGCCTGGCAAGCCGTCTGAACTGGACCTGAAGGCGGTACGTGACATCTTTTCGACGCGCTACCCGAACGTGGTGTCAGACGGCGATCCGCCCGCAGACGGCTCACACGTGCGCATCCGCGACTCGCACGTGGTCGCGGAAAAGGATTCGGTGGGCAATCCCACCGGCCGGGTGATCTTCGGGACTGCGGAGGATGTCAGCTAATGGCCACGTCAGGACGGGGAACGGCGACCGATACCAGCATCCTGCAATACGTGCTGGGCAAGGCTGCCTACACGGCACCGGCCGGCTGCTACGCCGCGCTGTTTTCTGCCACGCCGACAGCCGATAACGGCACCTTCACCGAAATCACGTCCGGCAACAGCCCTGGCTACACGCGTGCTACGGTCGACGCGGCAAATTCGGCGGCTGCCTGGTCAGCCACGACCACTGACGCGACCGGCGTATGGAAGACCAATGCGGCGGCGATTACCTTCCCGACTGCTTCCGGCGGCTGGACGGCGGTCACTGGCTACGGGCTGTATGACGCGGCGACGGTTGGCACGCTGTTGTATTGGGGCACGTTCGGTTCAGCCACCACAGTGGGTTCAGGTGCCACGGCATCGTTTGCGGCAGGCGCACTGAAAGTCACCGAAGCCTAGCGGCCAATGGCCGAAATCCTGCCCTACAACGGGCTGCAAAGCACGCTGACCGGCGCGCTGACGACCGGTTCGACCACACTCAGCATCCAGCCGGGTGACGCTGGTTTCTGGCCAACGGGTGGCGAATACCGGGCTGTGCTGTGCACTGACCCCAACAACGGGCCGTGGGAACTGGTCAAGATCATCAGTGGCCAGGGCACAGCCAACCTGGGCGTCATGCGCGCGGTCGAGTCGTACAACGGTGACCAGACTGCCAAAGCGTGGCCGTCCGGGTCGTATATCGCGGCAGTCATCACGCACGACAGCTTGCAGCTTGCGGGTGGGTCGCAGGGCTACACCGTCCACGAAGAATTCCTGCCGGTCAACGGCGCAACGACGATCACGCTCAGCACCAACCCGGCGCAGGGCATCGGCGTGGTGTCGCGCAACGGCGTCGTACAGTCCACGACGGACAACCACTACACCCAGGCAGGCGCGGTCCTGACCTTCAGCACAGCGTTCACTGGCACCGAACGTGTGGTGGTCAGCTACACGGTGGGCACCACCGGTGCGCAGGGTCCGCCAGGCACACCGTACCCAAACAGTTTTCCGCCAGGCACGCTCGCGGCGCCAGGCTGGTACGTCACGGGGGATTCCAACACCGGTCTGTACAGCCCAGCGGTCGATCAGATTGCACTGGCTGCTGGTGGTGCGACAGGATTGGTGCTGTCAACGACCAGGCTGCAATTCACCACTGATGCGGCCTATGACATTGGTGGTTGGGCTGGTGCGACGGGCTATGGCCGGCCGAACAACCTGTACGTGGCCAATGGCGTATCCGCGCTGTTCATGGCGCTGGGCAATAACTACACCCTTGGCTCCGGTGCGCCGCAAGCCATCCTGTCGTTCTTTGGCCAGCCAGTGACAACTGGCAGCTACCAGTACGGCATCGACCTGAATATCGTCGCGCAGGCGCCAGTCACCTACACCTACGGGATTCACGTTGCGTGGGGGACTGGCTACATCGCTGGCGGGTTTACCGCAACGCAGTTCGCGCAGATTTACATCGATTGGGCGAATCTGACGAACAACACCATCATCACGAATGGCTACGGGCTGTACGTCAGAAACCAGGGGCAGAGTCAGTACGTCAACAGCTACGGCATCTACATCGAAGCCGTCAGCAGCGCGACCACCACCAACATCAGTCTGTACAACGCGGGCAACACGCGGCTAGGCAATTACGTGGAGGCGTACATGATTGCCAAGCCGACGACGAATGCCGCCTCCGGCTATCGTCGGCTGTACCCGAAAACGGACGGCTGGTATGACTTGGATGCGTCGGGTGTCGAAACCAAGATCGGCACGGGTGGTGGTGGGTCGCTGACGTGGCCGCTACAGGCGCCGATCACCACCAGCAGCACACCGCAGTACGCGTTCTCCGGAGACACCGGGTCTGGCATGTTCAACATGGGCAGTCAGCAACTTGGCATCTCTGCGGGCGGAACAGCGATCCTGTGGGTTTTTGGGACGCAGTACGCGGGTGGCGGCGTACAGATCACCAAGGCGTTGAGCGTTTCCGCTAATACCGGGCCTGGTGGTGGCTATGGTTTTTATCTGGACGTGGCTGTCCCAGGTGCGACTACGCAGTACGGCATGTGGATCGATCCGAATGCCAGCGCCAGTGTCAGTGCCATAGGTATCTATGCGCGTGTGCGGAACACTGTGGCAGCGTCCACAGGAGTGACGGCTATCCGCGCGGGTACGCCAGGGCTGATCACCGCCACGACGGCCAATGTCTATGGGCTGGTTGTCGATAACCAAGGCATGTCGGGCGTCACTAACGCCTATGGCGTGTACATCAACGCGCAATCCGGAGCCGCCACGACCAATATCGGGCTGTACAACCTGGGCACCAGTCGTTTCGACGGTGTGATGGCGATTGCCGCAGCCCCGTGGTCCGGGTATGCGATCTACGTGGGTGGGTCGCCGGTTGTGACAAGCAATCAGGTTGGCGTAGACGTTGAATTCACTGCTACCAGTGCCGCCACGTCCTATGTGACCTCGGTTCTGTCGGGACTGTACTTTGCTAGTGGCTCGTACACCGTCAGCCAGGCAATGGGTTTCTGGGCAACCGGCCCAGTCACGATTGGTGCAACTGCTGTCACCACGATGATTGGCGTCCAAGTCAATAACCAGGGGGCGCCCAAGGTCACCAACGCTTACGGCATCTACATAAATTCGCAGTCTGGTGCTGCCACTGTCAATGTTGGTCTGTACAACGCGGGGACCACCACGCTGCTGGGAACGCTGACGATTACCACCCCTTCAGCTACGCAGCAGATTTACCTGTCCAGCAGCAGTGCCAACGCGTCGATCATGGTCGCTGCTGGCATTCCGAATCCAGCACTCCAGTTGAATTTCATGGGGTCCACCTTCTTCAACGTTTTCGGTAGTGGTGGCGCAGGAACGGAACTTCAGCCAGGCACAGACAATTTCTTTGATCTGGGGGATTCGTCGCACCGCTGGCGCACCCTGTCCGCGATGACGGGAATATTCAGTGGAAACTTGTCAGCCGCTGGCACGGTTGGTGTCGGGATTGCCCCATCGACCTCCGCGATGATCTTCGTCGGGCCTGGCAGTACAAGCGGTGCGAACCAGTACGGTATCAATCTCCAGACCAACTTCTTTCAGGCGACGAACGCCTACAGCGTCTATTCGAAATTCATCACTGCTGGCGGGTCCGCCTTCACGGTCACTACTGCTGCCAGTTTCTATGCGGACACCCCAAGCTTCGGCTCCTCATCGCTGGCGACAACCATGTATGGGCTGTATGTCGCCAACCAGGGCGTCGCGGCAGTCACGAACGCATACGGGGTGTATATCGCCGCGCAAGCCGGTGCGACCAGCACCAACGTGGGGCTGTACAACGGTGGCACCACCCGTCTGATCGGCACTATCGGTGCTGGCACCAACGGCACGATCCGCACCAACATCGCGTTCTACCTGTGGCAGGACTTCACCACCAGCAGTCAAGCCAACTACACGTTGATGGATGTTGAGGGTCAATCCAGTCCAACGTCGTCAGGCACCGGACTGTACGTCGGGCCGCAAATTTATTACGCGTCAGCCACCACGCTGCCTAACAACTACGGGATTTACGTCGCATCCAACAACACGGTGAACACCACGACGACGAATGGCTACGGCGTCTATGTGTCCAACCAGAGCAACGGCACCGTCCAGCACGCGTATGGGCTGTACGTCGAAAACGTGTCTGGCGGCAACCTAGACAGCTACTCGCTTTACACTGGCGGCAATACCCGGATCGACGGCCAACTGCTGTTCAACGTCACCCAGAACTACAACTGGGGTCCGGCGATCATCAACATCCAGATGCCGTATTGGGGCTTTGGAACGATGACCACCCTGTACGGCATCTACGCGATCCCGCAGTTCAGGTCAACGGGAACGGTCAGTGCCGCTGTGCTGTACGCCCAGGTCCAGACGCAGGCAGCGTCGTACACGCTGACGACCGCGTATGGCCTGTACGTCGACAATCCGCTTAAGGGTTCCGGCAGCACGATCACCAACCAGTACGGGGTGTATATCGCCGCGCAGTCGGGCGCCACCACGACCAACATCGGTCTGTATGTTGGCAGTTCTGCCGTCGTGGTTGGTGGACTGAACGTCGGAACGATCACTGGTAATGGGTCGGTGCCTAGCGGAGG
>Ga0126369_10002216_pt1 | contig 13776 bp, 12 predicted proteins | sample PanSoiMetaPlot_1_FD_109646 | JGI IMG/M metagenome (GOLD analysis project Ga0126369, IMG submission 109646) | Tropical forest soil microbial communities from Panama - MetaG Plot_1 | ecosystem: Environmental > Terrestrial > Soil > Tropical forest > Bulk soil | place: Panama | collected 2016-02-17 | reverse complement strand
GCCGGCGTGATCGGCGACGACCAGGTGATGCTGACGCCGTACGGGCCGCGCCGGATCACCTACGCCGACTACACGGCCTCGGGGCGGGCGCTCGACTTCATCGAGGACTTCATCCGCGACGAGGTGCTGCCCCGCTACGCGAACACGCACACCGAGAGCTCCGGCACCGGCCTCCAGACGACCCGGCTCCGCGAGGACGCCAGGCGCATCGTCCGCGACGCCCTGGGGGGCGACGAGGAGACCGTGGTCCTGTTCTGCGGCTCCGGCTCGACCGGCGCGATCGACAAGCTGATCGGCATCCTGGGGCTGCGCATCCCGGCGGAGCTCGACGATCGCTACCTGCTGGCCGAGCGGATCCCGGCGGCCGAGCGGCCGGTCGTCTTCATCGGCCCGTACGAGCACCACTCCAACGAGCTGTCCTGGCGCGAGTCCATCGCCGACGTGGTGGTCATCCACGAGGACGCCGACGGCCACGTCGACCTCGCGCACCTGGAGGCCGAACTGGTGCGCCACGCACGCCGCCCACTCAAGATCGGGTCCTTCTCCGCCGCCTCCAACGTCACCGGGATCGTGACGGACACGCAGGCCGTGGCCGCGCTGCTGCACCGGCACGGCGCGCTCTCGTTCTGGGACTGCGCCGCTGCCGGTCCCTACGTGGACATCGAAATGTGCCCGGAGGACCCGCTGGCCCGCAAGGACGCGGTGTTCCTGTCGCCCCACAAGTTCATCGGCGGCCCGGGCACGCCCGGCGTCCTGGCCGTCCGCCGCGCGCTGGTCCGCAACCGGGTTCCCACGGTTCCGGGCGGCGGCACCGTGGCCTACGTCAACCCGCTGGAGCACCGCTACCTGGACGACCCGGTGCACCGCGAGGAGGGCGGCACCCCGGCCATCGTCGAGTCCATCCGGTGCGGACTGGTCTTCCAGCTCAAGGCCGCGGTCGGCGAGGACGAGATCCGGCGGCGCGAGGACGACTTCATCGGGCGGGCGATCGCGTCATGGAGCCGGAACCCGAACGTGGAGATCCTCGGCAACGTGGCCTCACGGCGGCTCTCGATCGTGTCGTTCGTCGTGCGCCACGGCCGCCGCTACCTGCACCACAACTTCGTCGTCGCGGTCCTGAACGACCTGTTCGGCGTCCAGTCGCGCGGCGGCTGCTCCTGCGCGGGGCCGTACGGACACCGGCTGCTCGGCATCGACATCGAGCGGTCGCACCAGTTCGAGCGCGAGATCGCGCGCGGCTGCGAGGGGATCAAGCCCGGCTGGGTGCGGGTGAACTTCAACTACTTCGTCTCGGAGACGGTGTTCCAGTACGTGATCGACGCGGTCCACCTGGTCGCCGAGCAGGGCTGGAAGCTGCTGCCGGACTACCGGTTCGACTCCGGCTCCGGCCTCTGGCGGCACCGCGACGGCCCCATCGAGCCGCCGCTGAGCCTCCGCGACCTGCGTTACGGCGCGGACGGCGAGCTGCGCTACCCGCGCCACCCGCTCCGCGCGCCGGAGACGGCCCTGGCGGGCTACCTGGACGACGCGCGGAGCCTGCTCTCCGCCCGGCCCGCCGGCGGGGCCTGGCCGCCGCCGGCGGGCGTCAGCGTGGACTTCGAGAGCCTGCGCTGGTTCGAGCTGCCGGCGGAGTGCCTCGTTCCGCTCAGCGCTGCGGCTGGCGACTCGCGCTGAGCCGCAGGACCAGCGTGTAGCGGTCGCCGCGCACCACCGACTCGACCAGCTCCACCCGCCGGCCGGTCGAGTCGGTCGTGAGGCGCTCGACGCGGAAGGCCGGGCTCTCCGGCTCGGCCTCCAGCAGGCCGGCCTCCTCGATGCTCAGCTTGCTCGCGCGGTAGACCTCGGTCGCCGTCGCCGGCTTCACGCCGTAGTCCCGCTCGAACACCTCGTACAGGGACTCACGCCGGAAGTCGTGCGACTCCAGGTCGGGGAAGAGCAGCGCCGGCACGTACGCCGTCTGCACGGCCACCGGCAGGTCGTCGGCCAGCCGTACGCGGCAGATGACGTGCAGCAGCGCGCCCGTCGAGAGTCCGAGCCGGGTCGCCAGGCCGCCGGGCGCTCGCTGCGTGCGGAACGCGATCACGCGCGCGCTGGAGCGCCAGCCGCGCAGGCGCATGTCCTCGGTGAACGAGGTGAGCTGCGGCGGCCCCTGGACGATCGCGTGGTCGCTGGACACGAACGTGCCCTTGCCCTGCAGCCGGACCAGCAGGCCCTCGGCGACGAGGGTGGCGACCGCCCGCCGCATGGTGATGCTGCTGACGCCGAACTCCTCGCAGAGCTGGTTCTCCGAGGGCAGGCGGTCACCCTGCTTCCACACGCTCTGGACGATGCGGGAGCGCAGGACCTCGGCAGTCTGGTGGTAGAGGGGGCCGGTGCTCATGCGAAGATCAATCCATATAACGACATACGCAGGCTCGTCTACTCGCGGGTAGGATCGGCTGCCGTTCGGACATACCGTAGCGCCGTCTCCCCTCGGCGTCCCTCGCCCGTGGACGCGCGGGCCCTGGCCGCGCAGAATCCGCATCGATGAGCGAGCTCGCGCCGCCGCCCGGCGGCTGGGACGACATCAGGCTCGCGGCAATGCTGCGCACGGGGTGGCGGCGCGCCCAGGCGACCATGACGAAGGCGCTGGCGGCGCAGGACCTCACGGGGCTCGAGTACCACCTGCTCCTGGTCGTCAGCGCGGCGGGGAGGACCGGCACGCGCCAGGTCGACCTGGCCCAGGAGCTGAGCGTGCCCGAGGGCAGGGTCTCGGTCCTGGCGCGGGAGCTGGGCGAGCGGCGGCTGATCGAGGCGCTGCGATCCGAGCCGGATCGGCGCTACGTGCGGATCCGGCTGCGGCCGGCCGGCCGGCGGCTCCTGCGCGACGCTATGCGGTGCCAGCGCGAGCAGATCGTCGCGATGGTCGGCGATCTCCCCCAGGAGGCGATGGTGCTGCCGATGATCGAGTTCATCTGCCGCGCGTACCTGGGCCTCGACGTCACGGTCCGGCCCCGCTGAATACGGCGGGCAACCCTTCGCTCGACCTGGCCGGCGTCACGGTCCGGCCCCGCTCAACGCCGCCGCCAGCACCTCCGCCGCCAGGCGAGCGCAGCGCGGCCCCTCCGCCGCGAGCCAGGGCAGCTGCGCCCAGGCAGCGGGATGCCACAGCACCGTCAGCGGCCGGCCCCACGCCGGGTGGAGCTCGCGCTCCGGTGTGTCCAGCACCACCCGGATCGAGGCCACGCGATCGGCGCCCAGCAGGCCCGTCTCCATGTCCGCCCCCACGCAGCCGCGCGCGGCCCAGGCCGCCCGCTCCGCCCCCACCGTCAGCCCCGAAGTGGTCGCCATGTCGCGAAGGTCCGGCTCGTGCCCCAGGCTCCTGGCCGCACCGGCCAGCGCCGCCACCAGCGCTGCGTCGCACTCGAGCACCCTGCCGTCCGGCCGAAGCACCCGCCGCGGCACCAGGACCGTGCCGGTCCGCAGACCCGAGATCAGCGAGCCGGCGACGCCGCACGTCACGACCGTTCCCGAGAGCGAGGCCCCGGCGTGCGGCAGGCGGGCCAGCGACACGCCACTCCGCACCACGCGCGCGCCGGGCATCGCGCGGCGGGCGGCCCGGGCCTCGAGCCCGGTCGGCGCCACCACGATCAGGTGCTCCTCGTCTGCCCCGGTCATGTCCGTCCTCGCCATCGTAGGGACGGTCAGTCGAACAACGGCAGCGTGCCGAGCGATGCGGACAGGGCGGCGCACTCGATCCGGGCCGCCGCGGCGGCTCCCTCCATCGCCTCGTGATCCCAGCGAGCGGCCGGGCCGGCCACGGTCACCGCGCCGGCGACCCCCGAGGAGCCGAACACCGGCACGGACAGGCTGGCCACGTCCGGCAGTCGCCGGCCGACCGCGGCGAGGTAGCCGCGACGGCGAACGCCGGCCAGCTCGGCGCGGAGCAGTCGCTCGTCCTCACCGTCCAGGCCGGCGCCGGCGAGCACCTCCGCGGCCGCCGCGCGAGGCAGGTGCGCGAGGATCACCCGGCCGCTCGTCCCCGTGTGGAGGGGCAGCGTCTCGCCGACCGGGAGCGGCGCCCGCGGCGGCCGGCCGCAGACCGCGTCGATCCGCATGCGGTGGTCGCCGTTGCGCACGTTCACGCTCACGGACTCGCCCGTGCGGGCCGCCAGCCGCTCGATCACCGGCCGGGCGGCGGCACGCAGGTTCAGGCGGGCGACGAGCGCCGGCGACAGCGTCATCGCCCCACCAGGCGGCAGGCACCATCGCCCCTCGCGGTCCCTGGCGACGAACGAGAGGCGCTGGAGCTCCAGCAGGTGGCGGTAGGCGGCCGCCCGCGTGATCCGCATCGAACGGGCGACGGCCGCGACGTCCAGCGGACCATGCGCGTCGAACAGCACCGTGAGGAGCGCGAGCCCGCGGCCGCGGCTCCCTGCCTGGTCATGATCCACCCCGCTGCCGTTCCACGCGATCGGAGACGGCATCGTAGAACGACGTTGTATTCCTTCCGACGGTCAACGCGCAAGCGGGCGCCGGCGCCACGCTACGCTGGACGTTCGTGAGCGTCCTCGCGCCGCTGGCGCCCTATCGCGGCGTGCTGTCGCTGCCGCACGTGCGCTCCGTCGTGCTCGTCACGACGCTGGCCCGGATCCCGTCCACGGCCACCGGTGTCGCCCTCACCCTGCACGCCGTGCTGACGCTGCACACGGGGTTCGCCGCCGCCGGCGCGCTGATCGCCGCCCTGACCGTCGGGGGCACGCTCGGCGCTCCCCTCATGGGCCGCGTCACCGACCGTCACGGGCTGCGCCGCACCCTGATGCTGACCGCGACGGCGCAGGCTGCATTCTGGCTGATCGCCCCGGTCCTGCCCTTCGCGCTGCTCCTGCCCGCCGCGTTCCTCGGCGGCCTCCTGATGCTGCCGCTGTTCTCGGTGTCGCGGCAGTCGCTGGCGGCGCTGGTGCCCGAGGATCGCCGGCGGACGGCCTACTCGCTGGACTCGATGTCGGTCGAGGTCTCCTTCGCCGTCGGGCCGGCCGCCGGTGTCCTCGTCGCCACGCAGGTCTCGACGCGCGTGGCCCTGGCCGGCATCGGCGCGTCCATGCTGCTCGCGGGTCTGGTGCTCTACGTGCTGAATCCGCCGATCCGCAGCGAGGCCGAGGTCCAGGCGGCGGAGGGTGAGATCGCGCGCACCCGGCGCTCCTGGCTCGGCAGACGCATGGTCGCGGTGCTGGTCGCCAGCGCGGGTGCCACAGTCGTGCTGGCCGGCACGGACGTCTCGATTGTGGCCACGCTGCGGCACAGCGGCGAGCTGACGTGGAGCGGCGTGGTGCTCGCGGCCTGGTGCGTGTGGTCGCTGCTGGGCGGGTTCGTGCACGGCATGCTGCCGCGATCGCTGCCGGCGCTCGCGCTGGCCGCCCTGCTCTGCCTGCTGACGATGCCGGTGGGTGTGGCCGGCCACTGGTGGACGCTCGCCCTGGCGCTGATCCCGGCTGGATTCATGTGCGCGCCGACGATTGCTTCGACGGGCGAGGTGATCAGCCGCCTGGTTCCGGCTGCGGTGCGCGGCGAGGCGATGGGCATGCAGACCTCGGCGCTGACGGCCGGGACGGCCGTGGGCGCGCCGCTGGCCGGGGCGGTGGTAGATCGTTTCGGGCCGGCCCTGGGGTTCGTCGCGGTCGGGGCGGCGGGGGCGGTGCTCGTGGTCGTCGCGCTCGGCATCGCACCGCTGGCGTGGGCCTCCGCGCGCAGGGCGGATCTGCTAAGCTAGGCGGTCAGTCGAATCGGGCCCGCTCTGGATGGCCCGTTTCGGTGTGTCTACACGTCAATCCTCAGACGTGGTAGGCTCTGCCATCCTGTGTCCGAGCAAGGTGGTATTCCCGTGGGCTGCGGGATCGACTACGGCAGCAGCAACAGCGCGGTGGCGCTCGCCTACGACGACCGGGTGGAGGTCGTGGGCGACGCCGCCGGCGAGGCGCTGGCGCCGTCCACGCTGTACCTGCACCGCGACGGTCGGCGGGTGGCGGGGACCAGCGCCTCGGAGCTGTTCTTCCGCAGCGGCCACGAGCGCACGATCTGCGCCCGGTGCAGCCTGGCCCCGTACGGCGTGTCCGACTGCCGGCAGTTCCGCCGCGCCGGCAGCTGCAACGACTCGCGACTGCTGTGGAGCGTGAAGCGCGACCTCGCCAATCTCGGCTTTGCCGGCACCAACTCCTGGGCCACCGACTTCCCGGTCGTCGAGCTGGTGGCCGTGACCCTGGCGCACCTGCGCCGTCGGGCCGAGCGCGCCTCGGGCGAGGAGGTGACGAGGGTCGTCCTCGGGCATCCGGTCGTGTTCGCCGGTGCGGCCGGCGACCCGGCGTCCGCCGCCAACGCGACCGCACGCGCGCGACTGTGCGAGGCGGCCGTCCTCGGCGGCTTCGAAGAGGTCGAGCTCTGCCCGGAGCCCGAGGCGGCCGGCCTCGCCGGCGACGACGCCTCCGGCACGGTGCTGCTGGCAGATTTCGGCGCCGGCACGTACGACGTGGCGGTGCTGGATCGCCGGGGGACGTCGCTCAGGGTGGACGCGCTGGACGGCGTGGACGTCGGCGGTTCGCGCTTCGACGAGGTGCTGTTCGAGACGGTGGTGGCTCCCGAGCTCGGTCTGCACGAGCTGCCGAGCTGGCTGTTCAACGACCTGAAGTCTCTGTCCGGCGTGATGCTGCTGATGGCCGATCCGGACCTGCGATCGCTGCTGGAGCGGCTCGGCGGACCGGCGTCCCGAGCGGTGGCGGCCATCCTGTTCAGCGGCCACGCCTACCAGTTCTACCGGGCGATCGAGGCCGCGAAGATCGAGCTGTCCAGACACGAGCGCGCGGAGCTGGTGGCCGAGGTCCCGGGCCTGTCGCTGCGCACCACGGTCTCCCGGACGCACTTCGAGACCGCCGTGGGGCCGGAGCTCGACACGGTCGGCGCCGTGACCGTCCGTGCGCTCGAGGCCGCCGGCCGGCGGCCGGCTGACGTGGACGTGGTGGCCGTGACGGGCGGATCGTCGCAGATCCCGGTGTTCCAGCGGCTCCTGCGGTCGCTCTGTCCGGGAGCGGAGCTGCGCCGCGAGGCCGCGTTCACGTCGGTCGTGAGGGGCCTGGGGACGCGCGCCCGGGCACTGTGGAAGCGTTGACAGGTGAGAGAGACGGCCCGCCGGCGCTGCCCGAACACGACGCCGCGTGCGGTCCGTGAGCAGATGGCGTTCGCTTCGAGCGACGAGGGTCAGCTCGGGGTCGCCGAGGCGCTCGGCTTCACGCCGATCTGACGGCGCCAGCCGCCCGCATCGCCGCCATCTCCGTCTCGCCGTAGCCGCACTCGCGCAGGATCGCGTCCGTGTCGGCGCCCGGCTCGGGCGCAGGCCCGGCGATGGCGCCCCGCGTGGCCGAGAAGCGCGGTGCCGGCGCCGGCTGCACCACGCCAGCAATCTCGACGAACGTGCCCCGCGCGACGTTGTGCGGGTGCCCGGGCGCCTCGCCGAGGGACAGGACCGGTGCGAAGCACGCGTCGGTGCCCTCCAGCAGGGAGCCCCACTCGTCGCGCGTCCGCGTGCGGAACAGGGCGGCCAGCCGCGCGCGCAGCTCCGGCCAGGCCGCCGGGTCGTACAGGCGCACGCGGAGCTCGTCGTCCGCGGCGACGCCGAGCCGGTCGAGCAGCTCGGTCGAGAACCTGGGCTCGAGCGCGCCCACGGCGACGAAGCGGCCATCGGCGCACTCGTAGCTCCCGTAGAACGGGGCGCCGCCGTCCAGCAGGTGTGCGCCCCGAGCATCTGTCCAGCGGCCGCCGGCCCTGAGCCCGTGGAAGAGCGCCGTCAGCACCGCGGTGCCGTCCACGATGGCGGCGTCGATCACCTGACCGCGGCCCGTGCGTCTGGCCTCCAGCACCGCGCACACGATGCCGAACGCCAGCAGCATTCCGCCGCCGCCGTAGTCGCCGACCACGTTGACCGGCGGAGGGGGTGGCTCCTCCGGCCGGCCGACCAGGTGCAGGGCGCCCGCCAGCGCGATGTACGCGATGTCGTGCCCGGCCGTCTGCGCCAGCGGGCCGTCCTGACCCCAACCGGTCATGCGGCCGTAGACGAGCGCCGGATTGCGGGCCAGGCACGGCTCCGGCCCGATGCCCAGGCGCTCGGCAACGCCCGGCAGGAAGCCCTCGAACAGGACGTCCGAGCGCTCGGCCAGCCGCAGCACCACTTCGACACCCTCGGGCCGCTTGAGGTCCACGGCCACCGAGCGGCGTCCCCGGCCGACGACGTCCAGCGGCCCGCTGCCGGCCACGCTCGGGCCGGCGTCCGCGCGGTCGACCCGGATCACCTCGGCGCCGGCGTCGGCGAGCATCATCCCGGCGAACGGCCCCGGTCCGATGCCCGCGACCTCGACGACTCGCAGCCCGGCGAGGGGCCCCTGCCTGCTGGTCAAATGCGCAGACGGTCCGCGAGCTGGGCCCGCTCGAGGCGCGGGCCGCCGAACAGCAGCTGCGACGACTTGGCGCGCCGGTAGTAGAGGTGCGCGTCGTGCTCCCAGGTGAAGCCGATGCCGCCGTGCACCTGGATGGTATCCGCCGCCACCCGGAAGAAGGCCTCCGAGCACGAGGCCCTCGCCACGCCGGCGGCAAGCGGCAGCTCGTCGGGCGCCTCGTCCGCTGTCCAGGCCGCGTACCGGAGTGCCGATCGGGACAGCTCCATCGCCACGTGCATGTCGGCCAGCAGGTGCTTGATGGCCTGGAACGACCCGATCGCGCGGCCGAACTGGTAGCGCACCTTCGCGTACGCGACGGACCGGTCGAGGCAGCGCTGCAGCCCGCCCAGCTGCTCGGCGGCCAGCGCCACCGCGGCCAGGTCCATCGTGTGGCGGAGGGCGCCCGCCGCGTCCTCGCTGACCAGGCGGCGCGCCGGCGTCCGCGCCAGCTCGAGGCGGGCCAGCTGGCGGGTCGGGTCCAGGCCGGCCAGGGCGGACCGGGTCAGGCCGGCCGCCCCGCCCTCCACTGCGAACAGGCCCAGCTCGTCGCCCGCCCGTGCCGCCACCAGCACGAGGTCGGCCAGCGCGCCGTCGGGCACCAGCGTCTTGACGCCGTCCAGCACCCAGCGACCGCCGCCCAGCGACGCCCGGGCGGCTACGGCGCTCGGGTCCCAACCGCCGCCGTTCTCCGCGACGGCCAGCGTGGCGATCGTGGTGCCGGCGGCCACGCCCGGGAGCAGGTCCTGCTTCGCCTCCTCGTCGTCCGTGGCCAGGAGGGCCGTCGCCCCCAGGACGGCGCTCGCCAGGTACGGCGACGGCGTCAGCGCGGCGCCCAGCTCCTCCATGACGACCGACAGCTCGACCTGGCCCAGACCGGCGCCGCCGTACGTCTCGGGCACGGTCAGGCCGGGCAGTCCGAGGTCGCCGGCCATACGATCCCAGAGCGCGGCGTCGTGGCCCTCGGGCGTCTCCATCACCCTGCGCACCTGGCTCAGCGGTGACCGGTCGGCCAGGAAGCGCCGGACCGTCGCCTGGAGCTCCTCCTGCTCCTCGTTCAGCACCAGGTTCATGGCCGCTCCTCGGTCCGGGTGCCGACGCGGAGGTCGCGGAACGGCACGTCGCGGTCGACCTGCGGCTCGCGCGGGAGGCCGAGCACGCGGTCGCCGATGATGTTGCGCTGCACCTCGTTGGTCCCTCCAGCGATGGCGGCAGCAGGGGCCGAGAGCAGCGCGCCGGCCCAGCGGCGAGCCTCGCGGTCCGACGCGTCCCACGCGATCGCGTCGCCGCCCAGCAGCTCGGCGGCCACGTCGGTGCCGAAGCGCGCGAGCTCGGCGCCCGCGAGCTTGCCGACCGAGCCGCGGGCGCCCGGGTTGCGGCCCGCTCGCGCCTCCTGCGCCAGGCGCGAGCCGAACAGGTGCAGCAGGCGCTCGTGCACGTAGAGCTCGGCCAGCCGCTCGCGGACGACCGGGTCGCGGTCCAGGCCGCGGGCGCGAACCTCCTCGACGAGCGACTCGAAGCCGGCCGCGCTGCCCCGGCCCCGGGTGCTCCCGCCGATCGCGACGCGCTCGTGCATCAGCATCCGGACGGCGGCCGCCCAGCCCTGGTCGACCTCCCCGACGACGTGGTCGGCCGGGATGCGCGCGCCGTCGAAGAACACCTCGTTGAACGTGGCCCCCCCGGTCATGTCGCGCAGCGGCCGCACCGACACGCCCGGCTGGTGCATGTCGATCACGAACATCGTGATGCCGTCGTGCTTCGGCACGTCCGGGTTGGTGCGGGCGATCACCGCGCCGAGGTCGGCGTTCTGTGCCACCGACGTCCAGACCTTCTGGCCGCTCACGACCCAGCCGTCGCCATCGCGCGTCGCCCGCGTCTGCAGGCTGGCCACGTCGGAGCCGGCGCCCGGCTCCGAGAACAGCTGACACCAGACCTCCTCACCACGCAGCAGCGGCCTGATGTAGCGCAGCTTGAGCTCCTCGCTGCCGAGGTCCAGCAGGGTGGGTCCGCACATCCCCAGGCCGATGGTGAAGTAGCCGGTCGGCAGGTCGAAGTCGCGCGCCTCCTCGGCGAAGGCGCGCTCGTCGGCGGTGGTCAGCCCCTGGCCGCCGTAGGCGGCGGGCCAGCTGATGCCGGCGAGACCCGCGTCGTGCAGGCGGGCCTGGAAGGCGCGCGCCGACGGCAGGTCCCAGTGCGCGGTCGGACCGTCGTCGCTGCGGCCGGCCGCGTTGGCGTCGAGCCAGGCGCGGGCTCGCTCCCGGAAGGACTCGCTCATGAGAACTCCACCTCTCCGTGGTCGATCACGACCTGACCGTCGTCGTCGGTCGTCTGGAACTTCGCGCTCGTGCCGTCGACCCAGATCGACACCGTGAGCCGCGCGCCCGGGAGGACCGGGCGCGAGAAGCGCGCGCGCATGGATCGGAAGCGCGCCGGGTCGGAGCCGCACACCGTGTGCAACAGCAGCCGGCCGGTGACGCCGTAGGTGCACAGGCCGTGCAGGATCGGGCGCGGGAAGCCGGCCCGCGCCGCGAAGGCGGGGTCGGAGTGCAGCGGATTGCGGTCGCCGGACAGCCGGTAGAGCAGCGCCTGGTCCGTCCGGGTCTGCGCGCTCACGCAGTGGTCCGGGTCGCCAGCGGGGCGCTCCCAGGTGGCGGACGGGCCCCGGTCGCCGCCGAACCCGCCCTCGCCGCGGATGAACGCCGAGGAGGTCGTGCTCAGCAGCGGCTCGCCGCTCTGCGTGTCGGTCGCGGTCGACTCCGTCACGACCAGCGCGCCGGAGCCCTTGTCGTAGATGCCGGCGAGCTTCGACGTGATGGTGGCGCGGCCCTCCACGGGCAGCGGCCGGTGCAGCGTCAGCGACTGCTCCGCGTGCACGAGCATCGCCCGGTTGAAGTCGCCCAGCGACTGGCGAGGACCGCCCTGCTGCACCACGATCACGCCGAACGTGGGCAGCACACGCTGCGTCACCTCGTGGGAGTTCTCGGTGGTGAACTCCAGCTCGCCGAGGGCGTTCTCCTGGCCGGCGCCGACGCCGAGCGCGTAGAGCAGCGCGTCCTTCGATGACCACGCGGTCTCGCTGGGACCGAAGCTGCGGCCGACGGCATCCATGTTGAGTGGCATTGGCTTCAGACCTCCCGGACCGGGATCTCGCCGGCCGTGTTCGCGTTGGGGGCCGCCTGCGCGACCAGGCCGGGCACCACAGCGCCCAGCTCCGCCGGGTCCCAGCGGCCGTCCTTCTCCGCCCGCGGCCCACCGTGCCAGCCCTCGGCAACGGTGATCTGGCCGCCCCGCACCCCGAACACACGGCCGGTGATGCCGCGCGACTGGGCGCTGGCGAGCCAGACGACCAGGGGCGCGATATTCTCCGGCGCGCGCCGCTCGCGCTCCTCGTCGCTCATCTCCTGCCCGCTTCCCCACCGCGTGAGGTCCTCGGTCATCCGGGTGAGCGCTCCCGGGTAGATGGCGTTGACCGTGATCCCGTAGCGCTCGACCTCCTGGGCGGCGATGACGGTGAACGCCGCGATGCCGGCCTTGGCCGCACCGTAGTTCGTCTGGCCGGGGTTGCCGAAGATGCCCGATGACGAGCTGGTGTTGATGATGCGAGCGTCGACCGGCTGGCCGGCCTTCGCCAGCTCGCGCCAGTGGGCGACGGCGTGGCGGCTGGGCGCGAACGTGCCCCGGAGGTGGACGCGGATCACGTCGTCCCACTCCGCGGGCTCCATGTTGAAGAGCATCCGGTCGCGGAGGATCCCGGCGTTGTTCACCACGGCGTCCAGCCGGCCGAACGAATCGAGCGCCGTCTGCACGAGCCGGCGGGCGCCCTCCCAGTCCGAGACGTCGTCGGTGTTGGGCACTGCGGCGCCGCCCATCGCCTGGATCTCCTCCGCCACCTCCGCGGCCGGCACCTGCGACCTGCCGCTTCCGTCGCGAGCGCCGCCCAGGTCGTTCACGACCACGCGGGCGCCCTGGCGAGCGAACTCCAGCGCGTGGGCGCGGCCGATGCCCCGACCGGCGCCCGTGACGATGACGACCCGGCCATCACAGATTCCGCTCATGGCTGGGAGTTTATTCGACACGGATGTCGACTACGAGCGGGAGGAGCGTGCGTCGGTGAGACCGAGGGCACCCGCCCAGAGGCGGGTGAGCGTGCGCTTCGCCAGTTCCTCGTCGAACTGCTCGCCCATCGCGAGCCAGTGGTACGCGAAGTTGCTGAGCATCGAGACCAGCGCGGCCGCCGCCGTTCGCGGGTCGAGGTCCGGGTCCGCGAGGCCGCGCCGCTGCAGGCGCCGGATGCCGCCCGCGATCCGGTCGATGTGCGCCATCCGGCTGCACTCCCGGTACTCGCCGATCTCCGGGTCGATCGTCGCGACCTGCTCGAACAGCAGCATGAGCCGGCTGTTGCGGCGGTACACGTCCAGGAAGCGCCGGTTCGCGACGTCGAGCCGCTCGATCACGCTGTTGGGCCTGCCCGCCGGGACCGCGATGGCCTCCGCGATCTGATCGCGGACCTCTGCCATCAGTGCACGGAAGACCTCGCGCTTGGAGTCGAAGTACGTGTAGAACGTGCCGTGCGCGACGCCCGCCAGGCCGGCGATGTCGGCGACCCGCGCCTCGACGTAGCCGTCCCGCTCGAAGACACGTCGCGCGGCGTCGAGCAGCACGGCGCGCGTCCGCCGGCCCCGGTCGGTCGAACCCTCCCCGTACCGGGCTCGGCGGGCGGCCGCGGTTCCCGATTGGACCAGGGTCAGGTCACCGAGAGGCCGCGAGCAGGACCCTGCTGTTCTGGCTTGCGCGCTCGAGCAGCGCCTGCCGGGCCTGGTCCTGGTTGCCGGCCTGACCCGCCCAAGCGCGCAGCGCCGACTGCTGCAGCGCCCGGCCGAAGGAGAACGTGATATGCCACGGGTGCGGGCCCAGCTTCGCGATCTCGTCGAGGTTGGCCGTCGCCTGCTCCTCGGTCTGGCCGCCCGACAGGAAGGCGATGCCCGGCACCTCGGCCGGCACGCACTCCCGCAGCACGGCCACCGTCTCGCGCGCGATGTCGGCTGGAGTCGCGCTGTCGAACACCCTGGAGCCCGGCGTGACCATGTTGGGCTTCAGCACCATGCCGCGCAGGTCGATGTCGTGGGCGTGAAGCTCGCCGAAGACGGCGTGCAGGACGGCGCGCGTCACCTCCCCGTCGCGGGCCATGCCGTGGTCCCCGTCCATCAGCACCTCGGGCTCCACGATCGGCACCAGGCCGTTGTCCTGGCAGATCCGTGCGTACCGCGCGAGCAGCCAGGCGTGGTCGTGGATGTTCTCCGCGGTGGGCAGGCCCGGCGCG
>Ga0126369_10002215_pt1 | contig 13779 bp, 11 predicted proteins | sample PanSoiMetaPlot_1_FD_109646 | JGI IMG/M metagenome (GOLD analysis project Ga0126369, IMG submission 109646) | Tropical forest soil microbial communities from Panama - MetaG Plot_1 | ecosystem: Environmental > Terrestrial > Soil > Tropical forest > Bulk soil | place: Panama | collected 2016-02-17 | reverse complement strand
ATCGCTACGCTCTTCTGCATGGTGCCGGGCGCAGTCGCCTATACATGGCTCGGCCATGCCGGACGCCGAGCGCTCGGCGGCGAAGTGGACGCGGTGCGCTACGGTCTGCTGGCACTCGGTCTTCTAGCGGCCATTGCGCTGCTGCCGCGACTGGTCAGGCGGCTGCGCGGCTCGTTCACCTGAATCGAGGCTGGGGAACTCAAGCGGCGGCTCGACCGCGACGACGCCGTGACCGTCATCGACGTGCGGGGTTGCGACGAATTCAGCGGGCCGTTGCGCCATATCGCGTCCGCACGCAATATCCCCCTCATCGAACTCGACTGCCGGATAGCAGAGCTTTCCGGACTTGAACAAGCGCCGATTGTTCTCATCTGCCGAACCGACAAGCGCTCGGCGAGCGCTGCGCGGACCTTGCGCATAGCAGGATTCACTCAGGTCGGCGTCCTACGCCGCGGGATGGAGCAATGGAATGCGGTTGGCGTGCCGGTCGCAAAGGACGGCACCGATGCCCGAGCGTGATGGAAGGCCAACCACGAGGGTGGCTACGCCGCCCCCTCAAGCTTTGCACGCGCGCGCACGAAATTCGTCAGCGCGATATTGTCGATCTTGCCGGAACCGAGCGTGGGGAGCTTTTCCACCATCAGCAGCTCGGCCGGCACCATCATGTCGGAGGCGCCGCGGGCGCGCGCGAAGGCGAGCAAATCGGAGCGCTTGGGATCGGTCTTGGTGGTAACGAGCACGAGGCGCTCGCCTTTGCGGGAATCCGGAAGCGTAGCGGCACCCGACATGGCGTCCGGCCATAGATCGGCAGCAAGCGCCTCCACCGCGGCGAGCGAAATCATTTCGCCCGCGATCTTTGCAAAGCGCTTGGCGCGGCCCTTGATGGCGATAAATCCGTCGGCGTCGATCGTTACGATGTCACCGGTGTCGTGCCAGCCTTCGGGCGGGCGTTCGAGCACACCGGGATTTTCTGCCCGCATATAGCCGAGCATCACGTTCGGACCGCGTACGTGAAGGCGACCGCCCTCCTCGACGCCGGGCACCGGTTCAAGCCGCGATTCCATGCCGGGCAGGAGCCGCCCGACGGTGCCGAATTTGTTGAACATCGGGGTGTTGAGCGCGAGCGCCGGCGCGGTCTCAGTGACACCGTAGCCTTCCAGAATGCGCAGGCCGAATTTCTCCATGTAGATGCGGCGTGTCGTCTCTTTCACGGGCTCCGCGCCCGCCATGATATAGCGCAGCGATCGGAAGTCGTAGGCGTGCGCGCTGCGGGCGTAGCCGGCCAGGAAAGTGTCGGTGCCGAACATGATGGTGGCGTTCACTCCGTAGATCATCTCCGGCACGATGCGGTAATGCAGCGGCGAGGGATAGAGATAGATCCGCACGCCGCTCACCAGCGGCAGGATGAGGCCGACCGTCAGGCCGAAGGAATGAAACACCGGCAGGATGTTGAATACCTTGTCGGTGCGGCCGAAGTCGATGCGTGCCTCCGCCTGCGCCGCGTTGGCGAGAATGTTGCGGTGGGACAGCACCACGCCCTTCGGCGTGCCTTCGGACCCCGAGGTGAACAGGATGGCGGCGGGGTCGTCGGCGGCACATTTCACCAGGGGCCGCTTGGCGGCGAGAAGGCCGCGCAGCTTGTCGCCGAATTTGATCTGGTGACGGATGTCCTCCAGGAACGCGATGTTGAGATCGGGCGCGAGTGCATCGACGACGTCGCCGAGATGCGCCTTCTCGACGAACACCCTGGACGTCACGATGTGTCTGATTCTTGCCGCCCGGCAGCCGCCGCGGATATTCATCAGGCCGGCAGTGAAATTAATCATCGCCGGCACCCGCCCGGCGGACATCGTGGCTAGGATGGTGACGGCGGCCGCGTTGGCGTTAGGCAGCATCACTCCGATCGCGTCGCCGGTTTCGCCGAACTGCATCAACTTGCGGCCGAGCACGGCAGCACCGACCAGCAGGCGCTTGTAGGTGAGCGTGCCGGAAACGGGATCCTCCACAGCAACACGGTTGCGGCCGTTGTCGTCCGCCCCTTCGATTACCGCCTCCACGATGGTGCGGTTGGTCGAGGTGGTGCGGTAGATGAGGTCGGACATGATGGTGTAGAGCATGGCGCCGGCTGCCATGCGCCGCCGTTTGCCGCGGAGCACCGGGTCGACCGAAAGCCGTACCGGCTCCAGGATGGTCACAGTGACTTTCGGTATCACGCGGCGCCGCACCTGACTGCTCGCGAGGTATGAGAAATAGGTTTTTTCGAGCCCCTTGATGCGCACCGGCACCAGCATGGCTTCCGACTTGTCGGCGATCATGGCAGCGCCGTCATAGACCTTCATCAGGCTGCCCGTGACGGTGATGCGCCCTTCCGGAAAGATGATGAGCGGGTCGCCGCCTTTGACGGCATTGATGAGAGTGCGGGTCGCCAGCGGCTTGGTCGGATCGAGCGGCATCGCGCGAGTGAGCTTGAGGAACGGTTTCACCCACCAGCGCTGCGCGATGCTGCTGTCGACGGCAAAAACCGGCTCGCGCTCAAGAAACGACAGCGCCACCGCAGCATCGAGAAAGCTCACATGATTGAGCGCGATGATCGCGTTGGGCCCTGCCTTGGGGAGGTTTTCAAGGCCTGCAACCTCGAGCCGGAAGAAAGCACGGAAGATCATCGACAGCAGGTCGCGCACCGGGCTGGTTGGCATGGAGCGAAGAATTGCGATCGCGGCCGCGAGGTTGAGGACGCCGACGCCGATCAGGATGGTGCTCGTCGTGACGCCCTGCGATTGCAGAGCTGCGACGCTCAGTCCTGCGATCGTCATGAAAAGGGCATTGAGCACATTGACTGCGGCCACCACGCGAGCCCGGCGGTCGGCTCCGGCCCAGGCTTGCACGGCCGCGAACGATGGCACGATAAACAATCCCCCCCCGATTGCGAGCCCGGCAAGGTCAATAGCGACACGAATGCCGGGGCCGGTGCGGAAAACTTCGACTGCGCCGCGGCCTTGCTCGGCCACTACCGCGCCGGCTGTGTGCCAGCCGAGATCGATGGCAAACACCGCAAGCAGCACCGCGCCGAACACCGTCGGCATGAGAATGATGCGCCCGCTGGCGAGCCACGCGGCGCAGCCGGCTCCGATGGCAATCGCAATCGAGAACACCGCCAGGTAGGCATTGATGACCTCCTGATCGCCGCCAAGTGCATTCTTAATCAGTGGTGCCAGTAGTGTTGTTACCACGGCGCCAACGAACCAAAACCAGCTCACCACCATGCTGCCCCACCACAACCGGGGCTCTCGGTACAGATCGCGCAGCAAGGCCCAGGTCGATCGGGCGATATTGAAATCGATCACGAGATTCGGTGCCGCTTCGCCGGTGCGTGGGATGAAAAGCGCGGAAAACCAGCAGGCGAATGCAAACGCCAACATCAAACCGGCAAAGACAGCCGGGCTGCCGCCGTTTTTGGAGGCAAAGCCGGCCACGATGGTGCCGGTCAGGATGGCGATGAAGGTGGCGCCCTCGACCAGCGCGTTGCCACGCGGCAGCTCGGCTTCGGCGAGGTGATCGGGCAGGATGCCGTATTTGATCGGTCCGAACAAAGCCGCGATGACTCCGATCAGGAACAGGGCCGCGAACAGGAGTTCCGGTGAATCGTACCAGAAGCCCGCGACCGCGATGCCGGCAATCGCGATTTCGACGAGCTTGAGCCTTTGGGCGACGATCGACTTGTCAAAACGGTCGGCAACCTCGCCGCCGATAGCCGAAAGGATAAAAAAGGGGAAAATGAAGATCGCTGTGGCAAGAGCAATCAGCGACTCCGAGTTCGGCCCGGCCCATTTGAACAGGATCAGGAAGGCGAGCGCGTTCTTCAGGAAATTATCGTTGAAGGCGCTGAAGAACTGGCACAAAAACAGCGGCGCAAATCGCCGTGTGGCCAGCAGGCTGGATGACATTCGCGGCTCCGAGCGCTATTTCGAGGCTTAAGATGACGGCGGGCCACCCTACGCATTCTGCGGCGCCGCCGCCAGCCTCTTGCACGACGCCGCGACCTCGCCCCACGGCTGCCGCGCGATGCTTTGCGGACGCCGCAAGGCGCTTAATGTGCGATTTGCCAATTCGAAGCCCTCGGTTATTGTCGCGCCGCGACTGGCGGCCGGCACGCGTCGCTGACAGATGCGAAATGCGACAGGAGGGCAGATGGTTTGGAAACGTGCGGCCGCGGTGGCTGAGGTCAAGGAGCGCGGCGTCATGGATGCCGACGTCGGAGGCGAGGAGATTGCGCTCTACTGGATCGATGACGAGGTTTATGCCACTCACAATGTTTGTACGCACGCCTTCGCGCGCCTGTCGGAAGGCTTTCTGGATGGCGACTGCATCGAATGCCCGATTCATCAGGCGCTGTTTAACGTGAAAACCGGCGAAGCTGTGGCACCCCCGGCGTACACGGCGGTGAAAACCTATCCCTGCCGGATCGAAGGCAACGATGTACTCGTCGACATTTGAATCCCCTCCTCGCCCGCAAACGGCGGGATGGGGAACGGATCGGGGCTTCGGTGAAGTCCTCTCCGCAACGTTTTTTTGCTTGCAGGGAATGCAGCGGGGCTTCCAGCGCTACGCCATGACCTCACGCCATAGCGCTGTCGGTTGTCGATAAGCTTTGCACAAACGACGACTGCCATCGCACCGTAGTACGAAACTCGTAACCGCAGGCTTCGCACGCCCACCAGTGATGAACCTCGGTCGTACTCACGTGTTGCGATTTCGTCGCGGCTATAATTAAATCATGGCACTGTGGACAGAACAATCGTGAAACTCTGTAAGGCGCAATCGAGAACGCCGTCGCCGTCTCGGGGTATTTCATGCGACTGTCTTTCCTGGTCACCCCACCGCGCCCCAAGCATCCCGCCTCATAGGTACATGCCCTGCACATTTAGGCCTTAACAAGGCACAAGGAAGAAAGTTGCGTGAAATGTGACATACGCGCCGTATTGCAATACATTTTGTCACTGCGGCGTCGCAATGCACAGCTCTTTGTCATTGCTGCGCCGCAATGTGCAAAGCCACGCACTCGGATGCGCTCTTGGATGTAAGTAAAAGGATGTAAGCAAAAGCACGTTAGTTCCTGAGGATTTACCCATTGCATTGTTGTTGCCTGCCCTTCTCCCTGCGGCTAGACAGAAACGGGCTACCGTGGTCTCTGAATTGACGGGAGCCGGTTTTGTTGCAACGATCACCCTAGGGTTGTCGGGAGCGGTGCAAGTGTGGGCGTCACAAGGTCAGGGGTGCGTGGCGCAAACGTCAGAGCTGCGGTCGAAACGGCCGTCCGCGGCGGAACGACCGACCCCTTACAGCTTGAAACAAAATCGTTCCGAATGTGGCCGGCTCGGTTGGCGTACGTCAGCGCGTGCGTTGGACGGTTGCTGTTATGTCGATAGTGTACCGTACATAAGGCCTGGAGAGCAGGGCCCATGGTGACCAGACCGACAGTTGAACAGGTGCTCGCGAGGGCCTCGGACTCCGGAAATGTTATCGAGGAACTGCGCCGACGCTACGATCTGCTCACGCATTCGCAGAAGCGCATCGCAGAATATATCGTCGACCATTCCCAGGCGGTAGCGTTTTCGACTGTTGACCAGATGGCTGCACGGCTCGGCGTCAATCCTTCGACGATCGTGCGTTTTTGCTACCGGCTCGGCCTTAACGGATTTCCTGATTTGCAGGAGCGGATGCGCCAAGTCGTTCGCGGCCAGTTGTCGCGTGCCGACGAACAGGTTGAAGCAGGTGCGAGCGGTGCGCATCTGCACGGTACGACCTTCGGGGATTCGCTGACCCATGATGTGCGCAATCTGCAGCGCACCATCATGGGTCTTACCGCGGACGACCTTAACCGTGCGGTCGAGCACCTTGTCTCAGCGCGCCGCGTCTACGCGGTTGCCTGCTTTTCGGCGTTTGCGCTGGCGCATTATTTCGGGCTGGTGCTCAGCCGTCTTCGTCCCGACGTTCACACGCTCACAGCCGACGAAGGCGTGTCCAAGGTCCGGCTCGCCGAGATCTCCGAATCGGACTGCCTCGTGGCGTTCACGTTTCCGCGCTATGCGCAGTTCACCCAGCGGGCGGCGCTGTGGGCTCGTCAGCAAAAGGCCAAGATCGTGGTGGTCACCGACACCCCGATCTCGGCAGTCGGCCAGATCGCCGATACGGTATTAGTGGCGTCGCCGACCGGAACCGGGCTGCAGAATTCCATGGTGGCCCCGATGGCGGTCGCCAATGCTCTGCTTAACGGAGTTATGGCAGCCAGGGGCACCGGGGCGCTCGATCGCTACAACAGCAGCGACGGCCTGTTCGACAATTTGAACTCGTTCCTGCTCAAGCTCGATCAAGCGGACTGACCTCGGACGGATGGTCCGTCCTCAATTCCGGAGCATTGCAATGACCGACACTTCCGCCGCAAAGGCCATAGGAATGGGAATCACCGGCGGCGCCATCGCCACGGCGCTGATCGATCTGTTGATTGCAAAGGGAGTGATCAGCCACGAGGAAGCGCGCGGCGTGTTCGAAAGTGCCATGTACCGCGCGGCGATGTACACCGGCACGTTCGAGGGCCTTGAGGCCACCAAGATCATCGGCGATTTGCTGGAATCCGGGATTGCGGCAGGTGGCGAATTGGCGCAATCCAAGCTATAGATCGGACGATGCGAGAGCCGTTGCGATGATTCCGCTCCAGCGCGGCAAATGCCCATGTGTCGCCTGTCTGGACTAGGCGTAGTCTATCGTGCGCCGCCACGAAATCACTTCCAGCCTGAAGAGCTTGTCCAATGTCTCAGATGATCTGCCGTCTCGGCGCCGTCGTCTGCGCAAGCCTCGCGATTGCGGTCAATCTCGCGATCCTGGTTTTCTCACCGTCGTCTGGCGCTCAGGCGCGCATTTTTTCACAGTGGGTGGAGCTCGGGCCGGACGGCGCCTCGAGCGTGCGGGCGATCACCGACGACCTCTGTCCGCAGGCGATTTTCGACGGCATACCAACGCCCATGAGCGTTCGCGCCGAACCGGAACAGAAAATCGAGAACGTCAAGCCGGCCGCATTTCCGGTGCGCAGCTGTGAGGTGTCGGTGCCGCAGGGTGCGGTGGCAGCAACGCTCGCGGGCAGGGCGCTGCCGCTCGTACGGCCAAACCCGCAACGCATCCTGGTATTCGGCGACACTGGCTGCCGGCTTGACCGGAACGTGATCCAGGACTGCAACGATCCGACAGCTTGGCCATTTCCGAAGATCGCTGCGGCGGCGGCGAATGCGAGGCCGGACCTGGTAATCCACGTGGGTGACTACCATTATCGCGAATTGCCATGCCCGGCGGAGCGCGGCGGCTGCGCGCGCAGCCCGTGGGGTTATGGGTTTGACGCTTGGTACGCTGACTTTTTCGATCCCGCAGCTCCTCTGCTGTCCGCTGCGCCTTGGATTATGGTGCGCGGCAACCATGAAGATTGCGCGCGCGCAGGCGAGGGCTGGGTGCGGTTTCTTGATCGGCTGCCGGCAAGCGCGATCTGCCGTGACTTGACCGGTATCTTCGTGGCGCGGCTCGGTGATTTCGGAGTCGTCGTGGTGGATGGCGCGCGCGCTGAAGACCCGAAGGGCGACATGAGCGATCTTGCCGGCTTGCTACGCAACCAGCTCGCCGAGGTGGTGGCCAAGGTACCGGGGGAGGCTTGGCTTGTAGCCCACCGGCCGCTCAATGCCATGCGCAGCGCGTTGGATCGACGGGCGAACGAGGTCGAGAATGCGGTGCAGGAACTGGCGTTTGGGAGTATCATGCCGGTCGGCGTACGGATGACCGTCGCGGGCCACATTCATTTTTTTCAGGCGGTGGATTTCGGTGCCTCGCGTCCGCCTCAGCTCGTGGTTGGTACCGGCGGTGACAATCTTGCCATTGTGCCGCCACTCAGTATGGTCGGTTCCGACATCAACGGCCGTAAGATTGTCGACTCGATGACCCGTTCGGGCTTCGCCTACATGGTGTGGGATCGCACCGGCAATCTTTGGATCGGCACACTGTTCGACGTGGATGGCAAGACGCTCAATCATTGCCGGTTGCTCGATCGCTCGCTTAGCTGCGCGCCATGAGATGGCGGGCCTGCGCCGCCGTCTACCGCAGAAATGACTGGCGGGTACATTGATGGCCGCGCAGAAAAGGCGCATTCTTAGGTTGGATGCGGTGTCATTGGGCACGATGCGGATGGTCAAAGGTCGAGGCCCTGAGGTTCTTGAACATTGATGCCGAGGTGACGGCCAGCCCAAACACGGGCGCGATATAAAATATATGGGGAGTATGTCACATGGCTCGCGCCTGCGGTTGCGATCTTCGCGCCATCTTAGCAGGAGCGATTATCTGCTGGGTTGTTGTGGACGGCATGGCGGTTGCGCAGGAGGAGGCCGAGGTGACGGAGGACCTTGGCGACTCGTACCTGTTAACCCGCCGCACGACCAGCTCGGGTTCGGTTATTGAGACGTTGCTCTTTGCTGGCCAGCCAATCGTCACCGAGATCGCCGTGCCGGGGCCGGATGCGAGCGTAATCGCCGGCACCACCGGGGCCGCGGCGACGGCGCAGGCGCCAGCCGGGGGCGCGAGCGTTGCTCGGGCCGGCGCCGGCAACTGGTCCGCAAGCATGGGTTCCGGATTCGGTGGCACATTGCTGACCGGCGACATCGTTGACAACTATCTCATTTTGCACCGCATCCGCGCGAGCAGCCCCGTCACGCATGAGATTTACCACGAGGGCCACAAGGTCGGGGCTGTCACCGAAGTCAGCTCTTCGGCCAGCGCCGCAAAGTCGGCGGGTCGGAATGCGTTCGCGTTCGAAGGCGCCGACGATCGCTTTGTCGTGCACCTGACGCAGCCGGATGGAACGAAGATTCGCGCCACCACGGAGCATGGCCGATTATCCGATCAAGTGGTGGAGCGCGCGAGCCTGGCACCGCCGCACCCCACCGCCAAACCGCCGTCGCAGCCGCTGACCGAACCGATCAAACCATCGATCGTGCGCGCTGCTGAATCGCAACGGCTCGTAAAGCCTCAGGAACCCGCAGGCCGTATCACGGTGGAGGAGCCTGCGCCGCAGATTGCTCCGACGAAGCCGGAGCAAGTGCCGCTTCCCCGCGCATTTCCCAAGCCTCAGCTAAGGCCCGCCATCGCGGCGATACCTGTTCAAACCGCGAGCCCATCTCCACCCGAAAACAACAAAAGCCGACCGGCTGTCCGACCGAAACCAGCGGCCGCGGCGGTGAATGCTCCACCACCTGCCGCGGCAACGCCGCGGCCGATTGCATCGGCACCCAAAACTGAGTCGCCGGCGAGACCGAAGTCGGCGGTCGCCGGTGTTGCGCGTCCACCGCCCGCCGCAACTGCGGTGAAGCCGACAACGCCGGCCTCGACAACCGCCGCGCCGGCGGCCAAGCCGAAACCGATACCAACGAACGCAAATGCCCGGTCCTCTCAGGCTGCGGCAGCAAAGCCGGCTGCAAAGCTGTCACGATCGCCGCCGCCGGGCACGTCGAGCCAATAGCGTACGCCAAGCGCGTGCGCAAACGGGAATAACGGGTCTCTGGCTGGCAATTTGCTCCAGACCCAGATCGCCGTCGACACTACGCCGAGCACGACCGTCCCGCATTCGGTGGTCATCGCTACTGCCTTTTCGATTCGGTGCTGCTCCCGTCGGCGGGGGCGTTGCAGATCACCCCGAGGCGCTCGGCTCGATATCCGCGTTCCATGATGTCGCGCCACCAGGTGCCGTTGTCGAGGTACCACTTGACGGTCTTCTCAAGCCCGGTCTCAAAGGTTTCGAGAGCATGCCATCCAAGCTCCCGCTCGAGTTTGGTGGCATCGATCGCATATCTGCGGTCGTGTCCCGGACGGTCGGGCACAAAAGTAATGCAGCGGCGGCGTGATCCATTCACGGATGGGGCCAGCCGGTCGAGGAGATCGCAGATCGTCTGCACGACCTGAATGTTGGTGCGTTCATTGCGGCCACCGACATTATAGGTCTCCCCGATGCGGCCACGCTCCAGAACGAGCTCGAGAGCCCGCGCGTGATCCTCGACATACAGCCAGTCCCGAACATGCAGCCCGTCGCCGTAGATTGGCAACGGCTGGTGCGTCAGGCCTCTAATGATCATGTGGGGGATCAGTTTTTCCGGGAAATGATAAGGACCATAATTGTTGGAGCAATTAGTAACGATACACGGGAGGCCATAGGTTTCGCGCCACGCGCGGACAAGATGATCCGACGATGCCTTGCTCGCCGAATAGGGCGAATTGGGCGCATAGGCCATGGACTCGGTAAATAGTCCCTCAGCGCCCAGCGCCCCATAGACTTCATCCGTCGAGACATGCAGCAGGCGGAACGCGGTGCGCTGGCTCGCTTCGAGGCTGCACCAATAACGCAAGGCTTCCTGCAGCAGGGTGAATGTTCCGACGATATTCGTTTGGATGAATTGACCGGGGCCATCGATGGAACGGTCCACATGACTTTCGGCTGCAAGGTTCATGACGGCCTGGGGTCGGTGGCAATCGAACAGCGCGCGCAGTTCCGCACCGTGGCAGATGTCGACCTTGGCAAATACGTAGCGAGGATGTGCCGGCGCCTGCGGGATGGACGCAAGGTTCGCTGCATAAGTCAGCTTGTCGATATTGACCACGCGCGCGCCGGTATGATCAAGAAGGCGTCTGATGACGGCGGAGCCGATGAATCCGGCACCTCCAGTCACAAATATGGTATTGCCGACAAATTTCATGTCGATGGAACCTGGCTATGCCAATGTGGAGAATGAGCTGAAAACCGACATCAGATATTCTCCGTAGCTGCTCTTTGCGCTTCTGAGCGCCAACTTATGAAATTGCTCAAGGGAAATGTAGCCGAGCCGCAGGGCAATTTCTTCGGGACATGCGATGCGAAGACCCTGTCGCTGTTCCAAAATTTGTACAAAATGGCTTGCTTCGACGAGCGAGGCGTGCGTCCCGGTATCAAGCCAGGCATAGCCGCGGCCAAGCACTTCGACAAAAAGATCGCCGCGTTCCAGATAGGCGCGATTAACATCGGTGATTTCGATCTCGCCCCGGGCCGAGGGTTTGAGGGCAGCGGCGAGGCCGATCACATCATTGTCGTAAAAGTAAAGCCCGGTCACGGCAATGTTCGATTTTGGCTTCCGCGGCTTTTCTTCGATAGAAAGTGCGCGTCCCTGGTGATCGAGTTCCACCACCCCATATTGCTGCGGGGTGTTGACCACGTAGCCGAACACGGTTGCCCCGCGATCCCGGTTGCCGGCTTTGCGCAGGTGCTCAGTGAGGCTATGACCATAAAAAATGTTATCGCCGAGGATCAGCGCGACCCGATCCGAACCGACGAAAGTCCGCCCGATGATGAAAGCGTCTGCCAGCCCGCGAGGCTGATCTTGAGTGGCAAAGGAGAATTGAAGACCCAGGTCGGAGCCGTCTCCCAGCAGCCGCTGGAACAGCGGCAGATCTTGCGGCGTCGAAATCACAAGAATGTCACGGATGCCAGCGAACATCAGCACCGACAGCGGATAATAGATCATCGGCTTGTCGAAAACCGGCAGCAGTTGCTTGGAGACAACCGTTGTTATGGGATAAAGACGCGTCCCACTACCCCCGGCGAGAATGATGCCCTTCATTGATGCGGTCCGCCATGTTCATGCGACGACTTCTCATATCAATAACGCCGAGCTATACAAGCCGGTGGCAACTTCCCATCCACGAGCCTCCTGCTGGCCGGCATGAATGTCATTCAGACTGCAATCCCCGGAGTGCTGATCATCGAGCCCAAGGTGTCCGGAGATCAGCGCGGCTTCTTTGTCGAGTGCTTTAGGACAGATCGCTATGCCGCGCACGGCATCGCAGGTCCGTTCGTGCAGGATAACCTATCCCGGTCCAGCCACGGCGTGCTCAGAGGCCTTCACCTGCAGAATCCGAGAATGCAGGGGAAGCTCGTCAGTGTTCTCCGCGGCCACGTGCGCGATGTCGCGGTGGATGTCCGCCGCGGCAGCCCGACCTTCGGACGGCATGTTGCAGTCGAGTTGAGCGAAGAGAATCGACGTCAACTATGGATCCCCCGTGGCTTTGCTCACGGATTTGCGGCTTTGTCGGAGACCGCAGATTTGTTCTATAAGTGTGACGAACTCTATAGTCCATCCGACGAAATTGTCATCCGTTGGAACGATCCTGCAATCGGGATCGAGTGGGCACTTGTTTCGCCGACCTTATCAGCCCGTGACGCCATCGCTCCGCTTCTAGCTGATATCCAATCGCTGCCTACTTATGGGCGGGAGTGATGCGCATTTTGCTGACCGGTGTGACCGGGCAGGTCGGAGGGGCTCTTCGCGAAGCCCTCAGCGCCTCCGCCACTGTCATCGGAGCAGATCGCAGCCAGCTCGATCTTTCGCAACCGGAAAAAATTCCTCCTGCACTTGATCGATTTGCCCCCGATATGATTGTGAACCCGGCTGCCTATACCGCGGTCGACCGTGCAGAGGGCGAGAAGGAACTGGCCTTTCGGGTCAATGCGGAGGCGCCCGGCGTCATCGCACGCTGGGCCGTATCCCGAGCGGTGCTCGTCGTCCATTTCTCAACGGATTACGTATTGAGCGGGCGCGGCAGCCGGCCCTGGTGTGAGGACGATCCGACCGGCCCTCTGTCCGTATATGGTGCGAGCAAGCTTGCGGGCGAACTTGAGGTTCGCGCGGCGGCTGGACCGCATCTCATCATCCGGACATCATGGGTCTACGCACCAACGGGATCTAATTTTCTGCGGACCATCGTGCGGCTTGCCCAGGAGCGTACGGAATTACGCATCGTCGCCGACCAATTTGGCGCACCGACGTCAGCCCGACTGATCGCCAAAGCTGTCTCCACGATTATCCTCGACGATCGCCATCTGCTGGTGAAGCGCTTCTCAGCAGCGGACGGACTTGTCAATGTGTCGGCAACCGGCGAAACCACTTGGCATGGCTTTGCTACAGCAATCGTTCAAGGGATGAAGTCCCGCGGCGTTACCCTCAAGGTACAGAGTATTGAGCCAATTTCGACCGGCGACTTTCCGACCAAGGCCAAACGACCTCTCAATTCTCGCTTCGACCTGACACGGCTGACGAACGTCTTCGGCATCACCACCCCAAGATGGGACGAAGCGCTCGCTGCCGAACTTGATGTGCTGGCTCGTGCATTGGTCAATGCAGAACCCGGCTGAACGGGTCTCGCGCCGGCTACTCGAGTGTCACATTGGCCGTGCGGATCACGTCGCCCCAGCGCTGGGTATCGGCCCTGACGATTTCGGCCATCTGCTGCGGCGTGCCACCTACCGATTGAAGGTGCATAACCTTCAAATGGGCCTGCATGTCGGGTGCACTCAGCACATCGTTGATGGCGGCATTGAGCTTTGCGACGATCGGTGCCGGCGTCCTGGGCGGCGCCGAGATGGCGTTCCAGGTATCGGAGACGAACCCGGCAAGCCCGGCTTCCTGCAAGGTCGGAATATCAGGCAATTCCGGGACGCGCGTCAGCGTTGTCACCGCGAGAATTCTGGCCTTGCCGGCTTTGTGCAATTCCATAGATGTAGCAAGTTCGTTGAAGAAGACATCGACGTGGCCGCCCATCAAATCGTTGATAGCGGGCGCGGTGCCCCGATAGGGCACATGGAGGAGCTTGGCGCCAGTCGCCTGTTCAAACATCACGGCGGTCAGGTGCGAGGTCGTGCCATTACCTTGCGAAGCGTAGCTGACTTTT
>Ga0126369_10002214_pt1 | contig 13780 bp, 16 predicted proteins | sample PanSoiMetaPlot_1_FD_109646 | JGI IMG/M metagenome (GOLD analysis project Ga0126369, IMG submission 109646) | Tropical forest soil microbial communities from Panama - MetaG Plot_1 | ecosystem: Environmental > Terrestrial > Soil > Tropical forest > Bulk soil | place: Panama | collected 2016-02-17 | reverse complement strand
TCCGCCAGGCCTGGTTGTGATCACCGGCAGGATAGTCGGTTCCCTGCGCGGAGGCCGGAAGACGTTGGCCTTCTCCTGGGCGATGCCGACCAGGACCACCCCCTCGCGGCCCAGCACCGCGGCCTGGGCGAAGTGGGGCTCGGCGATGGTCTCCTTGCGCTGGCCCTTCTCGAAGTCGATGACCGGGATGTTCCGGTCCCGGGAGTACCGCTCGATGGCGGCGACGAAGTCGCGCGTCATCTTGCCGAGCAGCTCGTAGCGAGGGAGCGCCTCGGCGCGGTGCGGGCCCCAGGAACCATGCGAGCTGGCCGGGCTCCTGGAGCTTGGCGACGTAGCCGTTGAGGAAGACGCGGTCGACGGACTCGTACACGAGGGTGACGTGCTGGTCGAGTACGGTGTTGAGGTCGGGCACGGCGATCTCCTGGGCGGGAGTTGACGTGCCCGACACTCTGGCAGGTCGTTCAGATCGATGGCCAGTGGAGGGGGTCAAGGTCGCGAAGCGGCGAAGCGAAACCTTGACGCCCGGCCCGTGCCGCCCAGGCTCCCCCACCGGGGGGCGCTCCTGCGCCCCCTTGGCCCGAATCAGCCCTCGACGTCGCCTTGGTCACGAACGTTGCCCGCCGATCGCTGACTGATAAGGGTTTGAGGCCGGGATCGGCTTCGTTAGGCGGCGATCGGCTTCGCTAGGGTACAATCCGTCTTACGAGGGGTGCTCCTGCGCAATTTGGGATGAGATGTTTTATAGTGCATGACTGGGCAGCAGACGTGCAGCGGTACGTACCCAACGCCGATGGCAAGCTGGCGATGTTCCACTGACTTAGAGTAAGACAGTATTCTGCATGAAGCGAAACCTCGTATTGCCGGTAGCGTCGCTGCTCTCGATCCTGCTCGCATCATTTCACCTGGTGGATGACATCGTATACGGGTCGGACAAAGGCGTGGCATCAAACCTCCTGGTGGTAGCCATCCTTGCCGTTTGGCTGTACGGAACGCTGATGCTACCCGAACGTCGGGCGGGGCATATCATCATGCTTCTCGGATCGCTGGCCGGACTGACCATTTTCTTTGTCCACGTCACCGGCCCCGGGGGCCTTGAAGGCATCGAGATCGGCAAAATGAGCGGAGCCTTTTTCTTCGTCTGGACGCTCCTCGCGCTTGCGGTCGTTTCTCTTTTGTCGCTGGTGGTCTCAGCGCAAGGTCTATGGAGTCTGCTGCGCTCGAAGGCGCGATAATCTGGTCCGTAAAATAGAAACGTCCGCCGCGAGCCGTTTCGCCGGACCTTTCAGCTTGACTCTGCGAAGAGGGCGCAAGCGCTAGGCGATACCTGCGCGAACCGGGATCTTGCGGCCTTCGGCCAGCTTCTCGACCCCGGCCACGAACTCGCGGGTCATCGCGACGCTTAACCGATCAAAGGGTTTGAGGCCGGAGCCGACGTTAGGCGGCGATCGGCTTCGCTAGCTGAAGTCCGGCGGAATGTCATCGGCGACGAGCTGCAACATGAAGGGTCGACAGATGAACACAGGGGCCGCCCGGGCGGCCCTCCGATCATCCGCTTCCGCAGGCCCAGGACCGGTCCGCGGCCGTCCCAGCTGCCTGTGGCACCATGGGGAACAGCCGCGTCAATACGAGTAGGGGGTGAGGGCAGGTGGCCAGCCGCGACGACTCGACCCGCAACTGGGAGCAATGGGCGCTCGCCGGCTCGGAGGAGTTCGGCCGGCTACGGATGATGGAAGAGGCGTTCGACGCATTCTCGATTGCCCACCTGGAGCGCCTCGGCGTCGCGGAGGGCTGGCGCTGCCTGGAGGCGGGTGCCGGGGCCGGCTCGATCGCTGCCTGGCTGGCGGAGCGTGCCGGCCCGCGCAACGTCGTGGCCACCGATCTGCGGCCGGAGCACCTCGCGCGCCCGGAGAGGCTCGGCGTCCGCGTCCTTCGCCACGACATCTCGCAGGATCCAGCGCCGGGCGACGAGTTCGACCTGATCCATGCGCGGGCTGTGCTGGAGCACGTGACGTCCCGCGATGAAGTCGTCGGGAGGCTCGCCGGCTGGCTGGCGCCCGGCGGCTGGCTGCTGGTCGAGGCCGTCACCATCGTGCCGGCCGTCGCGCCGCTGCCGCTACTCCAGCGGGTCGAGGAGGCGCTGGTCGAGCAGCTGGCCAGGACCGTCGGCACCGACCTGACATGGGCTCGGCGGATGCCGGCGCAACTGGAGCAGGCCGGCCTGACGGAGACGTCCGCCGAGGTGTCTGGTCCCGTGCTCCGCGGCGGTTCGGCGCTCGCACTTGCCGCCCTGGCAACAATGCTGGCGGCGGGACCCGGCATGATCGCGTCGGGCATGGTTACGGCCGCAGACCTGGACGAACTCCGCGCGCGCTACGCAGACGCCTCCCTCGTGGACTGCTCGATCTTCCTGGTCGTCGGTCGCGGTCGGCGACCGCCAGCCGCCTGACCGAGTGCTGTTCAGCGCATCAGTCCAGCGTCGTCGATGAACCCGACCCGCCCGTACGGGACCGGGGCATGATCCCGCCTAGGCCAATTTGAAATCATCGAGAGCAGACGGATAGCTGAACGTGACGAGGACGGTGCAGCCAGTCTGCGTCGTATGGGGACCGTGAGCGGTCATCGGCTTGATATTCCATTCCGTGCCCGCCGGATATGAGATGCCCTCGTTTATGAAATCACCCTCGAGGACGTATGACGTCTCCGTTGTCCGCTCGTGCAGGTGTCTTGCAATCTCGCTTCCCGGCTCCATTTTCAGCAGGACCACTGCTGGACCCAAAGACTGATCACTGTTCAAGACCTTGATCGTGGCTGTCCCTTTTGTGTTGGGAAATGGTGCCGGTACAGCGTCAATCTTCGGGGTATCGACTGTTTGGGTAAAACCCATAGCACTCACCTTGTGTGTCTGGTCCCTTCCTCGCCTCACTCTGAGCAGCTGCGCGGGACCACTTTCCACGGTAGCGCGAAACCTGCGGTGGTGCCTGATCCGAATACGAAAGCGGTCGTCGGAGGATGGTGATAACTCGACGGTCTTGCCGGCACTCCAGTTGGGCCCAGCGCCCGCCGCCGACTCGGCGGTCGGCGCTTGTGCGCCGTTGCCATATCAGCCCTCTGACGCGCTGCGGGGGCGCAGCCCTCGCGGTGCCCGCCTGGACTTCACGTCCAGCGGGATCCCATGTGCAACAAGAAGGACGCGGTCCACCGCCGAAGTGAAGCCGGCCTCGGTAGCGGCGATGCAGAACGCGACGGCTAGGTGGGTGTTGCCGTTCGAATGGCGCTGTCGCGCCCGCGAAACACCACGTAGGCGGCGAGCACCGCCCATCTGAGCAGATCGAACGTCAGCCGACCGCCGAGTCATCGGTCAGTGGCCATTTCTCTCGGCAGCCAGCTCCTCGTCGGCGACGCCCATCAGCAGGACCCAGGCGTCCCGCAGGCTCCACAGCAGGACCACGACAAGGATGAACGCGACGATGTACAGACCGGGACCGACCCGGAAGCTGATGCTCAGTCCCGCCACGACGCCGCCGACGGACAACAGATATCCAAAGCCCGCACGCTGGAGGCTCGATCCGGGCACGCGCCAGCCGCTCCGCCGGATCGCTGCCAGCTGGTAGACCCCGCCTACTGCAATGGAGCCGGCACCGATCGCGACGAGCTCAGGACCGAGCCATCCCGCTGGCTGGGCGACCATGGGAACCAGGCTGACGACCAGCACATTGACCAGCCCGATGAGGCTGCCGCCCGCGATGCCGCGATACTCCCGGTCGCCTGCGATGTACCTCACGTGGAGGGAAATCGCCACGAACAGCAGCCCCGCGAGGGCCGCCGAGGCGCCCGACGTGGCCAGAAAGAAGTCGTGCCACGGCTCCGCCAGGTATGTGTCCATCGCCGGGGTCAATTGTCGGTCCGAGACCGGAGGCTGCACCGATTGGCCTGGTGTGACCAGCCGCCGGCTGTCGGTACGGTGGATACGGGCTAAGCGGCATGGTCGGCGAAGCGATGCGCAGGCCGGCGTGGCCGACGGGGTCCAGCCGCACACCGGCGCGACGATCACATCGGGCAACGGGCCGGCGGTGGAGGGCCTTGTGAAACTGGAGACCCAGCGTCGAAGGGTCGAGCCGGCGGCACGGGTACGCTCGGCGGATGTCCAAACGTGGTGACAACGGTGGTCGCCCTCCGTCTCCCGCGGCCGGCGCCACGCCCGCCCGGCACGGGGCGGACTACGGTTTCGACGCGCCCGTCGTGCCTGCCGTGCTCGGAGCGGCGGGCGCTGCGCTCGCCGTCGTGGGACTGGTCCTCCTACTGCGAGGCCCTTCGCCCGCGAGCTCGATCGGGCCCCTTGTGGCGGCGGTCTTCTTCCTGCTCAGCGCCGGCGTCTACGTCCACACGACCCGGCGGGGCAAGTTCGCCGTCTGGGAAGACCTCCTGCGGGAGGCGGATCTGCGCGGCGACGAGCACCTCCTCGACATGGGCTGCGGCCGCGGATCAGTGCTCATCATGGCCGCCAAGCTCCTGCCGGCCGGGCACGCGGTCGGTCTCGACCTCTGGAGGTCCGTCGACCAATCCGGCAACAGCCCGGCGGCCGCGCTCGCGAACGCGGTGACAGAGGGTGTCCGCGATCGAGTGGAGTTGGTCACCGGCGACATGCGCAGGATGCCGTTCGCGGACCATTCGTTCGACGTCGTGGTGAGCAGTGCCGCGATCCACAACATCCGTCCGCCTTCGGACCGTGACGACGCGATCGGCGAGGCCGTACGGGTGCTGCGACCAGGGGGCAGGCTGATCATCGCCGATATCAACGCCACGGCTTCGTACGTTCGCCGCCTGCGCGAGCTCGGAATGGAGGACGTCCGGCATCGCCGGCTGGGCTGGCGCTTCTGGTACGGCGGCCCGTGGGTCGCGGCCAGCGCGGTCACGGCAAGTGAGCCCGACGGCCAGCGTACCTACGGAGTGAACTAGTTCTCCCGGAAGAACTGACTCCACCACCCGCTGGCGCGGGCGTGTTCGGACAACGAGAAAGGCCGTCGCAAGCGACGGCCCGGAGCCGGACAATCTAGATCCAGGGCGCGGTTGACCCGGTGAGGAAGGCCGTATAGGTTGAGCGCTGGCTGTGGCTTTGCGCAGTGCGGTTCCCTAGAGCCGGCCGAAGAGGAGGAAGAGGCTTCATGAAACCGAGATTCAGACTGCCCTTCATGCGGTGGCTCGCGCCCCCGGTGATCGGGGCTCTCGCCCTCCTGTCGGGGGCCACCGTCGCGGTTGCGGGCCCGCTCGCCGCGGGTCCCGTCGTCCGTGTCCCCGACGACCCGCTCGGCGGCTCGTCGACCTGCGCGGCGCTCGTAGCGCAGCAGACCGCCCTCGGGAGCACGAACTTCCCAGACACCGAGGTCGAGCCCCATGTCGCCGTGGACCCAACCAACGCGATGCATCTCGTCGGGAGCGTGCAGCAGGACCGCTGGAACGACGGCGGCGCCAACGGCCTGATCAACTTCGTCTCCACCAACGGCGGAGCGAGCTGGACCCTGGCCGCAGGGCAGCCGCAGTTCTCCATCTGCGAAGGCGCCCAGTCCGGGTCGGCGGGCTTCTTCAACCGCGCCTCCGACCCGTGGGTGAGCTTCTCGTCCGACGGCCAAGTCGTGTACTCGACCTCCGACTCGTTCAACGCCAACGGGCCTGGCTTCGGCGGCGCCAGCTCCACCATCGTCAGCCGGTCCACAGATGGCGGCAACCACTGGCAGGCGCCGGTCATCGCGCGACTCGACACCTCGACGCAGGTGCTGAACGACAAGGAATCGGTCACCGCGGACCCGCTTGACGTGAACACCGCGTACGCGATCTGGGACCTGATTGAATCCCCGCAGAGCCACGCCAACCCAAGCGCCTTCATCCACGCCATCGCGGTGCGCGGGCCCGTGGTCTTCTCACGGACGAACGACAAGGGGGTGACGTGGAGCCAGGGCCAGATCGTGTTCGACCCGGGCCAGAACGACCAGACGACGGCGAACCAGATCGTCGTCCCGACCACCGGCCCCGGCAAGGGCGTGCTGATCGACGGCATGAGCCTGATCACGAACCAGGGCGGCAAGTGCCCGTTCACGCACGGCGCCCAGCACTGCGGCGGCGGCTCGACCTTCACGGCCAGCGTCATCCGCTCAACCGACGACGGCAAGACCTTCTCCGACGCTGTCGGGATCGACGTGCAGAACGTCGCCGCGGTCACGATCGCGGGCCAGCACGTCCGGTCGAGCGACGAGCTGCCGGAGTTCGCCGTGAACCCGGTCAGTGGCAACGTCTACGCCGTGTGGCAAGACAGCCGCTTCAGCCCCAATGGCACGTCCAAGATCGCGTTCGCCCAGTCCGCCGACGGCGGGCTGACGTGGACCAACACGATCCGGATCGACCAGTCGCCCGGCGACACCCCGGCCTTCGTGCCCCAGATAAGCGTTGCCTCAGACGGCACGATCGGGCTCCTCTACTACGACCTGGAGAACGCAACCGCGCTGCAGCCCGGCCTCACGGACGCATTCATCGCCCACTGCCACTCGGCCTCGAGCGACTGCGCCAATCCGGCGAGCTGGGCGGCGGGCGGCGAGACCCGGCTCAGCACCACCGGCTCCTTCGACTACACCACGGCGCCGAACTCGAACGGCCTCTTCCTCGGCGACTACGACGGCCTGACGTCGGCCGGTACGACGTTCAAGGCGTGCTTCGCGATGTCGAAGCCGGTGGCGATCGCTGGCGCCGCCGATGTCTTCTCCAACAGCGCTCGCTGAGGGCAGCTCTGGGGCCGGCTCGCCCCGAGCCGGCCCCCGTCAACTGTCGAGGGCTCGCCCCGGCCGCTCGCCTGATGGCTCGATCTCACCGAGCGGGCAGAGTGGTGACGAATGCGGTGGCAGCGGCTACCCATCGCGCGAGGTCGGCCTCGCTTCGCACACCTTCTGCATCGACGAAGACCATGCCCCGGCTCGGACGGCCAGTGAAGTCCATCGGGCGCACGTGGGGCTGGCGCAGGGCCCGCTCGGCCGCCTCGGGTCCCAGCCGCACCATGAGGTCCGTGCCCACAACACCGCATGCCATGTGGCCGCCGACCATGAAGGCGATCCCGCCGAACATGCGCCTCTCGTCGAGATCCCCGACTGCTGCCAGGGCGGCGCGGACGCGCTCGGCCAGCTCTCTGTCGAACGCCATCCTCTACGGCTCCAGGCTGGCAGGAAGGGCGAAGTATCCGAATAGGTCCGGGCCGAGGAAACCGGTGATCATGCTGATCGCATCATCCTGCATCGTCAGCACCATCACGCCCGCGTCCTCGCGGAGCAGCCCGAGCGCTTGCGCCGACGACGCCGAGCGCGACTTCCTGTGGCCGGGGGGCAGGGCGTTGCGCCCGCGCCGCTGCGTCGGTCAACCAAACGTCAGCTCGGTCGTGATGTCGACGCATCCGCCGATCGTCCTCGCGACCGGGCACCGCTGGGCGTGGTGGAGGTGCGCCCGCTCGGCAGCCTCACGCCTGTCCTCGGCGCAGCCGTGCAGCACATATCGGACCCGGATCCGCCGGATGACGAGGACCTTCTCCTCGAGCACCACATCGCCTTCCGCGAAGGACTCCAGGCGCCCCTCGCTCGCGTCGATCCCGCGCGCCTCCAGCGCGCCACCGAGGGTGCCGGTGAGTCAGCCAGCCGCGGCCGCCACCACATAATCGAGTGTGGTGGCGCGCTCCGGGAACTGGCCCGGGGCTGTCCCGTAGTGCTGGCGCACCTCGTGATGCGTGCTGAAGACGACCGGCTGGTCCTCGGCCGGCAGGTATGCCTCGCGGACCGGCCCGCGGGACCTGACGATTCGGACGCGTGACACGTAGGTCGTCTGCTCTTCGTTCACCCTGCGCAATCTCCAGTTCGCTGGTCGCCGGCTGTCGGGCCTGGTGTGCATCATGGCCGAGCCTGATGAGGGCGTCCATCGCGCGCAGCCGCGTCGACCACGAGCACTGGGGATCCGATCAACGCGGAACCGGCTATTGGGAGAAGGGAATGAGCGGCCGTGAAGTCCGCCGCCGAGCCGCTCGACACAGCGCCAGGGCACGGTGAGCGCGATCGACGACGAGGGCCTGACGGCCCGCGTGGCGGCGGGCGATGTCGCCGCGTTCACGCAGCTCTACGAGCGCTACGCCCAGCGGATCTACGCCTGGTGCGTCCACACGCTCGGCGCCGGCCGCGCAGAGGACGCAGTCCAGGAGATCTTTCTCCGCCTCTGGCAGGCTGCCGCGCAGTTCGACCCGGCGCGGGGACGCTTCGCGACCTGGTTCTTCGCCATCGCACGCCATCACCTGACGCATGAGCTGCGGAAGGCGGGCGTGCGTCGTCGCGCGGAGGTCGCCGTCGAGATCACCGAGGTCTTCGCCGCCCCTACGGCCGATCCCCAGGAGGTCGCCGGGGCCCGCGATGACGCGACTTCCCTGGCGCGCGCGCTGCTCCGCCTCCCGGAGGAGCAGCGTCAGGTACTGGCGATGGCCTACTTCGGCGGCCTGAGCCAGTCCCAGATCGCCGCTCACCTGGCCCTACCCCTGGGCACCGTCAAGAAACGAGTCCGCCTCGGCATGGGGAAGCTGCGTGCTGCGCTGCAGCCACCGGATCCCGCGGTCGGCGTGGGCGAGCCGCGTGGCAATCTGGAGACCACTTCCTGATGGATCATTCCGACGTCCACGGTCAGCTGGAGGCCTACGCGCTCGGGGCGCTAGAGCCCGATGAGGCCGAGGCGGTCCGCGAGCACGTGGCGACGTGCTCCCAATGCGCTGTCGAGCTCGCCTCCTTCGAGCGCGTGGCCGACGAGCTGCCGTCGGCGCTGGCGGCGGCGTCGCCGCATCGCATCCACCGGTCGCTGCAGCGCCGCATCGTCGCCCGGGTACAGGGCCGGGCGGGGCGACGGCTCCTCCCGGTCCCCTGGCTGCTGCCCGCGGTTGCCGTCCTGGCGATCGTCCTCTTCCTCGCCTCCAGCCTGTACGCGCTCAGCCTCCGGCAGCAGCTCGCCGAGGGCCAGGTGCTCAGGCAGCAGGCGCTGGAGAAGGTCCAGACGCGGCTGAGCCAGCCGGACCAATATCGAGTGCTGGAGGTGCTGGACTCGACCACGACCACCAGGCGGCTGCTGCGATCAGCCGACCCCGATCACCCCGACGCGTACGGCAAGCTCTGGACACGGGGCGATGACGCGGACGTCGTGGTGATGGTCAACCGGCTCCCGCAGCCCGACCCAGGACAGCGGTACGAGCTCGTCCTGACCACGGTGGACGGGCGGACCGTTTCGCCGGGCCAGCTGGTGGTGGACCCCGACGGATTCGCGATGCTGCTGTTCGCGGCCGACCGCAAGGGTCCGGCTTATCGGTCGGCGGTGGTGTCCCTCGACGGGAAGCCGCTGGTGCAGTGGAGCGGGACCAGGTAAGCAGGCACGCCAGCGAGGGATCCGAAGCGCTGGCCCGCGGCTATATCTCGACAGGCTCGGCAACCGTCCAGGTCTGTTGGAGGGAATTCGATGGCCACCACAGGGCTCCGCTTCCGGTCGCTCCTCGCCGCCGCGATGGCCGTGGCGCTCTGGCTGCTCTCGAGCATCCCGGCGTCGGCGGCGGGCGGCACGTGGAGCGCGACCGGCTCCATGACGCAGCCTCGCCTCGACCACGTCGCCGTCAGGCTGCTGGACGGACGCGTGCTGGTTGTCGGCGGCGCCGGCATCGGCGCCAGCGCCGAGATCTACGATCCGGCGACCGGAACGTGGACTGCCACCGGCAGCCTGAACCTCGCCCGCAGTCAGTTCACTGCCACCCTGCTGACAGATGGCCGCGTGCTGGTGGCCGGTGGCTACCCGAGCACCTCGTCGGCCGAGCTGTACGACCCGGCCACCGGGACCTGGGCGCTGACCGGCAGCCTCCGCGTGCCGCGCCGGATGCACACGGCGGCGCTGCTGCACGACGGGCGCGTGCTGATCGCGGGCGGCGTGGACGACAGCTCGAACGATCTGAAGAGCGCCGAGGTCTACGACCCCACGACCGGCACCTGGGCCACCACCGGCAGCATGGCGCTGGCCCGGATCGAACACGCGATGGTCACCCTGCAGGACGGCACGGTGCTCGTCGCAGGCGGCGTGTACGACGTCACCGAGTCGGAGGTCTTCAACCCGGCCAGAGGGCGGTGGCGCACTGTCGGCAGCATGGTGGACGGGCGGAACAACTTCGACCTGACGCTGCTGAACGACGGGAGGGTGCTCGCCGCCGGCGCCGGCGGGACGGCCGACCTGTACAACCCCTCGACCGGGACCTGGAGCGCCACCGGCGCGCCGGTTCACCCGCTCATTTTCAGCGCCATGGTCGTCGAGCAGGACGGCACCGTGCTCGCCGCCGGCGGCGACTACTACGTGGCCGCCGACACCGAGCTCTTCGACCCATCGTCGCAGACATGGCGGCTGACGGGCAGCCTCCTGCAGGGCCGCGACCGCAACAGCGCGACGCTGCTGCAGGACGGCAGTGTCCTGGTCGCGGGCGGCGAGATCACCGGCCCGCCCTGCGACAGCGAGGGCGGGTGCACCACAACGGTGTTCGCGTCGGCCGAGGTCTTCACCCCGCTCGCCGGCGCCTGACGGCCCCGTCCCTGGCTTCGAGAAGGAGGAGAATCACGTGCCCAAACCTGCCCTGCCGCTGCTGCTGGCGGCCATCACCACTGTCCTGGCATGCGGCGGGACTGCCAGCTCGCCCGCGGCGACTCCGGACAGCGCGAACATCCAGCTGTCGACGCCCAGCGCTCTCAGCAGGTCCGATCTGGCCGGACTCGCCGCGGCCTTCCCCGACCGGCCATTCGCGGGCGGGCAGGTCGCGCCGTTCGTGGCCAGATGGGCGGGCGACAGCACGTTCGTCTTCGTGCAGTTCGACCGGCCGACGGCGGCGGCCGCGTCCGGGGTTGCGTACCTCGGGGTCGGAGAGAAGGGCACGTTCTGCTCCGAGAGCCAGCCGGACAGCTCAGCCGGAGCTTTCCCGATCTTCCGCCGGGCCGTCTCCCCGACGTGGGCGGCGGGTGTCGGCGGCAGGGCCGGCGACCAGGGCTACTGGCTCTCGTACCTGGCCGTCGATCGGCTCCGCAGCGCCGGCCGCCAGGTCGGCCCCGGGATCGACTACGCAGTACCGGGGACCAGGCCGCCATCGTGTGGATCGGCTCGGCCGGCAACGTTCATCCCTCCTGGCGCCGGCAAGATGACGCCGGACGCGATCGCGCACCTTTTCTCGGTCTTCACGGAGAACCCGCTGCAGGGTGGCCAGGTTCCGCCCCGGATGTACCGTGCGCTGAACGACCAGGTGCTGGGGTTCGCACAGTTCGATCACAACTCGGCGGCGCAGGCCACCGAGCTGCGGTACATCGGCATCGCCGTGCGATCGAAGTTCTGCGCCTCTACCCAGCCCACCCGCGACTTCACCCACTTCCACGACCTCGTTGCGCCCGCGTACGCACAGGGGCATGGTGGGGCGCCAGGCACCATCGGATTCTGGGGGACCTGGGTCGCGGCCGAGTCGTTCGAGTCTCAGGGCCGCCAGGTTCAGCCCGGCGTCGACCGCGAGTTCTCTCCAACGCCGCCTCCGAGCAGTTGCTGATCGTCTCCCCCGGGTGGGCGAGCGCCATCGGGTGCTCGCTCACCGCTGTGCTCTTGTCGGGCGGTTGCGGCGTGCGGGGCGCCGCAGCGGTCACGCCGGTCGCTCCGACCGCGTCGGTGGAGGTGACGCTTACGGAGTTCAAGTTCACGCCCAATCCCATCGAGGCGCTTGTCGGCGCGACGACGTTCCGGCTGACGAACGAGGGCCAGGCAGGCCACGACTTCACCATCGTGTCCACCGATGGTCACCACCGCCTGGCTCACTCGGGGCTGATCGCCCCAGGGATGGGCGCCACGCTCACAACGACACTTCGGGTCGGCACCTATCCGGTGATCTGCACCCAGCCCGGGCACCAGGAAGCCGGCATGGAAGCGGTCCTGCAGGTCCTGCCGGCGAAGTAGGCCATGCCGGCCGACTGGAACGAGCGTTGGATCGCCGGCGACGCCGAGCGTGCAGGATGTTGAGCATGATCCCGACCATCACGGTCGATCAGATGCGCGAAGTCGACCGGCTGATGGTCGAGGACATGGGCATCGAGCTGATCCAGATGATGGAGAACGCCGGTCGCTGCCTGGCGCAGCACGTGCGGTTGGAGCTCGGTGGCGACGTGCGGCGCCGGCGTGTCGCCGTTCTCGCCGGTCGCGGCGGCAACGGCGGCGGCGGCCTGGCCGCAGCGCGCCGCCTGGCGATCTGGGGAGCCGAGGTCACGGTCCTGCTGGGCCAGGAGGCCCGGACGCTGCGTGGCGTCCCCGCGCACCAACTCGCGATCCTCGAGCGCATCGGCGTGCCGATCAAGAGCCCTGAACAGACGGCGGCCGCCGACCTGGAGTCGGCAGAGCACCTGATCGACGCTCTGATCGGGTACAGCCTCCAGGGTGCGCCCGCAGGGGAGATCGCCGGCCTCATCACGGCCGCGAACGGGAGTGGTCGCAGCATCACGGCGCTCGACATCCCGTCAGGTCTGCCAGGAGACTCGGGGGTCGCGTTCGAGCCCGCGATCCGGGCAGCGACCACAATGACCCTCGCACTGCCCAAGGTCGGACTGCTGCGCCCGGAAGCGCGGTCCTACGTTGGCCGCCTCTACCTGGCCGACATCTCAGTTCCCCAGGTCGTCTACAGCCGCCTGGGAATCTCTCTTGGGAACGTGTTCGGCGAGTCGGACATCGTGCCGGTGGACGTGCGGTGACGGCCCTGGGACGCGTGCTTCGCGGTCAGCGGCCGCGAAGAGTCGGCGCGGGCGCCTTCGGCTGATAACGTGGATGAATGCCGACGCAGATCGATCGGGAGGGTGTACGAAGGCTCCTGGACGCCGGCGCACAGCTCGTCGAGGTGCTGCCGTCCTCGGAGTACGCGGAGGACCACCTCCCAGGCGCCGTCAATATCCCACTGAGAGAGATCGACCGGAGGGCGGGCGCGGAGCTCCACCGGGATCGGCCCATCATCGTCTACTGCTGGGATGCCGCTTGAGACATGTCGCCCCGAGCCGCGTGGCGGCTCGAGAGCCTCGGGTTCGCCGAGGTCCATTACTACGTCGCCGGCAAGCTGGACTGGATGGCAGCGGGGCTGCCCACCGAGGGCACGAATGCACGGCTGTCCCGGGCCGGTGACGTAGCTCGGAGGGACGTGCCTATCTGTGGCCTGAAGGAGCGGCTCGGTGCCGTCAAGGACCGGGTCGACGGGGAGGGGTGGGACGCTGCCGTCGTGGTGAACGACGAGCGCGTGGTTCTGGGGCTGCTTCGGGCGAAGGAGCTCGCAGGCGATCCCGAGCTGACGATCGAACAGGCGATGCGGCCCGGGCCGAGCACGTTCCGCCCCTTCGTGGCGATCGCGGAGATGGCGCGCTTCTTCGTGGACCACGACCTGGCGAGCTCGCCGGTCACGACCTCGGACGGCCGACTGGTCGGCTTGCTGCTGCGACGCGACGTCGTCGGGGAGTCGCCGCCGGAGTGAGCGAGAACGCCACCGGCGGCACGACTGCTGGCCTCAACGGGGCCTGAACTGCCGTCACCTGTCGTTCCCTGCGGTGCCCGTGGGCGCCACCGGCAGCAGTACCCGCACGACCAGGCCGCCCTCATCGCGCGGCACGGCATGGACCTGACCGCCGTGTGCGCGGGCGACCGTCTGCACGATAGACAGCCCGAGACCCGCCCCGCGGCCGATCGAGAGCCC
>Ga0126369_10002213_pt1 | contig 13785 bp, 13 predicted proteins | sample PanSoiMetaPlot_1_FD_109646 | JGI IMG/M metagenome (GOLD analysis project Ga0126369, IMG submission 109646) | Tropical forest soil microbial communities from Panama - MetaG Plot_1 | ecosystem: Environmental > Terrestrial > Soil > Tropical forest > Bulk soil | place: Panama | collected 2016-02-17 | reverse complement strand
CTCCGAGAGAAGTTGGGCCAGGAGGAAGAGCGATGAGCGACGACTACCTGTGGGATGGCTCCGGAGAGCCGGATCCCGAAGTGCAGCGGTTGGAGAAGCTCCTCCAGCCAGCTCGGTACCGCCCGGCAGCGCACCGCTTTGTGCTGCCGCGGTCTCGTTTAGCGTTGCCGATCGCGGCGGCGGTCGTAGTACTGGTTCCCGCAAGCCTGGCGCTCTATCAGGCGCTACGACCCATCGGCTCGGTCCACGTGACGCGCTATCGGGAGGGAGCATCCGACGGTGCCGAGGTTGGCTCGCGCCTGTACGAAGGAAACTGGCTGGAGACGGACGCTCGGACCCACGCCGAGATTGCCGTGGCCAATCTTGGGGAAGTGAAGGTAGCGCCCTCGTCGCGGCTGAGGTTGGTCAGTGCTCGGCATTCCGAGCAGCGACTGGAGCTAGCGCGCGGGCAAATCCAAGCTCGGATTTCCGCTCCCCCGCGCCTATTCATCGTCGACACCCCAAGTGCGACCGCCGTCGATCTCGGTTGTGAGTACAGCTTGGCCGTGACCGACTCCGGAGCCAGCGAGTTGAGAGTCACCTTCGGCTATGTGGAGCTTACCGGGCACGGGAAGACAGCCCTCGTTCCAGCCGGAGCGCTTTGTGAGACCCGACCTGGACGGGGACCCGGCGTTCCGTTTGCCGCGGATGCGCCGCCAGCGTGGCGCGAGGCATTGAGTCGACTGGACTCTGAAGGCGACATCTCTGCGCTCGGCGTGGTTCTGGAGCGCGCTCGGCGTGCCGACGCGCTGACCCTCTGGCACCTGCTGTCACGGGTTGATGTCGCTGCCCGTCAGCGCGTCTCACAGCGGCTGATTGCGCTGGTTCCCCTGCCGACCGGAGTATCGGAGCAGGACGCGCTACAGCTCAAAAAGTCGGCACTCGACAAGTGGTGGGACGCGATCGACAGCGGCCACTGACGCTGTCTCTTCAGAACAATCTTCGGCCTTCGAACACGATCAGGTAGCCGTGGATGAACATCGGAAGACCGGCGGTGGTGCTGATCAGCAGCGCCGCGTAGATCGGAAATCCAAAGCGCTTCCGCAGCAGCCAAACCAGCCAACCAAAGTACGGCAGGTAGAGCGTGACGGCGGTAATCACTCCTGGCGAGTACCGCGCATGCACCAAGGTGCCTACGATGTGAAGGAGGGCATTGGCAAACATCAACAGTCCGAGCCAGGCCACTGCCACCAGCATTGCTCCGACACTGCGGCGGGCCCAGGCCACTACGGACAGAACCAGGGTCACGAAAAAGCAGAAGGCGTTCACCCTGAGAAAATTTCCCTGGGAGATAGGTGGCTGCACCAGACTATTGAACCAGTCGACGAAGTGCGGAGCTTCTTCGAGGACGTGAAGTAAGAAGATCGCGGGAGCCAACAAAATTACACGTGCCGGATCCGCCTGCGCCATCGATTTCATTGATACTAGGGGAGGGGAGTGGGGTTCGCGAAGTACTCAGCAACCGCCTGCCGAAACCGATCGCCATCCGTGGTGATGTAAGTTTGATTGTCGGCGCCGTCTTTGAAGGTTGCGCGCAGTCCGCCCAGCGCGACGAACTCATCCACAGGGTTGAAGATGTACAACAGCGCCGCGACCGGCGCGAACCGCTTCAGTTTCACGAGCATCCCCCCGACAGGGCACTCCTATACCTCGATCTTTTTTGGAAGCAACGCGCCAACAAGAATTAAAACGGCGGATCAGCGGCGCCCGCAAGCTGAGTTGCCGAACGACCTTAAGGCCTGGGCGCGAGCAAGGAATCGGTCTGTAGCTGGGGCAGAGAAATGACAACCAGTACAGAAAAGCAAATTGTTCTGCGCCCGATTGTCACTGCTCGCCTGCACTAGCAATCGCGTAAGGACGATTACTCGATGGTGAAAAAGAAGGAGGTCGGAGTGCTGCCCGCCTCTCTAAGGATGTAGAGATGCTTCCCGTTCAGGCTTGCCGCGTCCACGATGGTCAAGAACCTGAATCCGGGTCCACCTGAGTCATTCAGTGGCGTCGCACAGCGTCCAGCAGCGAAGTCGGCGACGCTGCCCGCGCAGAGCGCCAGGTTGTCGCCCGGACTGGTCGTCTCAAAGGAAATTTTGAGAACGGCATTGGCGCTCACATTGACGGCGCTCCCCGTCAGAAGGTACTTCTGGCCGACCGTCCCTGAGATACTCAATGCCTCTGCCTTGCTTGCGCCGACCAGCGCGACCACTGAGGCACAGACAACAGCCGCACGTGTAGTTCGTTTCAACATTTTTAGGTTTCCTCCCAATTGAGTGAAAGTGGTGGCGGTTGTCGCCGCCCGGGTTACCATCCGACGATTTGATGGCTGCCCCTCGCAATAAATGACACGGGCAGGGACCTGACGTTGCGTCGCTGACTCGCCGAACGCCCTCAGGATACGGGGAATGCTCCAAGCGAACGGACCGAATCGTCGCGCCCCGTTCCGTGGTATGCCGAATCGGCTTCTTGGGGCATTCTGGCCGCAAATAAGCGTCCCATATACGTTCAGATACTGCCAGTTCGGAGATTGAGGTGTCGGGGCCTTTTCTCGAACAAGCTCTAACGGTAGTTGGCTCACGTAGCGGAAGGTGTCATGGATGGCGCCTTCGCGATCTCTTTCTCCTTGGCGCCCATGATCACCAGCCAGAGCAAGAACGCGACTTCGCCGAGACGGATGGGTTCGCTGAACTTGTAGGCTCGGTCGTAATATTCCGGCGCCAACAGCCCCGTCAGACACACGACAACCCAGCCGACGGCGGCGAGGATCAGCCACGCGCCCAGCAAGCGAGGCAGAAAGCCGGAGCGGAAGACGAGAAGACCCAGGGGCATCAACCACAGTCCCCAGAAAATTTCATTCACCACGAAGCTCTGGAAGTGCAGATCGAGGGAGAGCCTGGCGAGCGCCTCACGCTGAGACTTGTCGAAAACGGAGAGAAAATTGGAGCCGCGGACGAGCTGCAGTGCGGCGGCGTCGGTTAGCACATTCACGCATTCGATCGCGACCGAGATGATCACGAAGATCACCATGAGCGACGCTAGGTTGTTGTTGACGCCATTCAGCAAGCGGTACAGCGCCAAGGCCACGAAGAGGAAGATGACGATCCCGACTAGGCTGGCCGCCATGCCGAGACGGAAGAGGGAGGGATGGGCGGCGATGTTGGCGGCCGTCGCGGCCGCGTCGCCCTTCACGAACAGTTTGCTAGGGATGTACAGAAGCCGAATGAGCCCGACGGCGATCATCAAGATGTACAACAGCCCGGCGATCCGAGCTCGTCGGCTGAGCGAAGTCATGGGCCCTCCCGAAGCGATGAGCCAGTCGCTATAAACGCCAGGGCGCGCCCGAAAGTGACACCGCCTGGCGCAAACCGCTCACTCCACCCGTCGAAATGCCATATTCTTAAGCAGACGGCAGGCGCTAATTGGCTTTCGCTGGAGCGCCGGTGGCGAAAGTCTCGGGCAGATTGAGGCTTCTGTTGATGAAGCTCAACATTCGCGCGTACATCCTTTCGCGGTTGGCTTCGTTTACAAAACCATGTTCCTCCCTCGACTCAACCAACCACTCCGGCGGCCTGCCGACTTTGGTCAGGGCGTCGCGTAATCGCTCCGCATGCTTTATCGGAGCCCGCTCGTCGTCCTTACCGTGGATGAGAAAGACTCGCGCCCTGAGTTTGTCCGCGTTGTAGGCGGGAGATGCGGCCTTGAGAGCCTTCTCATCCTCACCCAAAACCCGTCGAACGTAGCCTCGGGCGAGGCCAGACAATCGCATATCACCGCTATTGCCCATCAGCGTTAGGTCATAGACGCCATCGTAGCCCACCGCACACTTGAACAATTCGGGCGCGCGGATGCTGCTTTGCATCGCCGCGTAACCACCAAAGCTGCCTCCATAGATACACACGCGATTGGAATCGACCATCCCCTTCTTGATCACCAGTCGGGTGGCATCCAGGATGTCGTCCATGATGCGGTCGCCCCAGTGGCGGTAGCCGGCTTCTTGATACTTGCGTCCGTAGCCCCCGGAGCCCCGATAGTTGACGCGCAAAACTGCAAACCCTTGGCTTGCAAAAAGCTGGGTCTCGGCATCGAAGCCCCAGTGGTCACGGGGGCCGTGTGGACCTCCGTGCACGACGACCACGAGCGGCGGAGGCTTTTTAGAAGCATCGGGTTTAGGCAGCGTCAGGTATCCGTGGATCTTCACCCCGTCCGAGGCTGTGAACAGAACCGAGGCGACGGACGCCATCTCATCAGGACGTATCCAGGGGCGCGCGGAGATGATTGGCTCGGCCGACATGCTCTTCACGTCGACGAGCAGAAATTCGCCTGGATTGCGATCGCTGAACACTTCCACGACCGCCCTGCTGTCATCGTCGGTTCGACTGATCAGGCGCACATGCTGATCCGGGTAAGTTGCCAAAAGTGCTCGTAGAGCCTTGCAAACGGGTTGATCGGGAGCCACGAAGTCATAAGAGGGCATGTCCGGCTCGTACTCCACGGCGAGCACTCGGCCACTACCGTGCTCTCGAATCAGTTCGCTTGGAGGCACGGTGTCATCCTTTGACAGCAGAGTGGTCTTGCCGTTGTCTACGTTCACCGAGAACAAGCCGAAACCACCCCCAGGAACCGCCTGGGCCATGTAGAGAACGCGATCGGTGGCGCTGAACTCGAATAGGTCTCCCTCAGAAAGGCCTTTCAACGCGGTCAGTTCTCGCCACTGACCGGCGGGCTCGCGATAGAAAATCCTATCCTCGACACCCTCAGACTCCCCGACGGCAAGGCGCACAGAACCATTCTCATCCGCTTCGAACGAAGCACCTGGAATCGGACTGCTGATGAGGTGCTGCTTTTTGCCGTCGAATACGTTGAGGGCATAGGCATTCGCGATGCGGTCCCCCACCTCCCGCATAGCGCGCGTTGAGATCAGGATTGTATTGTCGCGGCCTCGAATTCTTCGCATCACCTGTGCCCACTCGAGGTTCTTCAGCGCGCTGAAGATGACTTCGCGGTCTCGCCCATTGGCACTCGTCGCATAAAGCTCGCCGAACGTGACGCCGTTCATGTACATCGGGTCTTCCTCCGCCACTTGCCCGATCGCGCGTTCATCGTTCGCCCATATGAAGTGGTAGACCATCGATCCGCGGTCCGGCGTCAGGCCCGAGGCGAATTGCCGTGTTTTGAGATTGATGAAACCGAGGGACTGCTTGCTGTTCTCGTTAACGAGGACGCCCAGATACGTTCCCTTCGGGGAGATCTTGGCGTCGATGTACTTCGGAAATCGGGTGAACGCCGCGATTCCAGCAGGCTCCGAGCTTTGAGTTTTCTCGCCGGCCGCCGATTGTTGCGACGCACTCAAGAACGCGACCGCTGCGAGCCCGGCAGCTATCCGCGGCAATGCCTGCCCAGACGGAAGTGCGCCTTTGACCATGGTGTCCCTCCCAGTCCCGTGACGCTAGCACTTACCGTGCCGCCGGTTATGGGAATTAAGTCTCGGAAACGAGCGGCGAAAGATGCCGCACAAGTCCGATTGGTGAATTTCTGCTCAATCGCCAGACGCAATTGAGCAAAAGATCGCCAATCGCAGGCTCTAGTGCGCTGCGGCCCTCATCTTCCCCTGATCGGCTCGTTCCACGAGCCCAAGCCCCTTCCACACCGCGAAGCTCTATGCGTCGCAGAATGAAGTCTTGTCATCGTGCCCGCGCGAAGAGTTCTCGCGCGTGCTCGAGAGCGCGATCGTCGCCGTGGACGAGCAGATCGACGAAACGGCCCATGTCGACGACGCGCTTCTCCGTGTCCGTCGGTACCGGCATCGTGGCCAGTTTGATCGGGTCGCCTTCGTCTTCGCCACGGTCGGCCCGCGTTCCGCTGAAGGCAGTGCCAACCAGACTCGCGGTGAGTCGGGTGGCAGCGGGCGCTGTTGTGTCAGCCAGGCGAGCCGCCCGTGGCCGGCGATGTCTCTTTCGTTCACAAATGCGAAACACTGGAGTCTTCCGTGTGTGCATGCTTGACATAAGAACATCCCGAGCCTATGGAGCGCTGCGCACGGAAGATAGAAACGCGCCATCCAATTCGGTGCGTGGCTACGGGGGGCCGAGCCATGATCCGAACCGCGGCTGCAGGTTGGTCCGCGACTCGCAAGAGCGTTCAGTCCAGCGCGACAACTGTCGCGACCCAGACAAACTTGCAGCGAGAACGCGTCAACAAGGTCCTCGAGGCAATCGCATCTGGTCGGTCCTACAGCCTTGAGCGTCTAGCCAGTGAGTTCAACCTGAGCAAGTCGCATCTTCAGCATTTGTTCAAGCACGAGACCGGTCTTTGTCTTGGGCACATGATGATCGAACAAAGGCTAGATAAAGCTGCTCGACTCCTTAAGGGCACCAACATGCGGATCAAGGAGATCGCCAACCAAGTCGGCTATGAGCACACATCCAGCTTCACTCGCGCTTTTGAGCGCCGCTTCGCGCAAGCGCCGAAAGCATATCGCTTACGGCGATGATCGCCCACCTGACGGATAGCCAGTTTTGCTAACAAATAACCGTTTCGGCTAACTGTTTGTGCTTCAAATGCACATTCGGTAGAGCATAAACGGCGCTTTCAAAATGCGGGGGTGCGATTATCGCGCTCTTGTTCCATGGCCATCCAAGGCTGGAGAACGAGGACTCGCTCCGCAAGTTGATTGATGGCGTGCTCAAAGAAGGCGCGGCGGTCTCGGGTCGCGCTGAATGGGTGGCTGTGATTCGAGGCTCCGAGATCGCCAATCGCAGATTTTAGTGCACCGTCCTGATCTTCTCCCTGATGGGCTCGTTGTCGCAGTAGACGCGCCACTCGAGGATCTTTCCGTCCGCAATAACCGCTCTCCATGCCGTAGGCGTTTCCCAGCGGTTCTGAGGCCGGATCTCACCACCTCGAGGGACAAACGTACCGCCAGCCTTCCCCGCGAGCGCGAAGACGGACCGAAGACATCAATTGGCGATCTTCTGCTCAACTGGCGTTTGAGAGTTGAGCAGAAAATGAGCATCTCGCTTTGAACCCTCAAGGGAATCGAGCGGTCTCAGGCACTTAAACGACGCGCGGATATGGCATAGGGACTGCAATAGGGAGGTGTCGTCAGTCGGTCTCCACCACCCCGCAGGCCAAGGAAAGCATGATGAAGCCCTCGAATTCGAAGAAGCTCATTGTCGCGAAGGAAACCTTCAAGACCCTGACGCCGGATCAGTTGACGGACGTCGCGGGCGGAACAAACGGAGCCCCCAGCGACTATACGCATTGAAGGCATGGCGCGCGCTCAGAGAGCGCGCGTCTACTTCAGATCCGCACAGAGTCTAAAGCCGGTTCCGATGCCTCTGTAGGTATCCGGGACGATCCTCCGATGGGTGCCGCGAACCTGGTTGCGACCATCGAGAAAGCTTCCACCGCGGAGCACAAACTTCAGGTCATCAAAGACGGATAGTGTGAATTCCGCCGCATTTCCAGCCATGTCGTCAATCTCGAATGGGCTGCGGGATGCTGTGTGCGTGCCAACCTCGTCAAGGCTCGCTGTCCTGGTGGTTGATCCGTACGTGTCAAAATAGTTTGCATCCATCTCGCTCAGAGAATTTCCCTCGGGATATTCTCGTCCATCAGCTCCACGCGCCGCTTTTTCCCACTCAAGCTCGGTGCAAAGCCGCGGATGAATCGAACCGAAGGAGCCTCGCAACCAAGAGAGATAATCATCGATTTCAACTGTAGATACGCCGACGACTGGCAGCAGGGGCCAATGCTGGTCCTGGCCCGTTTTTCTTTCAGAAATGCGAAGCGCGTCACCCATGCGCATCACATCGTGGCCCGAGCCTCGCTGCATTCGTAGCTCCCAATCTTGCCCGATGGGTCTGAGCGATAACGAATTCTTCGCAGATCCAGCGACAGCAGATGCGCGCTTGAGCCGCTCCGGTTTGGACAGGCTGTTCAAATAATCCAACCAGTCCCCGAAGGTGGTTTCATGCACCGCAATCAAGTAGCCGCCCGTGACAACCTCATGTACCGGAACGGTGTTTCGATCATCTTGGCGGATGTTTGTTTCTTGCGAGCTGCCGAATAGGAACGGCCCTGGTGGGATGTAGACGAAACCTTTCGGAATCGTCGACTCCGATGGCAGCTTCAAATCGAAGCTCCGCGATTCGCCTCGCCCTAGGAGAAGCGGCAACCGCACCGTGGTGGCCCCCTCCGCCTGCAACGTGAGCAGGTACGAGCCGGGAGGCAACTCCAGGCGCTCCACCGGCGTACGCACCCGCGGGCCCCACAAGACGAGCTCGGGATTTCCGGCCTCCTTTGCCCGGTACTCCTGAATGGTCACATCCGCGCCGCTGGGCGTGGACTCCAAGTGCAACTTTGCCGGCGCTTGCCACTTCGCCTTCCGAGAGCCGTCGTCGTAAAGGCCGAGGCGTGCGAGCAGCTCCTCCAGCGCCTCGGATCTTCCGTCGCGCTCCGCGATCAGCGCCCGATCGTACAACGCATCGGCGAGCAAGGCCTTCGCCGTTGTCGAGTCTCTCCCGAGCGCCACCGCAGCTTCAAGAGAACGACCGACCTCGCCGTACAGTTGGTCGGCCTCCTTGGCGCTCTTTCCAACCTGCAGCCACACCTCTTCGCCTTTTTCCACTTGCTTGTTGTCGAACAGCCAGAACGCCTGACGCCGGAGCTGTTCCGTCTCCCCATTCTTGCTTCTCGCCTTGGACAACTGTGAGGCCGCTGCATTGACCAGCGACTCGACGTGGGCGGTTCGATCGTGTCGCGCTTTCCAGCTGACGCCGAAGTAGGTCCCCACCGTGGCGAGCACGGACACGGCAGCAGCCGCAGCGAGCAGGCGGCGCTTGAGACGAATCGCCTGGTGCGAGGTTCGCAGGAAGGTCCTTTCCCGCTCAGGCAACTCCGACGGTTTCAGCAGCGCGTCGACTTCCGCCAACTGTCGAGCGCTCCACAACGCCTCGCGCTTTCTCCCGAGGCGGTCCCACTCGGCGATCGCGGTGAAGAGCCGGTCCCGGAGCTTTCGCCGCTCGTCGTCCTCCTGAAGCCACCTTCGGAGTGTGGGCCAGGCGCTGATCAGCGCTTCGTGGGCCACTTCGTAGATCGGCCCTTCCGGCGATTCGCTCGCGGTCACCAGTCTTCCCCGGACCAACGCGTTCAGCGCTTCCCGGTCGGCCTCGGTTCTGACTCCAAGCTCGTCCTCTGTCTGTCGGATTCGGGTTTCCTGCAGCGTCACCAGAAGCGGCAGGATTCTTCGGGCCGACGTGCGCTGCTCCGTCGCCAGGCCCGAGAGTACCCAGTCTGCATGTCGCGCCAACCCTCCAAGCACTCCTCCGGTGGCGTCGAGCGCCGACGCGGAAATGACATTGCGGTGGCGCTTCTCCCACAGCTCGGCGAGCGTGAATTGCAGCAAGGGCAAGGCGCCTTCTGCCTCCAACGTCCCCCTGACGAGTGTCTCCACCAGTGTTAGCGACTCGAAGTCCACGCCCGTCGCGTTCGCCGGGCCGACGATCGCTTCCCGAATGCCCTCGCGGGACATCGGCTTGAGCACGTACGAGTAGCGAGTGATTCCGTCCGGCATTCGCGGCAAGTAGGCGAGCCGCGCCAAAAAGTCCGCCCGGAGGGTCGCCACCAAACGGACACCCGGTTGCGGCCGCTCCACGAAGGTCTGCAGCACCTTCGCGATCACCGCAGCCTCCTCGGGATCGCTCAACGTCGCCAGCTCCTCGAGCTGGTCGATGAAGATGAGCAGCGGCCCGCGTCCCCCGAGGCCTGGACCGAGTTGGTTCGAGTAGAGCCACTCCCAGTGCAAACGGATTTCGTATTCGAGTCGTTGAGCACCGCCCTCGACCTGACGCGACAGGGCCTCAGCCAGCGCCAAGACCGGCCGTCTGCCCGGCGTCATCATCACCGTCGTCCAAGGACGGTCATCGAGAAGCGGCACGCCAAAGTCGGCGACCCAGGGCAGCACCCCAGCGCGGCACAGCGAAGACTTTCCCACGCCGGAGATCCCCAGCACCAACACCATCGGGTCCTCGCGCAACCGGTCGATCACCGCCCGGATCTCCCGGCGCCGCCCGAAGAAGAGAGCGCGGTGGCTCGCTTCGAACGGCTGCAGGCTGCGATACGGATTTCCCTCCGGCAGCGCCGTGGCCCGCCGCTCTGGTGTGGCCGCCTCCAGCGCGTCTCGCAGCTCCACTGCCGAGGGAAAGCGCCGCGCCGGATCTCGGTTTAGGCATCGGTGGATGATCGCCGACAGCTCTTCGTCCAGGTTGGTCTCGGCGTTCAAGCGCGGTGCGTCATTTTTCAGCACCTCCTGCTCCAGCGCTTCCATTCCCTTGGCGGTATGCGGCGGATGGCCCGCGTACAGCCGGTACATCACCGCGCCGAACGAGTACACGTCGGAACGAAAGGTGGCGGGTTCGCCCCTCCAGACTTCAGGAGCCATGTACCTCGGGGTCCCGACCGACTGTCCCCGGCGCGCATCGGCGAGGTCGGTGAGTACTTTTCCGGACGACGAGATTTGCAGCTTCAGCGTTTTGTGGGGATCGAATTCCCCTGGGGTGCGGTTCGCGTCGGGGTCTTCGGTTGAAGGGGCGCTCTCGGCATCAGGACTTTCCTTCGCGTCCGAAACGAATTTGGCCAGGCCAAAGTCGAGCAGCTTCACCTCTCCGTTGTTGGTGAAAATCGCGTTGGTCGGCTTGATGTCGCGGTGGATGATGTTTCGCTCGTGAACCGCCGCCAGTCCGCGCGCGAGGCCGATCCCAATCTCGAGAATTTCCCGGCGGCTGCGGGCGCGCAATTCGTCCAGCGAGCGACCCCGAAGCAGCTCGTAGGCGATGTACGGGTGGCCGTCGACCTCGCCGACTCGGTAGATGGCGACCACGTTGGAATGTTGGAGCTGCGCGAGGGTGCGGGCCTCGAGCAGAAACTCGGCCCCCTCCTGCTGACTGACATGAAATCCCGTCCCCGTGAACTTGATCGCCACCATCCGGCCGAGCGCCGTCTCCTCGGCCGTGTAGACCGCGCCCATCGAGCCCTTCCCGATGGCGCCTTTGATCTGGTACCCGTCGAACTCGGGGGGCGGATCCCACCAATCGCCGTCGGCGGGCGGCAATGGCACAAGTTTCTCATCGAGCACGGAGGTCAGGTTGAGTGTGAGTGCGCGTCGGGCGCGTGTGGGGGAGCCTCGAGGATATCAGGCCGACGCTGCGGGTTTGATTCACGCTCGGTGCTGACGAAGCTTCGTGTACGTGCGGGTGCTCGCAGCGCCAAACTACTTTCGGCGGCGGTCCGCTCCGCGATGGACCCGCGCAAGCGTCGTGGCCCGCAGTTGCACAAGGGATTTCAGCTCGCGCTCAATCCTCTGGTCGCCCGCCATCTGGAGGATAGCGACGTCGCCCACAATGCGGACGATGTCGCCGGCTCGGTACTGGTTGTCGATGCAGACGAGCACGGTTTGCCCAACTTTGTAAGTTCCCGAAGTGTCGGTGGTCGGGTCTGGGGTGCGGTCGAATCTGTGGAGCACCACCCCCTCCTTCCGCACTTCACCGAGGTGCTTTTGACAGTAGAAGTAAGGGTGGACTCCCTCTGCGCCACACACCTTACACACGACGGGGTAAGCACTCTTCTCCATCAGCGTTTGTGAGGAGCAATTCTCGCGCCGGGTTCATAGCCTCATCCATTCAGGCAGTTCCAAATGTGGGTACAGGGTGGACTTCACCTCGAGCGCGCAACTTTGCGCATGCTGGGCGTGTTGTCGCCCGGACCTCCCGACGGGTGAGTCGAGGTGGGCGCGGCTAACGCTTCACTGGGACCCACGGCGGCTGGGACTCGATGGCCGCGACATCGTCGGCGGCGTAGTACGCCGCGACTTGCTGCTTGTAGATGGGCCGGGTGTAGACCTCCGCACGGGGGTGCTCGATCAGATCCGCGATGACCGCGGCAACCTCCTCGACCGGCTGGGGGTTGGGGAGCTGGCGCGAATCCGGTCCTCCGTGCTTGGCGCTCAATCCGAAATTCGTGGCGACCAGGCCCGGTATTACGGCGGAGACGTGAATGTCGGGGAACTCCGCTCGGAGATCCGCTCGCAGGTTCGCGGTAAGGGACATCATTGCGTGTTTTGAGGCACTGTACGCGGAACGAAATGAAGCAAACGGCAGCCGTGAGAGCACCGATGAGATGTTGATGATCTGCCCCCGGCGGCGCTCCTTGAAGTGAGGCAGCACCGCCTGCATCCCATACAACGCTGACTTCACGTTTACCCGCATCATCTCGTCGAAGTCGTCGTCGGTGAGCTCGGCCACGGGGCGCGTGATGCCGCGGCCGGCGTTGTTGATCCACACGTCGATGCGACCGAACCGACGCAAGGCGGCTGCCGCGAGCGCCTCGACCTCGGGGCGATTGGTGACATCGGCAACGACGGGAAACGCCCGTGGGCCGCTCTCGGCGGCGACGGCTCGTAACTCAGCTTCTCTGCGCGCGGCCAAAACCAGCGAAGCGCCTCGTCGCCCGGTTACTTGGGCCGTGGCCGCGCCGATGCCCGAGGAAGCTCCAGTAATCACGATGACTTTGTCGTCCATGGGTGCAATGTAGCAGCGGCTGTCCGCGGTTGAAGCGGTTTCAAACGCAAGTGCCTGATCTCACACGGTAGCCAGAGGTACCAGGACTTTGCAGGAAAGGTTGCAGGAACTTTTGCAGGAACAATTTTCCAGCGCTGGAAACTTGTTCCTGCACTTGTTCCTGCAGCTGCGCCGCCGCACTTCCATGGATCGCCATCATTTCGCTACGTTGAAACGCAAACCATGGCCGGCAAGGAACGCAGAACCTCGGTCGATTTAAGGGATCCAGAGATTCACGAGAAATGGGAGTCCCTTTACCTCAACACGGACCTCGATCGGCTGTACGACGGCGTTTTCGAGCGCATCGTCAAGACCCTTTCGCCCAAGCCCGGTCAGACGTTGCTCGACGCGGGGTGTGGTTACTGCTACCACGCGATCCGCCTCGCCAAGAGTGGCCTTCGGGTGACGGCGCTGGACTTTTCGGAAGCGGCGCTCGCTCGAGGCGTCCAGACCGTCAAACGCGCTGGGATGGAAGATCGCATCGAGCTGCGCCAAGGCGATCTGCTGGAGCTGCCGTTTTCTGACGCCACCTTCGATTTTGTCCATTGCTGGGGCGTGCTGATGCATGTGCCTCGGCTCGAGGATGCCCTGGGCGAGCTGATTCGAGTGCTGAAACCCGGCGGCAAGCTGGTGGTGATGGAGAACAACGTGCGCTCGCTCCACGTGCAGGGGGAAAAGCTGGCGCGCTTCGCCAAGCGCCTCTTGCGCCACCGGGTCAACGAGAGGAAAACCACCCCGCGCGGTACCGAAGAATGGATCGGCAACGGCTCGGGCCGGCTGATGCTCCGCGTCCAGGACATCGACTTTCTGGTGCGTTTTTGCGAGGAGCGCGGGTTGCGCTTGGCGGATCGCTTCGCCGGTCAGTTCACTGAGCTTTACACCCGGGTACCGGGGCGGATGCTCAAACGAGCCGTCTACAAGTTCAACGAGCTCTGGTTTGCCGCGGGGGCACGGCCGAGACTCGCCGCCGGAAACGTCCTTGTCTTCGACAAGCCTTGACTCTGGAATGCATTCCAGGGTCGAAACTGAACTGGTGAAGTCATCAGCCTCAAATGGCCGGCTGTTTCGGATCGGTGAGCTTAGCCATCGGACGGGCGTCAGCCCGGATACGCTTCGTTACTACGAAGTGAAGGGGCTGATG
>Ga0126369_10002212_pt1 | contig 13788 bp, 10 predicted proteins | sample PanSoiMetaPlot_1_FD_109646 | JGI IMG/M metagenome (GOLD analysis project Ga0126369, IMG submission 109646) | Tropical forest soil microbial communities from Panama - MetaG Plot_1 | ecosystem: Environmental > Terrestrial > Soil > Tropical forest > Bulk soil | place: Panama | collected 2016-02-17 | reverse complement strand
TCGGGACAAGCTCAATATCGGGCTGTTCGACGCCGCGCATCTCATCGCGCCTGTCGCCATCGCATCGAGTCTCGGAATCGGTCACGTCAAGGTTCCGATCGTCGCGCCCTTCGGCCTCGGCGTAAATGGCAACGCAATCACCGTGTCGCCGCCTGTGCATGCGGCGATCGCCGCCGCGGCGGACGGCGACATCGGCAACCCTATGGTGTCGGCGCGCGCGCTCGCAGGTGTGGTCGCCGAACGCAAAGCAAAGGGCCAGGAACCGCTGACCTTCGGCATGACCTTTCCGTTCTCGACGCACAATTATCATTTGCGCTTTTGGATGGCCGCGGGAGGCGTCGATCCCGACGAGGACGTGCGCCTCGTGGTGCTGCCGCCGCCCTACATGGTCGAAAGCCTGGCGAACCGCCACGTCGACGGCTTTTGCGTGGGGGCGCCTTGGAACTCGGTCGCTGTCGACCTTGGCATCGGCTACATCCTGCATTTCGTCTCCGAGATTCTCTCGCGTGCAGCAGAAAAAGTTCTGAGCGTTCGGCAACGCTGGGCGGAGGAAAATCCCGACGTGGTCAAACGCCTGGTGCGCGCGCACGGGCGTGCGGCCGCCTTTGTCGAGGACAGCGCGAACCGCGACGAGGTCTCCGCGATCCTTGCCGCACCGAACCGTATCGGCGTCGCCGCCGAGGTGATTCGGCGCACGCTCGACGGGAGGCTGAAGGTCGCGCCCGATGGGACCGTACGGACCGACGAACGCTATCTGTTGATCGGGCGCGCCGGGGTTGCGCGCCCGGACCCCGCGCAAGCGGCGTGGCTCTATGCTCAGATGGTGCACTGGGGTCAGGCGCCCCTCGCGCCGGATCTGCTTGCTGCAGCCAAAGCGGTCTTCCGTCCGGATCTCTACGACGCGGCGATCGGCAGGAACGACGCCAAAACTGCTGGAGAGCCGGACGACGGAATCGGCGCGTTCACGGGGCCTGCTTTCGATCCGAATGACATTGCCGCGCACCTCGCAGCCTGGCGTATCCGGCGCCGATAGTTGCTTATGATGAAAAGTAAGGCATGCTGCCTATTTTTGTGCACTGCACAATAATTCCGCAATTCTCCCCAGATCTATGCAGCTTTAGGGGGCATCCAAACCCGTGCTCAAAACTCACGCACCCTCAGTAAGATTTTGAATTAACTGGCCTTTTTCATGCCAGAAGAGCTTGGCACGCCACTTGTAAGGTAATGCTGCGACGCCGCCAGATTTGTCGGCGGCAAAGGGTCCAATGACGGGCCGACAGCAGCGCCGCTGTTCCTGAGGGAGAACGCTGACCGCGTGCCTCAGGGCTGCGGCTTTTTATTTGCGGTCGATGGTGAGGGAAACGACAGGCGGGCGCCAAAAACCACTCGGACGCCGAAAGGACAAAGGATCAATGACGATCAATTCGCAAAAAGATGGGACGCACCGCGGCGTCAGTCGCCGGAGCTTCCTCAAGGCCAGTGTCGGAACCGCCGCGTTGCTGGGAGCGCTCAAAACCAGTTTCCCGAGCGGGGCGCACGCGGAAGGGACGGGGCCCGAGGTGACCAAGGCGCTGTTGGGTTTCATCGCCCTCACGGACGCTGCGCCGCTGTTCGTCGCCAAGGAGAAGGGAATTTTTGCGAAGTACGGCATGCCCGATGTCGAGGTGCAAAAACAGGCCTCCTGGGGCGCGACGCGCGACAATCTCGTCCTCGGCTCTGACGGCAACGGCATCGACGGCGCTCATATTCTCACGCCGATGCCGTATCTGATCTCGGCCGGCAAGGTCACACAGAACAACGTGCCCACGCCGATGTACATTTTGGCCCGGCTCAATCTCAACGGCCAATGCATCTCGGTGTCCAAGGAATACAGCGACATCAGGGTCGGCCTGGACACCGCACCGTTCAAGACTGCGCTCGACGCGAAAAGGACGTCCGGCAAGTCCGTCAAGGCAGCGATGACGTTCCCCGGCGGCACGCATGATCTTTGGATCCGCTATTGGCTCGCCGCCGGCGGCATCGACCCGGATAAGGATATCGAGACCATCGTGGTGCCACCGCCGCAAATGGTGGCGAACATGAAGGTCGGCACCATGGATTGTTTCTGCGTGTGCGAGCCGTGGAATCTGCAGCTCATCCATCAAGACATCGGCTACACCGCCATCACCACCGGTGAGATTTGGAACAAGCATCCGGAAAAATCACTCGGAATGCGCGCTGCCTGGGTCGACAAAAACCCGAAGGCGGCCCAAGCGCTGCTGATGGCGGTGATGGAGGCGCAGCAATGGTGCGAGAAGATGGAGAACCGCGAGGAAGCCGCGGCCATCTGCGCCAAACGCCAGTGGATCAACTGCCCGGTCGACGACGTGACCGACCGCATGAAAGGCAAGTTCGACTACGGGGTGCCGGGCAAGTCGGTCGAACTGAGCCCGCACATCATGCGCTATTGGAACCACCAGGCATCGTACCCGTTCCAGAGCCACGACCTCTGGTTCATCACCGAAGACATGCGCTGGGGCAAATACGAGCTTGCCTATGACGCCAAGGCTCTCATCAAAAAGGTGAACCGCGAAGATCTCTGGCGCGACGCCGCAAAGCAGCTCGGCGTTGCAGCAGCCGATATCCCGACATCGACCTCCCGCGGCAAGGAGACATTCTTCGATGGGAAGGTTTTCGATCCCGAAAATCCGGCCGCTTACCTCAAGAGCCTGTCGATCAAACGCGTGGAGGTTTGACGAGCCGGGAGGCCGCTCGTCAGAGCGGCCTCCTTCGTCGACGGAGAACGATGCGATGAACATGCCGATCATGAAATCCGAAGCTGAATCGCCGGTGCTTGAAAGCGCGGCGCCTGCTGCGACGGCGAAAGTACTGTCGCTGTCGCCCAAGCGGGCGCCGTTGAGCGAGCGCATTGCGACAGGCCTCAGCGACGTTGCCGCGCGGCTCGTTCCACCGATCGTGGTCATCGCCCTCGCTCTGCTGATTTGGGAAGTGTTGTGCCGCCGCACCGGTGCCACCCTTCCTCCGCCGTCGCGGGTCGTCAGGGATACCTGGGAGCTGATCGTCAATCCGTTCTTCGATCACGGCGGCATCGACAAGGGGCTGTTCTGGCATCTGTCGGCGAGCCTGCACCGGGTCGCCCTCGGGTATGCCCTTGCCTCCGTGGTCGGCGTCGCCCTCGGCACCCTCGTTGGCCAATCGATCTGGGCGATGCGCGGGCTAGACCCGATCTTCCAGGTGTTGCGGACGGTGCCGCCGCTCGCTTGGCTGCCGCTGTCGCTCGCCGCATTCCGCGACGGTCAGCCTTCGGCGATCTTCGTCATCTTCATCACCTCGATCTGGCCAATCATCATCAACACCGCGGTCGGCATCCGCAACATCCCGCAGGACTACCGCAATGTCGCGCAAGTGCTGCGGCTGAATCATCTCGAGTTCTTCTGGAAGATCATGGTGCCCTCGGCCGCGCCCTACATCTTCACGGGGCTGCGCATCGGCATCGGGCTTTCCTGGCTCGCGATCGTCGCCGCGGAAATGCTGATCGGCGGCGTCGGCGTCGGATTCTTTATCTGGGACGCGTGGAACTCCTCGCACATCAGCGAAATCATTCTGGCGCTCATCTACGTGGGGATCGTCGGCTTCGTCCTCGACCGCATCGTCGCGGCGATCGCGAGCATCGTCACCCGCGGCACCGCGGCCAGCTGAAAGGACAGGCGATGCAGCCTTATCTCAAGCTCGATCATATCGACAAAACCTACACCCGCGGATCCTTCCAGACCGAAGTGCTCAATGACGTCACGCTGACGATCGAGATGGGTGAATACGTCTCGATCATCGGCCATTCCGGCTGCGGAAAATCCACCTTGCTCAACATCGTCGCCGGTCTCGTCCCGGCGACCCACGGCGGCGCCATACTCGAGGGGCAGGAGGTCAACGAACCCGGCCCCGATCGCGCCGTGGTCTTCCAAAATCACAGCCTGCTGCCCTGGCTCACCGTCTACGGAAACGTGCGGCTCGCGGTGGACAAGGTGTTCGCGGGAAAACAACGCCGGGCCGAACGACACGCCTGGACCATGCACAATCTCGACCTCGTGCAGATGGCGCACGCCAAGGACAAGCGCCCGGCCGAGATTTCGGGCGGGATGAAGCAGCGGGTTGGGCTTGCGCGGGCGCTGGCGATGGAACCGAAGGTTCTGCTGCTCGACGAGCCGTTCGGAGCGCTCGACGCGCTCACGCGCGCGCATCTGCAGGACTCGGTCATGGCAATCCATCAGAAGCTCGGCAACACCGTGCTGATGATCACCCACGACGTCGACGAAGCCGTGCTGCTGTCCGACCGCATCGTCATGATGACGAATGGTCCGTCGGCGCATATCGGCGAAGTGCTTGAGGTGCCGCTCGCACGCCCGCGCAAGCGGCTCGAGCTGGCGGCAAACCCGACCTACCTCAAATGCCGCCAGCGCGTGCTCGAGTTCCTCTACGAACGCCACCGCTTCATCGAAGCGGCCTAGTCAGTCCACCTTTGCCGGGGTGACAGGAGATCCGCGATGACCCCCGATCAAGTCAAGCTCGTCCAGACCAGCTTTGCGCAGGTTGCGCCGATAGCCGATCACGCCGCGACGATGTTCTACGACTACTTGTTCGCGATCGCTCCGAGCGCGAGGCCGCTGTTCAAAGGTGACATGGCGGAGCAGCGGCGCAAACTGATCGCGATGCTTGCCGCCGTCGTCAACGGGCTCGGCGATCTCAATTCGATCTTGCCTGCAGCAAGCGCGCTGGCGAAGCGGCACGTGAGCTACGGCGTGGAGGCAGGCCAGTATGCAGTCGTCGGCCAAGCCTTGTTGTGGACGCTCGAACAGGGGCTTGGCTCCGCATGGACGAAGAACCTCGCGGCTGCGTGGACAGCCGCCTACACCACGCTCGCCGATTTCATGATCGCAGAGGCCTACGGCCGTCCAGTCGCGGCCGAGTGATGTGACGCCATGAGCCAGCCCCTCGTCATCATCGGAAACGGCATGGCCGCCGCGCGTCTGGTGCAAGAACTCGCGAAGCGCTCGCTTGGCCGGTACGCCATCGCGGTCGTCGGAGAAGAACCTCGCCTCGCGTATAACCGCGTGCTGCTCTCCTCGGTGCTCGCGGGCGAGGTGCAAACCTCCGAAATCGAGCTGAAGCCGGCAGGCTGGTGGCGCGACCACGGGGTCACGCTGCGATACGGCTGCGCGGCGATCGCGGTCGATCCGGCTGCGCGAGCGGTCATGCTCGCTGATGGTCAGCGTCTCGTCTACGAGAAGCTCGTCTTCGCCACCGGCTCCCAGCCGCTTAAATTGCCGATGCCCGGCATGGAGCTCGACGGCGTGTTCACCTTCCGTGACGTCGGAGATGTCGAAACAATCACCGTTGCGGCAAACGCTGACAGGCGCGTGGTGGTGATCGGCGGCGGGCTGCTTGGCCTCGAAGCCGCGTACGGGCTTGCCAAAGCCGGCGCCAAGGTGACCCTCGTTCATCTCATGGACCGCTTGATGGAGCGACAGCTCGACGCCCGCGCTGCCGCCCTGCTCAAGCACGCCGTCGAGGCCAAAGCCATTCGTGTCCTGCTCGAAGCGGAGACGGCGCGCATCGTGGGCACCGATCATGTTGAGGCGGTCGAACTCAAGGACGGCCGCGCCGTCGCCGCCGATGCCGTCGTCGTCGCCGTCGGCATCAGGCCGAATGCCGCGCTTGCGCGTGCCGCTGGAATCAAAGTCGGTCGCGGGATCATCGTCGATGATTGTCTCGAAACAAGCGTCCCGGGCATCCACGCCATCGGCGAATGTGCGGAACACCACGGTCTCTGCTACGGCCTCGTCGAACCGGCCTACGAGCAGGCGCGTGTGCTCGCAGAGCACTTGTCGGGAAAAAGCACGGCCTATGGCGGCAGCGTGCAGGCGACAAATCTGAAAGTCTCTGGCGTCAACGTGTTCTCGGCCGGAGATTTCCTTGGCGCCCCCGGTACCGAGCAGATCGTCCTCACCGATCCTGGACTGGGCACCTACAAGAAACTGGTCATCGACCACGATCGTCTCGCCGGCACCGTGCTTTTCGGCGATACGGCGGATGGCCTCTGGTATCTCGACCTCATTCGCTCTGGCGCAGTCATCGAGGCCTTTCGCAACGACCTCGTATTCGGTCGCGCCTTCGCGGAACGCCAAGCCGCGTAAGGACGGCGAACGAAGACCGATGAACGCACTCTCGCACCATCCGCCCGCCGTGCGCACAACGTGCCCCTATTGCGGCGTCGGCTGTGGGCTGCTGGTCGCGTCCGACGGCCTCGGCGGCGCGATCGTCTCGGGAGATCCGAAGCACCCGGCAAATTTTGGCCGTCTCTGCTCAAAGGGCTCGGCGCTGGGCGAGACGCTTGGGCTCGACACACGCCTGCTGCATCCGATGATCCGCGGCGCGGAACGAAATTATTCGCGTGTCGACTGGGACAAAGCACTCGGTCACGTCGCAGCCGGCTTCCGAACGGTCATCGAGAGGTCCGGCGCGGATTCCGTCGCGTTCTATCTGTCTGGTCAATTGCTCACCGAAGACTACTACGTCGCCAACAAGCTGATGAAGGGTTTCATCGGCACCGCGAACGTCGACACCAATTCGCGCTTGTGCATGGCCTCCTCGGTCGCCGGTCATCGCCGCGCGTTTGGATCGGATACGGTGCCGGGTTGCTACGAGGATCTCGATCAAGCGGACCTGATCATTCTGGTCGGATCGAACGCCGCCTGGTGCCATCCGGTGCTGTTTCAGCGCATGACGAGGAACCAGGCTGAGCGCGGCGCTCGCCTTGTGGTCATCGATCCCCGCCGTACCGCAACGGCCGAGAGTGCCGATCTTGTTCTTCCCATCGCCCCCGGCATGGACACCGCCTTGTTCGCCGGCCTGCTGGTGCGCCTCGCCGACACGCTCGCGCTCGATTACAGCTACATCGACACCTCGACCACCGGCTTCGAGAACGCGATCGCGGCCGCCCGCGCCATTGCGCCTGATCTCGCCACCACCGCACGCCTGACCGGCCTGGCAGCAGCGGACGTCGTGCGCTTCTTCGAGCTCTTTCAGGCCACGCCGCGGGTCGTCACCTGCTTCTCTCAAGGCGTCAATCAGTCGGCGCAGGGGACCGACAAGGTCAGCGCAATCATCAACTGCCATCTGGCGACCGGTCGCATAGGTCGTCCGGGAATGGGCCCATTCTCGCTCACCGGCCAGCCGAACGCGATGGGCGGTCGAGAGGTCGGTGGGCTTGCGAACCAACTCGCTGCGCACATGGGCTTCGTTGGCGAGGACATCGATCGCGTGCGCCGCTTTTGGAACGCGCCGCAGATTGCGACCCGCGAAGGCCTCAAAGCGGTGCAGATGTTCGATGCCATCGCCGCTGGCAGGGTCAAGGCACTGTGGGTGATGGGAACCAACCCGGCGGCCTCGCTGCCGCGAGCCGGCGCCGTCGCTGCAGCGCTGAAAGAGCTTGAATTCTTGGTGGTGTCCGAGAATGTCCTCTCCAACGACACTGTCCGCTCCGGTGCGCACGTCCTGTTGCCCGCGGCTGCATGGGGCGAAAAGGACGGAACGGTGACGAATTCGGAGCGCCGTATCTCCCGCCAGCGGGCGTTCTTGCCGCTTCCCGGTGAGGCGCGACCGGACTGGTGGATTGTGTCGCAGGTCGCTAAGCACATGGGCTTCGCCGATGCTTTCGCCTATGCGTCCGTCGCCGACATTTTTCGCGAGCATGCCGCGTTGTCAGCTTTCGAGAACTCAGGCCGGCGCGACTTCGACCTCGGGGCGCTCGCGCACATCAGCGATGAGCAGTTCGCCGCCCTTGAGCCTGTGCAGTGGCCGGCGCGAGCGAACGAGAAGCAGCGCGACCAACGTTTCTTCGCGCACGGAGGCTTCTTCACCACTGATCGCAAGGCGCGCTTCGCGGTACTCGAACGCCCAGCCTTACGCGCGCCGATCTCCGAGGCCTTTCCGTTTCGGCTCAATACCGGCCGTATTCGTGATCAATGGCACACGATGACGCGCAGTGGACTGAGCCCGAGGCTCGCCCAGCATCTTCCCGAGCCGTTTGTCGAAGTAAATCCCGATGACGCACAGGCAACCGGCTTGCTCGACGGCGGTTTTGCGCGCGTTACGTCGCCCTTCGGCGCCTGCGTGCTCCGGGTTTCCATAAGCCCCGGGCAACAACCGGGCTCGCTGTTCGCACCCATTCATTGGACCGGCGAAACGTCTTCTTCCGCCCGCGTCGGAGAACTCGTGACCTCCGAGACCGATCCCCATTCGGGCCAGCCGGAAGCAAAGGCCACCCCAGCCAAGATCGCCCCGATCATGTTCGCCTTTCGCGGCTTCGTGTTGGCGCGCGCACCCATTGCGATGCCGCGGGAGACGTGGTGGGCCAAGGTAGCGGTCAACGGCGGCCACGGTTATCTGTTCGCCGCTGAGCGCTCGCTCCAGTCGTTGCGCGAATGCACCCCTCCCATGTTCGCCGCCGACGCCGACATCGCCGACTACATCGACGAGCCGCGCGGCGTCTACCGGATGGCGGCCTTCCGCAGTGGCCGGCTTGATGGTTGCGTCTTTATCGGTCCGGCAAGCGCCGCCCCGCATTGGAATGCGATCGTCGACCTGTTCGCGGCCGATGCACTTGGTGACGTCGAACGCCGCATCCTGCTCTCCGGCCGCTCCGTCGATGGATTCGCCGACACCGGCCCGCTCGTATGCGCGTGTTTCGGCGTTGGCCTGACCGCGATCCGCAACGCCATCACGTCCGGCCACGCGTCCGATGTCGAGGCGATCGGCAGAACGTTGCGTGCTGGTACCAATTGCGGTTCGTGTCTGCCGGAGCTCAAGAGGATTGTCGCCGATGCGCGCATTACCGCCAATGTCTGACACACCGCGCATGGCGCCGTTGTCGCGGCTTCCAGTTTTCCTGTCCCTCGCCGGCAAAGGTGTCCTCGTAGCCGGAGGTAGCGCCGCGGCAGCGTGGAAAGCAGAGCTGATGTCGGCTGCCGGCGCCGAGGTGCACGTATTTGCACTGGAAATGTCGGAGGACATGCTGAGAACCGCGGCGCAGCCGCCAAGCGGACCGGTGACGCTTCATGCGTCCAACTGGGATGCGGCGGATCTCAATGACATGGCGCTTGCGATCGGCGCTTTCGACGATGACGGTGAGGCAGCACGCTTCGCCGACGCTGCGCGCGCGCTGAAAGTCCCGTGCAACGTCATCGACAAACCGGCGTTCTGCAGCTTCGCGTTCGGCGCCATCGTCAATCGCTCCCCGCTCGTCGTCGGCATTTCCACCGACGGCGCCGCTCCCAGCTTTGCGCAAGCGATCCGGACGCGGATCGAGGCGCTGTTGCCGACGGGATTTGCGCGCTGGGCCGAGGCGGCACGCACTTGGCGAGCAGCCGTCAAGCAATCGGGGCTGTCCTTTGGCGGCCGTCGCCGATTCTGGCAGCTGTTTGCCCAGCGCGCGGTCATCAACCCGGATCGCGCTCCCGATGACGCTGATCTCAAGCTGTTGCTCTCGGATGCCTTCAGTGTTGCTGAAGCCGGCGAACCCGGATCGGTGACGCTGGTTGGTGCCGGTCCTGGCGATCCCGAATTGTTGACCCTGCGCGCCGCGCGCGCGCTGCGATCGGCGGATGTAATCCTGTTCGATCATCAGGTTTCTGCTGACATTCTCGATTTTTCCCGGCGCGAGGCGAAAAAGATGCTGGTCGGCGCCACCGACAGTGAACAATCCATCGCGCTCGCTTTGAGGTTCGCAACACACGGAAAACGCGTCGTCCGTCTGGTCGCTGGCGATCCCCTCCGATCGCCCAATGCGGCGCCGGAACTCACTGTCTATCGCGCCGCCGGGGTCGAGATCGAGCTGATTCCCGGCATCGCAGACCTCGGCCAAACCACGCTCACCAATCTCGACGCGCCCTCGAATATCCCAAGAGACCATTCTCATCGCCTGCGCAAGTCCGATCCATCGGCCGCATCGTGACCGCACAGCCGGGCGTTACGCCGTGACCACCGTCGCCCCGAATTGGTGCGCTTAAAAGCGCTCAACGCAGCGGACTTGTGGCGAGCCCGATCGAGCGGTTATCCTTACCGCATGGATGCTCCTTCGTTCGACATAGCTTTGGCACATCGCGTTTCGCACGTCCTCGACGCCTGCACGCAATGCGGCAAATGCTTCGAGGTCTGCCCAATCACCGAGGCCGCACAGATCGAACCGTCAAACCCAAAGGCCGTGGTTGCCGGCGTACTCGACATCCTGCGCTCTGGCGAAGGCCCGGAGGCCTCGCGCAGATGGGCGAGTTCTTGCGTGCTCAGCGGAGAATGCATCAAAGCCTGTGACTACGGGGTCAATCCCCGATTCATGCTCAGCATGGCGCGCATCGCCCTGGTCAAGGCGCAGAACGAACCGCCGCAGACCCGACGGCGCGGCGTGCAGGATTTTCGTGCGCTGAACCACGACGTCGCCGTGCTTTCGCGGATGCAGCTCACCGGCGAGGTGTTGGAGCGCCTCGGCCAACGCGGCGCGAAGGCAGCCGATCGCAAGGCACGCGAGCCGGAAAGCGAAATCCCAGACTTCGTGTTCTATACCGGCTGCAACGTGCTCAAGACCCCGCACATCGCCCTGTTGTGCCTCGATGTCATGGATGCGCTCGGCGCCAGCTATCGGGTCATGGGCGGACCGACCCATTGCTGTGGCGTGCTGCAGCTTCGCGCCGGCGATACCGAAACCGCAGGCCGCTTCGCCGCCAACACGCTCGACAAGCTCTCGCAATCGAAGTCGGGACAGGTATTATCGTGGTGTCCGAGTTGCCACGTGCAATTCACGGAGGTCACCGCGCCGACGATCGAGAAGATGCGCGGCGCTCGTCCGTTCGAGATGATGCCGTTCATGCTCTATCTCAAGAACAAGCTCGACCGGCTGCGCCCGATGCTGCGCGAGCGTGTCGAGATGCGCATTGCGCTGCATCGTCATCCGGGCGTGGCCGGCGTCGTCGAGGCGGCCGAGGAGATCCTCCGCGCAGTTCCTGGCATCGAGCTGGTTGATCTTGGACAGCCGGCGGTCGGCTTGATGAGCAACGCGTTGCGCGTTCTCCCCGATCACAGGCGCAAGCTGCAGTTGGCGGAACTGGAGGCCGCGCGCGACGCCCGTATCGATGCGCTCGTCGCTGTTTATCATGCCGACCACCGCGAGCTCTGTGCTCACGAGCGCGATTGGCCATTTGCGATCATCAATATCATGGAGGTCGTCGGCGCCTGCCTGGGGCTGCGACACGAAGACCGCTTCAAGCGGCTGAAAATGCTGCAGGACGCTGATGCCATCGTGACCGATTGCAAGGATCTACTGGCAGAGCATGGTCTGGACCCCGCGACCGCGCGCGACGTCGTGATAACCGCCATGCTGGCGGAACAGCCGCTACCCCTTCTCGCCGACCCCAAGCCATCCGCTTCATGACCGGCGTCCTGGTTGCTCAAATTACCGACCTGCATATCAAACCGATCGGCGAGCTCGCCTACCGGCAGGTCGACACCGCCGCCGCACTCACGCACTGTGTCGCGCATCTCAACGAATTGCGGCCGCGGCCTGATATCGTGGTGGTGACCGGCGACTTGGTCGACGGCGGAAAACCGGAAGAATATGCACATCTGAAGCGGCTGCTGGCCGAACTCGCGCTGCCCCTGGTTGCCATTCCCGGCAACCATGACGCGCGGGAAGCAATGCGCCTCGCCTTTCCCAACCAACCCTATGCCAGCCGCAACGGGGCGATGAACCTGCACGTGCCGCTCGGCCCGCTCGATCTCGTGCTGCTCGATTCCAGCGTGGCGGGAAAAGATCACGGCGCGCTGGACGGCGACACGCTGGCGTGGCTCGACGTCACACTGTCTGCGTCGCCGGAGCGGCCGGCGCTACTATTCGTCCATCATCCGCCGTTCGCGACCGGTATCGCGCACATGGATAACATATACCTGACGAACGGGACGGACCTCGCCGCGATCTTGAACCGGCATGCGCGCGCGCGCATGCTCGCAACCGGTCATGTGCATCGCGCGGTCCACACGCGATTCGCCGACCTTCCGGCATCGATCTGCCCGGCGCCCAATTTCTCTGTCGCTCTCGATCTCTCCCCTGACAAGGTCCCATCGCTGATCGTCGAGCCGCCCGGCCTTCATCTGCATGCCTGGCTCGAGGGGGGACGCTACGGGAACGTGGTGACACATTTGGTTCCCATCGGAGAATTTCCGTCGCGGCCGTTCCATGCGCTCTAAGCGAGGGTGAAGGTGGAGAGCTTGGCGACAATCACCACAGGCTCTTCAGCCGTCCCCCGTCGAGATTGAGCGACACGCCGGTGATGTAGCTCGCCCGCTCCGAACATAGGAACACCGTGGCGTTGGCGAGCTCCTCCGGCTTGCCGAAGCGGCCGAGCGAGTTCTTGCGCGCTGCAAGCCTGCGCGCCTCTTCCTCCGATTTGGCGCCGAGCTCCTGCTTGAGCCCCTCGGTGTTGCGCTTCCACAGATCGGTCGCCACCCAGCCCGGACAAATGGCGTTGACCAGCACGTTGTCCGCGCCGAACTCGGTCGAGAGCGACTTGGTGAGATTGAGCAACGCGGCGTTGGTCATCCCGCTGCCGAACATGTAGGGGTCCGGCTCCTTGCCGGCACCGCCGATCGTGTTGACGATGCGACCCCATTTCTGAGCTTTCATCATGGGATAGACAAGACGAATGGCGCGCATGAAGCCGAACAGCTTGGTCTCGAGTTGGTGCTTCATCTCGTTGTCGTCCAGCACTGCAAAGCGGCCGGAATACATGGTACCGGCGTTGTTGACGAGGATATCGACACCACCGAGCTTGCCCTTCGCGACATCCACCATCCGCTGGATGTCGGCTTGCTTCGTCATGTCGGCCTGGACCGCATGGATTTCGCCGCCGGTTTGCTTCGCCAGCGCATCGCGTGCCTTGTCGAGCTTGTCGGCATTGCGACCGGCAATCAGCACGCGCACGCCTTCCTCCAGAAATAGCCGCGCAGTTTCGTAGCCGATGCCGCTGCCCCCGCCGGTGACGATCGCACGCCGCCCCTTGATCCCAAGTTCCATCGCCTCGTTCCTCCCATTCCATTCCTGCGGCGCCCGATGCTTGACGCTTATTGTTGACCCATAGAGTATTGCGGTCGAGCGCGGCAACGGAGAAATGCAATGGACGGCTGCGGCTGCAACACCTTCGTTGACTAAAGCCAGAGCGCAATTGCCGCTGGAGCACGACGATGAATGTCATGGAACAGGCGAGGGCGCAGGTCTTCTCGGTAGGACAGGCGAGCATCGTCCGCGTCGAAGAAACCTATGGTCCGACTTATAAGGCCGCCGATCTGTTTCCGGAGCTGAGCGAGGAGATTCTCGCGGAGCACAGGCATTGGCTGGCGCCGAATCACTACGACCCGGATACCGGCCTCATCAAACTGAGCGTTCACAGCTGGCTCTTGAAGATCGGCGGCCAGACCATTCTGATCGATGCCTGCTGCGGCAACAACAAGGTGAAGCCGGGCCGGCCGTTTTGGAACTTACTCGATCTTCCCTATCTCGATCGGCTCGCCGCCGCCGGCGCGAGGCCGCAGGACATCGATCTCGTGATGTGCACGCACCTGCATCACGACCACGTCGGCTGGAATACGCAGCTCAGGGACGGGCGCTGGGTCCCCACATTTCCAAACGCGCGCTATGTTTTCTCCAAGCCGGATTTCGACTATTTCCACAAGCTCGATGCCGATCCG
>Ga0126369_10002210_pt1 | contig 13794 bp, 11 predicted proteins | sample PanSoiMetaPlot_1_FD_109646 | JGI IMG/M metagenome (GOLD analysis project Ga0126369, IMG submission 109646) | Tropical forest soil microbial communities from Panama - MetaG Plot_1 | ecosystem: Environmental > Terrestrial > Soil > Tropical forest > Bulk soil | place: Panama | collected 2016-02-17 | reverse complement strand
CCCAGCACATGGGCATGGCAATCGATTAAACCTGGCAACACCGTCAAACCCGTCAGATCGATTACTCGTACGTTTCCGGCTGCATGCTGGCTGACCGTAAGACTGGGTCCGACCTCAACGACCGTTGCACCATTGATCAGGACGGCTTGGTCATTCGCTATCGAACTCCTCCTCATGTCCATCAGACGAGTCGTTTTGATCAGGATCGGTTCATTAGGCGGCGAAGCCGCGAATGGGATGCCAACTGCTATCAAGGAAAATAGACCAGCTAGAATCCTGTGGTTCATCATCCCTCCACGAAACAGGCACGTTACTCATCGTGCCGGCGTTCGTACTGCAGATCCAATTTTGCAGCGTGCGGCCTGCAAATTCGGACAGGATACGCGCCGGAAGTCCGCGCCATTATATTTGCTGGGATCCAAGGTAGCGAGCTTCTGCGATGGCCGAGACGTGATCGGAAACGCAGAAGTAATCCAGCCACTTCTCGCGAGAGATTTGTGTCGATAAGCCGGGTTCCGGGTCGCTATTGGCCAAACTGAAGTTGCTGGATGAGGCCAAGCCGGAAATTGAGCATGGAGAGCCAGGCTCGCCAGAACGTTAGCTTGAGGGAAATGTAATACTCAGCACCCGAATATGGAAACATTGTCGCGTTTACGCCCGTACCCGCCAAGCATTTCCAAGCGATTGTCGCTGATCGATTGCATCTCAATCGGAGTCGACCGAATGCAAAAGGACTCCTTGCTTGTGTCGATGGGCGGCAGCCGCGGTGGTGAAGCGCAGCGGCTTGGGCAAACACCCGCAGCCAATCATTCGAAGCGGAGAGCGACCATGGGTTCGATTCCCGCTGCGCGCTGCGCGGGCAGAACGGCCGCGACGAATGCAGCAAGACCAAGAATGGCCGCCGTCGCGGCGAGGACCGCAGGATCCCAGGGCTCGACACCGTATAACTGGCCGGCGATGAAGTGCCCGGCGAGGATTGCGGCAGGCATGCCGATGAGCAGACCGATGCCAGCCTGAACGAATGCGCCACGGAGGACCATCTGCAGAATTCCGCCGCGGTTGGCACCAAGCGCCATGCGGACGCCGATTTCATTGGTGCGCTGCGCGACCGAGTAAGCAGTGACGCCATACAGGCCGATTGCGGCCAAGACGAGTGCAAGAATTCCGAAGATAGAAGTGAGCTGGACAAGCAATTCCTGTTGCGAGAACTGATCGTGCACTTGTCCGGCGAAGCTGTCGAAAGTGAGAATGGCGAGATTGGGATTGATCTGCATGAGCGCGCGGCGAACCTGGGCTTCGATTCCTGGCATCTGCGCAGATGTCCGAATTTCGATGGCACCCATCTCGAGATGCGAGACGTTTTCAAACATGACTTCTGACTTGTCGTCGTATTTTGCCCACTGCGCTGCGGGCAGAAAGAACATGGGCCGGATGTGCTCGCTGGGAGCCCAATACTGCGTGTCCTCGGTGACGCCCACGATTTCAAAATTGCCCGCATATTTCTGGTCGAGATCGCCAAAGTGGTGGCCAATCGGTTCGCCATTCTTGAAGAATTTTCGGGCGAAAGTCTGGTTGACCACCGCGACCAGGCGTCCAGAGGCGTCGTCCTGCTCGGTAAAACCGCGGCCGGCGACGATCTTCGTGCCGATCGTGTCAAAGTAACCGGGACTGACGCGATCCCACGAGGAACCGTTTTCGTTGCTGCCGGGCGGCGGCGGCGCCTGGCCTTCGATGTAGACACCGTTGCCCCAGTTATCACCTTCCATGGGACTGTAAAGGGAGTAGCTGACCTGTTTGACGCCGGGAATGGCGGCCAGCGTGTCATGGAGTTGCCAGAAGAAGGTGTCGGCTTGCGATGCTTGGTAGCCGGCCATTTGCGGGTCGATGCGGACGATGTAGCGATTTTCCGTTTCGAAGCCGAAGTGCTGGTGCTGGAGGTTGCCGAGCGAGCGGATGAGCAGTGCGGCAGCGCAGAGCAGGGCCAGGGAAACCGCAGCCTGCATGACCACTAGGATCTTCTGTGTCCAGAGTCCGCTCACCCGGGTGGAGCGGTTGGCGCCGCGCAGGGCGTCGATGGGGTTGGCGTGAGCCATCACCATCGCGGGAGCGACGCCGAACAGCACACCAGTGATCAGGGAAACGGCGAAAGCAAACCCGAGCACAGCGAGCGAAGGCGCAGCCTGAATGGGCAAATAGCTTTTGCCGGCGACTAGTCGAAGGATCAGATGCGCTCCTCCGTAGGCGACGGCCAAAGCGGCCAAACCGCCAAACACTGCGAGAAGCACGCTTTCTGTGAGCGCCTGGCGCGCGAGGATGGCACGGGATGCGCCGAGAGCGGAGCGGACCGAAATCTGGGTTTTGCGCGCCACCGCACGGACGAGCATCAGGTTGGCGAGATTGGCGCAGGCAATAAGAAGGACGAACGTGGAAATCCACATAAGCAGATGGAGCCCGGACTTGTAGGAATCCTGCATCTGCTGCACCCCCCCGCCGCCGGGAGACAAGTGCAACGTCTGCTTCGGAATCAGAGTCTGATCGCGTTTCTCGACTTTGCTGATGGGGTTGAGCAGAAATTGGCGCAGTTCGACCTGGAGGTGGGCTTCAATCTGCTGCAGGTTTGCGCCTGGCTGGATGCGGCCAATCACGTTAAGCCACTGGAGTTCGGGACTGTCGAGAACGTCGAAGCTGCCGGACCGAATCAAAGGAGAGTCGCTGAGCGGAAGCCAGAAAGCGGCGGGATCAGCGGTAAGGCGTTCGCCGAAGAAGCCGGGTGGCGCGATGCCAACTACAGTGAAGGCCTTGCCGTTGACAATGAACGAGGCGCCGACCACCGAAGGGTCCTGATCGAATTTCTGCCGCCAAGTGCGATAGCTGATGACGGCGACTGGGGGCGCACCCTTCTGATCGTCAGAGGGCTCTAGTAGACGGCCCGACCATGCGCGGAGCCCGAAGGTATCAAACGCGTTGCCGGAGACGAATTCAGCGCCGAAAGGTTCCGACGGACGATTGCTGCCGGCGCGACGGACGCCGATCTGACTGCGGCCAGCTTGAAAAGCGGCAAGCGAGACAAATCCTGGAGTGTGGTCGCGGAACTCACGATATTGCTCGGTGGAGAACAGCGACCAATCGTCCTCCATGCCGCCGTTGATGCAGCAGTTCTCGTTGTTGCCCACGCGAATAAGTTCGCTGGGGCGCCTTACAGGAAGCGACTTGAGGAGTACTGCGTGGACGAGGGTGAAGATTGCGGTCGTGGCGCCGATGCCGAGCGCAAGCGTGAGAATGGCCGTGATGGTGAACCCGGGTGTTTTGATGAATTGCCGAAGCGAATAGCGAATGTTCTCAAGCATTAGACACCCAACCTTTACACATAAGACGACCCACAGACACAATGGTGATACGAAATTCTGGCCCAGAGGTTCCCAGTTTGCTGGAAAAAATGACCCGGGGCGTCATCATTGCCGGTCGCAACGCCGTGTGCGTAGACGCTGTCGGGATAGCCGTAATGGATTACGATCCGTATGCGGAGCGCGGCACTTTTCGGTTCATCCGAGCCGACAACTCGCTGCGTCGTGCGGAAGCAGCCGGGACCGGAACACGGGACCTGAAGCGCATCGAAGTGGTCGAACTTCCGATTAAGGACGCTCAAATCAATTTCGGACCCGGCGCGGTTGGCGAGAAGCGGAGCGAATTGAACTCGTAATCGTCTGCCGGTCTAACCATCCAGGTGGTCGTGGAATCTCAAATCGAGGGCCATCTTATTGGCTCCAGCCATGCGATGGGAGAAGTCCCGCATCTCTCCTTTCGGCATGGGCGCAAAATTCCGGGCTAACTGCGCATTCTGCCTGATCATTTCGTGAGTCGGCATGCCCACCACGGCGGCTGCCACCGGCAGGCTCCAAGAGTATTGCAGCAACTTCCCGACGCTGCCCTTGTCCGAACCGCTTCCGATCAAGGCCTCCTGCCCCATGATCTTCATCGCCAGGATGCCAAGGTTCTTCTGCCGTGCCACGGGCAAAGCCACGTGCTCGAAGCTTGTTTGGATCGCCGGATTCGGCACCATGCCATGCTCCCCACCTGTCATGCCTTGCTTCGCGGCATTGAGAGCCATCTGGACGCAATCGAAGTCGTGGCGTTCCAGGGCGGTCTTGAGCACTACCGGGTCGTTATGACAGGTAATGCCGACGAAGCGCGTGAGCTTCTCGTCGCGCATCCTGTAAAGCGCATTCAGCACGCCATGGCTGGCCTCGATTTTCGCCAGATCGTCCTCGCCCATCAAAGCATGCACGTGGATCAGATCGATCTGACTGGTCTGAAGCCGCTCCAAGCTGCCTTCCAGGATCCGTCTCGCCGTGTCGCCGTCGCGCGGTTCGATCTTGGTGGCTAGGAAAAACTCCTTTCGGCGCGCTTTGGCCACTTGACCCACCCAGCCTTCGCTGCGCCCATCGCCGTAACCGTACGCGGTGTCCAGGTATGTGACACCGGAATCGAGCGCTACATTGATGGCTTCTACCGCCGCCTCCTCCGTGCCGTACATCAGCAGCCGGCTGCCACACCCAAGAGCAAGGATCGAAATGCGCGCACCTGTCTTGCCGAGAACGCGGCTGGGCATCGCGTTGGTGGCAGCACCTTCCGAGCACAACGCCACCGCAGCGAGACCCGCCAGCGACGATTTTTCCAGGAACTCTCGTCTTGAATATCGGTTCGCCATGATCACCTCCCAACGCTGACTTTTTCTTAGATTCTCCACCCGAAATGGTGCGCAGTAAAGCGTCTTGCTGTCGTCTCCGGCCGGTTGTTGATCCTGGAGCGTCATGTCTGCCCAACATCGCGGAGGCGTCGATCGGATGCAACCCAACTTTGAATCCATGCGGAAACGGGTCGTGGCGTGGCAACGGAGCGAACTCACCGATGTCACCGCGAAAGTGGTCATCGACGAGGCATTCGTGGAGGGCAAGCTCGAAGCTCCCAAGCATCGTGCTCGCACGGTCCACGATCTGTACTTCGAACCAAAGTATGAGGAATTCCGCCCGCGAACGATCTGGAGTCTGTCGAACGCGTTCACCTCCGCGTTCAAGAAACCGGAGCCAGGTCCGCAGTTCAAAGCGACGGCGAAGTTGGAAGAGTTCTCGGAACCTCGGTTCTCGCAAGCTTCCTGACAAGCATGGCGGTGCTGGCCGAGCCGATCTTTTGTTCCTCTTGGCCGATCGCCCGCCAGCAGTGACACATGTGATTAAGAACCACAGATTCTGTGCCAAGTCGAATTCGTCTGTAGAACTCCCGAACGCGATGGTCCGTACTATTCGTAATGCAACGCAATCAGCGGATCTACGCTGGCAGCTCGGCGTGCAGGAATGGACGCTGCCAGAAAGGAGACCGAGGCAAGAACCATCGCAGCGATGGCGACAATTGTGGGGTCGTAGTTCCTGACGCCGTAGAGTTGGTCCGCAAGCACGCGCCCTCCGGCCAGCGCGACAGGAATGCCAATTGCCAGCCCCAAGCCCAGGTAGGCAAATGCACTGCGCAGCACCATGACGAGAATATTCGCTCGCTCGGCCCCGAGCGCCATCCGAATGCCGATTTCGTGCGTGCGTCTGGCAACCGCATAGGAGGTTAAGCCGTACAATCCGACGCAAACCAGAATCAGCGCGAGCACCCCAAACAACTCCGCCAGTCGCGCGATGAGCCGTTCCTGATTGAAGTTGCGCGCCACCAGTTCACCAAAGCTCACCACTTTAAGGACCGTAAGATTCGGATCGATCTCGGCGAGTGCCTGGCGCACCGCCGGTTCGATGTTCTCCGGCTTCCCCGTAACATGCAGTTCGATCGCGCTGACCCATCCACGAACGTTCTCTCCAGATGGTGATTGGAGTAACGGCAGAAAGAATGTGGCATAGGCAGGGCCGCGCGTGTCCTGGTATTTCGCATCCTCCACAATGCCGACGATTTCATAGTCGCCACCATGGCTCACATCTCCCATCCCGAAACGCCGGCCAATAGGATCCTCATTCGGAAAGAACCTGCGAGCAAACGTTTCGTTGATCACAGCGACGTGCGGAGCACTCGGCGTGTCATGTTCATCGATGGCGCGCCCTCGCAGCAAGCGGGTACCGATCGTCTCGAAATAGCACGGGCCAACGCGGTCCCAGGAAGGCGCCGTCCAACGATAGTCGGGCGCCTTCCCTTGAACGACTACGCGTTCGTTTGCGTTATTGCCGTCCAGCGGGCTGTACCAAGAAATGCTGGCGCTCAACACGCCGGGGATTTGTGGCAGCGAATCGTGGAGCTGCTGATAGAGGCCTGTGAGCCGGTCGGGCGTATACCCGGCCAGCGCCGGGGCGATATTCACAATCAGCCGGCCGTCCGTCACGAACCCGAATTTCTGGTATTCGAGGTTGCGAAGACTCTGAGTAACTAGGCCGGCTCCAATTAAAAGCACGGTCGAGAACGCGACCTGCACGATCACCAGAGACTTCTGAATCGCAGACGAGCGGTCGCCTCTGGAGTGACCTGCTCCGCTCAGAGCATGGGCAGGATTAGAGTGCGAGGTCATCCAGGCTGGGGCAATGCCAACCGCGATTCCTGTGGCCACTGACGTAATGAAGGCAAAGCAAAGGACCGCGATGGAAGGTCGGGCATTGATCGGAACGTAGTGGGCCCCTCGAAAAGCAAGTGAGAGGATCGCATGCGTTCCGGCGTAGGCTACCAGGAGCGCTGCTGCCCCTCCCATCAAGGCCAGCAGAACAGTCTCAGTGAGCATCTGCTGAACCAGTCGGGTTCTAGGTGCACCAAGAGCTAACCGCACCGCCGTCTGCGAGCGGTTCGCTGATCCATGAGCCAGAAGCAAATTGCCAATATTCGCGCAGGCGATCAGCACGAGCAAGGCCGAGAGAATCACCAGCAATCGAAGACCTAATGCATAGTCGGTTTGCATTTGCTCGACGCCCTGGCCGGCTGGAGTAAGGTGAACGTGTTGCTGGGCGATGTCCTTCCAGTCTCTCGCCGGGATCACTTCCCGATGGTTGCCGAGCCATTCCTGCAGTTCAACATTGAGCCGAGCCTGAACCTGCTGCGGCCGAGCGTCCGGCCGCAGGCGTCCAATCAGGTAGAGCCACTCGGGTCCGGGGTCGAACAGCCAGCGGTCGGGATGGGCAGCCAAGGGCAGCCAGAAGTCAGGAGGATCGCTGCGTAGCGTGTCGCCGTAGAATCGGGGCGGCGCGACACCAACAATCGTGTAAGGAACTGTATTGATAGTGAAAGCCGCGCCAATCACCGAAGGATCGGACCCGAAGCGTGTCTGCCAGGTGTGATAACTCATCACAGCCGCAGGTGGAGCGCCCGCCGTGTCGTCTTGTGCTATCAGCGCACGACCTGCAAAAGCGCCGATACCGAACATCTCGAAGTAGTTCCCGGAGACATATTCGCCCTTGTAGGGTTGCGCAGCCGCGGCATCGCCACGGCGCCGAATGCTCAAGTCCGACAGATAGGACCCAAAGGCGGCGAGTTGACTAAACTCTGGTGTCTGGTCGCGAAGACGTTCGTAAAGCGGGTAAGAATAAAGAACAAAACTGCCGTCGTTCTGCGTACCCGTCATCTCGCAGCAATTATTGTTGTCACCGAGCCGGTAGAGCTGCTTTGGAATTGCGACCGGCAGTGACTTCAGCATCACGGCATCAACCAGGGTGAAGATCGCGGTCGTGGCTCCGATCCCCAACGCCAGGGTAAGCACGACGGCGGCCGTGAAGCCGGGCGTCCTCCAGAGTCGGCGGAATCCGATGGCGAGATCCTGAGCACAGATTTCGAGAAAAGATTCCCATCTGGCGGCATGGACGATCTCCCTCGTCACCTCGGAACTCCCCTGCTCCAAACGCACCGCCCGAAGCGCCTGGGCGCGATCCATGCCGCGTTTCATCTTTTCCTCGACCGCCATCTCCAGAAAGCCATTGATCTCGGCGTCGAATTCCTTTGAAACTTCCTCTCTTCGCAGCAACGACCAGAGGCCAAGCGCGAAATTACGCAGCCACCACATGACCTCTACGCCTCCAGGATTCTGGCGATGGCCGCTACCTGCCGCCCCCATTCTCGGGTTTCGTCATTGAGCCTCCTTCGCCCTTTCTGCGTGAGGATGTAATACTTCGCGCGCCGACCATTCTCGGTGGCCTTCCATTCGTTTCTGATCACTCCGGCGCGCTCCAGCCGCTGGAGGGCGACAAAGAGCGAGCCCGCGTTAATGCGAAACGTGCCGCTGCTCATTTGTTCGAGACGCACTGAAATTCCATATCCATGCATCGGTTCGAGAGCGAGCGTTTTCAGGATGAGCATGTCCAGAGTGCCTTGCACGAGATCACTGGGCTTATCGGCCATGACGGTTCCCCCTTGAGCGTCAGGAGGTGGAAGCAGAATACGCCTTTCCTACTGATTGTCAAGAGGAGGAACGGCGAGTTTGAATTCTTGGACTCGGTTGACTGGCTGCATTCATTGTCCTGACTCGTCCTGGAATCCGTCCGGATCCTGACGCATGTCGCGACCCGGCACAGTGGGGTGAAGGTGCTTGCCTCCCCGGAGGCCGGGTTCCGGGGGAAGGTGTTTGCGCTGCCTTCGGCATCGGCTTAGCAATGACAGGTCCCCCGAGTGAACTCGACCGAGGAGTGCTGGCCTGAAAAGCCGAGCGGACACGGTTCGATTCCGCGACGAGCCGCCCAAATTGGCCTCTCAAGGCCAACAAGAAAGATCACTTCATCTGCCCTTGTTACAAGAAACGGATGAGCAGCCCCTGGCAAATACCGGAGCAAGTTGTACCTTCCGGGTAGAGAGGGATCGTCAGTCCGTTCGTCGGTAAAATGACTTTTGGCATTCGCCAGATTCTGAGTTATAGTAGCGAGAAGTTTCTGCGGGCCCCCCGCAGGAACAAAAAGAGAACTCGATCGGAGATCGAGTTCTCCGCTAGTGATGTCCGAAAGGCGGACCAGGAGGAGCAACTATGGAATGGACTACCCCGCAGTTTGAAGAGATTTCCCTGAATTGCGAAATCAACTCGTACGCGCCCGCTGAACTTTAGCGCGGAAGGATGCGGATCCAGATCTTGGGTTCTGCTGCGGGCGGTGGTTTCCCGCAGTGGAACTGCGGTTGCCGTAACTGCCAGGGACTGCGAGCGGGAACGCTTCGCGCAAAGCAACGCACGCAAACTCAGGTCGCCATTAGCGATGACGATCAGGAGTGGTTCCTGCTCAATGCCTCTCCCGACCTTCGGCTGCAGATCGAACGCACAACGGTGCTTCACGCCCGTGATCTGCGGCATTCTCCGGTCTCGGGCGTCCTGGTAACCAGCGCCGATATCGATCATGTTGCCGGTTTGCTCTCGCTTCGTGAGCTGCAGCCCTTCCGTATTTACTGTACGCGGTCGCTGAGGCATATTCTTCGCGAGGACAACAGCATATTTGGAATGTTGAACCGCGTGGCACAGCAGGTGTGTTGGAACGATGTGAATTTGGGCGAAAAATTTCCCCTGCTGACGACATCCGGTTGTGAATCAGGGATTTCATGTGAGACGTTTTCGGTGGGTACGAAGTATCCCCAGTTTGTTGCGGCCGATCGAGCCGCAGAGCTCAATCCCAGGGAGGCTTCGTTGGGCCTACTCCTGACGGCTTCTTCCGACAAACGCCTCGCGTATTTTCCGGCGGTTCCAAAGATTGATGACTCGCTACTCGAGGTCCTGGATTCGGCAGACTTGTTATTGTTCGACGGTACATTTTGGAGCAATGACGAGTTGATCCGGATCCAGGGCTCTACGCTTACAACCCGCGAGATGGGACACGTGCCGGTGGGCGGCGACAAGGGGATCTTACGCGCACTGGCGGGCTTGCGCTGTCCACGAAAGGTCTTTGTGCACGTCAACAACACGAATCCCATGCTGGATGAATCGGGAGCGGAGTTTAAGGAAATTCGAGGGGCGGGATGGGAATTGGCGGAGGACGGATGGCAACTGGAGCTCTAGTGGAAGATCAGGACTCGAAGCTTTTTCGTCCCGCCGAGTTTGAGGCCGAACTGCGCCGGGTGGGAGCCGAGCGATATCACCATCGCCATCCCTTTCACCGGATGATGCACGAAGGCAAGCTGAGTCGCGTTCAGCTTCAGGCTTGGGCTTTGAATCGCTATTACTATCAAAGCCGAATTCCTATAAAGGACGCGATCATTCTCGCTCGCAGCGAAAACCCGGCTTTCCGACGTGCCTGGCGCCAACGTATGATCGATCATGATGGCGATTCGGCACAACCCGGCGGCATTGAACGATGGATAACGCTGGCAGAAGCAACCGGCCTTACGCGCGAGCAGGTGTTGGGCTGCGAGGGAGTCTTGCCGGCGGTTCGTTACGCGGTGGATGCATACGTCGATCTGGTGAAAAATCGGAGCTTTCTGGAAGCGGTCGCATCCTCCCTTACCGAGCTATTCTCGCGCGATCTCATTGCTTTACGGATGGATCGCCTCCGGCTGCACTATCCCTGGCTGGCCAATGCGCTTGACTATTTCGAAGCTCGGCTTGAGCAGGCCCCCGGGGATGCGAATTTCGCGCTCACATGGGTCACGGAACATGCGCGTACGAGATCCGCTCAGGAAAGTGCCATCGGGGCCCTGCAAGCCAAGTGCGATATTCTCTGGGCACAATTGGACGCCCTCTATTTTGCGTACGTGCAGCCGGGGTGGGCCCCTCCTGGTGCCCTGAGCATGGAGTAATGATTTGCCGCGTCCCGTTCCATCAAGCCAGCCACGTCTCGCACCGGGATGCCGCTGGAGCACGCGGGACGAACAACCTGTGCTGCTGTTTCCCGAAGGCATGGTCCGATTGCAGGGCCCGGCCCAGTACATCCTGGAACTCTGCGATGGGCACCGTACCCTGGAGGAGATCGTGGCAACGTTGTCGGAGAGGTATGCGTCAAGCAGCGAACAGAAGATCTCCGAAGACGTGCTTAGCTTCCTCGAAGCCTTGCAAAAGAAGCGGCTCGTAGACTACTGATGATTCCCAATCCTCTCGCGCTGATCGCCGAGGTAACGCACCGCTGTCCTCTGCACTGCGTTTATTGCTCCAATCCGCTGAAACTGGTCTCACGAAAGGCGGAGCTCTCGTCCGGCGAGTGGGCGCGTGTTTTTGGGGAAGCAGCCCAGCTAGGTGTTCTGCATTTGCATCTCACCGGCGGCGAACCGGCCGCCAGGATTGATCTCGAATCGCTGATTCTCGCCGGGCACCAGGCCGGCCTGTATACGAATCTCATCACTTCCGGCGTTGGCATTTCGGCAGCGCGCCTCTCAAGACTTGTGGAGGCTGGTCTCGACCATATTCAACTGAGCTTCCAGGACTCGCAGAACAGGCTGGCAAACTGGATAGCTGGCGCAAAAGCGCACGCTCACAAAATTTCCCTGGCAAGAGCCATCCGCGCATTGCCAGTAGCATTCACCGTCAATCTGGTGGTCCACAGACAGAATCTGGACCACATCGACGAGATGATCGAATTCACCAAACAACTTGAGCCCCAACGAGTGGAGGTCGCGCACGCCCAGTATTACGGGTGGGCGCTCAAGAATCGGGACGCGTTACTTCCCACCGGTGACCAACTCGAGAAATGCTTGCGTGCGGTAGAGAAGGCCCGGCAATCTCTGGCAGGAAAGATGCGGATCGATTCTGTGGTCCCCGACTACTACGCGCGATATCCGAAGGCCTGCATGGGCGGGTGGGGCCAGCGTATCCTCCTGATCGACCCTTCCGGCGGTGCACTGCCCTGCCACGCCGCCGGCGTCATACCCGGACTTCACTTTGACAACGTTCGGGAACATCCGCTGGGATGGATTTGGACTAGTTCGGATGCTTTTCAAAAGTTCAGGGGAGAAGGATGGATGTCGGGAACCTGCAAGAACTGTGAGCGCCGCTTTACTGACTTTGGCGGTTGTCGCTGCCAGGCTTTTCTCGTCACCGGGAATGCCAGCGCGACTGATCCAGTCTGCTCGCTTTCGCCTGATCATGATCTGATCAAGATTGCGCAGTCGCAGGCTGGCCGAGAAGGCGAGCGACTCTCCCTGCACTATCGCACTCAAGAGCCGTAACCGTTCCGATGCTGGTTTCTGAATGCAGCTCGCGATGAGGCGATCAGCCGGTGATCTCGCTACTCTTAATTGAAAAACCCACCTCTCCTGATCGCACCTTCCCGCCGGGCCACCTTCGATTTTCAACCGGTACACATCCATAGGGCGGCGGTTCCACCCTTGCTGCATGGCCTGGCTCTGTCTCCAAGGGACTCATTGAATTGCGTGCGGCGCGTAGATTAGACGGCGGAATTTCCTGCAGCCTTTTCGCTGACGCTTTTTGAGAATACGTTATCCGCACGACTTTACGCCGTGGGAATTGGTGCAACCGGGGGGAAATTCTACCTCAACCCCTGGCATATACTGGTGCGCATTAAACGCTGAGGGATTGTAAAAAGACCTCTCGGGTAGGGGGTCAAAGAAAAATCGACGAGAGGAAACGTTTACTCCCCTTTTTGCCATTTCGCCCACCCGGCGTTAATTGAGGTGATTCGCTTTCGCCGAAAAGGTTAAACATGCGTTCACTTGTGATCTTTCTCCTTGTCTTGTTCTCGATCACAGTTCTGATCGGCCACGATCTCTTGGCCGGTCAAAAGCCAGAGGCTCTAACGCTGGATGGAGACATCGAATACACTCACGACCCGTCGATTGCCAAGGACGGCGGAACCTGGTACCTGTTCGGAACTGCGAATGGACCTGTAAGAAAAGGGGAGCTGCCGATACGTTGTTCGCAGGACCTGCATCACTGGCAGCTGTGCGGTTACGTATTTGAAGGGATTCCCGGGTGGATCAAGCAGCAGAGCCCGAACACCAGGGAACTGTGGGCGCCTGATATCTCGTATTTTAACGGGGAATATCACCTCTATTATGCATTTTCGGTTTTCGGCAAGAACACGTCGGGAATCGCGCTACTTACCAACAAGACACTGATTCCGAACCGTCCTGACTTCCACTGGGTAGATAAGGGACTGGTTTTGCGTTCCCGGGTGGAGAACAACTTCAACGCAATTGACCCCAACCTCGTGATCGATGAGAAGGGTCAACCTTGGTTGGCGTTCGGGAGCTTTTGGAGCGGGATCAAAATGCGACAGATCGACGCCAAGACGGGCTTACTGTCCTCCGAGAACAGCAAACTATATTCACTCGCTAGCCGCAAGCGTCCGGAGAATCCCGGGCCGAGTCCCCCAGGATTGCCGGGCGACTGGCAAGCCGTCGAGGCGCCATTCATCGTGCGGCACGGCGACTATTTTTATCTCTTTGTCTCTTTCGATTTGTGCTGCCGGGGCACCAAGAGCAATTACAAAACCATGGTAGGGCGTTCCCGCAGCGTCACTGGTCCCTACGTAGATGAAACTGGGACACCCCTGCTCGAGGGAGGCGGCACTTCGTTGTTGCTCGGAGACAGCCGTTGGATAGGACCGGGGGGAGAGTCCGTTCTGCAGCAAAAAGAAGGAGACATCATCGTCTTCCACGCATACGACGCCACCAGCGGGCACGCGTATCTTCAGATTTCGACGTTAGCGTGGATCAACGGCTGGCCGCGCGCAGAACTGCAGGGCGGAAACCCCGCCAACCAGTAGGGAGTACTCCGGGACACGAGATTAGTGGATGGGCTGTGCCTCTGGCGTTTTTATCTCTTGGAAATGTCTTGCAACACGATTGGCCCGCTGTCCACAAAGCCGCCCGCCGTGATTGGACGCCTTTCATTGTCCAGCACAGCCGCGT
>Ga0126369_10002209_pt1 | contig 13795 bp, 14 predicted proteins | sample PanSoiMetaPlot_1_FD_109646 | JGI IMG/M metagenome (GOLD analysis project Ga0126369, IMG submission 109646) | Tropical forest soil microbial communities from Panama - MetaG Plot_1 | ecosystem: Environmental > Terrestrial > Soil > Tropical forest > Bulk soil | place: Panama | collected 2016-02-17 | reverse complement strand
AGCGCCGGCGACCGTAATAATGGTACCGCCGTAGCTGTGACCGACGAGTATGATCGGTCCGTCTTGCTGGTCAATGATGCGCTTGGTGGCCACGACATCGTCGGACAGGCCCGTGAGAGGTTGTTGGACGACGCTCACGTGGTATCCGTGCTTTGTCAGGATGTCATAGACGCCGCGCCATCCCGAACCATCGGTGTTCGCGCCATGCACGAGGACGATGTTCACCGCATCCATCCGGGCAGCCCGAGCTTCTAAAGTTGGGCCGGCTGCGACCGCGAGAGTTGCGAGGGCCATGCAAAGTCCGAGCGACACGAAAGCGGACGCATCATTCTTCAAAATTGCCTTTGCCATGACCGCTCCGCCTCGTGATTTCCATTGCGCCAGGTCAGATCGAACGCTGTCAGGCGTTACGTTCGGCGGTGCGATCCACTGGCGAAAATGTTGCCGAACTTATCAAAAATAGAATTCCAACCCTTCTCGTGCGCTCTTGCCATGTCATCATTGGGGAGGCCGGAATGCAGGAGAGTCATGAGGGTGCTTTCTCCCTCTTTCTGGAATGTCACAGTAACTACTGATTCCTTCCCCAATGTATTCGGTGACATCCACGAATACTGAATTCGACTTGGCGGATCCATTTCCATAAACCGCCCATAGTGCGGGGTACCCCCCAAAGAGCGCCAGTACCAGAGGCCGTCCACCTTCGGAGTGACGATCAGCCTTTCATTCTCGTGCCAAGGCGTGCCCGGGATCTTTGGGTCAAGCCACGCATCGAAAACTTCCCTCGGAGGCGCTGGGATTGTCCGTTCAATCTTGATGTCCACGGTCTTTGTCGATGTCGTCGCCATTTTCCCTTCACCTTCTTTTCTTTCTCGTCTTCAAAACCTTCTTCTCTTTCTTGTCCTCGAAATAACGTTCGAACTGATCGAGGCGCTCGTTCCAGAAGCGCTCATATTCACTCACCCATCCCGCCACCTCGCGAAGCGGCTCGCCGCGAAACGAAATGAAGACTTCTCGACCCCGCTTCCGGCGTTCGATCAGTCCGGCTCGCTCGAGCAGCTTCAGGTGTTTCGTCACCGCATTCAAAGCAATATCGAACGGCTTCGCGACATCGAGGAAACGGGCTGGTCCGTTCGCCAGCTGCCCAATAATCGCCCGCCGCGTCGGGTGCGAAATTGCGGTTAGGACATCGCTCAAGTGATCCATGCATACAATACACCATATGGTGTAACGTTGTGCAAGCCTTTTTACGGACTTGGGAAGACTTCCCCTGCCGCCGCGTCTCGTGCCTCGGCAGATCACCATCTGCTTGATGGAGACGCGCGCCTGGTGAATAAATGAGCTCTTCGGCGGCGTCTTTCGCTCACGGGAGATCTCATGCTGGATCAAGTCATCCATTCGGCCAGCGAACACAGCGATCGTGCCTGGCCGAGCGACGGCGTGACGCGCGTGCCCTATTGGATTTTCCAGGACCGCGACATCTACGCCGCCGAGCAAGAGCGGATCTTTCAGGGGCCGTCGTGGAACTATCTCTGCCTGTCGGTCGAAGTGAAGAACACCGGCGACTTCATCGCGACCTTCGTCGGCGACACCCCGGTCATCGTCGTCAGGGATGCGGACGGCGAGCTCTACGCATTTGAGAACCGGTGCGCGCACCGCGGCGCCCTGATCACGCTGGAGCCGCGTGGCAATACCAAGGACTTCACCTGCGTCTACCACGCCTGGAGCTATGACCGGCAGGGCAACCTCAAGGAGGTCGCCTTCAAGGACGGGATCAAGGGCAAGGGCGGAATGCCGGCGTCGTTTTGCATGCAGCAGCACAATCCGCGCAAGCTGCGCCTGGCCGAGGCCTTCGGGATCGTGTTCGGCAGCTTCTCAAACGATGTTGTGCCGCTCGAAGAGCATCTGGGCGAGGAAATCTACACGCGGATCGGCCGTGTGATGGGCGGACGCACGCCGGTCGTTCTCGGCCGCTACACGCAAGCGCTTCCCAACAACTGGAAGCTCTATATGGAGAACGTCAAGGACTCCTATCACGCGAGCATCCTGCACCTGTTCTTCACCACCTTCGAGCTCAATCGACTGTCCCAGACCGGCGGCATCATTGTCGATCCGACCGGCGGCCATCACGTCAGCTTTTCCGCGATCGATGTGAGCTCCGCCAAGAATAATGAAAAGAACAACGAAAATAACAATGAAAAGGACAATGAATACGCCGAGCAGAACATCCGCTCCGACAGCGAGTTCAAGCTGGCGGATCCTTCCCTGCTGGAGAGCTTCAAGGAATTCCCCGACAGCGTGACCTTGCAGATCCTGTCGACGTTTCCGACCTTCGTTCTCCAGCAAATCCAGAATGCGATCGCGGTGCGCCAGATCGTGCCACGCGGCGTCGACCGAACCGACCTTCATTGGACGCTGCTCGGATTCGCGGAGGATTCGCCGGAGCAGCGCCTGATCCGGCTGAAGCAGGCGAATCTGGTTGGTCCCGCCGGCTACATTTCCATGGAAGACGGCTGCGTCGGCGGCTTCGTGCAGCGCGGCATCGCCGGTGCGGCGGGCGAGCAGGCCGTCATCGAGATGGGCGGCGCCGGCACCGACAGCAGCGAAAGCCGGGTGACCGAGGCCTCCGTCCGCGGCTTCTGGAAAGCCTACCGCGCGCTGATGGGTATCTAGAGCGCATTCCGCTTTGATGGGATCAGAATGCGCTCTAGATTCATACGTTGGCGCATATCCTTTCGGAAAACCACGCAAATCGGATGTTTCCGATTTGCGCACCTCAATGCGCTGATATCGGGTAAACCCGATATCAGTGTCCACTTTTCCGGGATATGCGCTAGGGAACCGCCGAAGTGACCGACGTCATCGGACTGCTCAACCACGTGCAAGGCGCTTATGCCCGCTGCATCGACAACGGCAACCTCGAGGCCTGGCCTGATTTCTTCGAGGAAGACTGCATCTACAAGATCACGACGGCGGACAATTACGCGCAGGGGCTCGAGGCCGGCGTGATCTTCGCCAACACCAAGGGCATGCTGCGCGACCGCGTCGCCTCGCTGCGCGAAGCCAATATCTATGAACGCCACACCTACCGGCATCTGCTCGGCCAGGCCTGGATCGTGTCGCAGGATGCGGGCGAGGTACGCTGCGAGACGTCGTTCCTGGTCGCTCGCATCATGCGCGACGGCACCACTGACCTCTACGCGACCGGTCGTTACATCGACGTCTACCGGCTGAATGGCACGACGCCCAAACTCCGCGAACGTATCGTCGTCTGCGACAGCTCGCGTTTCGATACCCTGCTGGCGCTGCCGCTATGACGGACGGCCTCAAGACGATCGCGCTGACGATCGGCGATCCCAATGGGATCGGTCCGGAAATCGCGGTCAAGGCCGCGGCTGCGCTGCTCGGCAACCCCGGCATTCGCGTGATCCTGGTCGGAGACGAATACGTTATCCGGCATTACGGCGAACGGTGCGGCGGCGGCACCAAACTCCAGGCGTTCGCTGGCGACAGCCGCTTGGCAAGCGACGTCGTCGGGCTGCATCCGGTCGACGCCCTGCCCTCAGCCTATTTCCGTCCCGGACACATCGAAGCGGCCGCGGGGCGCGCCACGGTCGCCTATGTGGAGGCCGCGGTCGGTCTCATCAGGCGCAAAGTCGCCGACGCGATCGTCGGCTGCCCGCACAACGAAACGGCCGTGAACGCTGCTGGCATCCCATTCTCGGGATATCCCGGGCTGATTGCGCGCCTGACCGGCACCCCGGAAGACAAGGTTTTCATGATGCTGGTCGGCGGCGGCCTGCGCATCCTTCATGCCACGCTGCATGAGCGCATCCACCACGCGCTGGCGCGCCTGACGCCGGACCTCATCGAAGAGGCAGGGCTCGCCTGCGCCGCCACGCTCGTGCGCCTCGGCGTGACCCATCCGCGGATCGGCGTCTTCGGCATCAATCCGCACGCCGGCGAGAACGGCCTGTTCGGCGACGACGATGATCGCATCACCGTGCCGGCGGTCGAGCGCTTGCGCAAAGCTGGAATAAAGACCGAAGGCCCGACGGGCGCCGACATCATCCTCGGCCGCAAGGACATCGACGGCTTCGTCGCCATCTATCACGACCAGGGCCACATTCCGATCAAGCTCCTCGCCGGACGCAACGCCTCGGCGCTTTCGGTCGGCGCCGGTGTGTTGTTCTCGAGCGTCGGGCACGGCAGCGCCTTCGATATTGCCGGGAAGGACCAAGCCGATCCGGCCGCGGTGCTGCGAACGCTCCGCCTGATCGGGAACGTGCCCGCAGGCGCGGCAACGCAAGTGTCGGCAGGCGCGATATGACCTTTACGGTGCGCGTCGCCGAAAGCGAGATCGCCTTTCCCTGTGAGCCCCGCGAATTCGTGCTCGATGCCGCCGAACGCGCGGGTTATTCCATGCCTTCATCCTGCAGGAAGGGCGTGTGCAATACCTGCGAGGCCGGGCTCGTCGAAGGCGAAGTCGAGCAGCGCGGCCACGGACACAGGACCGCGCGAGACGGGGCAGCATTGATGTGCCGCGCCCAGCCGCGCGCGGATTTGACCATCCGTCCCAAACGCGTCGAGCGCATCGATATCTTTCGCCGCAAGACCATCGCGACGACAATCTTCAGGGTTGCCAGACCGGCGCCGGATGTCACCATCCTCACCGTGCGTTTTCCGATCGGCCTGCGAGCGCCGTTCAAGGCCGGGCAATATCTGCAGGTGGTGATGGAGGACGACGACCGCCGCAATTTCTCGATGGCGAATGCCGCGCGCGATAACGACGGCGCGGAGCTGCACATTCGTCACGTGCCGGGTGGAAAGTTCTCGGTCGGGACGCTGTCGAAACTGTCGGTCGGTGACAAATTGCAGATTGAAGCGCCGTACGGTGATTTCTATCTGCGCCCGTCGGCGCTGCCCGTCATCCTGCTGGCGAGTGGCACCGGCTTCGCGCCGATCAAATCGATCATCGACACATCGATGCGTGCGGGCGATCGCCGGCCAATGCATCTCTACTGGGGCGCGCGCACGCGCGAGGACATCTATCTCGCTGACCTGCCCGCGAGATGGGCGCAACGCGTGCCCTGGTTTTCGTTCACCCCCGTGCTGTCCGAGTCCGATTCCTCCTGGACGGGCCGCACGGGCCTCGTCCACAATGCGGTCCGCGAAGACCACGCGGATCTTTCGGGGATGGAAGTTTATGCCTGCGGCAATCCGTTGATGGTTGCCGCGGCACAACGGGAATTCACCAGGGGTCACGGCCTGCCCGACGCGCAGTTCTTCGCGGACGCATTCGTCGCGTCCGGACCGTCCAACGACCTCCAACCGGTGCAAGCCCAGTCATGAACGCACGAACCCTCGCGTTGTCCGCCATCGCCTTGCTCGCAGCACTGAGCGCCGCGGACTGCCGCGCGGAGGACGCGGCCAACTACCCCACGCAAAATATTCGGATCATCGTGCCGTATCCCGCTGGCGGAACGGCGGACACGCTGCCGAGGATTGTCGCCGAAAAGCTTCGCCAGAAGTGGAATCAGCCCGTCATCATCGAGAATCGTTCGGGTGCCGGCGGCAATATCGGCGCCGAGGTCGTCGCGAACAGCCCGCCCGACGGCTATACGCTGATGTCCAGTCCGCCCGGTCCGATCGCCATCAACGAGACCCTTTACAAGAAATTGCCGTTCCGGCCGGCCGACTTGATGCCGATCACCGTGCTCGGGACGGTGCCGAATGTCCTCGACGTCCGCTCCGATTTCCCCGCCAAGTCGGTCAAGGAGCTCATCGATTACGTGAAGGCCAATCCGGATAAAGTGTCGTTCGCCTCGCAGGGCAACGGAACCACCTCGCATCTCACCGCGATCTTGTTCGAAAAGCTCACCGGCACCCGTATGGTGCATGTCCCCTATCGCGGCTCGGCCCCTGCCCTGCAGGACATCGTGGGCGGTACGGTCGATGTGTTCTTCGACAATCTCGGTTTTTCGATGAACCTGCATCTCGGCGGCAAGCTACGCATTCTCGCCGTCTGCGACACCGAGCGCGTGCCGTCGCTTCCCGACGTGCCGACCGCGCGCGAGGCCGGCGTGCCGGACTTCACCTCCGTCACCTGGTTTGCGCTGATGGCGCCGCACGGCACGCCGGACACGATCGTCGCGAAGCTCAACGCAGCGGTCACCGCAATACTTGGGGAGCCGGACATTCAGGCCCAGTTCGTCAAGCTCGGCGTCCGGCCCGCGCCGATGGACATCGCGGCAACGGCGAGATTCATCGGCGAGGAACGTGCACGGTGGGGCGGGATCGTACGCTCCGCCGACGTGACGCTCGAGTGATCGCAGGCAGGCGCATGGCCTCACGATGGTAAGGCGGCGGCCGCGCGCGGCGACGCCGTCATTTGGCGGTCTCGGCAAATTTGCTCCAGTCATCAGCTCGCACCCGCGCGACCAGCGTATAGCCGCCGTTTCCGTCTGGTTTGAAGATCGAGGCTTCGCCTTCGCCCATGTCGGACCAACCCTTGCCGAAGGCCTCGACGAGGTTCGGTTTGTGCGTCACCAAAATCACGTTGCTGCCGGCCTTCGGAGGTGTGGCCGCGAGCTTGCGCAAAGCCGCAGTGCGGCGGCTGATCTCGTCCGGACTCATGGGTTGACCCATTCCCATCCCGCTCGCGTTGGCACCTCCGATTTCAGCGAGATCGATCGTGCTCGTGGCCTCGCCGAACCCGAGCAGTCGGCCCGTTTCGACGGCGCGAAAATAGAGGCTGGTCTGGACGGCGGAGACCGGTATGCGCAGCTTGCGCAGCGAGTCGCCGATCGACTGAGCGGTTAATCGGCCCTGATCACTGAGCTGGCGCTGCTTGCTCGGATCGCTGAAGTTCACGGGAACGGCGTCGGTCTGTGTGGGATTGGTGGCACCGTGCCGCAACACGATGACGTGGCCGCCCCCGCGCAGCGCCGCCATCCATTCGGGCTCTGCTCCGCTCGGCTGGCTGAGCGCGGGCAACGCCCATAGCAAGGCAAGCACAGTGACCACAAACACAGTGAGCATAGGTCGAAGAGACATCATTATCGCTCCTTTCTTGCCGCGGTCTTGAACCAACACCGCGAGTTTGCGTTTAGTCGATGCGTCAGCGGGACGTTCTTGCCCAAGCACAAATCTGGGCGCCGTGCTCGAGCCGTCGCCGCGCTTTGATATCCGCCGCTCTGAGCCGACGCTCGATCCCCTCGATCGATGTGACGCCGTCCGCGACGCATGCGCGCTTGCTGCTCCACGGTGCACGATCGTCATCGCGACCGACTGGCACCTCGCAGAAAGCCCCTTGCAACGGCAAACCGGCATCGACGAAATGCGTCATCAGGCTCCTCGCCGCTTCAGGTTCCATCAATGTCTCCCGGCAAGCCGCCGCAAGCGACGGCCCCACGACACTCCAGATCGGAACGAACGACACCAGTCCGCTACTTATGGCGTTTGGCGGCTCACCCTCGTGGAGTGCGACAACGGCTCCTGCTCGTGCCAAGCGCGCCGCCATGCACAAGGCGCCCGTGAGATTCGGCTGATGCGCGGACACGTATCTCCCGATGACCGCGTCGAACGACGCCGGGCCGGATAGCGCGTCGAGCGGGACGCACTTGAACGTGACATGCCTGAGACGTCTTTTGCCTGCCCGTTCGCGTGCGACGGTGATGATGTCGGGACGCGAATCGATGCCGACCACCAATCCGGTCGGCCCAACCCGCTCGGCGGCGAGAAACGACGCATCCCCAACGCCGCAACCGAGATCCAGCACGCGCATGCCGCATGCGATGCCCGCCGAACGAAAAAGCCGCTCGGTGACCGGCCGCACGATGCTCGCCTGCGCGATGACACGACGGATCTCGGTGGTCGAGCACGCAGGAATAGACGGACTGCTGCCGGTCATCGCCCAAGCACCACGCCGGGAAGCCATAAGGTGAGCACGGGCACGTAGGTGATGACGGCCAGCACGAGCAGCAACAGAATGAGATACGGCAGAATGCCCCGGATCACCGTGCCCATCGGCGTTACGGCGACCGAGGACAGCACGAAGAGATTCAGCCCGACAGGCGGATGCACGAGCCCTATTTCCATGTTGTGCGTGAAGATGATGGAGAAATGCACGGGGTCGACGCCCATCGGCAACAGCACCGGAGCAAGAATCGGCAGCACGAGCAAGAGCGTTGCCGTCACCTCCAGGAAGCAACCGAGCACGAGCAGCACAGCGTTGATCCCGAGCAAGAACTGCCAGGTCGAGAACTGGTTGCCGAGCAGAAACTCGAGCAGGCGCGCGGGCGCGCCCGTTTCCGTCACCCAATGACCGAGCGCGAGCGCAGTGGCGATGATCAGCATGATGCTCGCGGCGCTGCGCAGTCCGCTGGCGACAACGGTCAATGTCTCGGTCCAATGAAATCCGCGATAGAAAACCAGCGACACCACCAGCGCGACGACGGCCGAAAGCGCCGCGGCCTCCGTGACGGTGACAAAGCCGCCGTAGATGCCGACCATCACGACAAACGGCACGAGCAGCGCCGGCAGCGCCGCGTATGTGAGGCGCAGCCGCTCCTTGTACGGCAGGACGGGATCAACCGGAAAATTGCGGCGGCGCGCTTCGTACAACACCCAGATAAAGAACGCGGCGGCCTGCACGAGACCTGGAAGTATCCCAGCGAGGAACAATCGCGGCACCGACTGCTCGGCAACGATCCCGTACAGAATGAGCGGAAGGCTCGGCGGAATGACGATGCCGATCGTTCCCGACGCGCCAACGACGCCGAGTGCGAAGGAGCGCGGATATCCGCGCTCGATCATCGCCGGGATCAGGATCGTGCCCATCGCCAGCGCGGTCGCGACACTCGAGCCGCAGATGGCGGCAAACAGCGTGCAGGCAAGGACGGTCACCAGCCCTAGCGACCCCGGCAATCCGCCGAGCCAGGCGGCGGCCAGGTCGACGAGCGCCTTCGCCACGCCGCCGAATCGCATGAAGGCCGCGGCCATCACGAACAGCGGCAGCGCCATCAGCGTCGGCGAGTTGAGCTCGTTGATGACGAGCTGTGCCGCACCCACGAGCGGCTGGCCGGACGCCGTGTACATCGCACCGGCGCACAGCCCGAGCACCAGAAACACGGGCATCCCGGTCGCGAGCAATGCCACAAACAGCGTCAGGAAGCCGGCCATTGTCCCGCTCAGTCGATGCTCGTCAATTCATGACCGCCGGAAGGGTGCGACGGCATGGAATGACCATCGGAGGACGCAAGCAATCCGCACAGCCTGATGACGTAGCGGGTCGCCATCAGGGCGCCGCCTGTCGGCAGTGCCGCATAGTAGATCCACATCGGAAACTGCAGATCCGACGCGCTATGCTCGTCGATCGCGCGCGCGGTTTCGACGATCTGCCATCCGTACAAGGTCAAAGCACCACAAAACAGGACGGCTGCCGCGCAGTTGAACACCTCGATCCAGCGCACGGCGAAGGTCGGAAGAAAATTGCGCACCACGTCAGGCCGAACATGGCTGTCGGTGCGCACCAGCTGATCCGAGATGATCATGATCGCCCAGATCAGCAGATAGACGATGACCTCTTCCGCGTAGCTGATCGAGGCCCGCGGAAAAAAGTAGCGCGACAGCACCTGCCAAAGGGCGAAGGCGAGCGCAGCCAGACCGAGCACGCCGACGAGTGCCTGCTCAGCGCGATCCCATGCATTCATTTTCATCGTTTCAGTCCGCTATTGGCTTCACCCGGGACGCGATCGCGCATGAGGGACTCGATGCGCATTTGGAGCGTGCGCTCCCTCTCCCCGCCTGCACCCGAAATCGGGTTTACCCGATTTCGGGCATCTTGTTGGTGGTCGAAGTCGGAAACATCCGACTTCGACAGAGAGTGGGCTGAGGGGGACCCCCGCCTTGCACAGCGTTGGCCACAGTGAACAGAACATTCTTGAATATTGCTCATTGCGTCGCGCTCTCGACTCGCGGAAAGCCCCCCTCACCCGGATCGCTGGCGCGATCCGACCTCTCCCCGCATGCGGGGAGAGGTGACTTGCCGCGAAGCCCTGCCTCACCCGCCGGCGCCGATTTCGGCCGAGACCGCCGCCAACATGTCCGGCGAGATCTTCGACAGTCGGATTATCTCGTCCTGCGCGGCCAGCAGCTCCCGCCGCATGAGGTAGAGATCGCCCGCGGTCGGCACGACGATCGTGACCCCATGTTCGCGCACGAGCTCGCGCGCGCGTGCCTGCGCGTCCGCCATATTCGCGCGATAGGTCGCGATATTCTGCCGCCAGAGATCCGTGAGGATCTGTTGCAGATCGGGAGACAGTTTCCGCCAGAAAGCGAGACTGACGACGGGTATGTATTCGCCGACGAATTGATGATCCTCAAGCGCGTGCCGAATTCCGGCTTCCCAGTATTTCCCGCTCGCGATCGTCTCAAAGCTCGTGATCAGTCCGTCGAAGGTGCCTTGCGACAATGCGAGCGCGACGGCGGGCAGCGGGGTGGTATTGGGAACGGCGCCCATGAACTGCGTGCGCCACGCCTGACCCGCGCCGCCGTTGTTGCGGATCTTCATGCCTTTGAGGTCCGCAAACGTGTCGAGGTCCTTGCTTGTGCTGTACCAGTTGAAGAAACCGAGATCGAGCCAGGGGCCGATCACGTGCGCACTCAATTTCTGTTCGATTTGCTCCGCCAGCAACTTGCCCGGTCGGCCGTCGACGGCGCGGTGCACCACGTCGATGGAACGCCCGTAAAGGGTGGGAAGCTGCAGAAAATCGGCATCGGGCACGATGCCGGTCAGCGACCAGCTTCCGGGCACGGCCATTTCGATCTGTCCCTGCAGCAGCGCCTTGCCGACCTGCAGATCGGGAAAGAGCTGCCCGCTCTCGAACAGCTGGGCCTTGATCTTTCCGCCGGTCGCCTGCTCGACCCGGGAGAGATAGTCCCTGATGCTGGCATTGCGGGCATGCGATGGCACCGTTTCCAGCGAACAGCGCAGCAGCAACGGCTGGTCCGCCAGCGCCTGCCGCCGAAGCGCCGGTGCTGCAACCATCGCCATCGCGGCTGCAACGACCGCTCGACGGGACAACGACCTCTTCATTTGATTCTCCTTATGTGCGGTTGGTTCAGTGCCTCGCTGACATCCGCGAGTTTGCCTTTTCCTGTTGTTGGGGATCGCGGGCGTGCCGCGGGTAGCAGCTCATGATTTTTCACAAGATGAGACCGATTCCGGACACGATGAGCAGCGCGTTGACTGCGATCTCGAATTGCCGGTCCGAGAGCCGCCGAAAGATGCGCAGTCCGAACCAGGCGCCGAGCAGAGCAGCGGGAACGAACGCAAGAGTCTTCCAGTCCAGCTGCGCCGCGCTCGCCGACGCCGGCCGCATGAGCGCGATGACGACCAACGCGATCGGCTGCATGCTGAGGATGAAGGGCTGGTACACGCCGCGCTGGCGCGCCTTGTCCCATCCCTTCAGGCCGCACCAGATGGTGACGGAAGCGCCGGGGAAACCTGCGAGCCCGCCGGTGACGCCGCCGAGGAATCCTGCGCACGCATCTGCCAGTGGTCCGGTCCGCAACTTGCGCGCCGGCCGGCGCACCAGGAGATAACCGCCGTAGGCGATCAGCAGCGCGCCGATGACGTTCCGGTAGGCGCCGGTCTGCAGGTGCAGCAGCAGATAGGCGCCGGCGGGCACGCCGAGAATGCCGCCGGCGAAGAACACGGGCAGACTCGACCAGTCGATCGAACGCCAGAGGGTCGCAACGCTGAGCAATTGGATCGCCATGCTACAGACGATCATCACCTGCACGACATAGACCGGACTGTCCGTGAGATGAAAAAGCAGCGCCCCGCAGAGCGCCGAGAACGCGAAGCCGGCGATGCTCGAGACCGTCGAAGCCACGAAGACAGCGATCAAGACAGCGACGACGCCTGGAACCCCTCGCGCCGACAGCACGGCCCCTTCCGCGATCAACAGCCCGAGGCCGAGAACGCCGATGAGCACGGCGCTCGACGGGACGGTATCGACGGGGCGCGCGAGCCGGCATTTGACGCCGAGAACAAGCCGTTTCAGCATATCCTGCGTGCCTGCACTCGGCGCCGCAACATCGGATGATGATCCGGCTGCGATGCGCCTTGGCGTTGTCGAATGAACGTTGGTCAGGTTCGTGGACACAGCGCTCAATTGGCGGCTGGCTTCTCTGTCGACGCGTGTTCGCACGTGACGTTCGGGTTCATGTCCGCGAATGCGCCGTGCGGGTTCGCCTTCCAGGCCCACACGTGCAACTCATAGAATGGGCCAAGACCGTAACGATTGGGGGCTCCGTTGAAATTGAACAACTGACCCTTCAGCGACGCGGGCCCTTTCGAGGTGATGTATTCCACCGCGATCAGCGCCATCTTGCCGTTGGGCAGCGGCTCGTACATGACCGCCTGCGGGTGGCCGATATCAACGACATCCGCGCTGAGAAGCTTGGCGTTGACATAGTGGACGCCCATCGCGCCGCCATCGACACCGCTCGCGCAAGGGATCGGTGAATATCCTTCGGACGCCGCGACCGACGCGTCCTTGAACCGATCATTGGCGGCGCGTACCTGCTCCACCAGCGAGCCGCGACTGTCGTCCGCGGCCAAGGCAGGTCCGGTCGCAAGTAACAACAGGAAAGCGAGCCCCCCGGCCCAGTAGATGGCACCCGCGAGTTTCTCCTCGGTCATTATTCCCTTGCTCCTTGGATCTGAACCAAATGCACAGTCGGCTCTGGTGGAAACCGCGACCATGCCCGGAGCGCGAGCCGAAGACTTTGCCCTGCCCTGAATTTGTGCTTGAGAGACGCTTGATTTTCGCTTGAGACTTGCAGCCACCAAGCAGAGGCGAATGGTGCAATTTCTCTTTGCTGATCAAGTACTTGATACCGATCGACGGGAGCTTCACCGCGGCTCCGCGCCGATCGCGGTCGAGCCGCAGGTTTTCGATCTACTGACTTTCCTCATGCAGAATCGCGACCGCGTCGTGCCTTGCAACTATGCCGGCGTGAACCGTTCTCCGCGATCGTCGCTTATTTAACCGCGGGTGCCGAGTTCACTGGACGTCATTATGGTGAGGCGATGCGGCTCGCGCGCGAAGCGACCCGTCAACGTCCCGACTTCGTCGGCGCGTATCGCGTGTTGACCGCCGCAGCGGCCATGGCCGGCGAGATCGAACTCGCCAAAGCCTCGATCAAGGAGATTGGACGCGTCTCGCGCAAACGCCACGACATCGGCTCGCACCCGCATGGGCTCGGCGTCGATATCAATCCCAACGATGCGCGTGTTTGGCATTGCCACGGCTGCACCGACGACGAGACCAGCCTGCGTGCCGGCGCTTCCCGTGCAGTGCACGACGGCGGCAGGCGCGAAGCCCAATAGCGCTGACTGCGATTCGATCTCGGAAATCGCCGTGGCATAAGCGACTGCACCCAGGGCATTCGAGACCCAGTATGGCACAAAGTACGGCCTTTGACCCTTCGCTTCGAGATCACCGACCAGCGTGCGAATGGCTGCATTGCGGTCATCGGTCCATGGCACGTCATGGAGGTGCGCGCCGAACAGCCGATTGAGAAACGCGTTGCCGGAGGTCTTGTATTCTGGCGTCGGCGGTTCGAGTCGGCCGTGGGACACTGCAAGGTGGCACGCGAGCCCGAGCTTTGCCGCAACCGCCGCGACCTGCCGCTGGCTGTTCGATTGCACGACGCCACCTGAGACGATCGTATCGGCGCCGCTCGAAAGTGCCTCGTGCAGGACGTAGTCGAGCTTGCGCAACTT
>Ga0126369_10002205_pt1 | contig 13802 bp, 14 predicted proteins | sample PanSoiMetaPlot_1_FD_109646 | JGI IMG/M metagenome (GOLD analysis project Ga0126369, IMG submission 109646) | Tropical forest soil microbial communities from Panama - MetaG Plot_1 | ecosystem: Environmental > Terrestrial > Soil > Tropical forest > Bulk soil | place: Panama | collected 2016-02-17 | reverse complement strand
CAGCATGGTGCGCTGTCCGATGCTCAAGTCATCCAACATTTTCATCGCAGCACCGTAGACACCCCAGATGCCGGTGGCGTGTAATAACTCTCGACCAACTGCACCGCGATTGAAGCATATTGCATAGTTGAATCGGTGTAGCCGATATTTTTGATCACGTTAGCGGCGTCATCGCCCTGAATGTAGCGCGAAGACCAACCAAGCTGATCCGACTGCGTGAGCACGACCTCGTTGCCGCCGGGATCAAGATAGCCGGTAACGATCAGACCGCGCGAGCCGTCGAAGTCGAGCGGATAGGTATCGGTTTGCACCGGCACGTAGTTGCCAAAATCGTCGGTATAGGCAATGACAGACTTGTCGCCGCCATTGAATGTCATCCGATACAGCGCCGCCGCGATCCAAGGGTCGCGCGCACTAACGGGGCCGATATAGAGGCTATCAAGAAGGAAACTGCCGAGCACGGTGACGCGGCACGCATAGCCGGGCGCCAGAGGATAGATCGCGATGGGGTCGATGCGAACGGCGAACGTCCGGCCAGCCCATCCTGTTTGCGATCCATCCATCAGGGGATCACCGGATCAAAAAGACCCTCGACCTTGAGCACGGCGATCACGTTGTTGATGGTGTCAATCGTATAGGTGCTGAAGTCGATATTGCCGTTCTCGTCCGGCTGAGCGGCGACGTTGTCCTGTGCATATAACGTCATCCAACCAGGATCATATGTGCGACTTCCCACTAGGCCGTCGCTATCGGCGGTGAAAAATCCGGTGAGCCACAGGCCGTTTGTAAGGTCGATGCTTACGTCCAACTGATCGCTGACCAGCGGATTGAATGTTCCATCGGCATTCATCGTAGCCGTAGCTGTGAAATTGCCGCCGAATGTCATTGGGAACATCTCGGCGTTCAACGCCAGCCACGTGTTAAGCGGCTCGGCGCCGCTGATCCAGAGCGTGAAGATTGTGAAGCTGCCAACCAAGGTCACGCGCAATGCGTAAGGAAGAGGCGACAATGGAGCGATGACGGATGGATCAATGTTGAGCACGAACGTGAAGCCATTCCATCCGGCATCGATGCCGTCCATCTGCGGTGCGCCGGTCGCGTCAGTCACGACCTGCGCGAGCGTTTGCCATACTCGCGTGACGCCGGTGTCCGGCGGCGGAATTGGTGGCAACGAGGCGCCGGGCGGCAAAGCTCCTGCGAAGGCTCTCACCTGCCAATCCCTAATCCCGGCAGGCAATGGCGGCAGCGGTTGTTTCGGCGGGACGAGCGGGCCATCGATCTCCTGCCAGAAGGTCCACGGCTCGTTGTCGCCGACGACGTGCTCATGGCGAAAGTCCATGCAGACCTTGAACGGATCGGCGTGAAACGGATCGTCGACGCTCCAGGTGCCGTCGATCTGGCAGACAAGCGGCTGCGGGCTTTGCGCACGCGCCATGGACGCGGTGCGCGCGAGGGCTTCCTTTTCATCCTCCGTTATGTCCTGGTCCTGCGGATAGGTCGGGTTCTGCCAGGGCTCGTAGTAGGTTTTGGCCATCTAGCCTTTGGCTCTCTGCCAGTTTGGAATTGCTAACTCACCTGTAGCCGTGGTCAACGGACGCCAGCGCGTGCGCTGGTCCGGCCCCGGCGGCTGTGTTGAGAAGAAGGACTCAAGCTCGGCCTCGGTGTGATGACATGGCGGCGCAGGCGGATGATGCTCGGCTCCGCATACCGCGCATTTCATCGGTAAATCCATGCGTCCGGTCGAGGGGTTCGTCGGCGGCGGCGGGTCGGGAGGAAACGGCATTGGATGATCTCCTTAGTGCACGATGAAGGCGCCGTTGTTCGTGTTGTAGGTGTTGAACGGCGGCGTCCAAATTGTCATCGAGGCGCCGGTCGCGTCAACGAAGGCGCCGTCGCTCGCGATGAGGTCGTACTGCGTGTTATTGGATAACGTGGAGTTGTTAATCCAGAGCGTGGCAGTGCCGTAGACATCAATTCCATACGTTGCGTGATTGTTGATCGTAGCAGACTCGAACAGACACGAGGCCGCGCCAGCGAGGATCATGCCAGCCTGATTGATCTGCAATTGACTGCCGGGATTGGCAACGATCAAGCCTCCCTGGAGCGATTGAATTGCGGCATTGCCATTCGGCGGACCATGACCGGCAACGTAGAGCCGTCCGAACCACAAGAGCGCGCCGAGACTGTTCACTCCGGTGACATTGTTGCTGACGACATTCGTGTATGCGGTATCCGACGCAGCATTGAAGAGACCGCCCTGACAATTTATTCCGCAATTGCCGCAGTAAGCTATCGTGACCGAAAGCGCACTTACGCAGATGACGCTGGTCTGCATGATGTCGAGACCGTGCAGGCCGAACCCCCAGATCGCGATGCCGTCGAGGAAAAGTTCCGCGAGTGCATAAATGCCATCACCGGCAGGATAGGCCCCCGGACTCGTACCAATCGTTTGACTGCCAGTGATCAAGAGATAGCGCAGCGTAATACCCGCCTGCAAAATGGCGAACGCAGTGACGCCGCCAGTGAAGCTCAACTCGGTCGCATAAACGGAGCGGAGATAAATGACCTGATTGGTGCCGTCCGCCGAGGCGTGATAGCCGGTCACCGAAAGGTTGGCCGGTGTCGGCGAGGCGCCCAACAGCGCGCCTCCCTGCACCGTAACCCGGTTCATATTCGGGTGGTTGACCTCGACGGTCGTAGTGTAGGTCCATCGTCCGGGTGCGACCATGAAAACGACCGAACCCGTATTTGTGATGATGTATTGCGCAAGCCATTTGAACGCAGCAAACAAATCAACAAAGTCCGATCCCGCTCCATGTACCGTTTTGGTGATAGCTGTGGTGATGTATTTCTGGGCTATCAGGCTTTGGATTGCCTGCCATAATTGGGTAAGGTCGTTATGGTCCGGGGTTAATCCGGCATTTTGAATTACCGTGACAATCTCTATTTGATCCTCGTCAAAGGCAGTATTTGGAGGTATAGAGCCTTCCGTGCCCGTAACCGGATTACCATTAATATACCTCGGATATACCCCTAACGGAGGAGTCGGAGTTCCGAACGGCTGCGAATACCTCATAAGCTTTTTCCTCTTTAGCTTTTATGGCAGTGGCGGCGTGTTAGGGGGTGAACCAATCCCTATCAGATATTGGCGTAATCGCATGTAGAGCGCGGCCTGTTGCGCGTCTGTCAAAGCGCCGCCCAAACAAGTGACGGATATTTGATTGGTGCTCCAATAGCTGTATGCGCCGCCGAATAGGAACGGGCTGTTGACCAGAGCCATAGACGGAGTCGAACTAAACTGCTGCTGGACGCCGTTCTTATATCCGACCGTGTTGATCACTCCGCTGCGATTGACGAGATAAAATCCCCAAGACTGATCATCGCTGAAGGTTAGCGACCAGTGCGGCGTGCCCTCATTGACGCCCATGGACGTAACGCCCGAGCCGGAATCGTTAACGTTGATGTAATTGGACCATTGATTGGTCACATCGCCGAAAACGTAGTCATTCGGCTGGATGGCGCCGGGCGATTGCACCCATACCGCGGCAAAGGCGCTGTTGCGGGTAAACTTGCCATTTGCCGCCGAGGGATTGAAGTTGGAATTGATGTAGCCCTGCGTAGCTCCGGGGCTGTAGCCGTGATTGGGCGAGAAGGAGCAGTTGTAATTCGCGCCATAAGTTGTCGTGACGAGGTCGGTCAATGCCTGCGGCTCACTCTCGGCAGCGCGTATACCGAGATGATCGAGTTGGGGCCATACGCCGTCGATCTTCAGTCCCTTGATCAAGAAATCGATCTGCTGTCGCCGCGCCGTGCTGACCGTGCCGCCTCTAGCGACGACTGCGTTTATCCAGTTCGTCGTCGCCGGATCGGGCGGCGCGAGCGCCACGAGTAGCGTCGGTTGAGCGAACTTCGGTGAACCCAGATCGTATGTATTTGGTGCTTGCGGCCAATAGACCACGTCAGGCCGGTCGTCGATGACCTGATCGGTGTTGCGCTGCTGAACTTGCTGGCCATCGCGCAGCACGACATAGAAGCCGACTAGAGTGCCCGCCAAAGGATCGTCGATTGCCGAATAGTCGAAGAGCGGTAGCGTGTGCGCAGGCGCCCAACGATGGAAAAGACATTCCAAGTCAGTGGCGCGCTGGATGAAAAGATGCGGGTCGATGCCCGCCTGCCCGCTTCCCGCGCGGAACCATACCAGCTTGTTCGAAAGGATATGGACGGTCCATGCGAACCGCATCTCGGGCGAACCGATCTGGCATGGCCAATCGCTGAGCGTGCCATCGGCCTGCCGCGTGCGGTTGTCGCCGCAGGCGTCGACGCCGACCATGAAAGGGCGATATTCCGTGATCGTGATCGAGTAGCCGAGCCAATTCGCAACGCCGAGAAAAAACTCGCGTGATTGCGCGCCAAGCAGCGTCATTTTCAACACGAGCATCTTCTGACGCTCGGCAAGCGCGGTCGGCGGATGAAGCAGACAAGTCTCGGGTAAGCCCCACGCCCGCTCCCACCAGTCTATCATTTCGGTGGTTGTCGGCGGGTAGCTTTCACGCTCAAGCAAATCCGCGGCGCGGCCATCCGCCCAGCCCATAATGCCAGCGAGCCCGTAGATGACCTTCATCAATGTGGAATCTGGCCATCGCGGCCATGCGATCCCGGTCGGCAAAAGATTTGAAAGCGCTATTGCGTACTCGTCCTGCCCGCGCCTTATGTGCCGATCATTCGGAACCGGCGGCGGCAACGGCGAGAATGCAGGCGAAGGAAGCTGCGTCGGTAGCTGCGGCGAGGGCGGAAAATTTCCATTGCTCATGGCGTTGGATAGGTAATCGTACCGAGCACTGCCAGCGCGCCATTATGCGGCATCGGGTGATCGACCATGTCTAGCTCGAATTCATTTGTGACACGATTGATCGCTTCGGCAACCCATGATGCATAAATCGTTGTGCCGGGAACAAGCAGGCCGTTGACCTGATGCGCGGGCATCGCGCGTTCCAGCAGCATGGCGCTCACCGCCGTTGCGACTTGATTGCGCGCCGTCAGTGAGTCAGTGACGAGCGCGAGGTTGAAATCTATCGGCTCGGGCACCGGGGCTTGGACCTGAAAGTCGCGCACAGCCACCGGCCGCTTTCTATCGAGATACGCGTAGACGGCATTGATATCGTCGATCAGCGGGAAGCCGCCGGTATCAGCGCGCAGGAAATCGGTCATGAAGCGCAGCGTGACGACGCCCATTCCGAGTTCACGCGGCGCGCACCATGCGCGTGTGACCGATGGAATTGCCATGGCCCATTGTTCATAATCGTAAGCGCATCCTCCCATTGGCGGTTGGCGAATACGCGCGAGGACACGCGCACGGAGCGCATCGTCGGTTTCAACATCAGTGCCGCCGCGGAGATCGATGACAGTTACCGCCCCATCAACACCCGAGACTGGCGTCGCCTGCGCGAGGACCGTGCCGACCGGCTGATTTTGATTAGCGCCCGGATTGATCGATTGGATTGCGACCTCTAACGGCTGCGCGCCCGTCGCTGGCAACGTCGCGAATTCCAGTGTCTCGTAGGTCTGTCCGGTCGCCGCGTAAAGAATGCTGCCCTCTGGGATCAGCACGCCCGGCACGCCAGTAAATCCAACCGTGCCATTGGATGGCGTTGCGTTCTTGCGACCGAGCGAGCCATCGGCGTTCACGAGCCACATCGTTGCATGCCGGTCGAGCCATATAGTTTCTGCCAAGTCCGGCATGAGTTGCCGGGCCAACCAATCAAGATAACGAAGATTGAGTTGCGCGACCCCTGCCATCGCATCGCCCATCACTCGCAGCACGGTATTGCCGATAACCGCAGCGCCTTGCAACGATGTCGTGAGATCATCACGAACCATCGCGCGAACCTGATAGAGCGTTGGCGTTGTCCACGGCATTATGGCGTCCATCGGTACGGTGAAAGAACCGGCTCGACCAGGATCGCGGCCCAAAGGTCTTGGAAAATCAGATCGACTTCTGCGACCGGGCCGCGATAGACGATGACATGCACATCGATGCGCTCGATATCAACACGTTGGGCGGTGATGTCGATGGCACTGCACAGCCGCATATCGACAAGCGGCTGCAAAGCATCGCGCGTGTATTGTTCTGCGCGGAAAACGGTATCGCCTTCCCATGCATATTTGTCGGCAACCTTAGCACGTTCGAGCAACCAATTTTTCGTACCGATAGGCCAGCCGCGCCAGATTTGCGCGTCCAGGTCCCCCCACCAGCCGCGGCGATCATCGCTATCGGGATCGGGACGAATCTCGTCGGGACCAGATCGCATGTCGGTCATCAACGCGACCTTCACATAGTTCGCAAGCTCCTGCCGCTGATCAAGCAACCCGTTTCGGAGCAGCAACCAATCAGCGATAGTCTCTCGCAGCGAGGCGCTTGATACGATCCTGACATCGGTCATCGCGTTGCGATCCCCGGAATTACCCTGGATAGAACTCTGAGCGCGCGCGGGCAGAAGGCCGGATGCACAACGCCATTTTCGCGCTCGATCTCCTGCGACCGAGCGTCGATCTGCGTGATGTCATCGGGATAAATGCGATTAGCCAGATAGAGGCTCGGCATCGGTGCACCGGACACATACGTCATATAACGCGGCAACTGTAATTCGCTTGTAGAGAGATGATTGATCACAGCACCGCCGAGAGCATTGAGTGTTTGATAAACCATCACGTCGATTTCGTCGATGCCGAGCACTTTCGCTGCATCGAAGGCATCGCTCATTTTCTGAATCATGGCTTGGACATCATTCTGCGTCCTGAATGCCATCGTCGTGATGATTCGCGATTGGGTCGCAAGCGTCATGACCAATGCGCTGCGGAAAACCGCTTGCGAGAATGGATCGGTCGCTCCCGCTTGGCTCATGAGAAATTGGCGCGTCGCTTCGAGCCCGGCGAAGGTCGCGCCCGCCGGGATGCATGCGGTGAAGATCGCCTGCAAATCGGTACCGAGCGTATTTCCACGGATTTCGGCCGCCGCGTTCGAGCGCATCGTGTTGATCAGAACGCGCACAGTGTCGCGCTCCTTCGTTGGCGACGGCGGGATCGAGGCCAACAGCGTGTTGAGCATCCCCACGAGAATATTGGTGGCCGATTCGATTTGTGTGAGATAGGTCGGCGGCAAATCGAGTGTGACGACCTGCCATTGCAAGCGCGGATAACTGAAAGCAGGACTGCCAAGCCAATAATAAGACGCAGTCGTGAGGACATTGACTTGATGAATACCGGTCGCTGACCACGCAATAGGACCGACGGAGAAGCTGGCGCCTGTAAGGTGATAGATATGTTGGTAATAGGCGGGAGCGAAGACCGGTGAGCCAACAGCCCAGCGATTTGCAAACAGCATATATTTCTGCGCAAACGTGGGCTTGCTGAATGACGGCGAACCAAGCGCGTAGGCGTTGACGTGAAGATTGACCCGCTGCGCAAGCGCTGGCGGCGACCATGCCAGCGCGCCGAGCGAGTATGCATTGGCGTGCAGCGCAGAAACGGATGTGAAAACGTGGAGTGTCGGTGTCGCGAATGCAGGCGAGCCAAGCGAATAGGCGGCCGAAGTAAAATGATAATTGAAATGAAGAGGTCCTGGTGTGGCGAACGCAGGCGACCCAAGCGAATAGCTGCCAGCCACCAGCATAACGCCAGCCTGGAAGGCGGTCGCCTGAAATGCATTGGCGTAGCTTTGAAATGCCGGATTGCCGGACATGTCACGTCATCGGGACGATCCGGCCCGGCTCACCCAGGCGAGCAGCGAGGAGCTTGAGAGCATTGGCCACGACGATCCTGAGATTTGGGTCGTTGAGACCCTTGATCCAGGCGTCAATCTCCACTGGCGTCATGGTCCGCAGTTTCGCTTCCAGATCGAGCGTCCCGCTATCGGCCGCGTTGGCCTCGCGCTGCGCCTTCGCCGCATTTTGCTGATCTAACCAAGCTGTCGGCACATGCGCGGCGAGCACCGCGTCGAGCTTGGCGTTGTCGGCGGCAGACAAATTTTCGCGGCCATCGATTACGCCTGTATCGTAATGGATGGTGATCGGCGGATCGACGATGCCAGCCGCGTACATCTCATCCATGAAGTGCAGGCCGAGCTTGTCCGTCGAAGATGGTCGCCACGGCATCGCTCACCCCATCAGTTCTATTGCTTGCGCCCAAGCGAAATCATAAGGAAGATAGAAACCACCCGCGCCGCCTGCTGTGTCTACGGCATATCGAACACCATAGATCAACGGATATCCAGTTGTTGCATGAGCGTAATCCAAGACCGTGGCAGCAAACGCTCCATTCAGCACTGCGCTGTTTATGGAGTAGGCAAGATAATATGATCCCGTAAGGTCTGTGATGGGTGTACCCGCTTGTGGGGTTCGCGATATTCTAGCAATTCCAGAGAATCCAGTTGCGTTAGTGCACTGACAAGAGCTATCTGTGATGACGCTGTATTGAATTGGATCGCAAGGACTTTTTGGCGTGACGTTCATTTGAAGTTGGGACCAACCAAATGCCGTCGCAATAGTAGCCGCGCCGGTAGAAGCCAAATTCTGAGAAACAGTTTGAACGACATCACCTGGAATCGGTGAGCTTGGCGACGAGAGCACGATGCGCGTCGGCGACGCCGCCCAGGTCCCCGCCGTCGTCAAGCCGCCCTCATAATCAGCAAAGCCGATTATGCGTGCCGGTTGGCTCGTGAAGGCTGCGCTCGCGTAGCTAGTCTGCGCCACGCCCGGACTAACGATGGCGGCTGCTGTCTCCAAGCCCCTTGAATCAAACCCAGCGACCGAAGCTTGCGCCGTAGGAGTAGCGCCAACGGCAGGCACTATGGTGGCGGTGTAGTAGCTACAATTGCGCACGACGAGTTGCGGCGTGCCAGCATTGTTGGCAATCGCAAACCAGAGCCGGAACGACCATGCGCTGATCGTGCCGAGCGTACAGCCCGAGGGTATCGTGAGCGACAGCGCCGCCGTGATCCATTGCACTGTTCCATTTTGATAATAGACGCCGACGGGATCAGTCGCCGAAGGAGTCGCACCGGCTAGTGTCTGGACCGTAAACGTCGCCGCGTTGGACGCGTGGCTCTCAACTAGCTTGCCGTTGATCAGATTAAGCTGCGGCGCGCCGATGTTGCGCAGCGCAACGCCCTGCTGCGGCGTTGTGAGCGCTTGCGTCTGGTCGTAGCGGAGAATGCCTGTGGCAACCGGATTGGGGATCAAAATGCCCCAATACGCCGCGGTGCCGATGGAGAAGAGTTCGAGCGTGTCGTTCTGATTGAGCGTGGCTGTGGGATTGCCGTTGATGGTCGCGCCGCCCGTGCCGGTGATCGTGACCACGCCAGCCGCGACATTGCGCAGCGTCGTCTTCCAACCAGATGGCATGTTGCCGCCGGTCGGTGCAGCCAATGAAGCCGCAACTGCACTGGCGCTGTTGTACGTGACTAGCGACAAATGATCGCTGTTCACGATTGTATCCGTCGTTATCGTGACGGTACGATAGCCGAGCCATAAGTTATGGTCCGCGTTCCAATTGCTTGGGCGGACGAGTGTTGCGTCAGTGCCATCGGCAATTGCCGAGACGAATGCATGCGTAAGGCTTTTAGGCATTACTTATCTCATACCTATATTAGGTAGTTTGAATCGCGTGTTAAGACCCAGGTATACCAAAGTCAAAAGCTGGCAAACTAAAGACATTCCCAGCAGATACCGCCTGCGAAGCGGCTAAATCATTATCTACTAATAGCCGACTATTAACGGAATCGACAATAGCCCATCGCGAAGCCGTGCCTGTGCCGGTAACAGTGCCAGAGGTAACAGCAACGGTTGTGACCTTCCTGCCATTAGGGCTTCTTGCAAAAGGCCCGGTTAGCGTATTACCGGCCCCAAAATTGTTATTACCTAATGCGTAATTCACCGTCGCATCTGCATATGAAAGCGGCTGTTGGGAGCATATATACAAATGAGTAGCCGTGTTCTTTAGCCCGACGAGTCCATTGTCGAGCACCCAATCTTGACATGCGCCGGGCATAGCAAAGCCTCCTTATTCGCGAACATGCCGTTCGCGGAGTTGTGATTGCGGAGAGTGGAATTGCGATTACAGCGAGGGCGTGCCGGTCGAGTTGAGTTGTTGCATCTCTTTATTGAGGATGTCAGCGACCGCCGCCATGGAGTTATTCGCTGTCCCTGTGATCAAGCTCGCGGTGTCGATAGCAACGAAGCTGTAGTTCGATTGCCCGGCCTCGACGAATACCATCTCGAATTGAGCATAGCCGCCGCGCTCGCGCGTCTCGGTGACCGCATAGCGTTCGCACATGAAGAGCGAAGGGCCGATGCGATTGTTGTATGGATCAACGAGAGTACCGGGACCGGAGCTTTCGAGCGCGGCAATCAAACGGTCGCGCGCCATGTCGTAATTCCAATCCATGTTACCGATGTTCTGTGGCGCATTCGGCCCCGGCGCCCAACGCTGGATGACATAGCCGACGATCTGATAGCGAACAGCCGCCCGACCCATGTCTTCGGCCCAGGGAGTGTCCAATTTCGGGAATTCATGCAAAACAGTGCGACGGCCCGAATTGCGGCCCTGATGCTCAACATGGAACGCGGCATTCTTGAAACTGCCCTGCCGCATCCGCAGCCGCCAAAGCACCGGGCTAACGTCTCGCAGCGATCCGCTAAACTGACCGGATCGAGTTATTGAAGCAAAACGGTTTGGAGGCGTAGGTCCGGTACTTCCAAGAGCAGGTTCACTTAGAACAACCGGGCCGCCGCCACCGAATGGCGGATTTGGGGTTATCGGCATCGCTATCCGTCCCGTCTCACAAAGTCGCGTGCGGTGATCACACCGCCGACCGTGAGATTGCCATCGATGTGCAAATTACCCTTCACGTTGACATTGCCGTCGTCATCGACAGTGATCGCTTCGAGGACGCGTCGCCGTCGAGCGCGCGCTTCAAGTTGCTGCGCGAGGTCTGGTGGGTCCGCCGTCGGGATCGCCACGTCGTCCGCGCTCGGGTCGGGTTGGCCCGTCAACCAGACATCATCGCTCGGCTTGTAGCCCTCCTTGCCGACGTAGAGGTTGCCAAGAATATGGACATCGCCAGTGAAGATTTTCTTCTGCGTATCGCTCTTGATCTTCGGAGCTTTCAAATTGATTTGCTGATCGGCGTCATGGGTGATCTGTTTATCTGCTTTCCACCACCACGACGTTGTATCGTTGTCCCAATAACCTCGAAGCTCGCCGTCCTGGCGCTGCTTGCCACCGCCGCTGCTCGTCGAGCTACCGCCCCCGGACGTGTCCGTGAGCGTCGCCGCGCCGCCGGAACCGGATTGCTGCGGCGACTTTTTGTAGAACTGAATTTGTTGCTTGGTCAGGCGGACTTCGGTGTTCACCGAATCGCCTTCATGCAAATATTGCTCCCCGCCCATCGGTTGGCTCATTGACGATTGACTGCCACCGGCACCACCGGCGCCGCCGAGACCGCCAGCACCGCCGCCACCGCTCTGCCCTGCCTGCTGTTGTTTCTTGCGCGTCTGCGGTTTCTTCTCCACGTGGCTAACCGAGATGAAGCGCTTTTGCTGTTGTTGCCCACTGCTCGAACTACCGGTATCGAGCGCTTGCGCGCCGCTGCCGCCGCCTCCGCTCTGCTGTTGGTCGTCGGCGGTGACCGCGTATAGGCCGTCGTTCTTGTCGCCGCGCACGCGATGGTAGACAATTTGGACGCATGCCTTCTCGTGGGGCGCGTACAAACCGCCCTCGCCTTCCTTCATCTGATAAGGCCGCACGCGCCGGTCGTTGATAAAACCGACCGGATGCTCGGCATGGCCGTTGACGTAAAGAATCATCGCCTCTGCGGCGTCGCCCTTCGGCTGATTCTTGTTGAAATCCTGATCGCTGCCTTGGCCGCCCTGCTGGCCACCTTGGCCACCTGCGCCTTGGCCTTGCTGCCCCTGCTGTTGTTGCTGATCGTCCTTCTGCTTCTGCGGTACGCTGGTCACGCCGAGCGGATGCCACATCTCGAAGTCCGTGTGCGTGCGCGAGAAGCCGGTATCTGCCGACTTAATTTGCTGACAGAGATGATCATCGTCGATCTCGCGGCAGGTCGCACGACCAACCGTCGAGTTCATGCCGCGACGCGCGGTATAGTCATTCGTCTGTCGCATAATTGTCTCGCGCTACTGCGCCGTTGGAGCACTGCCACCACCGCCGCCGCCGCCGACGCTGCCGCTCGGCTGCGCCATTGTCTCGGCGTTACCGTTTGCGATGGCGAGATTGTAGATGGTCTCACGGCCGATCAGGATGTTGACGCCCTGGATCAGCGAGGCGCCGCCGCCTCTTCCGACCACGCCCGTCAACGAAAGCGTGCCATCCGGCGTCTCGCCACGCATGACGCCGAATTGGTTTGCATACTTGTCGATCATTTGACTAACCACCTCGCCCGGCATCGATGCCGAGCGCGGAATTTGGGTATTTGGTATCTGTCCAAGTTCTGTGGAATTCAACCCGTAAGGTTTGATCAACGAACCAACGAGAGTTGTAAGCGTGCTGTTTCTCCATTCGCCGGTCTGCGAAATCACGCTGCCATAATCGAGCACGCTGGTCATGCCAACGGCCGTGATCTCGACCGCGTGTTGACGCGCGTCGTAATAGACCTGCCGCGTCGAGACCATGCCGGTGAGAACCAAATAGCCATCAAGATAAATCGTGCACTTGTCGCCCGGTCGAATGCGCAGCGCGGCAAAGCTCGCGCCTATTCCCTCTTCCTCCGCGGTCGTGAAGCGCGCGATCCGCGGCGGATGGCCCATCAGTTCGATCCGCACGTAGACCGATTGCCATGACCAATAGAGTTCGCCGTTGATGTCGATGACGGCGCGTTGCGGATATGGCTGTCCGGTGCGTTGCGCCGGTGCTGCAATCAGGCCGCCCGGCCCGATCCCCGGCGCATTCACTCCCGAAAGCGCCTCGGGCGGTGCATTCTGCACGGCTTGTTGAATGCTCGTCGTGGTGAAATCGGGGAGGCCGCCGGTCCCGCCAGCTATCGAGCCCGATGGCTGCGCATAGTTGCCTAGATTGCTCGCATTGTCGTTGACGAGTTCGAGCGTGCTGCGCGTGCCTGTCTCATTGTCCTGACTGAATGTGACCGCCTTGAGAGTGAGCGGCCGGTGCATGATCAACCAATCGGATTCGACCTCGACGATCTCGCCGGGCTCCCATAAACCGCCGCCGGGTTTTGGCTCTGGACTCCCGCCGGGCTTTTGCCAACCAGTGACGGTGATGGTGACGAAAATCTGGTTGCCGTCGTCGACGTTGTTTTCGAACCGCCCGCGATTTTTGAGAAAGTCGTTCGCCCATGCGGGCATTTCGGACGGAAGCTGTGCAGGCTTGAATTGAGCGGCAAACTGCGCATTGGAATCAAGCTGCTGATACCGCTGATGCGTCGGATCGGCGCCCCACTGGTCATCGTTGCCGGGAGCTTGACCGCTCGATGTATAAGCTTGCGGGCCGCCACTACCACCGTTGCCGTTAGGCATCTATTCTTCCCATTGTTGGTTATCGGACCTCGCCATCTGCGGCACCTGCCTAGTCTTCACGTCCTTGAACACATCGCCGCCATCGGTCTTCACGCGCGTGCCCTTCGGTGCGCTCACATTGACATCGAGGCGAGCCCCGCGTTCGCGCTCTGCGCGACGCCGCGCGGCAAGTCCATGCGCCCATTCGGGGCCGGATGCTAAATGTCCTTCTTCCTCGGCACGGCGTAGCGATGCTTGGCCTTCCCGCCTGCGCCT
>Ga0126369_10002204_pt1 | contig 13805 bp, 12 predicted proteins | sample PanSoiMetaPlot_1_FD_109646 | JGI IMG/M metagenome (GOLD analysis project Ga0126369, IMG submission 109646) | Tropical forest soil microbial communities from Panama - MetaG Plot_1 | ecosystem: Environmental > Terrestrial > Soil > Tropical forest > Bulk soil | place: Panama | collected 2016-02-17 | reverse complement strand
CGGTCGTTCGAATCGTTGAAGGTTGGCGCAAGCACGAGTTTGTTGGCGATGTAAAAGTTTGCGTAGCTGGCGGGAAGGCGGAGGTCGTCGAAATAGACGGGCGCGGGCATGGGCAGCGTTTCGACCTTCAAAGGATTTCCATCCTGATCCTTCATAGTTTTCAGTAGCGCCAGACTTTCCCGTAGGGGAGCATAGTTCACATCGTGTGAGTCTTCTTCGACGATGGTTACAACGGTCGTAGGATTCGCGAAGCGAGTCAGATCGTCCACATGCCCGTGCGTGTCGTCGCCGGCGATACCATTTTTGAGCCAAAGGACGTTTGTAACGCCAAGGTATTCGCGAAAAACTTCTGCGTAATCTTGCTTAGTAAAGCCGGGGTTTCGTTCCTGGACTTTGCTCAACAGACATTCTTCGGTAGTAAGCAGGGTGCCGCGGCCGTTCACGTCGATGCTTCCGCCTTCAAGAACGACGCGGCGTCCCTTGTGATGCGGCTGCCAAAGGCGGCGTTTCAACTTTTTATTGGCCTTCGCTACGACGGCTGCGTCTTTTTTGTAATTGGAATACTTGGCCCAGCCATTGAATTGACAATTGTTGAAGGCGACTTCGCCCGATTCGTTGCGGACGCAGATGGGACCCGAGTCGCGCATCCAGCCACGATCGGTGGGCGCGATGAAGAAATCCACAGCGTCGAGGTTCGCCCCGGATTTCTTCAGGATGGAGCGCACGCGCGACTGTGCCGCGCGGGTTTCGACTAACAGGAAAACTCGCTCGACACGAGATAAATGGCGGACGATTTCCGCAAACGCCCAGGGAATGATGGCAAATTTTCCGGGCCAGTCTGTGGTTTCGTGGGGCCAGCTAAGCCACGTGGCTTCGTGAGGTTCCCACTCGGCGGGCATGTGGAAGCCGAGTGAGCGAGGCGTGTCAACTTGCAAGGGGGGCTTCATCGAGTGAAAGAATTTAACACAGAGGACACCAAGAGCAGAGCGGGGAGAACCGCACGCTATTTTTCGCCAAGCCAGCGGTTGAGGATGGGTTGATAGGCATCGATGCGGCGGTCGCGGAGGAAGGGCCAGTTGCGGCGAGTGTCTTCACTCTTGGCGGGATCGCATTCGACGACGAGAATTTCTTCGTTGCAATTGGAAGCCTCGGAAACCACCTGGCCAAAAGGATCCGCGACGAAGGAATTTCCCCAGAACTCCAGCCCAGGATCGCCATTTTCCGGATGACCCTCAAAGCCAACTCGATTCGCCACAGCCGCATACACCCCATTAGCGATAGCGTGGCCGCGTTGAATCGTTTTCCAGGCTTCGAGTTGGCCCGCGCCGAACTGCTCTTTCTCGCGCGGATGCCAGCCGATGCTGGTGGGATAAAAAATGACTTGCGCACCGCTAAGGGCAGTGAGCCGCGAGCCTTCTGGGTACCACTGGTCCCAGCAGATCTGCACGCCGATACGCGCGTACTTCGTGTCGAAATTCGGAAACCCCAGATCGCCGGGGGTGAAATAAAACTTCTCGTAATAGAGCGGATCGTCCGGAATATGCATCTTGCGGTATTTCCCGAGAAACGATCCGTCGGCATCCAAAACTGCGCAGCTGTTGTGATAAACCCCGGCAGCGCGGCGCTCGAAAATCGAGACGACGAGAGCGACTTTGTTTTCCTTGGCGACTCGAGCCAGTTTTTCCGTCGTGGGTCCGGGCACGGGCTCGGCAAGGTTGAAAAGGTCCGCGTCTTCCTTGCGGCAAAAATATTCGCCGCGAAAAAGCTCATGCAGGCAGATGATTTGCGCCCCGCGCTTCGCCGCTTCCCGGATTTTCCCGATGGCGCGTTCGAGGTTTTCCTCTGCATTCGTCGTGCATTTCATTTGCGCGAGCCCGATGGTGAATTTGTCGGCCATGAAATTTAGTTTAGCACGAGCGAGAAACCGCTTTTCATGCGCGATTTTGCTTTCCTTTGTGACGCGTTTGTACTAAAAATCTTGAGAACGTTCAAGTATCATCACTAACACTGGCAAGATTGCAGTTCACTCGCTACAGGGAATTCGCCTTACTAAGTCTGAGGAGACGCGATGGGGAAGCAGCAAAACAAGACTGTGACGGGCCGGGTGTTGCACGACCCGGTGAAAGATAAGCTCCGGCCGATTTTTCCGCTGGACTTATCCCGTTGCCGAACCATCGATGACCTCGTGCGCGCTATGGGCAACACGGCGTTTACCGGGAGGCAGATTGGCGACGCCGCAGATGTTCTCGAAGCCATGGCGCGCGACAAAGATTGCTTCGTGGTAATGACGCTTTCCGGGGCCCTGACAGTCGGAAAGATGGGGCTGGTTTTTTGCGACCTCATTGAGTCCGGCGTGGTGAACGCTATCGTCTCGACCGGCGCCCTGATGGCGCACGGATTGGTGGAAGCCACGGGTCTCTCGCATTTCCGCTATGACGCCAGGATGGATGACAAAACGTTGTTCGAAGCGGGCTACAACCGCGTCTATGATTCGCTCGAGCCAGAAGTTAATCTTGATCACGTTGAAGAAGTAATGCAGCAATTGCTCACCGAGTGGGACGCGGAAGAAGTGGTTTGCAGTTGGAAGGTTCACCGGCGCATCGGCGAGTTTCTGCACAAAAATTCCGGCGGCCGGCGAGGCATTCTGAAGTCCGCATATGAGCACGACGTGCCTGTGTTTGTGCCGGCGTTCAGCGATTCCGAATTGGGTATCGACTTCGCGCTGCACAAAATTGCAAGGCAAAGAGAAAACCGCCCCGTCTTGAGGTTCGATCCTTTTGAAGACTTCGAGAAATTCGCGAATACGATGCTGGAAACCAAGCGCATGGGGATTTTCACGGTTGGCGGCGGCGTCCCGCGCAACTGGTCACAGCAATTCGGCGTTTACGCGGAGCTGCTCGCGCGCCGCGGGTACAAAAAGTTGCCACTGAAGCGCTATAACTACGGCCTGCGCATCTGCCCCGAGCCGGTGAGCTGGGGTGGCCTGAGCGGCAGCACGTATACGGAAGCGGTTTCCTGGGGAAAATTCGTGCCGCGAGAAGAAGGCGGCCAGTTCGCGGAAGTCTTTGACGACGCTACGGTAGCGCTGCCGCTAATTGCTGGGGCGGTGCTGGAGCGGCTGGGGTACTTCAAACACTAAAGTACAAAAAACAAAAGACTGTCGCTTGCCGCAAGAAATGTCTTGACATATAAGCATACGCTTATTAGTGTGTCGCTCGTGATCCCCAACCAATCTCAGGGAAGCGCAGTGTTTCGGGCCGTGGCTGACCCTACCCGCCGCGCGCTCCTGGGCTTGTTGCTGGGCCGCGAACATTCGGTGAATGAACTTCGCGTGCGCTTCAAAATGTCCCAGCCGGCAATCTCGCAGCATTTGCGTGTGCTTCGGCGGGCGGGGCTGGTTCGCGCGCGCCGCGAAGGCCGACGCAGGATGTACCAGCTGGAGGCTAAGCCCATCGGGAATGTTTATCGTTGGGCATTGGCGTACAAGATGTTTTTCGATCCCCAGGGGCATGCTCGGGCTCTTCGTGACACGAAGCGTATGAGCTGATACACCGGGACTTGAGGAGGTCCAATGGCGATTAAAGGAGCCCGAGGCGAAAAGGAGCGGATTGCGCCACATTTGATTGTGCGCAATGCGGTAAGGAGGTTGCATGGCAAAGCGAGTGGTGATTGCGGGAATCCTCGGTGGGATCACGATGTTTGTTTGGCTGTTTGTGGCGCACGAGTTTCTTCCTTTGGGGGAGCTGGGCGTAGGCGAGATTGCCAAGGAAGGCCCGGTGCTGAGCGCCATGCAGTCGTCGATACCGCAGGCGGGCCTTTTTCTTTTTCCTGGTATGGGGCTGGGGCCAAATCCAACCATGGCGCAACGCAATGCGGCGATGCCTGCCTACATGAAGAAGTATGAGCAATCTCCCCACGGAATATTGGTCTACCATCCGCCTTCGGGAGCATTCGATTTTGGCGCGGCGCTGGCGCGTGAGGGCGCTATAAACCTTCTGGAAGGCTTGCTCGCGGCGTGGTTGCTTTCCTATGCCGCGGCTGGAAAAGGCTACAGTCAGCGAGCGGGGTTCGTTGTTGTTCTCGGCGTGCTTGCGTCTTTGACGACCAATCTAGAGTACTGGAATTGGTACGATTTTCCCGGCAACTACGTCGCTGGCTACATGGTCACGCAGATTATCGGGTTTACCCTGGTGGGACTCGTTGTTGCCGAATTGGTGAAGAGCGAGGCCGCTCCGCGGAGTTGAAATCATGGCTACAGCAAGAACGCAAGCTCTTTATGATGTCCATCCCGGCGTGGCGCAGGTGCAGAAGTGGGTTGCAGAGCTGAAAAGCAAAACAGGCCGTGCGCTTGAGGAATGGCTCGCGTTGGTTAAAAAGGAAGGGCCGAAGGAAGAGAAGGCGCGTCGCGAATGGCTGAAGACGAAGCACAAACTGGGAACCAACAGCGCGTGGTGGATCGCGGAGCGCGCCGAGGGCAAAGGTGAAGACGATTCTCCGGAGGCGTATCTGAAGAGCGCAGCAAAATATGTGGAAGAGCAATACGCCGGCGCAAAGGAAAAGCTGCGCCCAATCTTTGACGAGTTGCTGAAGCTGGGCAGGTCGATGGGTGACGACGTGAAGGTTTGTCCCTGCAAAACCATCGTGCCGCTCTATCGCGAGCGTGTGTTCGCACAGATCAAGCCCACGACAAATTCGCGCGTTGATTTTGGTTTTGCGCTAACGCACTACAAAGGAAAACTGCCCAAGCGCCTGATTGACACCGGCGGCCTTGCGAAAAAAGACCGCATCACGCACCGCATTGAACTGACTTCCGCTTCGGAAATCGATGCAGAAGTGAAAAAGTGGCTGAAGACGGCCTACGATTTGGACCGCAAGCAAGCCGACTAGGGAACATCCAAGCGCGTGCCGGCCCCGGCGTAACGGTAGCTCTCTCCGTAAGCCTTCTGCAAACGAAGGAAGGCCGGTTCGCCGGTGCAATGACCGGGCGCAATCTTTTCCAGCTTCCATTTGTTCTTCAAGTTTGCGACGAGCACATCAATCTGATCTTCCGGGGTCGTCACCAGGTGCAATCCGCCAAAAAGAATATGAAAGCGAGAGCCAATCGCCGTGGCGGATTCGAGAATCTCTTCGATTCCCGGATGAGAACAGCCAACGACCAGCATCAATCCTTCGGGCTGTTTAATAGCCAGCGAGAGTTCGCGAAGTTCCAGCGTGCCCGGAGTCTTCGAGATCGTGGATATGAGGAAAATTCCCGGCGCGACCTCCGTCAGCGCATCCACCAACTGAAAGTTGCTTCCATCATAGAGCCTGCCGGTTGAAAGTTTGCCCGGGTAATGTCCATCGAAGTAACGCATCTTGGCGGACAATTCGGGAACTGGCCGCAAAAACGCCGACGGCAAAGTTCCGCCAAATTGACTAAAGCCTTCTTTGGGCGCGTACACGGTTACGGTGGGATTTATTTTCAATACGTACTTCAAGCCCGTGCTGTGATCGGCGTGCCGGTGCGAGATGACTACGAAGTCGAGCCTGGTCAGATCAATCCCCAGCGCTTTGACGTTGTGCTCGAAGATGACCTCATTGTTTCCCGTATCAAAAAGGATGCGCTTGCCGTCGTGCTCGACTAGCGCGGAGAAGCCCCAATCTTTGGTCACGTCTTTGGAGTCGGAGAACGCGTCGTAGAGAATGGTGACACGATCTTTGGCGGCCACAGAAGAAACGAAAACGAAAAAAGCTGCGATAAGCGCGCAGCGGCGGAACGTCGGTTGAATCCGCATGGGCAACCTCCGGCGATAAATTTAAAAAGACAATGTAAGGGAGGTTACGGCTAGTCGTCTTCGCCAATCAAGATAGCGGCACCCAGGACCGTGGTCCACAGGCCGCGCTTGTCGCCCACGGCGGACTGTGTGATGTTCATGGTACGGACGATCTTGTTCGAGATGCGGTAGACCTCTTTTTTCTCGTCGAACGACAAATCCGGATCGAATTCCACGTTCAGCGTCGTGGCGAGCATTTCCGCTGCAAGCTCTTCCGCGTATTCTCCGGCGACTTCTTCCGTTTCTCCGAACGAGTGATGCTCGGAGAGGTATCCATACATGGTCTTGTCGCTCGGTAGGGCCAGTCCGATGCTTGCCGCGATGAGCCGATGCGGCTCTTTTGTCGAATTCTCGCTGATAACCGTAAACGCCACCTGGCCCGGCTTCAAGTGCTTCAAGCCTTCACTTCGCGAAATCAATTTGCAATTTGGAGGGAAGATCGAGGAAACGCGAACGATGTTACAGGCGGCAATGCCCGCGTTGCGCAGGGCCAACTCGAAGCTGGAGAGCCTTTCCCGATGTTTCCCGACACCTTTGGTGAGGAAGATCTTCTTCGCGACAAACGCCATGGTGCCGGTTTTTCGGGCCTCCCTGAAAGGATTGAGAGCAAAAAAATTTTAGGGCCAAGCAAAAGTAACAAGAAGGTATTCGAGTGTCAATGCATTTTGATGCCGCGTTGATACCGGAATCGAATTATGAATGGCGGTTAACAGTCAGCCCGAGGAGACGCTACTCCCCGGCGGCGCGATGAACGAATTTTCCCAGCGGCTTGCACAGCGCAAGCAGGTTCCCGAGATGCTCCGCGGTGAAATCCGCTCCGGCGGCGGCAGCCGTTCGGCCTTTGCGGCTGACCTGAATGACGCCGACGACTCTGCCGTCGAAAAGAATCGGCGCGCTGACAATTTTTTGGATGGGATCCAGGCTTTCGCCGCTTGGTTTTATGTTCTCGAATACCACCGCATGACGCGCGGCGCTGAAGTTATTGTCGATTTCCGGACGGCTCGCGCGCGCGGTCCTTGCCGCCAAAGCGGAATTGCTGGATAGGGGAATAAAACCAACGCTTTTCAGCGCCTCGGGAACCAGAAAATGCAAGTGTTTCCAACGCTTGGAGACCGCCAGGATGGCGATTTCCTCGTCGCGCACTCCAATAATCTTCGCGATTTTTCCTGCAATTGCCGGGAGAGACGGTTGCCCTGTTCCCGCGTCATCACCGTCAAGAGCGCGGGCGATTCGTTCGAGTTCTGACACGAGGCTGAGAGTTGTGCTCATCGCGGTTCCTTGAAACTTTGCGAGTGCGACCAGGAGGGCACAGGCCTGGTGGATCCCGGATAACGCCAATTCCATTTTCGCGTGGCCCGCGCACACCCTCAACAAAAGTCTAGGGGAATGTTGTCCGCAAAAAACCGTCCCATCGGACAGGTAGCCGCGGCCTCACGCCACCGTTTCGCGCGGTAGAGTTTGCATCGCCGGATGCATCTGCCTATACTGGTTTAGCCGCGATTCGCAAATCGCTCCTCTGGGTGGTTTAGCACGAACCGTCCAGGAATCCCGCGGCGGAGAGGGCATGTCTGACACGGCAACTCGGCCTCGCCTCACTTTTCTTCCTCTCAACACTGACTGTTTTTTGAAACCGACACTCACCTGCTGGATAAGGTGCGGTGAATGAGCGCCGCGACTGATTTCCCGCTCGCACGATTGCGCTTCTGGGATACCACCGTCGGGAAAAAAGCTGTCATGGCGGTGACGGGGTTCATCCTATTTGGTTTTATCGTTGGGCATCTTCTAGGGAATCTGCAAATCTACGAGCCACCGGAGAAAATCAATCATTACTCCGAAATGTTGCGGAGTGTCCCGTCGTTGTTATGGGGCGCGCGAATCACGCTTCTGATATCAGTGTTCCTGCATATCTGGGCTTCGTTTGCGCTGTGGCGGCTGCAACGCGCTGCCCGCCCAGTTCCGTACGTGAAAAAAGCCAACCTGCATTCCACCTACGCTTCGCGCACCATGACGTGGAGCGGGCCGATTATCCTCGCTTTCGTGATTTACCATCTCCTGAATTTTACGTTTGGGACGATGCATCCAGGTGGCCCATTCGATCCGCACAACGTGTACAACAATGTGGTTACTGGATTCCAGTTCTGGCCTTCTTCGGTCTTCTACATCATCGCAATGATTATGCTCTGCTACCACCTGTATCACGGGCTCTGGAGCATGTTTCAGTCGCTCGGCTTCAGCCATCCGGTGTACACGCCTTGGATTCAGCGGCTGGCGAAAGTTTTCGCAATTGTGATCGCCATTGGGTATATCTCGATTCCGGTCGCGGTGCTGGCCGGCTTGATCAGGCCGGTGTAAGGAAGAGCTGACCAGATGGAACTGATCTCCAACGCGCCGAGCGGGCCCATCGAAAAATCGTGGGAAACGCATAAGTTCGGCCTGAAGCTGGTCAATCCAGCCAATAAACGCAAACATACAATCATCATGGTGGGCACAGGTCTTGCCGGTGGGTCGGCTGCCGCAAGCCTCGGAGAGCTGGGTTACAACGTAGATTGCTTTTGCTTCCAGGACTCGCCGCGCCGCGCGCATTCCATCGCTGCGCAGGGCGGCATCAACGCCGCGAAGAATTATCACAACGACGGCGACAGCGTCTACCGGCTGTTCTACGATACGGTGAAAGGCGGCGATTTTCGGTCGCGTGAAGCTAACGTTTACCGCCTCGCACAAGTGAGCGTCAACATCATCGACCAGTGCGTGGCGCAGGGGGTGCCGTTCGCAAGGGAGTACGGCGGACTTCTCGACAATCGGTCGTTCGGTGGAGCGCAGGTTTCCCGCACCTTTTATGCACGCGGCCAGACGGGCCAGCAGCTTTTGCTCGGCGCGTATCAGGCGCTCGAGCGGCAGGTCGGCCTTGGCAGCGTGAAAATGCATCCGCGCACGGAAATGCTCGACCTGATCGTGATTGACGGCCACGCCCGAGGAATCGTCACCCGAAGCCTCATCGACGGCAAGGTGAGCGTGCATTTCGGAGACGCAGTGGTGCTTGCCACCGGCGGCTACGGCAACGTCTATTATCTCTCCACGAACGCCAAAGGGAGCAACGCCACTGCGATCTGGCGCGCCTACAGGCGCGGCGCTCTTTTTGCCAATCCGTGCTACACACAAATTCACCCCACCTGCATTCCCGTCTCGGGCGACTATCAATCGAAGCTCACGCTCATGTCCGAGTCCTTGCGCAACGATGGCCGCATCTGGGTTCCCAAAAAGCCCGGCGACAAACGCAACCCGGCCTCGATTCCTGAGGACGAGCGTGACTACTATCTCGAGCGCCGCTACCCCGCCTTCGGTAACCTCGTCCCGCGCGACATTGCTTCCCGCGCCGCCAAAGCGGAGTGCGACTCCGGCCACGGCGTTGGCGAAACGGGTTTGGGCGTCTATCTCGATTTTTCAGACGCCCTCAAGCGGCTCGGCGCGAGCAAAATTGCCGAGCGTTACGGCAACCTGTTTGAGATGTACGAGCGCATCACCGGTGAAGACCCGTACCAGGTGCCGATGCGCATCTACCCCGCGATCCACTACACCATGGGCGGGCTGTGGGTAGATTACAACTTGATGTCCACCATTCCGGGGCTCTTCGTGCTGGGCGAGGCGAATTTTTCCGATCACGGCGCCAACCGGCTGGGCGCCAGTGCGCTGATGCAAGGGCTCGCCGACGGCTATTTCGTCATTCCGTACACGCTCGGCAACTACCTGGCAAACACCAAGCACGAAAGATATTCCGAAGATGCTCCGGCGGCAAAAGAAGTCGTCGCCAACGTGAACGCCATCACCAAGAAACTTCTCAACGCCAGCGGCAAGCGCACCGTGGACTCCTACCATCGCGAACTGGGAAAAATCGTGTGGGAGTATTGCGGCATGTCGCGCAACGCAGCGGGTTTGAAGAAAGCCGCCGGTATGATCGCGGGACTTCGCGATGATTACTGGAGGAACGTGCGCGTGCTGGGCTCGAACGAGGAGTTCAACCAGTCCCTCGAGAAAGCCGGCCGGGTGGCCGATTTCCTCGAACTCAGCGAATTGATGTGCGTGGATGCGCTGCACCGCAACGAATCCTGCGGCGGGCATTTTCGCGAGGAATACCAGACGCCGGACGGCGAAGCTTTGCGCGACGATGCTAATTATTCTTACGTGGCTGCCTGGGAGTTCAAAGGCGCAGGCCAGCCTGCGGCACTGAACAAGGAACCGCTGGTCTTCAACTACGTGAAGCCTTCGCAGCGGAGTTACAAATAAGATGAAATTGACACTCCACGTCTGGCGGCAGAAAAACGCTCAGGACCCGGGGCGCATGGTTCGCTATGAAGTTCCCGGCGTGAACGAACACATGTCGTTTCTCGAAATGCTGGACGTGCTGAACGAGAGTCTGATCGAGAAGGGCGACGATCCCGTCGCTTTCGATCACGATTGCCGCGAAGGCATTTGCGGCATGTGTGGCTTCATGATCAACGGCAAGGCCCACGGCGGCTTCCAAGGCAGCACCGTCTGCCAGTTGCACATGCGCCATTTTAAGGATGGCGACGAACTCTACCTCGAACCGTGGCGCGCCGCAGCGTTTCCAGTTGTAAAAGATCTGGTCGTAAATCGATCGTCTTTCGATCGCATCATCGCCGCCGGCGGATTTATTTCCGTGCCCACCGGCAGCCCTCCGGACGGGAACGCCATTCCGGTCCAAAAACAGGACGCCGACCTCGCCATGGACGCCGCCGCATGCATCGGCTGCGGAGCGTGTGTGGCCGCTTGCCCGAACGCCGCCGCGGCTTTGTTCGTAAGTGCGAAGATTTCTCACCTGGCGCATCTTCCGCAAGGCCAGGCGGAACGCAACCGGCGCGCGCTGGCCATGGTACGGCAGATGAATCGCGAAGGCTTCGCCAATTGCACCAACATCGGAGAATGCGAGGCCGCTTGCCCGAAACAGATCAAGCTCGAAGTCATCGCCCAGGCCAACGCCGACTACATCAAGGCGGCGTTCACGGAACGTCAGGAAACCGTCGTTGGCGGCGTCGGCTAGCCGCGCCTTTCATTCCCCTTTTGCCGCGTGCCACAGCGCGCTGCTTGCGTTAGAATCTCACGGACATTTTTACGGTGCATTCTTCTCATTGCTCCGAGGAGCGTAACGTGACCCGAGTTAGCCCGCCTCTCGCCATGGGTTTGTGTTTATGCGCAGTCTTTCTCGCAAGTTCGCGGCTTGCCGTGCCCGCAAAGGCTGACGACATAGCCGAGCGCGCCAAGAAACTGCATTTCTCTTCGATCGTGCTCGACACCCACGACGACACCACGCAGCGCTTTTTCTCCAAGAACTTCGACCTCGGCAAGCGCAATCCCGACGGCCACGTGGACATTCCGCGTATGCGCGAAGGCGGCATGAACGCGATTTTCTTTTCCATCTGGATTGACGGCCGCACCATGGGCCCGCCCGCCGTGCAGAAAGCCCTCGATCAAATCGATGCCGTTCACCAAAACGTCATCAAGTATTCGAAAGACCTGGTCCTCTGCCGCACGGCGGAAGAGGTTCGTCGAGCGCACGCGCAAGGGAAAATCGGCGCTCTGATCGGCGTCGAAGGCGGCCACATGATTGGCAACGACATTCGCGTCCTGCGTATGTTTGGAGACCTGGGCGTCCGTTACATGACGCTCACCCATTTCTATAACGACGAATGGGCGGACTCCTCGACCGATAAGCCTCTGCACAACGGACTCAGCGACTTCGGCAAAGAGATTGTCCGCGAAATGAACCGCCAGGGGATCATGGTGGATATTTCGCACGTCAGCGACAAGACTTTTTATGATGCCCTGGAAGTCAGTAAGGCTCCGCTGATGGCTTCTCACTCTTCCTGCCGTGCTTTGTGCAATCATCCGCGAGACATGTCCGACGACATGATCAAGGCATTGGCCGCAAAAGGCGGCGTCATCCAGATCAATTACGAGCGAAGCTTCATCGACCAGGCCTATAAGGATGCCTCCGACAAGCTTTCCGGCGGCGTGGTTGCTCAGATGGAGGCCATCGCAAAAAGTTGCGGCGGTGACGAGGAATGCATCAATCGCAAAATGGTTGATGAGCAAAAGAAATTGACCGAAGAAGGCAAACTCCCGCATGTGAGCTGGGAGCGCATCATCGATCACATCGACCATGTCGTTAAGCTGGTGGGGCCTGACCACGTTGGTCTTGGTTCCGACTTCGACGGCGCCACCATGCCTGAGGGCATGGAAGATTGTTCCAAGCTCCCGAAAATCACCGAAGCCCTAATGCGCAAAGGCTACCAAGATGACGACATTCGCAAAATCCTCGGCGGCAATCTGCTGCGCGTGATGGAGCAGACGGAAAAAGTGAGCCGGGAACTGCAAGCACAATAACAACCCTTGGCGGTCTCATGGAGAAACGAGAGGTGAGATGTCTCGAATCCTACTCAAAGCTGTGCTCTGCGTTGCAGTGGCTGGTTTATTGGCGGCGGGCGTGAAGTCCGGCGATATCTCCGCGCGCGCGAAGAAACTGCACTTTTCCTCCGTGGTCCTAGACACTCACGACGACACCACGCAGCGCTTTCTGGATGCAACGTTTGACATGGGTGAACGGCACGCCGATGGCAGCATCGATATTCCCCGCATGCACGAAGGCGGCCTCGGCGCCATTTTCTTTTCCATCTGGATTCCCAGCAAAATCACCGGCCAGGAGGCGGTGAATCGCGCGCTCACGCAAATTGAGGCTGTTCGTGCGCAGGTAAGCGCTCACCCGAAAGATCTCGCGCTGGCAACGACCGCTGACGCAGTTCGCGCCGCGCACAAAAAAGGCAAAATCGCTGTATTGATGGGCGTCGAAGGCGGCCACATGATCAACTCCGACCTCGACGTGCTGCGCAAATTCGCGAGCCTCGGCGTGCGCTACATGACGCTGACGCACAGCGGCAACGACGAGTGGGCGGATTCTTCGACCGACAAGCCCGCGCACAACGGGCTCACCGATTTTGGCCAACAGGTCGTCCGCGAAATGAACCGCCTCGGCGTCATCGTGGACATATCCCACGTCAGCGACAAGACTTTTTACGATGCGCTCGTGGTGAGCGAGGCTCCGATGATTGCCTCGCATTCCTCCTGCCGCGCAATTTGCGATGTTCCGCGCAACATGACCGATCCAATGATGAAGGATTTGGCCGCGAAAGGCGGCGTGGTCCAGATCAACTATCACGTCGGCTTCCTGAGCCAGGAATTTCGCAGCGCCGAGAAAGCGAATCCTGAAATTAACAAAGCGATCGCTGAACAAGTGCAGAAGCGCTGTGGCGACAACGAAGCGTGTCAGCTTCTCGAAGGCGACCGCCTCACGCGCGAGGCTGTTGAACAAGGGAAGCTACCGCGCGTGGACTGGACGACCATCATCGAACACATGGACCACGCCGTGAAAGTTGCAGGCGTCGATCACGTTGGCTTGGGTTCTGATTTTGACGGTGCCAACATGCCGTACGGCATGGAGGATGCCTCAATGCTTCCAAAAATCACGGACGCGCTTCTAAAAAAAGGATATTCCGAAAGTGACGTACAGAAGATTCTCGGCGAGAATACTTTGCGGGTAATGTCGGAAGTGGAGCGCGTCAGCCGGGAATTGTCCAAGCGGTCGCACCGGTAGATTGCAAGTTTGCAGTGTGAATCTAAAAGGAGAGAGGGAATCGCGATGAAAAAGTTCGTGACGTTGATTTTCGTTGCTTCATTTGCGCTCGTAACACAAACACCTGCGCAAACGCCCGCGCAGGCTCCGGCGAAGCCAAAACCAAGCGCCGGCGCAGCCGCAAAATCCGCCGCCGCAAGCTACGATCGAACGTTGCTGCGTCCTTCGATGCTTAAGGAGAAGGCTCCGGAAACATTCCAGACCAAATTCGAAACCACCCGCGGCGATTTCACCATGGACGTCACTCGCGCTTGGGCGCCGAATGGCGTGGATCGCTTCTACAATCTCGT
>Ga0126369_10002203_pt1 | contig 13810 bp, 11 predicted proteins | sample PanSoiMetaPlot_1_FD_109646 | JGI IMG/M metagenome (GOLD analysis project Ga0126369, IMG submission 109646) | Tropical forest soil microbial communities from Panama - MetaG Plot_1 | ecosystem: Environmental > Terrestrial > Soil > Tropical forest > Bulk soil | place: Panama | collected 2016-02-17 | reverse complement strand
CAGCGCGAGGAACGCATCGGCGAAGGTGCGGGCGAGCGCTGACCAGGAGAACGCCGCGTCGCGACCGTAGCCACGCCGGTGCGCATACCACGCAACAGTCAGCATCATGAACACGCCCATCACGATGCCTGGAATCACGCCGGCGAGGAACAGCTGGCCGATCGAGACGCCGGCAAGCATGCCGTAGATCACGAACGGCAGCGATGGCGGGATGATCGGCCCGACGGTGGTGGAGGCCGCAGTGACGCCGACCGAGAAATCGAGCGGATAGCCGTGATCCTTCATCGCTTTGATCTCGATGGTGCCGAGCCCCGCGGCGTCGGCGATGGCGGTGCCCGACATACCGGCGAAGATCATCGAGCCGACGATGTTGACGTGGCCGAGGCCGCCCTTCAGCCAGCCGACGAGCGCCAGCGCGAAGTTGTAGATGCGGTTGGTGATTCCGGCGGAGTTCATCAGATTCCCGGCCAGAATGAAAAACGGCACCGCGAGCAGCGGAAAGGAATCCACGCCGCCGTACATGCGATGAATCACCACGAAGTCGGGAATCGTGCCGGAGAGCATCACATAGGCGAGCGAGGCGATGACCATCGCGAGCGCCACCGGAACGCCGGCTAGCATCAGCAGCAGGAATCCGACCAGCAGCACCGCGGTCATCGTTCTTCCGCCTGCGTGATCTCCGGGCGCTCGAGCACGCTGTAGCCCTGCCGCCAGTGTTTCCACGCCACCTGCAGCGCGCGGCCGAACATCAGCGCGAAGCCGATGAGCATCGCGCCGAACACGAGGCCGATCGGCAACTCGACGATTGCCATGCGCTGCGAGCCGATGCGCTCGATAAGCAACCACGTGAGCCATATCGCGTAGCCCAGGAACGCGGCGCGCACGATGTCGACGAAGATCGAGAGCGCGCGTCCCATCGCACGCGGGAGAAAGCGATATACGAAATCCACTTGGATATGAGTGTTCCGCCGCACTGCCATTGCGCCGCCGAGGAAGGTGACCGCGATGAGCAGGTAGCGCGCAATTTCTTCGGTCCAACCCGCCGCGTCGTTCAGCACATAGCGGGTGAAGACCTGGTAGAAGACCACGACCGCGAGCGCCCAGAACACGGCCAGCACGATCCAATCCTCCCAGGCGTACGCGGAGAGGCGGACCTCCTCATCGGTCGCGTGGAAGCGTCCATCGGCGCCGAGGACATGCTCCTCGGCGCCGGGCGCCTGCCCGGAGTCGGGATTCACGGCAAAGGCGCCCTTACTTGATCGCCTGGACCTTCTCGTAGAGCGTCTTGTCCCAGGTCGCGTCCGGTCCCAGGTGGAACTTGGCGAATGCCTGCTTGAATGCCTCGCGATCCGACTTCACCACGGTCTTGCCGTACTTCGTCGCGAACTCTTCCACGAGTCGCTGCTCGGCGACTGCGATCTCCGCGGTGGATTTCGCTGCCGCCTCGCGGAACACGTCCTGGAACGTCTTTCGATCCGCGTCGGAAAGCTTGCTCCACAGCGGTCCGCTCACGATGGTGAGCAGCATCTCGGTGATGTGGCCCGTCAAATTGATGTGCGACTGCACCTCGTAGAATTTCTTCGCGAAAATGGTAGGCAGAGGGTTTTCTTGCGCGTCGACCGTGCTGTTCTGCAACGCGAGGTAGACTTCGGCGAACGCGATCGGGGTCGCGTTCGCGCCGACCACTTTGGGATACATGATGTAGAGCGGCGCATCGGGGACGCGCAGCTTCAAGCCTTTCATGTCCTCCGGTTTGATAATCGCCTTGTTGGCGGTGGTGTGGCGGACGCCGTAGTAGATGGCCGCAATCGGCTTGTTGCCGCTTTTCTTGTAGTAACCCTCCGCTAGATCCCAGAATACCGGGCTCTCCGAGTACTTCTTCCAGTGGTCGAAATCGCGGAACATGTAGGGCGCGCCGCCGATCGCGAGCGGCGGATAAGTGCGCGCGGCGAACGCCTGGCCGGTGTAGATCACATCCACTGTGCCGAGCGAGAGCGATTGGTTGATCTGCGTTTCGTTGCCGAGCGAAGAGGCAGGGAACACGTCCATCGTGTAGCGGCCGCTGGTGCGCTTGGCGATCTCGCCGGCAGCCCACACGGCCCAGACGTGATACGGCTCGGAGGTTTCGTAGACGTGCGCGAACTTGAGTTTCTGCTGCGCCACCGCAGCGGCGCCGGGGAGCACGGCAAGCAGCGCTGCAGCGACAAGTTTGACCACCTTGACTTTCATATCTCCTCCTTAAAATCGCCCATGGCACTAAGGCCTATTCTTGTTCACGAGTCTAGCCCATCGCGGCTCGCCCTGAAAATTGACGCGCCGCCCGCACCGCTGATACCGTCGAACCTCGAAATGCAAGCGCCCTAATGTCCCATTCATCGGTCACTCGAGCCTCTTCCACGAGGACGCGCCGGCGGAGTTTCCGGCTGGCGGCTCTCTGGCCGCGTGGTCGCACGCGCGCGCGCGTGCTCCGCGTGCTGCGGGCCATGCCGTTGACGGTCCAGGTGATCGTCGGCGTACTCGCCGTCGTCGCTGTATGGCTTGCCGCCAACTGGATCGTTCAGGTGGTCCGCAAGCCCGCTGAGCTGTTCTTTCCGGTGAGCACCGCGCTTAACAAGTCACCGGCGGAGACGTGGCGCCAGTACGAATCCATCTTCCGGGAGCACTCCACCGCGACCATTACACCCGATTTTTTGGCCGCGCTGGCCCAAGTCGAGGCGACGGGAAATCCGGTCGCGCGCACGTACTGGCGATGGCAATGGGCAAGGAATCCGTTCGAACTATACCGGCCAGCCTCCAGCGCGGTCGGCATGTACCAGATCACCGACGCAACATTCGCCGAAGCGAAGCGCTACTGCATTCATAACCACGCCGTAGCCGAAGATGGTCCCTGGCACGACGTGAGATCATGCTGGTTCAATGGTCTTTACACGCGCGTCGTTCCGAGCCACGCTGTAGAGATGACCGCCGCCCTCCTCGACGTCCGCGTCGCCGCGACGCTCGAGCGCCATCGCATTGCCACCGCTACGCTCCAACAGAAGCAAGATCTGGCCGGAGTCATTCATCTATGCGGCGCGGGGGCGGGTGACACCTACGCAAAGCGCGGCTTGCGGTTGACGCCCAACCAGCGGTGCGGCGATCACGACGCCCGCGAATATCTTGCGCAGCTCAATGCGTTGAAGCGCGTGTTTGCCAAGCTAGCAACGGCTGCGTGATGCATTCTGCGCCTGTTCGCAATCGACGCTAAATCCCGAGCCACTTCGTGAGCGCGGTCGTCTGCTGGTCGTCGGGGGCGAGGAACCCCTTGAAGCCAATCTTCTCCAGGACAGCTTGGCCTTCTTTGGTGTCATCGAGACTCAGAAAGACGGAACGGACTGTTTCTACTTCGTCCTTGGTCATGCTTGGCGAGGCGATGAGCAGTTTGATTGGAACCGGCTTCGACTCGAACAGGACTCTGCCCCCCTTCGCTTGCCACTCCTTGATTACCGAGCCAGCGGCAGTAATGCCGACGTCGTAGAAGCCATTTTCCATCATGAACTGAATGCCGTCTTGGTAGCGCGTTGTTCCAAGCGAAATCCTGGCTGTGTCCGCCCCAAGATCACGCAGGGTTGCGCGCACTATCCACGCCGTAATGGAATCGGGATCTGGCATCACCATCTTGGTGGTGAGAACGTCTCTCGGCTCCTTGTATGGCGCGTCAGCCTTCATAAGAAACCGTGCCTTGTACTGATCCCAGCCCTTGGTCAGCACGACCAACCGGTACCCCTGATCGCGGATCGCTCGGTAGGCGTGGTGTGCAGGATGGACGTAGGCGAGGTCGTAGCTTCTCGCCTCGAGGTTCTTGCGAAGCTTCGGATAGCTGTCTTCAGGGACGAGCTTCACCGGCCGTTTCAGCGCCTTCGCAAGCAGTTCACCCAGCTCTCGATATCGTTCGCGCGTTTCATGCGGCGTGACGTGATAGGTCACGCCTTCGTTGATGCCGAAGACGACTTCGGGCTGCGCGAACGCGAGGCTCGGAACGATGACCACCGTCGCCATCAAGGCATGGAAGACTCGTTTGACTGCTTTAGTTTGCATAGATCGATGCAACGTACTCAAGAAAAAAACCTGCGCGAAACCAGTGTGCGGCATCGGGAATATCGACCTGGCAACAAAGTGGGCATTACTTGAGCGCAACAAAGACGGAAATATTCCTAGTGCGCGTCGTTGATACGCAGACGAGACCGCTCCTTATCGCTGGGCAATGTACCAAGCTGCAGTATGCAAGTCAGTGGGGCAGTACACAAAACGAGCACACTTCCTCGCTGTACCGTCCTTGTCTGCCAATTTCTTGTCCTAAGATGCCAAGCGGACCGGACATTTCACAGCGCCCAAACCCGGCGAGCGCCTCGCACGCGACGCTAAGGCCAATCGTCGTACAGTGACGGCGCGCGAGGCGGTTATGGGTGAGCATTGGATAAGGCAATGTTCGATTTGACAGGTCAAGTAGCAATCGTGACCGGCGGGAACGGGGGCATCGGGCTCGGGATGGCCTGTGGTCTTGCCAAAGCCGGCGCACGCGTGATCGTCGCTGCCCGAAATGCAGACAAGTCAAACGCAGCTGTCGCCGATTTGAAGGCGCTGGGCTCGGACGCATTGGCGTTTTTCACCGACGTCACAGACGAGCGCTCAGTCGACGATCTTGCGCGGAGGGTCCAGGACGAGTGCGGACGCTTGGACATCCTGGTCAACAATGCCGGGATCAACGTTAGAGGACCTGCACAAGATCTTCAGGTGGAGCAATGGCATCAAGTCCTGGACACCAACTTGACCAGCGCCTTCCTGTGCGCGCGTGCCGTCTATCCGCACATGAAGCGCGCCGGTGCCGGGAAGATCATCAACATCGGATCGATGCTGTCGATTTTCGGCGCAGGCTATGCCCCGGCCTATGGCGCTAGCAAGGGCGGGATCGTGCAGCTGACGAAGTCGCTCGCAGTCGCCTGGGCTGGAGACAACATTCAAGTCAACGCTGTGCTCCCGGGATGGGTCGATACCGACCTTACACGGGAAGCACGTGGTGCGGTGCCGGGTCTGCACGAGCGCGTGCTGGCTCGCTCCCCCGCCGGAAGATGGGGAGTCCCCGCCGATTTCGAAGGCATCGCCGCCTTCTTAGCCAGCCGTGCGTCGAACTTCATCACGGGCGCGGTGATCCCGGTCGACGGCGGCTATTCTTCACTTGCCTAGAGCAGCAAGCCACGCTGGAAGGGCGGTTGTTCGAACTGGCGTCGAACCTGCATTGAGCGGCGGCGCGGCGGATCGCCGAACGCTAGGCGAGTGCCGCGCCGCGTGAGCGCTATAGTGAGCGCAGGAAGTTCAAGAGATCCTGCCTCTGGCTCTCCGAGAGCGCATTGAAGTTGTTGACGACGCCGTTTGCTTCGGAGCCGTCGCTCTGATGCGTTCGAATGGCGACTAGCAAGTCCGACGTGCGTCCATCGTGTAAGAAGAAGATCCGCTGCCCTAACCCCCACAGCGGGGCGGTCCGAAACTCGCGGGGGCCAGCCCTTCCCTGGGTGACTCCGTCGGCTAGTCCTGCGCCCATGTCGTGGACTAGCAGATCGGAGTAGAGATTCGCAGTCTTGTTGCGCAGTGCGGCGACAGCGGAATTGCCGGTGGTGAACGTGGGCGTGTGACACAGGACGCACCCGACACTGATAAACAGGTTCCGGCCACTACCGATGGAAATCGCGCCGCCCGGCGTATCGAGGGAAGGCGTCGGTGGTGCCAGGAAGCGCATGAAGAAAGCGAACTTCTCGATCGAGCTGACCACATCCAGCGGCTGAGCGCCATCGGTCTCGGTGAGATTGTTGGGAACGATCGCAAATTGGCACCGCGGCGTTTCATTCCGCTCGGTCTGGAAGAGTTCGTTAGTGATCCCCATTTCGACGTTGTATGCTTCGCCGGAGAACAGCAGCAGCGATTTGTTCTGCGCCTTCCAGCCAAACCGGGCGATGGTGCCGTCATTGCCGTTGTTGTTCGTTAGGCCTGAGATGACGTTGCCGGGAATAACGATGTTCGGCTTGCCGGCAATCCCGAGCATGGACTTCTGAGTTGCGTTGCTACCTTGGTTGGCGACAATCGCGCTATCGGGGATTTGCTCGATCAAGCCGGCGCCGAACGTTGGCGTGGGAATCCGGAAGATCACGTTGTTGTTCGCGAGCTGCGTCGCAAAGTCTGGTTGCGCGAGCACACAGCCCGGCGCGTCATCCCTTCCGGCGATCGTAAATAGAGCGTGCACGCCTCCATCCGGGGTACCGTCCGGATTCAATACGAACCTCGCTTCGCGTACCGGCCCATTTGCGGCGATAAACGACGGAACGATGTTGGTCGCGCCGTCCGCCGTGGCAAACTCGACCTGTGGGTTCACGGCCGGGCTCGATCCACCGACCGCTGGCTGCAAATGACAACCGACGCAGCTATTGAGATTCATCGTCGGCCCTAGACCGTCGGCGACCTCTTCCTCCTCTTCGAAATCGAGCAGGCCTGCGGCGAAGAACGCGAACTGCGTCGTGGTCAGCCCGGCGATGGGGTCGCCAGCGCCCGCGTCCCCGCCACGCACTCCAGGATCCCTGGCAACGGGTTGCTGCGCGGGAGGCTGTTGGGCGGGAGGCTGTTGGACGGGGGGCTGTTGGGCGGGGGGCTGTTGTTGAGGAGGAGGTCTAGGAGCAGGTTGCTGCTGAGCGGGAGGCTGTCGACGAGCAGCAGTTTGAGCTGCGATTTCGTGGGAGATTAGGAGAGCGACCAACGCTACCGTCAAGGACAACGCAATGACAGATTTCTTCATGGTGATTCCCCCCGCTGATGGTCAAGCACCCGCGAACATCACCCTCAGGGTCGGCCGCCGATCTTGGCGTTGGCGGGCCACCCTTCGGATCCCCAGTGATACTTATGCTCTTGACATATCTAGACTACGTTTAATGCATAGACCACTTTTAGGGAAAGACAAAGAACTTTTGTCGGGGTTTCGACACGTGCTTAAGCACATAAGCTGCGCGGCATGGATATCGCGCCGACTCAGATCGGGGCGCGCGTCAGGCGGCAGTCCGGACGGTCACGTCACGGACCAGATCGCTTCAAAGCGGACGTAGACAGGCGCGGAGGGGGTCGCGTCAGGCTGCTCCATCGGGCGTCACGGAGACGCGGAGCGCGACCACACCGGAATGGCAGCATAGCCGCTTGCGTCGTGCGAAGGCACGATAGTGATCTGTGGATAGCGTGTCGCGATTGCATTCAACCGAAGCAAGGACTGTCGAAGCGCGACGGCGTCGTGCTCGAGTGCGCTTCTCACGAGCCAGGGACGCTCTTCTCGCTCGAGAACGCCTTCGCGCATCCATACTAGGTCGCCAACGAACGCGTAGCGAGCGCCGCCCGGCAGGGTCGCGAACACCACCACCGAACCCGGCGTGTGTCCCGGCGCAGGAACCATCACGATGGACCCATCACCATACAGATCGTGGGATCGCTCGAAACCTAGGTAACGTCCGCCATCAATTGCGTACTCCTGAAGCTGCGATGGGTTCATGCTTCGGGCGGTCGCCGTGAGCCACGCGCCATCGTCGATGAAACGATGCTCCGCCGCAGTCACAAGCACGGGTACGCCTGGAAAGTCGGGCACACCACTTACGTGATCCCAGTGTGCGTGGGTCAGAAGGATGTAGCGCAGGTGTTTGCGATCGTACCCTGCGGCATCGAGCTGGTCGGCGGCCGTCCGTGACGGCACCAGGTCGGTTCCCAATCGAAACGAGAGCGGCATCTGTTTGAGCTGGGACGCGATCGTCCTGCCTAGACCCGTATCGATCAGGACATCGCCTTGGGGATGCCGCACGAGCACAGCAGTCAACGCGGAGTCCCATTTCTCCCAAGGCGAGCCACCGCGGTACGCGAAGGCGGCGGTCCGATGATTCACTCCGGTTGGGAGCGCGTAGATCGCCATGCCACCGGGTGGGGATGCTTGTGGCAACGGGTCAGTAAGTGGGGGCGGCGGCGGGAGCGGCGAGGCCGTGTAGGTGCCAAGGAAGAACAAGAGTGCGACCTGGGTCGTCAGGGCGAGGCTTCCGGTGACCCAGTGGCGACGCGCGATGATCCACCCATCACCGATTATGATTGCTAAGGCGAGCGTTGTGCCAAGCGCCAGAAAGAGAATAGACGGCCGGGCGATGTAGAGCGCAGCGAACAGTCCGAGCAAAGCAGGTCCCGCGACAACAACGAGGCGCAAGAAAACGCTCCCCGCCTGTGAGAGACGACGCATGACGTGAAATCGTAACCCAGGTTTCGAGCTGAACTCGACGGTGAACCGACACGCGTCTCCGACTTCAATTCACAGATCATATCGACACGTTGTCGAACGATAGCTCACTGCTTCTTGGACTCTGCGCTTCCGCCCTTTGCATCGTGTGGTGCTCCTCCTGCCTTCCGCGCCGGCGATTCCGCAACGTTCGGCTGAGCTGAACGCAATCTCATCCCGGGCTCGCCTGGAAGATTGTGTCGCTCGGCTCCTCCTGGGGTCTGTGCAGCACCCGGGGCCGTCTGCCGCCGCGGGTCCGCGACGGAAACCGCCGGCGTAGAGACCGGAGCACGCGGAGCACTCGAAACACTCGGAGTATTCGGAGCGTTCGGAGCGCGAGTCTCGGGCTGTCGAGAGGTTTGTTGGTTGCGCCACTCGTTGTAATTTGGCGGCGGCGGGCGCACCCGTTCGACGGCCGCGGTGCGTGGCGCCTGTTGCTGTTGGCCCGGAGCGGTCGCAGATATCGGCGCCGGGGTACGTTCGACGGCACTAGGACGGTTTGCGGTGTCCGTACGCTGCTCGCTGCGCGGCTGCGCGCCGCCGCGTTGCTCGATCGTGCCCTCGATACGCTGGCCCTTCTGCTCGGTAACCGGGCCTCGAGCCCTAGGCGATACGAGCTGCGGCGCAGGGCTAGCTCGTTCTGGCACCTGCAAGCCAACGCTACGAAGACGCGAACCGGGGTCTCGTGGAGCGCGTGTCGCCACGACCTGCCGGCCGACATACTCCTGGGGTGGACGAGCGGCGCGACCCTCGCCGGCCGCTAGGCTAGCCGCTGTCGGTTTCACTTCGATGCCATGCTCGGCCGGATGCCACGCCCGCACTTCTTCCTGCGAAGGCCGGACGTAATCGCGGCCACCGCGACCAAAGCGCTCGGAATTCGTTGCGATCACGGCGTTGTTCACTTGCGTGTTGGCGTAAGTGATGTTCTTGACGTTGATGTTCGTGACGTTGACGGTAGTGGTGTTGATTACCGTCCTATTCACGATCCGCGGTCCGCCCCACCCTGCCCAGTGCGGAACGCCCACGTATCCCCGTGGACCCCACCACGGCACCAGTGGCTCGCCCCATCCCAATGCGACCCAGCCCACGCCCACACCGACACCAACTCTCACGCCACCGCCCAGCCAAGCGACGAGCGCAGGCGCATAAACCGGCCGCGCGACGATGGGCCCCGGTGCCCAGCCCCAAAATCCATTCACGTACACCCAGCGTCCATAGTGGTAAGGCGCCCAGCCCCACGGCGCATCGTCGACCCAACTCCAGCCATAGATCGGATCGAAGACCCAGTGACCGGTGCTATATGGCGCCCACCCCGCTGATACGCCGCTGGGGATCCAGATGGGGCCGTAATCCGGCACGGTGCGCCAGCTCCCGCTGTGATCCAGCTCATCCACGCCGTATACGTCGGGAGATACGTAGCGCGTGCTGATGGAGTCCACTAGATAGTCGGTCCGACTGTAATTCCAACGATCCCAGGGATCCAGTTCAGGCGCCGCGTAGGTCTCTAGGGCCGGCGCATCAGGGCCGGAAATGACGACCTCTTCAGCTGCGTTGACTCGCGTCGCTTGTCCATTCGCAGGGGTGAGCGTTGCGCTCCCACCGCGACGCGTGATCAGAGTCGTCGACCGCTGGTCGACATCGAAGCGATAGTAGCCGATGCGCTCGACGGTATACGCTGCATTGGGGGTGTCCACCTCGAGGGTATATCCGGGCGGAAGTTGGCGCAGATCGAGAGACGCCACCCCCGCGGTGACCTTGACTTGGACAAAATCCGGCTCGAGATCGCTCAGCTCCAGTTGACTCGATTCGCCTACACGCACGTAGGCACGCGGCCCGATCTGAATCTCGGCATTGCCACCCGGTCCCGTGTAGATGGAATCGCCTCCTGCCAGCGGCAAATTCGCACGGGCCGGCGTCCAATCTTGGCCACCGGGTCGCCAGAACGAGACCTGACCGGAGACGAGACTTAGGCGCGGGGGAGTTGCCGTCTTCTGGGGACTCGCTTCCTCACTGTGCGTCGATGCTGAGACAACCAGCAGCCAGATGGATATAAATGTCAGGACAGGGCCACGCCTCATTGTGCTTCCTCTCGTGAGTTGTCGGGCTCTCGACTATTTTCCCTTTATAAACGCACGGGTGCCAGAAAGGTTGTCAGCATGACCGATCGCTAAATTGCACCCGCATCGCGCGCAGCAGTCGTTTAAGCACTCGTCTCAGCGAGAGGATCGTAGATATTGACGTTGGTCAAACCCTCGGCGCCGCCGGGTCGTAGCATGTCCGCGGCGAGATTTGGTGGCGCTCGGGGTAGAGGATGTGGAGGTTGTGATGCTCTGCGCGATCGGAAGGCGAGGGATGGACGGAGTCGCTAAATGAGCACCTTCATCGACGCGCTTATCGGCATTGGAGTGGCGTTGCTCGCGCTGGATCTCGTCGTGATGCGTCTTGTGCTGCGCAAGCGGCCAGACTATCGGCTCGCGATCCTCGGCGCCGTCTGCCTCGCCGCCGCTGTTTTGCTGCTCTTACTGCTTCCTGGCACAGCACATTGAGCGAAGCGCCGGCTTCGCGGCAGCGCGAAGGATCGCGCGCGACGATGGTTCATGCGTAAAAGTACACGCCAGCACCTGCCGCGATCATCGCCGCGAATGGCGGAAAGGTCCGCAGTGCCAAGCGCCAATTGAACCAGCCCATCACCCCAAGCTTGAAGGCAAGATTCGCCAAATAGGCGAGCGCTATCGTGGCGACAGCTTGTGGCGCACCGAGGCGCCCGCCGGCGAACAAATTGAGGCTGGATAGCACCATCGGGTCGATGTCCACCAAACCGGATGCGACCGCTGCGGCATACAAGCCGCGGCTGCCGGCGAGATCCGACAGCCAAGCAGATACCAAGAGCACCACCCCGTAAAGCGCGCCAAAGCGAATAGCAGTCGCCAACTCCGCCGGATTTCGGCTCTCCGGCATCGGGGCCGTTCCTTCGCGCTTGGCGTGCCGGAGTGAGAAGGCGGTGACGAGCAGTCCCGCGCCCAACGCGGCGCCCAACACCGGAGCGAGCTGCGTGAGAATCGTCGGCGCGACGATTGCGGCAATGAGCGCGACGCGCGCAAGCGGTACGAGATTGGCAAGCGGCACGACGACAAACGAGACGCGCTGCATCGCCTCGGATTCGACGCTACGCCGGGCATAGAGAACGGTCGTCGCGGTCGATGACACCAGGCCGCCGAGGATCCCAGTCAGTATGACGCCGTGCCGCTCGCCGGCGACGCGCAGCGCCACGTAGCTCGCGAGGCCAATCCCGGAGATGAGCACGACCATCAACCACAGATTGCGGGGGTTGAGCACCTCGTAAGGCCCGTACGCGTGGTCCGGCAGAATCGGCAACACGATGAAGCTCGCTACAAGAAACTGCAGCAGCGACACCTGCTCATGACGCTTAAGGCCGGTTGAGAATCCCTCGATCTCGGGTTTGAAGTACAGCAGCGCCGTAACACCGATCCCAAGCGCACCGGCGACCGCAGCATCGCCTAGGCCTGCAAGCGCGCCAAGCAGGTAGCAAACGCAGGCTGCTGCCACCGTTGTGGTTCCCGGATCTTCTCCTGCGACCTCGCGGGCGTAAGCCGCGACGAGCATCGCGGCCACGGCGGCAAGCCCGACCGGCACCGTCCACCCGCTTTGCGCTCGCTCGCCGACCAGCGCGGCGAGAGTACCGAAGAGGGCAATGAGGGCGAACGTGCGCACCCCCGCCTTGGCAGTCGGGTTGCGCTCGCGCTCTAGCCCTATCAGCAGTCCGATGCCTAGGCTTGCGCCGAAGCGAATCCAGGTCTCGTCCGTTGCCGTCATCCTCCAAGTCTAGGTCTTGCCGTTTTGGCAGCGGCGAGTATCCGCGCCGCGCAAACCGCGGTTGTTGACCTGCGTCAAGCGGGCCCTAGCGTCTCCCTTTTGACGCAAGTCAAGTTCGCCGCAAGATCCGCTAGTAAGGTTTCGTGGCCGAGTATCCGCCCGGCATTCGACTCGACAAAGAGCCCTGAACGTGTAGAAAGGAACGGTACATGAACTCGATCAAGCTCCCGCGCGCTTTCTCCATGCTCTGCGGCGCGCTCTTCGCATTGCCGCTTATCGCGCACTCCCAGACCTTCGCCTTTCCTAAGGAGTGCGTCGACTGTCACGGATCGGAAACCAAGTACCCGGTTCGAGGCGTGCGCTCGCAATATCTCGTCTCCGGTCACCGAACCATCGGCCACGCCTCGTACGCCAACAGCGAAGGCTGCCAGCGGTGTCACACCAATGAAGGTTTTGTCGAATTCGTGAAGACGGGCAAGGTCGACCCGAAGAGCGTCGTCTCGAACCCCTCTGAAATCGGCTGCTTCACCTGCCATGCCCCGCACGACACCGGCGACTTCTCGCTGCGCAAGACGAGCAAGGTCGCGCTGGCGAACGGGGTCGAGTTCAACCGCGGCAAGGGCAATCTCTGTGCGAACTGCCATCGGGCCGTGTTCCTCCCGAAAGATGAAGTGCGCGCGCGGTCGATCCCGTTCGATTTTTGGGGTGCCCATCACGGTCCGCACGCGGACATGCTGCTCGGAACCAACGCTTACGAGTTTCCGGGCAAGAAGTACTCCAAGTCCCAGCACGCTTTCTTAACGAAGGCCGACTGCGTCACCTGTCATATGACCCAACCCGGCGGGCGCTACGCGCTGCTGCCAACGATCGGCGGACATAGTTTCCGGATCGAAAGCGAAGTCCACGAGCTGCCGAAGATCAACACCGCCGGCTGCTTAACCTCGGGCTGCCACGAGGAAATGAAGCAGATTCCGGGTAAGCCGTTGTTCGACCTAAAGGCGGCGGCCGATTACGACGGCGACGGAAAAATCGAAACCATCCAAGAGGAAGTCCAAGGACTGCTAGAGCGGATCATCAACAAACAGGGCACCGGCCTCTTGCAGACGATGAAGGAACCCCTTTACGACCCCAAGGGAAAGTTCATCAAGAACCAGGTCCAATATCCGATTGAGGTGGTCGGCGCCCTATACAACTACAAATTCGTCTTGGAGGATGGCAGCAATGGGATGCACAACACGACGTACGCGGTCCAGCTTTTGATGGATTCGATCAAAGCGCTGGACAAGAGCTTCGACGATTCCAAGCGACCGCAGTAGTCGCGCGCACCGCGACTGACGTCTAAACGCTAGCGAGTCATCCGACCGCTCGCGTCCGAACCGGCGCGCCCTACTTCAGCTGGATCACACCGCACGCGATGCGCCCACCGGCATTGCCGGTAGGTTGCGTCTTGTAGTCATCGGCCTGTGCGTGGACGATCAGCCCACGCCACGCGATGCTTGTCGGACTCTCAGTCACGGTGATCACATCAACCTCCACGCTGAGAGTGGCGGTGCCCGAGTCATCGGCCTTCAGCGCCGGCAGGTCTCCGGCATGACGCTCGGCGGCGGAGTAGTGAGCATGGGTCTTTTTCAGTGGGTTGAAATGTCCGCCAGTGCTCAT
>Ga0126369_10002201_pt1 | contig 13813 bp, 10 predicted proteins | sample PanSoiMetaPlot_1_FD_109646 | JGI IMG/M metagenome (GOLD analysis project Ga0126369, IMG submission 109646) | Tropical forest soil microbial communities from Panama - MetaG Plot_1 | ecosystem: Environmental > Terrestrial > Soil > Tropical forest > Bulk soil | place: Panama | collected 2016-02-17 | reverse complement strand
CGGCGGGTGCAGCGCAACCGGATCGCCGCCGTCCCGGAGGAAGATGCGGACGAGCCCGGTGAGCTCCCACACGGCGGCGCGGAACGCGTCGAGGCTCTCGTCGTCGAGCACGGACACGGGAACGACGCGGAGCTGCGCGTGCGCGAACGGCGCGGCCTCGTCCGTCTTCGTGGCAGCGACGAAGGCCGGCTTGTCGATTCCTGCCGCCGCGACCTCGGCGCGCACCGCCTCCAGCTCGGCGAGAGGGCGGCCCGCGTCGTGGCAGTAGACGATCGCGTCCGCGCCCCGCAGGACACCGAGCAGGGCCCGCCCGCCGCCCCGGTCCTCGCCGGCGCCGGCGATCAGGCCGGGGATCTCGACCAGCTGCACCAGCACGCCGCCGATGCGGGTCAGCGCCGGGACCGGTCGCAGGGTGGTGAACGCGTAGTCGCCGATCTTGATCTGCACGTGGGAGAGGGCGTGGAGCAGCGACGACTTGCCGGCGTTGGGCGGCCCGACCAGGGCCACCTGGGCCACCCCCTCGCGCCGGACGGCGATGCTGTCGCGCTGTACGACGCGCGAGCGCTGGCGGGTGGCCTCGATCTCCGCGGTCAGCCACTTGCGGATGTCCGCGAAGGGGCCGTTGCGATAGTTGGGCAGCTCGCCGAGGAGGGTGCGCAGCTCGCGGACGCGCTCGGCGCCCTCCTTGCCGACGAGGCGGCGCCGGATGATCTGCATCTGCGTGCGATGGGGAATGGGCACGACCTGGTACTCCTGCTCGAAACCGAAAACAGGCAGCGGAAAGCAGACGCACCGGGTGCGCGTCTCGTCCAGCTGCTCAGACCGACGCGTGAGTCGTGAGCAGCGGTCTAGCCGGTCTGTCTACAGGCCTGCGCGCGCCACGCGCGCTCGGAGCAGGTGAGCATCGGAAGCCTCGCGCAATTCTACGGCCGGACCTGCCTGACGTCGGTCACCATGCCGGTCAGGCCGGTCGGGGCCTCGGTCCGGCGCTCGACGTCCAGGCTCACGATCGCCGCCCCGCCCGCCTCGTGGAACCACACCTCCGTGGCGGAGACGAACCGCGCCGCCGTGCCCTCGTCGACCTCGAAGCCCGGCACGACGGCGTCCGTCGACGTGTCCAGCAGCTCGAGGCGCGGCTGGCCGCCGCCGTCGCGCAGCTCGAACACGACCGCGCGGCCGTCGGGCGAGGTGTCCGGTGCGTGCCAGCGCAGGTCGGGGAGAATCGTCCGGGTCACGCCGGCCGTCAGGTCCGCGACGTCCACACCGCGGGCGTCGAGGAAGTACACGCGCCGGGCGCCGGCCCATGTGGCCTCGGTCGCCCCGCTCGCCTGGAAGACCAGGCTGCCGTCGAGGCGGCGCACCTGCAGGGTGCTCGATCCGGTCAGGGCGACGTCGACCAGCAGCAGCAGGCGGCCGTCCGGTGAGAACCGCAGGCTCGGGGTGCCGCCGGCAGCCGCCGGTGACAGAGAGACGGTCGTCGCCGCCCCAGCGGGGTCGCGGATCACCAGCCGGCTGCCGGCGCCGGCCGCGTTCGCGTGGGCGAGGTAGGCAAGCGTCCCGCCGTCGTTCCAGGCGAAGGCGACGATCACGCCGGATCCCGCAGTCGCGTCCGTGCGGGCGCCGCCTGACGGTGCCAGCGTGTGGATGCTGTCGGGGAGCAGGTACGAGATGGCGCCGGACGCCGTGAAGCGCGCGTCCGACGCGTTGGTGGGCACGGCTGTCTGACGCGCTCGGCCCGGCATCGAGTCGAAGCGCACGGTGAGCGTGTTGCCCTCCGGATCGGACGCGCCGGCGACGAGCGCCTGGTACGAGATCGTGGCGGGTGCCGGACGCGGTCCGGCCCGGACCGCCTGGCCACAGGCGCCCGCCATCAGCGGCAGTGCCACGACCAGCGCCAGTCCCGAGCGCATCACGACGAGCTTGGCACATCGGACCGGGGGGTGGGGGGAACGAGCAGCGGGTCGACCGATGCCGACCCGCCGCTCGTCGGGCAGGGAAAGGGTCTCACTCACCACTGAGATCGTTCCTGCGGTTCACCCCCGCAGCATCATGAAATGTAGCCGGCCGTCCCCCAGGTCCGATAGGGCGGAACTACCTGAGCGGGTACCTGAATCGCACCGGTAAGCTACCTGCGTCGCCTGTCAACACCGTTCGAGCTGCGGACGTAGGTGAGCGGACACTCTCCGGCACGGCTGCCGGCGCAGGTCACCAGCTTCGTCGGCCGTTCCAGTGAGCTGGAGGCGCTCGCCGATCTGGTGCGCTCGTCCCGGCTGGTCACGATCACCGGACCGGCGGGGATGGGCAAGACGCGCCTGGCCATCGAGGTGGCCGGCCGCCTGGACGGCGAGGCCGGCGAGACCGCCCACTTCGTCTCTCTGGCCGCGCTGACCGACGAGGCGTTTCTCGTTCAGGAGGTGGCGACCCGCCTGAGCGTGCCGGAGCGGGGCGGCGAGCAGCTCGCCCTGACGCTCGCGACCCAGCTGGGCGATCGGTCCCTGCTGCTCGTGCTCGACAACTGCGAGCACCTGGTCAGCGCCTGCGCGCACCTGGTCGAGTCGCTGCTTCGCGGCTGCCCGAACGTGCGCGTGCTGGCGACCTCGCTGCAGCCGCTGCGGGTCCCGGGCGAGGTCGTCTGGCGGATCGCGCCGCTGAGCCTGCCCGGCCGGCGGCACGATCACCATCGGCGGCCGGCCGGCGGCAGCGAGGCGGTTCGCCTGTTCGAGGACCGGGCTCGGCTCGTCCGGCCCGGCTTCGAGGTCGAGCCCACCAATGCCGACGCCGTCGCCCACGTGTGCCGGCGTCTCGAAGGCATCCCGCTGGCGATCGAGCTCGCGGCGGCCCTCATGGAGGCCATGTCGGTGCAGGACGTGCTGTCCCGGCTGGACGCGCGCTTCCGGCTCCTCTCAGCCGACGGCCGGGCCGGCGGGGGCCGGCACCGCACCCTCCACGCCGCGCTGGACTGGGGCCACCAGCTCCTCGACGGCCAGGAGCGGCAGGTGTTCCGCCGGCTGGCGGTCTTCGGCGGCGGGTTCGAGCTCGCGGCGTGTGAGGCCGTCTGCGCGGGCGACGCCGTCGCGGTGGACGAGGTCGGCGGCGTCGTCTTCCGCCTGGTCGAACGATCGCTGCTGCAGGCCGACCTCCAGCGCAGCCCCGCCAGGTACCGCCTGCTCGAGCCGATCCGCCAGTTCGCCGCCGAGCGGCTGTCGGCGAGCGGCGAGCGGCCGGCCATCGCCGAGCGGCACGCTGCCTACTTCCTGGAGCTGGCGGAGGAGTCCGAGCGCGAGGAGCGCGGGGAGGACCAGGCCGGCTGGCTGGCGCGCCTCGAGACGGAGCTGGACAACCTGCGGATCGCTCTCGCGTGGTACCGGGCCCGCAACGCCGGCGCCGGCCTGCGCATGGCCAGCGCGCTGTCCTGGTTCTGGGTGACCCGCGGCCACTACATCGAGGGGCGTGCCTGGCTGGAGACCGCGCTCTCGGCGGCGCCGGCCGACGCGGCCGAGCGGGCGTGGGCCCTGATCGCGGTGGCGCGGATCGGGGGCTGGCAGGCCGACTACGCGGCCGCTCAGCGCTTCTGCGAGGAGGCCCTGGAGCTGTTCGACCGGCTCGGCGAGCTGGTGGACCGCGACTGGACGCTGACGCTGCTCGGGTCGATCCACACGTACATCGGAGACTTCGCGGCGGCCAGGCGCCGGTTCGAGGAGGCGCTCGCCTCGAGCGACGACGAGCTGGTGCGGATGGAGGCGCTGGTCGGATTGGGGGAGATGCAGCTGCAGGCGGGCGACCTGCCCGGGGCCCGATCGTGGCTCGAGCAGGTGGCGAGCCAGAGCCGGGGCCCGGACGGTCCGCGCGGCCGGGCGGCGCTGTTCCTCGGCATCATCGCGGTCTTCCACGGGGACACGGCGATGGCCCGCGTGCAGCTGGCGTGGAGCCTCGAGATCTTCCGCCGGCTGCGCAGCCAGTACGGCACGGCCGCGACGCTGAACGCGCTGGCGGCGCTGGCGGTGGCCGAGTCGGAGGCGGTGCGGGCGCTGCGCCTGTCCGGTGCGGCGGAGGCGCTCCGGGCGTCGATCCGGTCGCAGCTCGCCCCGCGCTGGCGGGAGCTGGTCTCGTCCACGGTCGTGGTGCCGGCGAGGGCGGCGGCCGGAGACCGGGCCGATGCGGCATGGGCCGAGGGCGAGCGGATGTCGTTCGACGAGGCGATCCGCTACGCCCGGATGGGGCTGCCGGTGGTCACGGGGTCACCCGACCTGGGGGCGGAGACGGCGGCGCCGCCGCCACGCGCGCCCGCGGGCCTCACGTCGCGCGAGCTGCAGATCGCCGAGCTGGTGGCCCAGGGCATGACGAACCGGCGGATCGCGGAGCGGCTGGTCATCGCGGAGCGGACGGTCGAGGGCCACGTCGAGCGAATCCGGGGCAAGCTCGGCGTCCACTCGCGAAAGCAGATCGCGGGTTCGATCATGCGCGAGCGAGGCTGGCCCGGGCGCTAGTTGCCTCGCCGGCGCGCAGGGGCGCCGGCCTGCGGGGCCGTATCTCGCGGCGCTGCTTGGGAGTGCGAGTGCCGGCGAAGGGGGACTGGCGGGCTAGCACCGGCTCGCCTCTGGGCAACAAGTGGCCCAAATGTATGCGAATCGCCCTTTCGGGGGCCTTCGAGAGGGCGATTGGCGCACATTTGGGCCACTTGCGCGTTGCTTGCGCAAAACGGATCACCTGCGGGACACTTACCACCCAGAAGCGAGCCGATGTTAGCCCGCCAGCCCCCCATCGCCCGAACCGCACTCCAGACGTCCCAATGCCACCTGGACGTGGACGCCCGAAGCCCAGCGGCAGGCCCCTACAGCCCGACGTTCGGGTCGATGAACTGGTTCGTCGCCACGTCGTCCGGGCGGAGGCCGCTCGCGATCGGCTTGCCCGCCCGCGCGAAGATCGGGCCGACGATGTCGACCACCTTCTGCAGGCGCGCCATGTCGAAGTCGCCGATCGTCCGGTTCGTGCCGTTCGACACGATCCCCAGCTTCTTCATCTCGCCGGCCGCGTAGTTGGCCCTCGCCAGCGTGTAGTCCTGGGCCGCGTTCAGATCGTGGACCATGCCCACGATGGCCCGGTTCGTCGGTCCCGGGTCGCGCATGTAGTCGACCGTCGACTGCTGCAGGATCGGGACCAGCCGCTGCAGGCACGGCGCAAGCCTGGTGCGGTCGCCCGACCGGATCGCAAACGCGTCCGGATAGATCGGGTAGCCCGTGTCGTGTACCAGCTGGAACGCGATCCGCCTGTTCCACGCCGGCAGCTCGTGGCTGTACAAGTACGGCTCGTTGGTGGCGTAGCCCTGCTGGGCCACCGTCCCGCCCGACGCGACGAAGCGGCTGGGCGTGCCGTCGTACGAGCCGTCGACCTGGGAGCGGTGGAGGATGCCGGCCCCCACCAGGTACTCCATGTACGTGGCCCCGCCGTAGTAGAGGACGGTCGCGCTGGACCGGCCGACGTCCGCGATCGTCTTCCAGTCCGGGTGCTTGTCCGGCGACCAGAGGATGACCTGCGGGTTCAGGTCCATCGGCGCCATCACCTGGAGCGTCGGGTGGTCCTTCGAGTTCTGGACCGTCTCGTCGGTGGCCACCACGCCGAGCGTGATCGAGGGGTCGAGGTAGACCTGGGCCGAGACCTGCTGGAAGCCGATCGCCGGGCCGCCCGAACGGACCTCCAGCCGCACGCCGGTGTCGCGGCCCGACGCGACCAGCTCGGCGGACAGCCGCTTCTGCCCGGCGTCGACCGCGGGCGTGGCGCCGAGGAGCCGGTAGAGGCCCGCGTGCTCGGCCTGCGGATACCAGTTCATCTGGACGACGACCGTCGACGGGCAGACCGGCTGGAGATCGAGCGCACTGCCCGGCGCGGCGCGCGGCGCCGAAGCCGGCGCCTGGGCCGTGCTGCCGCCCCCGCCGCACGCCACCGCGAGCACCGCCGCGGCGGCGATCAGCAGCCGGGACGTAGCCATGCCGATCGAACCATCACGCCCGGCACACCCATTCCACCGGTCTCATGTGAATGGTATGCCGGCCAGGCTCCGGCGGCGCGGCCGGCTCTATAGTGGGGCGCGGTCGTGCTCGAGCTGGTGGCAGTGCGGAAGCGCTACCGCGACGGCACGCCGGCGCTGGACCGCGTCGACCTTGCCGTCGCGAGGGGCGAGCTCGTCGCCGTCGTCGGCCCGTCCGGATGCGGTAAGACCACGCTGCTGCGCCTCGTCGCCGGCCTCGAGCAGCCGACCTCCGGAACGGTGCGAGTGGAGGCGGACCGCATCGGCTCGGTTTTCCAGGACGCCACGCTCCTGCCCTGGCGGAAGGTGCGCGGCAATGTCGAGCTGCTCGGCGAGCTCGACGGCGTGGCGGCGGCCGAGCGCCGGGAGCGAGCCGGCCGGGCGATCGAGCTGGTCGGGCTGGCCAGCCACGCCGGCAGCCTGCCGCACACGCTTTCCGGCGGCATGCGGATGCGCGCGTCGCTGGCCCGGGCGCTCACCCGCGACCCTGAGCTGTTCCTGTTCGACGAGCCGTTCGGGGCGCTCGACGACCTGACGCGGCAGCAGCTGGCGGTCGAGCTGGTCGAGCTGTTCGACCGGCGGCCGTTCGCTGCGCTGTTCGTGACCCACTCGGTGCCCGAGGCGGTGTACCTGGCCGGCCGGGTGGTCGTGCTCTCGCCCCGGCCGGGGCGCGTGGTGGCGGACGTGGCGGTCCCGTTCGGGTACCCACGCCGTCCCGAGCTGCGGTACGAGCCGGAGTTCACCCGGAAGGTGGCCGAGGTGGCGGGGTGGCTCGGGACGCGAGTCGAAGCGACCCCCCCTCCGGGCCCTGGGGGGCCTTCCTCCCCCGCCAGGGGGGAGGGACGTTTGCGGAGGTGGCTGCCGCCGGCCATCGTGTTCGCGCTCGTCACTGCCGTCTGGTACGCGCTCAGCGAGCTCGTGCTGTCGCCCGAGCGGCGGTTCCTGCTGCCGCCGCCGCACGCGGTCCTGCGGGTCGGCTTCCTCGATCCCGCCCACCTGGCCGAGCTGCTGGGCGGCCTGTGGCTGACCACCCAGGTGGCGGCGATCGGCCTGGCCATCGCGGCAGGCATCGGCATCGGCCTCGCGATCCTCATGAGCCAGACGCGCTGGCTGGAGCGCTCCCTCTACCCCTACGCGGTGGTGCTCCAGACCGTGCCCATCCTCGCGATGGTGCCGCTGATCGGCTTCTGGTTCGGCTTCGGTCCGGGCAGCCGGGTCCTGGTCTGCGCCCTCATCTCACTGTTCCCGATCGTCGCCAACACGCTGTTCGGTCTCCGCTCCGTGCCGCGCGGCCTGCGCGACCTGTTCGCGCTCCACCGGGCCGGCCGCCTCAGCCGGCTGGTCCGCCTCGAGCTCCCGGCCGCGCTGCCCGCGATCCTCACCGGCATGCGCATCTCGGCCGGCCTCAGCGTGACCGGCGCGATCGTCGGCGACTTCTTCTTCCGGCAGGGCCAGCCGGGCCTCGGCATCCTGATCGACCTGTACCGGGCCCGGCTGGCGTCGGAGCAGCTCTTCGCCGCGGTGATCCTGGGCAGCCTCCTCGGTCTCGTCGCGTTCTGGCTCTTCGGCGTCCTCTCCCGGCGCGCCGTCGGCGCCTGGCACGAGGCCTACACCGAGGACGCTGCCAGGGGCTCGGGCCGCACGGAGTAGCCGCCGAGCTGCTCGAACGCGTACGCCGCCCGGAGCACAGTGGCGTCCTCCCAGTACCGGCCGACGAGCATCAGGCCCACCGGCAGGCCCTCGGACCGCGCGCACGGCACGTTCATGGCCGGGTGGCCGGTGACGTCGAACGGCGCCGTGTTCGCGATCATCTCCAGGGCGCGCGCCACCCGCTCCTCGCGCGGCGCGTCCGGCGCGGGCAGACGGGTCGCCTTCATCGGGATGGTCGGCATCAGCAGGAGATCCACGTCGCGCAGCGCCTCGTCGTACGCGGCGACGAGGCTCCGGGCCAGGTTCTGCGCCTTCGCGTAGTAGCGGCCGTGGTACGCGTCCTGCAGGTACTGGCCGGCCAGGGTCACGAGCTTGACGGTGTCCGAGAGGTCGTCTGCGCGGGTCAGCCGGCCGCGCGCATATGCGTCCAGCAGCGACGTGCTGTACCGGCCCTTCCAGTTCGTGCCCATCCCGTTGCCGCGGACCATGAGCATCGCCGCGCCCTCGACCGCGATCGCGTTCCAGATGGGGTAGCCGTCGCCGTGCATCGGCACGCCGATCTCGCTCACGACGGCGCCAACGCCCGTGAACCGCTCGGCGGCCGCGCGCACTGCCTCGTCGACGTCCGGCTGCGAGGCGCCCGCCAGGCCGAACCCCTCGCGCACGACGCCGATGCGCAGGCCCGCCGCGCCGCGCTCCAGCGCCTCGACGTACCGGTCGGTGCGGACGCCGCGCTGGCGCGGGTCCAGCCCATCCTCGCCGGCGAGCGTCTCCAGCAGGAGCGCCACGTCGCGCACGGTCGCCGCCATCGGACCCAGGTGGTCCAGCGTCAGCTCGATCGGGAACGCGCCGGTGTACGGCACCAGTCCGTACGTCGGCTTCAGCCCGTACGCGCCGGACCACGAGGCGGGGATGCGGATCGAGCCGCCCTGGTCGCCGCCGATGGCCATGTCGCACTCGCCGGCCACGACGAGCGCCGCGCTGCCGCTGGACGAGCCGCCGGCGGAGAAGGCCGGGTCGTGCGGGTTGCGGACCGGGCCCGTGTCCGAGGTGAAGCTGCTGCCCGAGAAGCAGAGGTGTTCGCACACCGCCTTGCCGACGATCTCGCCGCCGGCGTCGAGGATGCGCGTGACGATGGTCGCGTCCGCCTCGGGCACATAGCCCTCCAGCACGGACGAGCCGTTCATCATGGGAACTCCGGCCACCGCGATGTTGTCCTTGATCGCGACGCGCTTGCCGATCAGCGGGCCCTGGGCCGCGCCCCGGACGGAGCAGCGCCAGTACCAGGCGTTGAGCGGGTTGTCCTCGGGCGCCGGCCGGTGGCCGGGCGTGCGCGCGTAGCGCACCTGCGGAACCGGCTCGACCAGTTCGTCGAGCCGTCCATAGCTCGAGAGCGCGCCGGCGACCAGGCCCTGGAACGACGCCAGGTCGTCCTCGCTCAGGTCGAGTCCGTACTCCAGCGCGATCTCGCTGAGCTGTTCGAGGCTGGGGGTCCTGACCGGCATGGCACTCCTCCCTGACGCTGCGGTCGCGAATCCCAACCGGCATAGCACAGCAGGCCTTACGCTGTCATGCCGTGACGAATGACCGTGTGGCTGCCATCGCGGGCGTCGCCGAATCCGACCTGGGCGAGGTCGCGCCCAAGACCGCCATGCAGCTCCAGGCCGAGGCGGCCAGAGAGGCGCTGGCCGAAGCCGGCCTGGGGTTCGCGGACGTGGACGCCGTGCTGTCCGCCGGCGGCGACACCTTCGCCGCCTCGATGGCGATCGCCGAGTACCTGGGCATCACGCCGCGGTACACCGACAGCACCAACATCGGCGGCTCCTCGTTCGTCGCCCACGCCGGGCACGCGTACCGGGCCATCCAGACGGGCCTGTGCGACGTGGCGCTGATCACGTACGGCTCGACGCAGCGGTCGGCCGCGTCCCGCACGCTGGGCCGGGCCGGTGGGATGCGGGGCACGGCCCAGTTCGAGGGCGTGTGGGGCCTGCCGGCGCCGGTCGGCCCCTACGCACTGGCCGCCACGCGGCACATGCACGAGTACGGCACGACGGGGGAGCAGCTGGCCGAGGTGGCGGTGGCGACGCGGAAGTGGGCCACCCTGAACCCGAAGGCGTTCATGCGCGACCCGATCACCATCGAGGACGTGCTGGAGTCGCGCTGGATCTCCGAGCCGCTGCACCTGCTGGACTGCTGTCTGGTGACCGACGGCGGCGGCGCCGTGGTCATCGTCTCGGGCGAGCGGGCCCGCGACGCGTCCCTGCCGCCCGTCTGGATCCTGGGCCACGGCGAGAGCCACACGCACCTCGGGATCAGCAGCATGCCCGACCTCACGACGACACCGGCCGTCCACAGCGGCGCCGCGGCGTTCGCGATGGCCGGGCTGACGCCCGCCGATGTCGACGTTGTCGAGCTGTACGACAGCTTCACCATCACGGTCCTGCTCACCCTGGAGGCCCTCGGCTTCTGCGGCCGCGGCGAGTCGGGCGCGTTCGTGAGCGGCCAGCGGACGGCACCAGGAGGCGACTTTCCGATGAACACGAACGGCGGCGGCCTCTCCTACTGCCACCCCGGCATGTACGGCATCTTCACCCTGATCGAGGCCACCCGCCAGCTCCGCGGCGAGAGCGGGCCGCGCCAGGTCGAGGGCGCGCGGGTCGCGCTGGCCAACGGCACGGGCGGGGTCCTCTCCTCGGCCGCGACACTGGTCCTTGGCCGTGACTGAGCGCGCCTTCCCCGTTCCCGATGCGGTGACACAGCCCTTCTGGGACGGCGTCTCCGAGGGCGTGCTGCGCATCCAGCGGTGCCGCGAGTGCGACCGCCACGTGTTCTACCCGCGGGCGGTGTGCCCGTTCTGCATGACCAGCGACCTGGAGTGGGTGGAGGCGTCCGGCGCCGGCCGCGTGCATTCCTTCACGATCGTGCACCGGGCGCCGCCCGACTACCGCGACGAGGTCCCATACGTCGTGGCCCTGGTGGATCTGGACGAGGGCGTGCGCATGATGACGCGGCTGGTCGACGTGGAGCCATCGGCGGTCGTTGCCGGCATGGCCGTCGAGGCAGCCATCCAGGGCGAGCCGCGCCTCCCGTACTTCCGCCCCAGGAGCGGGTGACGGCGACCGGGTTCGGCTCGCTCGGCCTGGGGATCGGGTGGCGGCCGGAGCTGGCGCTGGCCATCGATCGTCACCCGGACCTGGGCTTCGTCGAGCTGACGGCAGAGAACCACGACCCGGGCCGGCCGCTGCCGGAGGCCGTCGAGCGGCTGCAGGAGCGCGGCGTCCAGGTGGTCGTGCACGGCGTCTCGCTGTCGCTGGGCGGCGCGGAGCCGCTCGACCCGGCGCGCCTCGACGCCCTCGCCAAGCTCGCCCGGCGAGCCGCGGCGCCCCTGGTCAGCGAGCACGTGGCGTTCGTGCGGGCCGGCGGACTGGAGGCCGGCCACCTGCTGCCGGTGCCCCGGACGCCCGCGTCGCTGGAGCTCGTCGCGGAGCAGGTGCTCGCCGCGCGCCGGGCGCTGCCCGCGCCGCTGGCGCTGGAGAACATCGCCGCCGTTTTCGAGTGGCCGGATGCCGGGATGGGGGAGGCCGAGTTCCTGGCCGGGCTGCTGGAGCGCACGGACACGCGGCTCCTGCTCGACGTGTCCAACGTCCACGCCAACGCCCGCAACCACGGGCTCGACCCGCTCGCGTACCTGGACAAGCTGCCGCTGCACCGCCTGGCCTACGTGCACGTGGGAGGCGGGGTGGAGCGGGACGGGACGTATCACGACACGCACGCCCACCGCGTCGACCCCGCCGCGCTCGCGCTGCTCGAGGAGCTGGCGGCGCGCGCGGAGATCCCGGGCGCGATGCTGGAGCGCGACGACGACTTCCCGACGGCCGAGGAGCTGACCGCGGAGCTGGAGGCGATCCGCGACGCTGTCCGGCGGGGCGCGCACCGCCGGCTCGCGAGGGCGGTCACGTGAGGCGCGTCGTCGGGGCCTGGTTGGGCGCGTTCGTCGTCGGGCGTCCGCGTCCAGGTGTTGTTGGGGCGGTTGGGAGTGCGAGGCGGGCGAGGGGGGGCTGGCGGGCTAACACCGGCTCGCTTCTGGGTGGTAACTGTCCCGCATGTGGTGCGTTCTTTCGCAAGCAGTGCACAAGTGGTCCAAATGTGCGCCAATCGCCCTTATTAAGGCCCTCGAAAGGGCGATTCGCATACATTTGAGCCACTTCGGCGCCAGTTCTCACCCAGAGGCGGGCCGAGATTGGCCCGCAGGCGGGCCGGTGAGCCGCGACGACCTGGCGCGGCGGCAGGCCGAGGTGGTCTCGGCGCTGGTCGGGGAGGAGGCGCCGCCGGCCGGCTTCGACGCCGCGCGGCTGCGGCTGGCGGCGGCCGGCCTCCGAGAAAAGCGAGCCCACGCGATCGCGAGGGCCTGGCCCCGGCTGGCGCGCGCGCTGGGGCCGGACTTCGCCGACGCGGTGGAGCGTCACGTGCGCCGGCTCCCGTCGGCGCCGCCGTCCGGGCCGCTCGGCGACGGCCGGGCGCTGGCCAGGTCCCTGGCGGCCGAGGGCAGGCTTCCGTGGGAGGGCCGGGTCGAGCTGCTGTCCGCCGAGCTGCGCCACCGCTGGCCGGCGGACGGCCGGCGGCTGCCCCGCAGGGCCGGCGCCGCGGCCGCCTGGCGCCGGTCGCCCCCGGAGGTCGTGGTCGCGCTGCGGCTGCCGGGCCTCGGCGAGCGCTGGCTGCGCCTGCCGATAACCCACCCATAACCCCAATTTGATTGGATAGCGCGATGGGCGAGCCGACCAACTCCGTGAAGGCGCTGCAGGCGCCGGTGGCGGTGGCCACCGCACTGGGCCACGTGGGCGACGAGGCGCGGGCGGCGGCCGGGGACAACCTGGTCGCGCTGGTGCTGTACGGCGGCCTCGCCCGTGGGCGGTACCGCGGCCCGCGCAGCAACGTCGACCTCGCCGTGGTGCTGGAGGACGCGTCGCCCGAGCGGATCGCGGAGATCACGCCGCTCCTGATGGCCGCGTGGCGGGCCGCGCACGTGGACGCCTGGATCCTCGCGCGGGCCGAGATCCCGCGGTTGGCCGAGGTCTTCCCAACGAAGCTGCTCGACATCCGCGACCACCACCTGCTGCTGCACGGCGAGGACGTGTTCGCAGACCTGGAGATCGACCGGCAGCTGCTGCGCCTGCGCGTGGAGCAGGAGCTGACCAACCTCTCGCTGCGCCTGCGCCGCACGCTGGTGACGCTGGCCGCCGACCCCGCGTCGGCCGGCGTCTACCTGGCCACGACCGCCCGGCCGCTGGCGATCCAGCTCGCGGTGCTCCTGCGGCTGGCCGGGCGGACCGTGCCCGCCGAGGACCGCTCGGCCGCGATCTTCGCTGCCGCCGCGGAGGCCTTCGAGCTCGACGGTGAGGCGCTCGAGCGGCTGGCCGCCCTGCGCCAGGGCGGGGAGCAGATCGACGACGTGCGGGCGCTGGTCGGCCGCGTCCAGGTCGCGGCCACGCGCGCCGCGGACGTCGCCCGCTCACTGGAGCTGGAAGGCGCGCGGTGATCCCGTTCACGCTGACGGGACCCGAGTTCATCGCGTTCTACATCGCGCTGCTCACCGTGCTCCTGGTCGTGGCAGGGTTCGTGCGGACGAGCCTTCGCGGGCCGTCCGACGACCGGTTCCCTGCGACGCTCGACTCCTACCAGGCCGCGCTGCTGGCCGCGGACTACCAGGGGGCGGCCGAGGCCGCGATCGTGGCGCTGTGCGCGCGCGGCTCGCTCCGCGTCGACCCGGGCGGGCGGTTCGTTGCCGTGGACCCCAAGCCGGCATGGCTGCACCCGGCGGAGGACGCCGTCTGGACGGCCGCGGCGCTCTCCACCACCACCTCGCCGCTCGGCGCCGGCGCCTCGTGGCTGGCGGCGCGTATCGAGGAGAAAGCGGCCGGCCAGGGTGGGCTCACGCCGGCGCAGGTCGCGAGCTACCAGCGCATCGAGGGCGTGCTGCGCGGGGTGGGACAGCCGCGGCCGGGCGCCTCCGCGCAGGCGCTGGTCGCCGCGGCGCGCCCGGCGCTGCTCCCGGTCGGCGACCAGCTTCGGGCGCTCGGCCTGTTCATGACCGACGCGCAGGTGCTCAACGTCCGCACCCTGCCGACGATGGTGATCCTG
>Ga0126369_10002199_pt1 | contig 13815 bp, 8 predicted proteins | sample PanSoiMetaPlot_1_FD_109646 | JGI IMG/M metagenome (GOLD analysis project Ga0126369, IMG submission 109646) | Tropical forest soil microbial communities from Panama - MetaG Plot_1 | ecosystem: Environmental > Terrestrial > Soil > Tropical forest > Bulk soil | place: Panama | collected 2016-02-17 | reverse complement strand
GCGATCGACAACTCCGCCGGAGTCAACACCTCCGACGTCGAGGTCAATATCAAGATCGCGCTTTCGACGCCCTTGCGCGACGGACGGCTGTCGCGCGAAGACCGTAACAAGCTGATGGGCGAGATCACGGATGAGGTCGCCGGCCTCGTGCTGCGCAGCAACTATCAGCAGACGCTTGCGCTGTCGCTCGCGCAACGGCGCGGTCTGGAAGATCTCGGCTTTCAACAGCGCATGATGCAGACGCTCGAGGCGCGCCAGATCCTCAATCGTGCGGTCGAATTCCTCCCCGACGACATGGAGATTGGCGATCGGCGGCGGCGTTCCCAACCGCTGACACGGCCGGAACTCGCGGTACTGCTGGCCTACGCAAAGCTCGCGCTCAAGGCCGACCTGCTGTCGTCGTCGGTGCCCGACGATCCTTATCTCGGCCGCGAACTCGGCCGCTATTTCCCGCTCTCGATCGGCCAGCTGTATCCCGATGCGCTCGAGCATCATCGCCTGCGCCGCGAGATCATCGCGACGCAGCTTGCGAACTCGATGATCAACCGCGGCGGTCCGACCTTCGTCGTGCGCATTTCTGATCAGACCGGCGCCTCGGCCGACCGCATCGCCGCAGCCTTTGCGGCCGTGCGCAACAGCTATGACCTGATCACGCTCAACGGCGATATCGAAGCTCTCGACAACAAGATCGCGAGTGAGGTTCAGCTCAGCCTGTTCACGACGCTGCAGGACCTCATCCTCGATCGCGTCGTCTGGTTCTTGCGTAACGTCGACTTCGCGCAGGGATTGGCCTCGGTGGTCGAACACTATCGCGATGGTATTATCGCGGTTGCCGGTGTGCTGGGAGCCGTGCTGTCGGCCAACGCGCTCGCTGCGCGCTCCGCGCGTGCGGAGGAATTGCAGCGCGCGGGCGTTCCGAAATCGCTCGCGGGCCGTATCGCCGATCTGCCTGCCCTGACATCGGCGTCCGACATCGCGCTTGCGTCCGACCGCACCAGCCGCCCGATCGCCGACGTTGCCGCCACCTATTTCGCCGCCGGCGCGTTCTTTCAGCTCGATCGCATCACCAGTGCGGCGCGCGATATCGTAGTTGCGGATTATTTCGACCGGCTGGCGCTCGATCGCGCGCTCGATACCATCGGTGAAGCCGAGCGGCGTCTTGCCGCAGCCATGATGACCAACGGGACCGCGGGCCAGGCGGCCGTCGATGCCTGGATCGCGCCACGCAGCCACGACGTCGAGCGCGTGCGTCTCGCGGTGCACGAAATTGCGAATTCCGGTCTGACGCTGTCGAAGCTGTCGGTGACCGCGAGTATGCTCGGGGACCTTGTGCGGCAGTGATCTCTTCTCACTCCGCCGCGGGCGGTAGGGCGGGCAAAGGCGGCCGAGGACTGGAGACCGGGTACAGCGTGTGTTCCGCCGTGCCCACGACGCCGAGCGTCGCGCTGCCGGAGATCGCGTGGGCACGGCGGATCCAACCAAGTCGCATTGATCTTAAATTGGGGCCGCCTTTGCCCACCCTACCCTGCCTGGTTGATGTCGCCGTGCCGGACGTTGCGCGTGTCAATGCCGGAAATGTCGCGTGCCCGTGAACACCATCGCGATGCCGTGGTCGTCGGCTGCCTTGATGACCTCGTCGTCGCGCATCGAGCCACCAGGCTGGATCACGGCGGTCGCGCCGGCCTCGATGGCGACGAGAAGCCCGTCGGCAAACGGAAAGAATGCATCGGAGGCGACGACGGAGCCCTTGGTCAGCGGCTCCTTCAAACCCGCTTGCTTTGCGGCGTCCTCGGCCTTGCGCGCGGCAATGCGAGCGGCGTCGACCCGGCTCATCTGCCCGGCACCGATGCCGACGGTCGCGCGGTCCTTGGCATAGACGATGGTGTTGGATTTGACGTGCTTGGCCACGCGGAAGGCGAATCGCAAGTCCTCAAGCTCGGCCTCGCTCGGCGCGCGCCGGGTCACGACTTTGAGCTGCATCTCATCGATCACGGCATTGTCGCGCGATTGCGCGAGCAGGCCGCCGGCGACGGTTTTCACGGTCAGGCCACCGCCACGTGGGTCGGGCAATCCGCCCGCCAGCAGCAGTCGCACGTTCTTTTTCGCCGCGACGATCGCCAGCGCCTCGTCGCTCGCGTCCGGTGCGATGATTACTTCGGTGAAGCTCTCGGTGATGGCGGCGGCCGCCTCCGCATCGAGCGGGCCGTTGAGCGCGATGATGCCGCCGAAGGCCGAGACCGGGTCACAGGTGAGCGCCTTGCGGTAAGCGTTCGCGAGGCTCGCGCCCTCAGCGACGCCGCACGGATTGGCGTGCTTGACGATGACGCAAGCAGGCCCGCGCGCCGCGAACTCCGCCACGCATTCGTACGCCGCGTCGGTATCGTTGATGTTGTTGTAGGACAGCTGCTTGCCCTGAACCTGGTGTGCGGTCGCGACCCCCAGGCGTTGTTCGCTGGTGCGATAGAACGCGGCACTCTGGTGTGGATTCTCGCCGTAGCGCAGCGTTTCAATCAGGCGCCCGCCGACAGCGCGAAAATCGGGCGCAGGATCTTGCAGGTTGTCGGCGAACCAATTGGAGATGGCAGCATCGTAGACGGCGGTGCGCGCATAGGCCTTGGCGGCGAGCTTCTTGCGCAGGCCCGGTGTCGTCGAGCCGTTGTGCGCCGTCAACTCCGCGAGCACGGTCACGTAGTCTTCAGCCTCGACCACCACGGCGACATCCGCGTGGTTCTTGGCCGCCGCTCGGATCATCGCCGGTCCGCCGATGTCGATGTTCTCGACACACTCTTCGAAGCTTGCGCCTTTGGCGACCGTCGCCTCGAAGGGGTAGAGATTGACCACGAGAAGATCGATGGGACGGATCTTGTGCTCGGCCATGGCGGCGACGTGGTCCCTGTTGCCGCGAATCGCGAGCAATCCGCCGTGCACCCGGGGGTGCAGGGTCTTGACACGGCCGTCCATCATCTCGGGAACGCCGGTGAGCTCGGAGACGTCGACGATCTTGAGGCCGGCATCGGTCAGGGCGTTCTTGGTGCCGCCGGTCGATATCAGCTCGACGCCGAACGCGGAGAGCGCACGCGCGAATTCGATCAGGCCAGTTTTGTCGGAGACGGAGAGCAAAGCGCGAAAAACGCGGCGTGGATGTTCAGTCATGGCCTCACACGTGATGGGACTAGTGGTCCAATTCTAACATTCGCCCCCTTTTTCGGCAGGCTCTGTTGCCACTCTTAGAATCGAGGACGGCTAGCAAATATCGAGGACGACTAGCAAATTATGAGTGCTAGTGGAGCTTTGGATTGGCATTTGCTCGCGCACAGGCGGTCAGCGAATGTCAAATCCGCTCCACTAAATCATACGCGAGTGGCGCTACGCGATAACGTCCGTTCAGGCTCAGTGGTTGCGGCTCTGGTCTCGCGTTGCGGCAGCGATGCTTGCGTGAGGCTCCACACCACCCGCGGCGATTTGCGCGTCCGTCCGGAGATCACCAGCTGGTGTGTTCGCCGCGGGCCGTCCTGGCCTGCGAGATACACGCCTTCTTCGAGTGTCACCTCGTGCTCATGGGCGCTGAAGTTCCAGACGTCCTTGTTGGGAAGAACAAGGATGACGCTGCGGCCATCGTCCTGGCGTGTGGCGCGGATCTCCGGATTGAGGTGAAAGCGCACGGCGAACTCATCGCGCTTGGTGGCCGGCCGAGCCCCGCTTTCGCCGGGATAGAACACATCCTCGCCGTCGAGCCGCGTGCCGTCAGCGGATAGCGAGAGGCTGCGCTGGTGCACGAGACCAAACCGCCTGAGGTAGCCGTCATGGGAGGTTCGCAGTGACAGACCCTTGTCGTGTACCTCGCGGCCGACCTCGACGTGGGTGGGTCCCTGGACGATCGGGTTGCCGAACAAGAGCCGCTGCGCGCCGAGGAAGCGGCATGAGGAGGTATTGTTGAGGGTTGCAGTGGAATGCGCGGCGGTCGCGCGCGCCACGTCGCGCCAATTCGCCTTGCCGACTTCGGGCGCGCCCGAATTCACGATGATGCGATGGGTCGTCGACAATTCGAACGACAGGCAGCCGGCATGGGCCTCCCTACTCAGGTCGACCGGCGGCGGGCGGCCGGTGTCCACGATGATGATCGTCCTGCCCGCCTCGAGACGCTGGTATCCGGAATAGGGTGCGTTTGCGAGCGGCGCGCCGTAGGTGTCATCGTAAGCGAGAATCGTGGCCAACAGATCCGGATGGGTCGGGCCCATGCCGTTGAACAACGCAAACCGCCCGTCGCCGTGACGAAAGAAGCGCAACATCGGCATGATGCGATCGATGGCGTTGAGGAGCGCCGACGGCGGGGGCACATTGCCGGCCGCAAAGACTTGGCGCAGCGGCAAGAGATCGAGCATAAGCTCGACCAAGGCGCCTGGATTGCGGCTGATGTGACCGCCATCGGGCAGCACCTGTCGTTCCAATTCGGCGACGAGCGCTCGAGCCGCCCTACGCAGATGCTGCCTCTGGCCTGACAGGCAGAGCGCCGCGTAGGTCAGGGCAATCCGTGCCTGCAGCCGCCGCACGCCGTCGCGCGCGTCTCCGGCGGTGCTGCGCAAATAGCGCACCTGTCGAGTCAGCGTGCGCAGGAAGGTGCGGTAGAAGACGACATCAACATCGTCGAGAATAAGCGGGGCGTGGGTCAGCCAGGCGATGATACGCTGGGAGAGGATCTCAGGGCGCCACGCCAGCGAGTGCCAGGAACCCTGCAGCGCGATCCATTCTTCCACCAGGGCGCGTGCATTCGCCCGCGTGATGCCCGATTCCGCCGCGCGGAGGTGGCGGAGCCAGCCAAATCCCAACAGTGCCTCGGCCCAGTCCTCCGACGGCGGCGTCATTTCGAAGGGCGAGCGCCCGTCGCAGATGACGATCTTGCCGGCGAAGGCGAAACGGCCGCCGTAGATCTCGCTCGCGCGGGTCGGGTCGGCGGTACGCAGGTCTTGTGGAGCAATCAACAGGCGCTCGGACCGGCCGGCGATAAACGGCAGCCGCGCGAGCGGATGTGCGCGCAGTCGCCCGGCGACATGGTCGACGCCACGACGCAGGGAGAGCCAGGACAGTCGGCTACGCTCCGCGATTGAGACGCCGGACATGAACGGGAGGCCTCTCTAGTGTCCCGATTTCGAAGTTCGCACCAACTCGCCGCACTTCGTTTGCGAACTTCGGAATCGAAGGGCACCAGCAACCGAACCGCCGGACCGCACCCAATCAGGCCGACAGATCGGCCAGCTGCCCGGATTGCGTGCAGGATTATCTAGGTGAGAGTGTGGCGGAAGGCAAAGGGAGCAGCCCGGTCCAGCCCTGGGGGCGCAAGGCTCAAAATTGGGTGACGCTGCGGGAGCCGCGTTTTACAGCGCCTGTTCCCACCCAAGCACCCCCGGCGGAGAGCGCTATTCGGTGGGTGAAAGAAGCCAATTCAGCACAAACAAAAAGTCCCCAGGCGAAAGCCCAGGGACTCTTGAACGAAGGACGCTGCTCGAGGGGCCTAGGGGCCGCCAAGTCTATAGTTCAAGCCCGCACGCACCACACTTCCGCGGAAATCAGCTGATGAGCCAAACACTATGCCTGGGCTCGCCGGATCGTTGGCATTGTGAGAAGCGCTTCCAAGATCGTAGTAGAGGTACTCAGCCTTCACGCTCAGACTTGGCGCAAACGCCCATTCGATACCCGCGCCGGCTGTCCAGCCTGTCTTCCACTGTGACGTCGAATTCACCGCGCACAAACCAGCCGGTCCGCACGCGCCGCCAGCGAGGCCAACAACAGACGTATTCAATGCTGTCTTGCCGAACGCTGCACCGCCTGTGCCGTAAAGGAGTGCACGGTCCCAAGCGTAGCCGATGCGGGCGCGTATCGTGCTTAAGTCTTCCAATTTTTGTTCGGCAGTGGTGGTGAACGGTACGAAGCCCGTCGCCGTAGTCGAAACCGAGCCCTTGCCCTTAATATCAGCCCAGTCGAAGTCGCCCTCGACGCCAAATACCCAATTGCGCGTCCATTGCCAATTGTACCCTATCTGAGCGCCCGCCAAGCCACCGCTCGGACTGACTGGGACGCTCCCTGGGACCGCGTGCCCTGTGAAGAAGACGTTAGCAGCAGTAGTTGCAGGGAAGAAATCTACGTCGTCACTCCCTCCCCATCCCCAGCCGCCATTGGCGCCAACGTAAAAGCCGGTCCAGCTGAACGGTGCGATAACCGGTGCTTTCGTGTACACCGGCGCGGGAGCCGGGCGACCAAGATCAGCGGCGGAAGCAACGGCAGCGAGCCCGACGCTCAGGCTGGCAGCCGCGAGAGACGCAACGACGAGGCGGTTCATTAACGGGTATCCCCTTTTTTTGTCCGCGGTGCTCTAAGCAAAGCCGGATGCTGGCGAACCCCAACCCCCGACTTGCTGCTAAAAAATTACCGCCAGGCGCACGTAAATAGCTATCCCTTTGGCCTGAATTATCCATCTGGATACCGTCGAATTTTGCCTATTGTTGCGGCAATGTCACGGACAACGCGCGTAAGGACCTGTGCTGGCACGCAAATGTACGCGCTCGGGCTTGTCCGAGGGCCGCGGTTCGAAGGATCAGACGGGAAACACCCAAAGGGACGTCAAGGGCGCATTCGCAGAACGAACAAAAAGGCCCCCGATCGTACGACCGGGGGCTAAGCGTCTTTAGCTTCTCGTGGATTGGTTGTTACCAGGGTCGCAGATGCCAGTTCACGCCGACCGTTGCCGTTTGGATATCCTGCGTGACATCGATGGGCCCTGGAAAGTTCACGGTCTTGGTCCCGAATCCGACAAAGTTGTACTCGGCGAACAACGACCAATTTGGCGCAAACATGTATTCAAGCCCCGCACCCGCGGTCCAACCGACACGGTTGTCGGTGGCTGGGAACTGGAATCCAATGACGTTGATATTGATGTCATTGCGCGTCCAGGCGACGCCGCCCTTGCCGTAGACCAGGACCACCGGCGCCACGGTGTAGCCTAGCCGGCCGGTCGCGGTCGCTAGCCATTTGGTGTCCGTTGCCACCGTAGCCAGTCCCGCTGTCCCTGGGACGTCATGAGTTGCATTGAGGCCCGCCCAATCGAATTGCCCTTGGATACCAAACACCCATGCGCTCACTTGGTAATCGCAGCCGATTTGACCACCGGCAACGAGGCCTGTGGTTGTGTCGCTTCCGAAGTCCAATCCCGCGGGAGCGGCAAACTCCTTGTTATGCACAAATGCGCCGCCGGCGTTGGCGCCGAGATAGCAGCCGGTCCAACTCAGTGGAGCCCCCATAGGCGCCTTGGCGTAGACCGGCGCTGGCGCCGGACGACCGAGATCAGCGGCGGATGCTGCCGCCAGCCCCATGCCCAGTCCGGCAGCGAGAGATGCAACGATGAAACGATGCATACGAAAACCCCTTCTATCTACGGAGCCCGAACTCCGGCTTGTCCAAAACGGAACAGCAAACTGCGCGTGAGCGGAATACCACTGCTAGGCGAAATGTTCCGGAGAAAAGACCGACTATCCACTGGGGTACTGTTGAATTCTTGATCATTGTGGTTGTAGGGCCACAGGTAAGCACCTATTCAACAATGAATATTTGTGAATATATCCGGAAAGTCGCGTTCTTCTCGCCTACAATCGACGCAACCTGGCCGCGTAGAACCCATCCAACCCGGCCATCTGCGGATTCGGATCCGGCCAATGACACGGCAACGTGCGCAGATCGCCAACTGGCGTGAGCAGCCCGTCCAGCCCGGCAGTTTCATCGCCAGCGATCGGAACCCGCTCCACCCGCTGATCACGATCGAGCAAGGCCGCGATCACCTGCTCCCCCTCCTCCGGCTCAAGCGAGCAGGTGCAGAACACCAGCACACCGCCCGGCTTGGTGAGGGCGACCGCGCGGTCGAGCAAACGTCGCTGCAAATCCGCGAGCGCGGCGATGTCGGTCTCCGATTTCAGCCAGGGAATGTCGGGATGGCGACGGATAGTGCCGGTGGACGAGCACGGCGCGTCGACGAGCACTGCGTCGAACGGCTCCGCCTGCCATTCGGTCGCGTCGGCGCGCACCGGCTTCGCGCTCAAATCGAGCCGGCGAAGATTTTCGGCGAGGCGCGCCAAGCGCGCCTCGGACCGATCGACTGCGGTGACGTCGGCGCCGGCGGAGGCGAGCTGCGCGGTCTTGCCGCCGGGAGCGGCACACAGGTCGGCAACGCGTAAGCCGGCCACCGGCCCCAGGAGCCGAACCGGCAATGCGGCGGCTGCGTCCTGAACCCACCAAGCGCCCTCGGCAAAACCCGGCAGCATCGACACAGGTCCGTGCGCAACCGTGCGCACCGTTCCGGTTGGCAGCACGCGCCCGCGCAACCGCGTCGCCCAAGTTTGGCTCGTTGTTTGCGCATCACCGGAACTCTGCGCCTTGATGGTGAGGTCGAGGGAAGGCTCGCTTGTATTGGCCTTTGCGATCGCCAGCGCCGTGTCTTTGCCGTAGGTTTTGGTCCAGCGCGCGAGCAGCCAGGACGGCGTGTTGAGGGCGGCATCGAGGTCGCGCAATCGCTCGGCGCCGTGCTGCGCCATCCGTCGCAGCACGGCATTGACGAGGCCGGCATAGCGAGCGCCGTGTCGATCGGCCTGTGCGAGCCGTACGCTCAGGTCGACCGCGGCGTGGTCGGGAACGTCGAGAAAGAGGATTTGCGCAGCGCCGACCAGAAGCAAGCTTTCGGTGCGTGGCGCGTCGTCGGGACATCCGCGCTCGAGCAAACCGCGCAGCAAATGCCGCAGCGTGCCGAGCCGGCGCAAAACGGTTGCGATGAGCCGGCGCACGAGCGCGCGGTCTCGATCCGCGAGCCCGACCAGAGCGGGGTGAGCTTGCTTGCCATCGAGCTGTTCGTCGAGGGGTCGGCGGCGACGCAACACGGCATCGAGGATGTCGACAGCGATCCGCCTCGCGGCCAGTCCTGGAACGTCCTGAGAGCCGAGGCGCGCGCGCGGCATCATTGGTCCTTCGAAGCATGGAGTGCGCGTCGTTGCAGACGCGGCTTCGCATCCATATCATTTGGGGTGAATGACAAGAAGTCGGACACTGGCACGACATTGACCGGCGCGATGAACGATAAGCAAGAGTGCAAGCGGTAAAGGTGCAAATGAGCGAAGATGAGGACGATCAAACGGCGGCCGTCCTTTCGGACAATGAGTTGCCGCGCTCGGCAGCAAAGGACAAGACGCTGTCGCCTGCCGCCATGCGTGCGCTGAGGGAGGCGGAGGCGCGTCGCGCCGAGATCGATCGCAAGACGACCGAGAGGCCAATGGAAAAGTTGGGCCGCGAGGGGCCGGATCCCGCGCGCTACGGCGATTGGGAGAACAAAGGAATCGCGAGCGATTTTTGATTTCGCCCCTTCTTCAGAAAAAACCCTCGGGTCGTCCTTCCGGGGCGCCGCGCCGCGGTTCCGAACCCGGAATCCAGAAATACCCGCCAGTCGCGCGCGTCTCGATTTCGGGTTCGCGCCACGCAGGTCAGGGGTAGCCGACCTGCGCATCATTGATGCCGATCTCGGGGGGAGACGCAGTTTCTTGAATGGTGGTTTCCGCCTTCACTCGTGGATACGACTCCCTGGGATTGAAGGCGACCTGAGCGGACGGAGCGCATATCCGGAGAAGTGGCCGACAGTGCGCAAATCGGAAACATCCGATTTGCGTGGTCTTCCGAAAGGGATTTGCGCCGATACATGAATCTAGGCTGCCGAATGTTCTTTTTCCGGCGCCAGCCAGCCGCGATAGTGAACCAGCAATCCGACGCCGGGCAGTGTGATCGGCACGTCGAAACAGAATCGTCCGGCCGAATCGACGCGCTCCTTTGCGAATGACCGCGGCAGCAGGAAAGACGGAAGCGGGATGAAGCCTAGCCGTCCGCGGGTGATCGCGTAGTCGAGGCCGCTCGTTCCGGCGGTCAGCTCCAATTCGAACGTCAGTGGACCGAAACGCTCCAGCAGACGACCCGATTGGTCTTGGCACGGTGCGAGCCGGCTGCGAAAGCGTGCGTCGCCGAAACCACGCGTCCAAATTTCGCCCTCCGCGTCGACACGCATCTCGACGCTGACGGGAACGTCGGAACTCTCGGCGGGGAAACCCATCACGCGCGCCAGCAGTCGGCCGGCTGACGAGCGCGCGCCTTCCACGGAGCCGCGACCCGAGAGCACGAGGCGATCGGCGACTTCATGCCCTTGCTGCAGCGGCGGTGGGATCAGATCGAATGCCTCACCGAGCGCGCGGCGGAAGAGCGCACGCTCCGTTACGCTGGTGTGCAGGCGGATATTGAAACGATCGAGCTCGCGTTTGATATCGCCGAGCGACAATATGCCGGCGCATGCTACGGCGCCGCGCCGAGCAATTCGCTTGTCCGCCAGGCCGCGGATCAGTGCCAGCGCCGGCAATATCGGGACGTTGGGCCCGTCTTTGTCAGCGGCCAGCGCCCAGGTGGTGGCGACGGCTTGTCCGACCGCGTCAAGCCCCTCGGCGCTCACAGTCATTCCACCGCGGCCTTTGCCGAACGGACGAAACCATTCGGCGATGGCACGCAAGGGGCGGGCGAGCGGTACGAGACTGCGCATGAACCCGGCGACCACCAGCTTGCTCAGGGCCCACACGCCGAGATGCAGAATCCCAAGCTCGAGACCCGCACGAATGATCGCGTCGCGTCGCGGGGCGAAGCGTTTGGGCACAAGGTCGAGATCGGGTGTGTCAACCAGGAACAGCCATCGAGGGCCGAGACCGGGCAGGTGCCGGCGGACCAGCATGCTCATGCCGTGGGCGCTCGACCACTGACCGTTTTGGAACACGCGGATCGGCTGGCCGGCGCTGGCGAGGATCGCCTTGACGACGGACAATCCGCGCGGCTGACGGTTGCCGGGTGAAATCGCGATGTGGACGCGATCGATCCGGCGCCAGCCCCGCGTCAGCTCGTCGAGGACAGCGTTGCTCAAGGCAGGTGTCGAACTCGCGCCGGAGGCGACCAGGACATTGGCGGCATGAGCGGCCGCATCGAACCTTTCGATTTCAGCGACAAAATCGCGGGCGTCCGCGATGTCGACGTAATGGCAGCCGGCGGCGATCGCGGCTTCGACAAGGCAAGGTCTGCTCGCTTGAAACGGACCGGCGGCATCGGCCACGCACCAAATTCGAAGTCGCTTGAGATCCTGTGCCCGTGCTGTCGTGTTGTCGAATGCGTGGGTCTCGATCGTGCGCTCGGGATAGCGCTTGCGCAGCGTAGCCGCCAAAGTCTCGGCGCGCGGCATGTCGCGCGCGGCAATGACGAGGTCGAGGTCGGTGGTTGCCGCGAGACCCTCTACCAGCCGGGCGCCAAATTGGCCGGTGCCGCCGCTGATCAGAACCCGCGGGGTCATCGTTGCGTCCGTGGCGCGGTCGGCAGAATGCAGACATCAAGGCGCCCGAACCAGTGATAGCGGTTGCGCGCGATGAGGTCGTAGAGGCCGTCGCGCAGCCCTTGTGGGATGGCGCGCAGGAATCGCGTCCATCTCCAGCCGGGCAATTGCTCAAGGATGCGCAAGCCGGCTTCCGAGCGGAACGTCGCGATGTCGCCGTCCACCAGGATAAAGGTGGTGGGATTGTTGGGATCGATGCCGTGGGCCTCGGCAATCGCGCGGCCTTCGTTCTCCTGGATGGCGACGAACCGAAAGCGATGCGCTTTGTCGCGCGCGGTCACGAATTGATACCAGCGCGAGCAGAGAACGCAGACGCCATCGATCAGCACGATCGGGCCGGAGGCTTCAGAATGCGTCATTGGCAGCGCCATCTTGCAGCTAGCCGCACTAAGACCACGAATTGTTGAACTTTTGGTCAGCGCGGGGACATCCCTGGCATACCACCTGCTGACGCTGTTCCCGAAATTGGTTGTTTTGTGTCGGTGATCCTATCGGGCAAATTCAAGGCGGCCGACTTCGTCGGAAAGGAACGTCGCGGCGACGAACAAGGCGGTGACGAACAGCAGCAGCATGGCAATGCTGTCATGACCGCCTGGAGGCGGCGCTTGTGTCGACAGCCACGTTGGGCCTTAGAGTCAGCGATGCTCGGAAAGCGACTCCGTCGCCGACTCAATAACACTTCACGCTCTTATTTATGCCGCTTGGCGAAGGCGCGCCAATCACCCTCCAAACAAGCGCGAGAAGAATCCGCGCTTCTCGTGCTGCGGCGGCATTGAAGCCGCGGGCTTGGCGCTCGCGCTGCCGCTGGTTGCGACCTTGATCGGCGCTCCGTCGCCCTTCTTGTTCTGCCGGTTGTGGACGAGATCATCGACCACGGCCGGGTCGGCAAGCGTCGAGGTGTCGCCGAGATTGCCGTATTCGTCTTCGGCGATCTTGCGCAGGATGCGGCGCATGATCTTGCCCGAGCGCGTCTTCGGCAGGCCGGGCGAGAATTGGATGAGGTCGGGCGAGGCGATCGGTCCGATCTCCTTGCGCACCCATTGCACCAGTTCCTTGCGCAAGTCTTCGGTGGGCTGCTCACCCGCCATCAACGTGACGTAAGCATAGATGCCCTGCCCCTTGATATCATGCGGATAGCCGACGACGGCGGCCTCGGAGACCTTGGGATGGGCGACCAGTGCGCTCTCGACCTCGGCCGTGCCGAGCCGATGCCCGGCAACGTTGATGACGTCATCGACGCGGCCGGTGATCCAATAATAGCCGTCGGCGTCGCGCCGGCAGCCGTCACCGGTAAAATATTTTCCGGGATAGGTGGAGAAATAGGTTTGCACGAAGCGCTCGTGATCGCCGTAAACCGTGCGCATCTGCCCCGGCCAGGAATCGGCGATGACGAGATTGCCCTCGGTTGCGCCTTCGAGCACATTGCCGGTGCCATCGACGATCTGCGGGATGACACCGAAGAACGGCCGTGTGGCCGAGCCCGGCTTGGTTGCGATCGCGCCCGGCAACGGAGTGATGAGAATTCCACCGGTCTCAGTCTGCCACCAGGTATCGACGATCGGGCAGCGGTCGTCCCCGACCACGCGGTAGTACCATTCCCAAGCCTCGGGATTGATCGGCTCGCCGACGGAGCCGAGCAGCCGCAGGCTCGCGCGCGAGGTCTTCTTCACCGGCCCGTCACCCGCCTGCATCAGCGCGCGGATCGCCGTCGGCGCGGTATAGAATGTATTGACTTTGTGCTTGTCGACGACCTCCCAGAATCGCGACGTGGTGGGATAGTTGGGAACGCCTTCGAACATCAGCGTCGTCGCGCCGTTCGACAGCGGTCCGTAGACGATATAGCTGTGCCCGGTCACCCAGCCGACGTCGGCGGTGCACCAATAAATGTCGCCGTCGTGATAGTCGAACACGTATTGATGCGTGATCGAGGTGTAAACGAGATACCCGCCGGTCGTGTGCAGCACGCCCTTTGGCTTTCCGGTCGAGCCTGACGTGTAGAGGATGAACAGCGGATCCTCCGCGCTCATCGGCTCGATCGGGCAATCCGCCGCGACGTTCTTGACCGCTTCATCGTAGAACACGTCGCGGCCAGCCTTCATGTTCACGGCGGCGCCGGTGCGACGCACGACGATCATGGCCGTGACGCCACCGGCCTTGTCGGCGGCAACGTCGGAATTGGCTTTCAGCGGGATCTTGCGCCCGCCACGCACGCCTTCATCAGCCGTAACGATGACCGATGATTTCGCGTCCTCGATCCGACCCGCGAGCGAGTCCGGCGAGAACCCGCCGAAGACGACCGAATGAATGGCGCCGATGCGGGCGCACGCGAGCATGGCGTAGGTCGCCTCCGGGATCATCGGTAGGTAAATGGTGACGCG
>Ga0126369_10002198_pt1 | contig 13818 bp, 11 predicted proteins | sample PanSoiMetaPlot_1_FD_109646 | JGI IMG/M metagenome (GOLD analysis project Ga0126369, IMG submission 109646) | Tropical forest soil microbial communities from Panama - MetaG Plot_1 | ecosystem: Environmental > Terrestrial > Soil > Tropical forest > Bulk soil | place: Panama | collected 2016-02-17 | reverse complement strand
GCAACCACAGTCAGGTGCGCCATTGGCGGTCGCTCCAGATGGATATCCTGGCGAGGTAGCGATGCCGCCGTGCGACTTGCTCGGCGTTTCGGTCATTGGAACTAGGGGCTGGTCCGCGGCCTCCCCAAGCCGCTTTGAGCGGCTCACTCATTAAAGCCCCCGGCTCTGCCGGGGGATACTTACCTAGCGCCTCAGCTCCTCAGAACGATTCAGGTTTACCCGATAGGAAGCCATGCTCGGCACAGGCGGCGAGAGTTCATGAACTGCTGTCGGCGCACGAAGTAGGCAGTCGTTTGCCAATCAATTAGGCACAATCCTCCTATCTTTGCGGATAGTCGCCCTGCGCCAAAAAGACAATGTTGCTTAGTCAGCCGGCCGTAGGATTGGCCAGACAACAAGCCGCCCGCAGACGCCGCTTTGCGTTGTTCATCTTCCCGTTCTGTGGCGCGTAAGGAGAGAAGACGATGAAATGCAGGCTCACACTCTTCGGCTCTGCCGCGTTGCTCGCGACGGCGCTGTGCGCGGCACCCATGACCCCGCTGGCTCTGGCGCAAAATGCCCCTCCGAAATATTCCGCGAAGGTTCCGCCAGAAATCCAGACGCCGGACACGGTGCAGACGCGGATCGGCACCCTGAAGTTCATAGATGGTGCGCCTGATCCGGAAACCGTGCAGAAGGTCTACGACCAGCTCGACTTCGGACGCGGCGTCGAGGCGTTCCTCCAAGGTATTCCGGCCGACTCAATCTACGCCGCGTGCGAGGGGATAGATAAGGCTGGCGTAAAGCGAAATCGTGACTTCGGGATCACCGAAGACCTGATGGATGCACGTTCCTTATTTCTGACTCCGAACTCAACTGTCGTCTATGTTTTTGCCTGCATTGATCTAAAGGGTGGACCGATGGTCATGCAGGTGCCACCCAAAGTGCTAGGGCCGGTGGATGATGCCTATTTTCGCTGGGTGACGGACATCGGTCTTACAGGACCTGACCAAGGCAAGGGCGGTAAGTACCTATTCGTTCCTCCGGGCTATGGCGGCAGCGTCCCGTCCGACGGCTATTTCGTCGCCAAGTCTCGCACCAATCTCAACCTCATCTTTTTCCGCGCGTTCGTAGAAAACGGTGACATTGCGGCCGCAGTTCGCAACGTCAAGGCGGATGCACGGCTATATGCGCTGTCGGCAGCGGCAAACCCGCCCGCTTCAGCGTTCCTCAATACGTCGGGACTGCAGTTCAACACGATCGGCGCAAACACCTTCCATTTCTATGAAGAGCTCGATGCCGTGGTCCAGAACGAGCCCGCCGATTTCGTCGAACCGGAGACAGTCGGGCTTTTCGCTGCGATCGGAATCAAGAAGGGCAAGCCGTTTGCGCCTGATGCCCGGATGAAGGCTATCCTTACTGATGCGGTTGCGGTGGGCAATGCGACGGCGCGGGCGATCGACTGGGCATCGCGTGACCCACGGTCGAAATTTTATCCCGACCGTCAATGGACGAACGGCTTCATCGGCGGCAGCTATCAATTTCTGGACGGTGCCGAACGAATGCTAGATGCGCGGACGTTGTTTTTGTATTACGCCACCGGCATCACACCTGCAATGGCCGATGCCAAGCCCGGCACCGGCTCCCAATATGCCGCTGCATTTCGCGATTCGAGGGGTCGCTACTTCGACGGCAGCAAGACCTATAAGGTTACGCTGCCAGCTCCAATCCCTGTAAACAACTTCTGGTCTTTTGTTGTCTACGATAATCAGACGCGGTCGATGCTGGAGACCGATCAGAAGACTGCGGGTCTCGATAGCAACAGCAAATCTCTGAAGGCTAACCCGGATGGTTCCTACACAGTCTGGTTCGGTCCCATGGCGCCCGCCGGACAGGAAGGAAACTGGGTCCAGACTTGGCCTGGCAAGGGCTGGAATGTGCTCCTGCGTCTCTATGGACCGCTAGAACCGTGGTTCGACAGGACCTGGAAGCCCGGTGATATCGAATTGGTGCAGTAAAGGAACCCGTCCCGAATACAGAACCCCGGCCCCAAAGCCGGGTTTTTGTTAGCATGCGAATGACGGATGTGCTCAGTAGGCGGGGCGGGGGGTGAGTATTGCTGCAAAGCAGCGAATGGTAAGTAATGGCCCTCAACGTCGGTTCGCTGCGCTGCCGCGATCGTTCCGCAGTCGGAGGTAGACCGGACTCGCTGCGGACATCGCGAAAACGGCGCTCTTGAGCCGGAACAGCCATTCGCGCAGGCGTCGCGTTGCAGACCTCAGAGTTTCAACTTTCGGTCTCGCACATTCACAGCGCCTTGATCCCGAACTCCTTGATAAGCGGCCAAATTCTGTTGGCACCGGCTTTTAGCAGCGCGCCGAGCGCTTCCGGCGTTTTGCGCGACCACCACTGCGACGCCGACCGCTGCCGGGCCGGGAGATTCTGATCATACGAATGGTGGGGGTTGCCTTGCCGCACGGATGATTGCCGTGACGGCCTGCCTAATTCAATTTTGGGGCAGATGAGTGCTTGAGCACGCTTCGCTAGCGGCAGCAAAGATGGCGCAAGGGACGCATTACTCCGGCCGGTCAGCGACAGGAGCACCGAAATGTTGTCTGCTCTCTCCGCAAGAGATCAGCTGCCGCGGTTGTTGGGCATTTACGCGGCACTTGCTGGAGCCGCGATCATTTATCCATGGCTTCTTGCCGGCTTTCATGCGAGCGGGCGAAGTGCGGTCTCAGGCGGCCCCGACCGCATCTTCGGTTGGGCAGGCGTTGCCCTCTTCCTGATTGCGGTTTTCGCGGTTCCCGCCTTCGCAGTTCTCGTCGCAATCCAGAATAACGGTCTCCCGGGCAAAGCCTTATTGCCCGAGGAGATCGCAGCACGGCGCGCCGCGCACCTCGTGGTCGCGGCACCGCCGCTCTTTACGTTCACTGGCGTCGTCGTGGCAATTTTCGATCTGCCTGGCCTTGGCATCTTGCCCTGGACAATAGGCTGGCTGGCTATCTTCGGGGTCCTTGGCTTTCTTCACCGCCGCGCCGCTCCGGTTCTATTCGTTGAATCCGCCTCACCGCCGTCCCTACGTATGGCGCACGGAATCAGCGCCGCGCTGATTATCCTGTTCTTTCTCGCGCCGCATCTGGCGAATCACGCAGTTGGATTGTGGACTCCAGACGTTCACAAGGCGGTCATGAACGTGCTTCGTTCCTGGTACCGCGCGCCGTGGTTTCAGCCGCTCCTTGTCGTGGCGGTGCTGTTCCAGGTGTGCTCTGGCCTGGTGCTGCTTTGGCACAAGACAAGGGCTCGCTCCGAAGCCTTTGGCACGCTGCAAACAATGTCGGGGGCCTATCTCGCCGCTTTCCTGGCGTCTCATCTGACGGCGGCATTCATCCTGGCGCGCTGGAAAGGGGGCATTGACACGAACTGGGATTGGGCGGTCGGCAACCCCGCCGGCTTGTTTGCCGACCCCTGGAATGTGCGACTCATCCCGCACTACGTCATAGCAGTGGCCGCCGTAGTGGCTCATGCCGCAAGCGGACTGCGCGTCGTGCTCCTGGCGCACGGGATCGACAATTTCCGCGCTGGAGCGTTGGCGGGGGCGATCGTCGCGCTCGGCATCCTGCTTGCTGTGGCGATCATGTCTGGAATGCTCGGTCTGCATGTCGGGAGTTGAACGCAGCTAAGTGAGGCGCGCCACCGCTGTATGCAATTTCCAGAAAAAGGAGGCATGATGTCGGCCGCGGCCGCAATCATCGCCCAAGTTGAACGCAACAGCCGGATTGCTTCGGCAAACCAAAGGAGAGAATGCCATGACTAGACTCGTTTCTGTCGCGAAGGCAAAATAGTGCGGCGGAGTGGACGTTTCCAGCATTTTTCGGCGACAAGTTTTACTTGCCAGGGTGAGGCGCGATGTCTCTTAATTGAGAGATGATTCGCCGCCACACCGAACAACCTGCCAATGCCGTCCGCTGCTGGATGGGTAGCGGAGCGGCTGGCCTACGGCCGGCGGTTCTCGGCTTACTGAGTTGAGCGGTGGCGCGGCCGGCGGCGCGGCAGATGAGTTTTGCTGATCTCGAACTGCTGCGGCAGGGCGTGCGGCTTGAGCCGCTGCTGCAGGCGATCTGTGATTTTCTTGATAAGCAGCCAACGCTGGTCGAGCGGGTACGTCGTGATCTGGTGCGCGGCCTCAAACGGCCGGACCACGGTCGCCGCGGCCTCAGCGCGGCGCGTGTGTTGCGCGCGTTGGTTCTGATGCGGGTGAAGAACTGGGATTATCGCGAGCTGCGCGAACGCATCGCCGATGGAATAACGCTGCGAGCGTTCACCACTTTCTACTGCAAGGAGGTGCCCAAGCATGACGCCTTCAACCGCAGCTTCAACCGACTGACGCCGGCGATGCTCAAGGCGGTCAACGACCTCGTGGTCGAAGCCGCGCGGTTCGTCGCTTAAGCGACCGGGCACCACAAGGACGCGGGCAGGTACGGCTGCCGCTCAGATCATCAGCGGCTGTTGTCCACATGCCGTACATTCGTCCTTTACCGAGGGACAATCTCTCCTGTGGCCAAAAATAGTATAGCGCGATGATGACAACGTGCGCAAGGCTGCGGATATACTTGTATCCCCAGGAGTGCAATAATTTGTGATCGAATATCTGGGAATGAATCTCTTGGTTCTGTTCCCATTTTCGTGTTTCAGGCAGTATGTCTTTGAGATGTACGTAGGTTCGTTATCCATCCGAAATGCGAGCAATATCAGTGTCCTTATGCGGACTCCGTCTCCGCCATCTACATCAACATCATGACTCGACCAAAAGACGTTGTCGGCTATGCCATCGTTTCCGCATGGGCAGCATCGCATTTTGCAGCGAATTGCGCGATTCGGGTGATGACGTAGGGCTCAATGAGCAACGGTGCGTGGCCTTGGTCCGAGACCACGAGCACATCCATATCGGAATGTCGGGTTTTCATGGCTTCGACGGTCTCGGAACTCAGGATGTCGGAATTGGCGCCTCGAATGACCATGACTGGCACCCCGGCAAGCGCTTCGAATTGAGGCCACATCGTAGGGATAGGCCGGTCCGTTTTCATGGCCGCCAGATTGTGCGCCAGCGCCGGATCGTAGGTCGTGACCAGCCGTCCGTTTTGCTCCCGCCAACCGCGCTTCGCGGCTGCGAGCCAGTCGGCGTCACCCAGGTTAGGAAATTGCGCTCCCCAAATGCGGCGCAAACTGTCGGCGCCTTCTTCGAAACTGCGCGGCTCCGGCAACTTGCCCACATAGTCTTTAATGCGCATCAACCCCTCCACCTCGATGGCCGGGCCGATATCGTTGAGGATGGCCCCGGCAACAGCGCCAGGCTGCTTCGTCGCCAGCGCCATGGTGAGAAGGCCGCCGCGCGATGTGCCTAAAATGACGGCGGGCGCCGCGCCACAGGCCACGAGCACGGCGGTGACGTCGGCGAGTTCCACCGGGAGCGCATAATTTTCCGGATTGCGGTCGTAGTCGGATAATCCGCGGCCGCGATAATCGAGCGCCAGCACGCGGCGCGGCGCGGTAGCCTCATCTGCAATCGCGGCAGCGAGCACATCGAAATCGGCTGTCGTGCGCGACAGCCCCGGCAGGCACACTAATGGCAGGCGCCGAGAGCGCCGATCGCCGAGGTCGCGCACATGGAGTTTGAGCCCATCCGGCGCCGTGATGAACCGGCTTTCGCTTCGAGGAACAGACATGGCTCTCCGCACATTTTAGATCTTTCTTAGATCTTTCGAACGCGGCTGCTGCAGAATTCCACCTATTTAGCGCCGAAATTGGGCGGGCCCAATTTCGGATAAGGGACTGGGGCGGAGTCTTTTCAAGGGCATTTCGCCTGTCGTTCCCCCGACCTTGCTGCGCTCGGCCACCTTCCCCGAAGATGGGAAGTGAGATAGAGGGATCAATTCGCGTTTGCGCCGCGGCGGAGATCTGCTTCGATCAAAAGCCGGGTCCGGGCGCCGAACCGCGCCCGATAGACCTGTATGTTCTCGATAATGCGCTGGACGTAATTGCGGGTCTCCGAGAATGGAATGCGCTCCACCCAGTCGATCGGGTCGACGTTCGGCTCGCGCGGGTCGCCATAGCGCTCGACCCATTCTCTTACGCGCCCACGCCCCGCATTGTATCCGGCAAAAGCCAGGATATAAGAGCCACCATAGCTCGAAATATTGTCGTAGAGCTCCGCGGCGCCGATCTGCATGTTGTAGATATTGTCGTGCAGCAGGCGTTTCTGGTCGTAGCTGACATTGAATTTCTTGGCGATGTAGCGGCCGGCCTCGGGGGTCACCTGCATCAGGCCGAGCGCATTGGCGCTCGATACGTCGCGCGGATTGAAAGCGCTTTCCTGGCGTGCAATGGCATAGACGACGGCCCTCTCGATTTCCGGCGAGATCGGCGAATACCGCGGCAGCCCGAAGGTCGGGAAGGCGTAATGGTCGAAGGCGTAGCCGCGCCCCAGCGCAGCCTTGCCGACCAACAGGACCGCACGCGCATCGTCATAGTGGGTAGCGAGCTCAGCCAGCGCCGCCAGCGTGCCGACATCCTGGGTCCGCTCGGCAAGGTCGGCAACGACCGGAACGACGAGATCGCGTTCACCGATGGCATAGAGAATTTCCGCGGCGCGTACGACCTCGATGCGCGCGAGCGCCGCGCGTTTCTCGACCGACGGCAGTGGCGGCGGCGCAAGTACGATTTCAGAAAGACCAAGCTTAGCGCGGGCAAGCTGGCCATAATAGGCGGTGCTGTGGTGCGCCGCACGCTCATAATGGCCGCGCGCCTCCTGGGAACGTCCCATCGCCTCGGCGGCGCGGCCGCGCCAGTACCCGGCGCGCGCAAGCGCGATCGGATTGGTTATCCCGGAGTCCATGCGGGCAAAATGCTGGGCTGCGAGTGCGGGGTCCTTGAGGAAGCGCAACGCGATCCACCCGGCAGTGAACTCGTGCTCAACCCGGTAGTTTTCCTTGGTGGGCGGGGCGGCGTCGCGGACGATCTGATAAGCCGTCCTGGCGTCGCCGATATCGAGCAGCTTGCGCGCCACCAGTCGGCGCTCGATCCACCATTCGTCCACATCATGGATCTGGGCGGCATCGCGCGGTACCGCCAGCATCAGCGCTGCCGCTTCGGCTACCTTGTCGGCGCGACGCAACACCTGGATGCGGCTCAGTATTACCAGCGGATCATATTGCGCGCTATCCGGCAGGGCATCGAGCAACGACTTGGCATTATCGGCTTTCTCGTTGAGTGCAATGCGCGCCTTGGCGATCGCGGGCTCGGCGCCGCCAAGACGCTGTGCGGCCCGCATGCCGGTCTCGTTCTCTTTGGCATAGAGCTTGGTGTTCATGCGCGCCTTGTCGTCGGCCCGCGTAATGAGGCTGCCGAAGGTCTCCAGCACCTGTTCCTCGGCTTCCCGGGTCAGCGGTTCGGTGCGCCAGGCGTCGCGAAGGACGGCCTGCGCGCCGGCGCGGTCGCCCTGGGCGAGCAGCGCACGGCCAAGCGCGAAACGCCCCTTGCCTGAAATGGGCATGTTGCCCGTGAAGGCGCGGATAGCGGCGAGATCCGCGTGCTCTTGCCACAACATGGCCTCGCCACGCTTGCGGAACATGATCAGGCTTGGCCAGTTTGGATTAGCAGCGATGAAGTTGCGATAGCGAGAAAAGTCAGCGTTGTTGTCGTCGCTTCGCAGGATGGCCCATTCGACCAGCTTGCGGGCGATGGGATCTTCGATGCGGCTCTGCACCTCCGTCGCATCCTGCGGTTTGCCGCGGCGGGCGAGTTCGATTGCTTGCTTCACCGACGTAAGGTCGGATTTCGCGAGGGAGGTAGCAAACGAGAATGGGAGCGCCGATTCGTCTTTGACGGCTGCGGACGCCGAAGGTGCAAGCGACGCAGTGCGACATTCCGCCTTTGGTGAGGTGGAACCCGGCGCGCCACTCAGGCGGGCAGCTGTGTTGGGACGCGGGCGCGGCAACGGGACCTGGTTCGATGGCCGCGCCGCCATCGCAGTGTCCGCTGTAAACATCAACAGGGCTGCGAGGGTACAAGCCGCTATTCTGCTGTGAGCATCTTGCAGGATCAAATCTTTCCCCGTCCCATCAAATCTTCAAGCTTAACGACACTAGCAACAGGACCGTTTAAGGAAACCTAATTCGAAGCGGCCAATCATGGCAGCGATGCGACGGATTATAGTTGTTCTTGGGGCAGTCGCGTCAGAGGCCTTTTATCCGGCCGCTGAAATCGCTAACAATGCGTCCTCAACGCGCACCGCGCGAATCTGCCTTCAGGAGCGCATGATGGGTACGAGAACGAGTTTCCGCGGATCATTCACCGCATTGGTGACACCGTTCCAGAACGGGACAATCGATGAGAAAGCGTTTCGTGCCCTGGTGCTCTGGCAAATCGACGAAGGCACCAATGGACTCGTTCCGGTTGGAACGACCGGTGAAAGCCCGACGCTCTCCCACGATGAACACAAGCAGGTCGTCGAGTGGTGCATCGCGGAGGCGCAGGGGCGCGTGCCTGTCATCGCGGGCGCCGGCTCGAATTCGACCCGCGAGGCGATCGACCTGGCGCAGCATGCCGAGAAGGCCGGTGCCGATGCGGTGCTGGTGGTGACGCCCTATTATAACAAGCCGACCCAGGAGGGGCTTTACGAGCATTTCAAGGCGGTCAACGACGCCATCGGTATTCCGATCATCATTTACAACATTCCATCGCGGTCGGTGATCGACATGTCGGTTGATACCATGAAGCGGTTATTCGATCTGAAGAATATCGCCGGTGTCAAGGATGCGACAGCCAGCATGGCGCGGGTATCGCAGCAGCGCGAGGCGCTCGGCTCCGAATTCACCCAGCTTTCCGGTGAGGACGCAACCGCACTGGGCTTCATGGCCCATGGCGGCCATGGCTGCATCTCGGTGACGGCGAACGTCGCGCCGCGTCTGTGCGCCGAATTCCAAAACGCATGTCAGCGCGGCGATTACGGGGCCGCATTGAAGCTGCAGGATAAATTGATGCCGCTGCATCAGAACCTGTTCATCGAGACCAATCCATCTCCCGCCAAATATGCCCTGTCGGTGCTCGGTAAGTGCGCCGATACGGTGCGATTGCCGATGGTCATCTTGTCGGACAAATCGAAGATGGCGGTGCGCAGCGCCATGGTGCATGCGGGGTTGATCAATTAGCTTTCGCAGGTCGCATGGTTTACCGGCTCTTGGAGCGAAACGTGGAAAGGGCGGTGCCGCGTTACACCGCCGACCGATTTGACAGGGCGAGTTGTTTGCTTTGGCGAGGAACGATTTATGCTCGAGGACTTCAAAAAATTTGCGCTGCGCGGCAATGTCGTCGATCTCGCTGTCGGCGTGATTATTGGGGCGGCGTTCGGCGCGATCGTGAGTTCGCTCGTCGGTGACATCATCATGCCGATTATCGGCGCGGTTACCGGCGGGCTCGACTTCTCGAACTATTACATTGGGTTATCGTCCAAGGTCACGGCCCCGTCGTTGGCGGATGCAAAGAAGCAAGGCGCCGTGCTGGCGTGGGGCAGCTTTCTCACAATCGTCATTAATTTCCTTATCATTGCCGCTGTGCTGTTCCTTGCGATCCGGGGGCTGGCGCAGTTGCAAAAGACGGAAGCCGCCAAGCCCGCGGAGCCGCCAAAGCCGTCGCGGGAGGTAGAGTTGCTCATCGAGATCCGAGATCTCCTGAAAAAGTGACGGAGGGCAACGCCACCGAAATATCAGAGGAACTGGGACGTCTCGGATGGGAGGACGTTCTGGCGCGGCGGCCCAACATGATGTGAATGACAATGAGGACCGGAAGGGCGAGCCCGACCACGATATGCACATCGACGACCAAGTCGCGCAGCGGATCTGAGCCCGCATAGTAAAGCCCCGATGCGGTGACAACGAGGATCGAAGTCGTCGCAACCATGATGGAACCGCTGATCCGGTTCTTCCCGGCGCGCCACGAACGCTGGATGTGCAGGGGTATCATCGCGCCCAGTAATACGAGGGCGATCATGGCGGTCATGCCGTGGAGCATCAGCGTATTGGCGGCGATAGCCTGCCACATCTCGCCGTTCTCGGAGGTCTTGAATTGGTCGGCCACAACCCAAATCGCGCCGGTGACAAGCAGCGCCGTGAAGGCCGCGTAGTTCCACAAGCGAAGCCCAAGATCAAGCCGCAAAATGCACCTCGTTCTTCCAATTGGTGGTGATGTGAACTTCGCCCTGCGCAGACACGAATAGCGCGCTGGCGCCATGGTGCTCGAGAATCGGGGCCGCAGCCTCGCCAACATTCATGACGACCTTGGTCAATGCGTCCGCGATAACGCAACTGGGCGCGCAGGTGGTTGCGCCACGGATCGCATGAGATGGCCGCCCGGTGAGCGGATCGATGACCGCGGACCCGGAAGGGAGATCGGACCGCAACGGATCGAACTGACCGGCACTCGAAGCGAGCGCGGTGTTGCTCAATACAACACGGCACATTGCCCGATCTGGACGGCGGGGGTCGCGGATATCGATCGCATGCTGGCGCGTGCCGAACGCGGCCAAATCACCGCCGGCACTGACGAAACCGTCGGTGATGTCGTGGCAATGCAAGGCTTCGATAGCGCGGTCGACGGCAAATCCCTTCGCGATTCCGCCGAGATCGATTTTCACGCCGCGGTGCGCGAAGCGGACGCAATTATCGGGGAGAAGCCCGACGGTCTCAGGCAATGCCGTGCTGCCTCTGGCGCCCGCCATTCCCGACCCTTCGCCACAACGGGGAGGGGAGGAGTTTTCCGCGCCGCGATCGCATAAGTTAACGACCTCTCCCCACAAGCAAGGGGAGGGGAAAGCAGAGCTAGAGCGCATTCCGGTCACATTGATCCATTTCTTCGGAGTCATGGCCGGGCTTGTCCCGGCCATCCACGTCTTTCCTGCTGACGGCTCGCAAAAAAGACGTGGATGCTCGCGACAAGCGCGGGCATGACGACGGTGGAGAAGTGATTCGATCTCATCGGAACGCACTCCAAGGCCAGATTCGCGCGGAAGCAGACCAAGATGCAGCAGCGCAGAGGCGACAGTGATGTCAAATACGCCGCCGGAGCGGTGATATAGGTCGCGCGCAGTTTCGAGCACCTGATAGGTCCAGTCATGGACCTGGACCGGGCGCGAGGCAGCGGCGCAATTGAGCTGGCTGACATCGCTTGTGGCCTCATGAAAGCTCATCAACCGATGCACCGTAGCGACGGCGGCGAACGCCGCCTCCACGGCCGTTTCCATCGCAGGAATCGGCGCCCCTACGACCGCGACTTCGACAAATGTGCCGAGCAGCGGCCGCGCGCGGCGGATGCTAGCGGGCGCGGCTTCCATAGGTGGCCAATATCCGTTTGACGCCTTCGGTGACGTGCAGCGACGACAGCGTCGCGCCGGAGATATTCCTGATATCGCCACCGACTTTGAGGGGGCTGGCGCTTGTCTTGCCGACGAATTGTGCAAGCCAGCCGGGCTCGCGCACTTCTCCCCCGTAGGACTCGCGATATTGCAGGATATCGACCCGTATTACACGTCCCGTCGAATCAAGCGCCACCGCATAGTCGATGTAGAGATGCTTGCCGATGACGTGATCGACCACAAACAGCCCAAGCAGTTTGTCCCCCGCCTGTGCTTTCCAGGTCAACCCGCCATTCTCGACAAAACGATTCGCTGCAGGGAAGGCTAGCTTCTGCGCGGCGTCGACGCTCAAATATATGACCGCATGGGCGGGCGACGCGATCGACGCGGCGACTATGGTGGGCAAGGTCAAGCGCACCCAGTCGGTCATGTCAGGCTCCTGTTACCCTCGGACCGCGCGGCCCTCGCGCCAGCAAAGCGACGGGCGGGACGCCCGCGGCCCGATGACGGCTGTTAGAAGAAAAATCCCACCCCCCCGAGCAGCGAGTCCGATCGTGCGCCTGTCGGATCGTGATTTATTACCTTTTGCCACGTCGCTTTCAAGACGACCTGGGGCGAAGGGAACACCGCAATGCCGACGTCGTGGAACTGTGTTTGCCCGGCGCCGGTCGGCAAGTTCAAATCGGTGCCGGCGAATCCGCCGGTCTGCAGATTCTGGAACGTGTAGCGATAGAATGGCACCATCTCCCAATCGCTCGATAGGATGTTGCCGAGCGGGAGGTGGTAGGCGAGTTCGCCCGAATAGCCGTACATGGTCTTGCCCACGTTATTCGCGGGGTCGGAATCGTTGTTGGCGCGCAGATTGGCCGGATTGCCAAAGGTTATGAACACATACTCGCCGCGCGCCTCAAATCCCGTATTCGGCACTCGGTAGCGGAACTCGGCGTCGAACATGGTAAGGCTCGATCGGCCAAGCAGGATGCCGGTGTCTGCGTAAGAACCGCGCGGCGTGGTGTTGGGGGTGTAGTAGGCGCTCACGCTGCCGTTGAAGCCAGGCAGTACCGGCGGCGAGTAAGTCAACTGGGCCGCAGCCGCGATATCGTTGCTGAGTTGCTGGAAATCGCCGCGCACCGGGCGCGCAAAGGCCAGTGCAGTCAGGCCGTCGATGCCGGGGGGGAAACCAGCGGGAAACGACGGCACCGTGTTGGCTTCAGTGCGCGTTGCGAAATCCCCGCCGAAGTCCTCAAGGCTTGAGCTTGCCTGGAGCGTATAATAAAGCCCGTCAGCCAAGCGGCCGTAGATACTGGTCGCCGGCGCTTTCCAGGTTGATGGAATGAGCCCATTGTAAAGTTCCGGCCGCTTGACGCTGTAGAAGCCCGTCGGCTCGTGATGCTCGTTGATGTAACCGATCGGAATAAGGTCGATGCCGGGTGCGCGCCAGTTGAACTGGTCGATGATCTTGAAGTCGATCCAGAGCTGCTCGATCTCGGCTGTGCCGTGCAGCTTATCGTCGGCATCGAAGCCGGCGCCGGCGTGCTCGAACTCGATCTCGGCATTGAAGATGATGTTGGGGGTGATCAGATAGGTCGGCAGCAGGACCAACCGATGAGCGTCAAAACCGTTCTGCCATTGGCCGTTGGCGGCTGGGTTCTGCTGCGGGCCGAACGCCATTTCACCATAGGCCCCGATGCTCATGCCGGTGACCGGGGAATCGGTGAGCCCCATGATGCTGTTGGGGGCATTGACCGGCGCCGTCTTGCTGGACAGATCGCGAGGCGCCGGTGTTGCCCAATCGGGCTTTGCTGCGGCAACTGGCTCGATTTGATCACCGGATTGCTTCGGCAGGGTGCTATTGCCGGCATTCTTGCGATCTTTAGCCGGTTTTTCGTCCTCCGGCGGGACTGCGGACGTAGCGGCCTGTCCATGGGCGCCTTCACCCGGCCGCGTGTCCCTTTTCTTGAGCTGCCTTTCGAGGGTGCGAATACGCTGCTCCATCTGCTCCAGCTTTTTCAACAGCGCCGCGTCGCCTGATAGTGTGAGATTTGCCTTATCCTGCTCGTTACTGCCATCCTGCGCATGAGCGAGGCCGATGCCAAGCACTGTTGCCGCCAGCGCCGTGCGCCACCGCACCGCTGCAAGCGGAGCCACACATCCTCCTGCGGCGGACAGGACGACGTTGGTCAGGGCTGGGATCGGCACAGCGGCCCGGCGGCGACGAAAGAGCATTGCGGTTCGAACCTGAAAGCGGCAGAGCGTTGCCGGAGTGGCGGAGAAGGTCTTGCAAGACGTATCCACGTAACGCTATGAAATACTTTGAAGTCAACAGTAATGTGCCGTCTAGAATTAGTAAAATATGATTGCTTTTTAATGAATATTAGAATTATTGTAATTTAGAATAAATATAGATTGGAATGATAACAACTGATCGGTTG
>Ga0126369_10002194_pt1 | contig 13820 bp, 12 predicted proteins | sample PanSoiMetaPlot_1_FD_109646 | JGI IMG/M metagenome (GOLD analysis project Ga0126369, IMG submission 109646) | Tropical forest soil microbial communities from Panama - MetaG Plot_1 | ecosystem: Environmental > Terrestrial > Soil > Tropical forest > Bulk soil | place: Panama | collected 2016-02-17 | reverse complement strand
GTCACATCGGAAAAATTCCACGCCGCTGGCCTGCGCCCCGGTCAGGTCCGCTCCGGGCAAAATTGCTTCGGTCATGTCCGTGTTTCGTAAATCCGCGTTCTTCAAACAGGCGCCCGAAAGATCCGCTCCGGGGAGTCGAGCCCTTCGCAGATCACTTCCTTCGAAACGGGCGTTGCGGAGAATCGCGCCGGAAAAATTCAGGCCGGATAAATCGGCATTCGAAAGATCCGCGCCGCTCAGGTCCGCGCGCGCCCCACCTTCTTTTCCGCGAAAAAACAGCTCATGCGCTTCCAGAATCTCCGTGAGTTTCTTTCCGTTGACCTTGATGCTTTTCGGTTTTCTCAGTCCCATAGCCAGTCCAGTTTCGTAGGATTTGGATTTGTATCCTTCAATTTTACCGGAACTGGCGGGGACAGCGAAACTCCTGGGGGCACATTTTCGGTTGGGATGCGGGCGGCGGCGTAGCCTCGGCTTCTGGCTCATTGCCTTTCCTACGCGGTGTCATTCTGAGACCGCCCCCTTTTGCGGTCGAGGAATCGTGGCTTGATGTACCTGTCAAGAGCGAAGGGAGCACCACAAAGACCCGTCTCAAGCCTTCGGAGCGGGGCTCAGCCTTTCGCAGGAATCGGGGACGCGGCCACTGGTGCGGCGGCTTGCGCGCGCAGCGAGTTCACCACGGCCGCGGTGACATCTTTTCCGCCGCACGAATTGTTGTATACCGACTGGATGGTGTAAATCGGTCCCCAGGGGATGCCCCACCATCCGGCCACGAGCGAAAGCAGCGTAAATGGCAAGCCTTTGGTCACCGCGCTTTCACCCTGCCGAAGAAAATAAATGTCCGAAGGCCTGCGAAACGTGAGCACGACGATCGAAATGCAGTATTGGAACAGGACGAACTTGCCTCCGCGCTGGATCTCGAAGTCCAGCTCGCCGTTCTTCATTCCCTCGATGCCGCGAATCTTGGTCGCCATCGTCGAGCCTTTCTACGGAAGCTTGGGCTGAGAGAGCCCGGGCTGCATTGCTTGCTGCATCTGCCCGAGTTCACGCGCCGCCGCAAAGCCCTGCCACATCATGTAGAGCGCGTAGGCGTGCACCGCAGCATCGAGCCACATGCTGAAGAACAGCAGCAACACGCCATCGAGGGCGTAAGCGATCATTCCTCCGAGGAATGCCCCTTGCGAGCCGGCTTTCGCCCATCTCCAGCATAGGACGAGCATCAGAAGGAAGACGCCGTCCACGGCGATGGTGATGAACATTCCGTTCTGGCCTGCGCCCTTGCCCACGGCATCGACGACTTGCGTAATGCCCAGGCCAAAAATGAAGCGGATCTTGGCATCCACGATTTGCAGCACGGAATTGATGCCCGACAAGAGCGCGATTGTCAGGAACCATCCGGCGCCGCGCCGCATGCGCACAATGACGGGCCCGCGCGGGTCTTGCGCCGCTGGTTGTGCCGACGCACCTGGAAGAGCGCCACCGGGACTGAGGGACATGGTTGTTCTCCTTCGAGGGGAGTGGCCGTTCGCTAAAAATCATCTTGCCACGCCAAGAGAGTCCCGGCGTCAACCAATACGTTCGGCTGTGTCCAACGAACACACTTATCTTTCTGAACGGAAAAGCAAATTCAGCGGTTAATCTTGATGGTTGATTGGTCTGCTAGAGGCCCGTAAGATTTGAGTTGATGTTCTGGGCCTTTCCAACGCGGGCAAGTCAAAGAGGTTCGTTGGGACTGGTTTGTCTTTCGTGCTTTCTGGTCTGCTCGTATCTTGCGACTGCTATTCCTGCCGCTGCTCAGGACCGCGAAGACGAGATCGTCGCGAGCCTTGCGGGTGGGCGCGTCATCGTTCATGTCGCGAAGGACACCATCATTTTTGCCGCCATTGATCAGCCCGTCGAGCCGAACGCGATCCCTCCGCGCGTTGCCGGCGTCGATTCCACGCACATAGCCGTTCTCTTTGGCGCCTCCGAATGGCGCATTCCTGCCGATCCCAAACCCTTTCGCCTGGATCGCAATTTTCAGCGCATTGGCGGCAGAGGCGTCCGCGAAGATCCTGGCGCTGGCGAAGCCGAGCCGGACCTCGAACTCATCGGCACGGCTTTTCTCGAAAAGCTGCGTCCGCTCGTAGGGCAGTTGCATCACAAACTCGATTTTTCCCCCAATGATCCGGTTTTCGAAATGGTGATCATTGGTTATGCTCCGGGCGACTATGGCCCCGAAGTTTGGGGCGTGGAATATCACATGGAGCAGCAGGAAGTTGCCACGCGCGGCGAGGAATATTGGCAGACGCGGCTCTTGCGGCCGCACTTCACTCAGCTCTACCCACCGGAAAAACATGCTCCGCGCACTTTGGTCGAGACTCGCTATCCTCCCGGCACGAAAGGGCCGACGCTCGAAGAAATGATCAAGAGCAATGACCCGCGTATTTCATCCGTGCTGCAAAACGCGCGTTTCGAAAAAGTGCTGGAAAACTTGCGAGGCGGCAGCGCCCAGAAAGCCGCGCCGGTGGATTCCGTGGATTTTATGCGCGCCGCAGTGCCCTTAATCGCGGGCAATGCCTCTTATGTCATCGGAACAATGGAGGAACAGCGCGGCTTGAATTGGGTCGTCCCACCCGCCGAGCCGGTCGAGAAGGCCCAGGAAGACAAGAACCGCCCGCCCGACGCCCCCACCCTCCGCCGCCCGATCAAGCCTTGATCCCGTAGCTGCCAGCGAGAACCTCCCAAAAGTCTGGGTGGTCTTGTCGCGTTTGTATGCACTCCGGTAATCGCATTTTTCGTCCAAGCGTTGATTGTATGACGCAGGTGAGGTCGGCAAGCCAACTCCATTTAATCCAATGTTCGGTTACGCTGATGGCGTTTCCCATAACCGGACGTCAGCGCGTGCGGTCGATATCGCGTGATTATTGCTAAGTGACGCACGGTCATTCTCTTAGTGTGTACCCAGGGTGGGCAGGAACATGCTTAGAATGGCTTCAAACGAATTGGGAGGTGAGCAGATGACCTCCATCTGGCAAGACACACGGTACAGTCTGCGGGTTATCGCGAACGCGCCAGGGTTTGCGGCGATTGTTATCCTGACACTTGCGCTGGGCATCGGCGCGAATGCCACCGTTTTCAGCTGGATCAATTCCATCCTGCTCGATCCCATTCCCGGTATGAAGCACACCAGCGAATATGTGGTGTTGTCTGTCGGGCCGAGTGGGGAAGGAGGGGCCCTTTCCTACCTTGACTACCTCGATTTGCGTAAGCGCAACCACAGCTTTTCGAGCCTCGTCGCCTACCACATGACTTCCAACTACATAACGGGGAACGACAAGCCGGAGCGGATTTGGGACCAGTACGTATCCGAGAATTATTTCGACGCTCTCGGAGTGCGGCCGCTCTTGGGCCGGGGATTCTCAAATGCCGAAGGCACAAAGCCCGGTGGAGCTCCCGTTGCGGTTATAAGCTATCCGCTGTGGGAAACCCGATTTGGGAGTGACCCGCAGATTGTGGGTCAGACAATTCACATTAGCCAGCACCCGTACACAATAATTGGGGTGACGCCGCCGGCTTTCCAGGGCACACAGACCGGCCTGAGCTTTGCTTTGTGGCTTCCAATCATGATGGAACACCAAGGGGTGAACGCACACCCGGATGCTAATCCCTTTGCAGACCGGAGTCACAGGTGGCTGCATGTCATTGGCCATTTGAATCCGGGCATGACCCGTGAGCAAGCGCAGGCGGATATCACCGCTCTCTACAGCCAGATCACCAAGGAATATCCCGATTCTCATCGCGTCAGTGCCAGCGTCTCTTTGCACCCCCTATCGGACGCCCCCGACAGTGCGAGCGGTCACTTTCATACGATTCTGCTTCTCCTGATGGCTACGTGCGGCCTTGTTTTGCTTCTCGCCTGTGCGAACGTTGCCAATCTTTTGCTCGTGCGCGGCGTCTGGCGACGGCGCGAAATGGCAATTCGGCTTTCGATTGGAGCAACGCGCTGGCGGCTTGTCCGTCAATTGCTTGTTGAGAGCCTGGTTCTTGCGTTCGGGGGCGGGCTCACCGGCTTGATGATCACTTCTTGTATCGCCGGGAAGCTTGGTGACTTCCTTCCACCGGCCTCGCTGCCGCTTTCGATTAACGTAAACGTGGATCGCACCGTACTGCTGGCCACACTGGCGATTTCTATCGTGACAGGGGTCATTTTCGGAATTTTGCCCGCGCTGCGGTCTTCTTCGCTCAAGCCTGTGGCCGTCCTCAAAGAAGAAGCTGGGAGTGCCAGCGGTTCACTCAGAAAAGCTCGCCTTTCGAACATTCTCGTGGTCGCGCAGATCGCCATGTCTTTGCTGTTGCTAATCTGCGCGGGACTGTTCATTCGCAGCTTCCGCATGCAACAGCAATTCAACCCCGGTTTCAACCCGCACCACGTTCTGCTCGATTCTTATACCCTTAGTCTCGGCTACGATCAGAACTCCGGCGTCCAGTTCCACCGTCAGCTTTTGACCAAGCTCGAATCGCTCCCCGGCGTAGAGTCCGCGGCGTTGTCCGGCTCGATCCCCCTTGGCTTCGACCCTAGTGGCACAACCGTTGACCTCGAAGGTTACGTTCCACAGCCTCACGAATCCATGCGTGTCTATGCTGATGACGTAAGCCCCAATTACCTTCATACCATGCAGATCCCGCTTCTGGCTGGCCGGGAATTCACGCCCCTCGACACCGACAAGTCTGAGTTTGTGACTGTGGTCAATCAGGCATTTGCCTCGCGGTATTGGCCAAACCAGGATCCTATTGGCAAACGCGTGCGCGCCTATAATAAGTGGTTTACCGTCGTTGGCATCGCGCAGAACAGCGACGTTGTGCGCCTCGGCGAGACACCCAAGCCGGCTCTCTATTTGCCGTTGCTCCAAGACTACGATCCGAAGGGCATTATTCACGTGCGTGTCGCAGGGGATCCTCTTGCCTATGTGTTCGCGGTTGAAAAAGCAGTTCACCAATTCAACGCCGATATTCCCCTCTACGACCTGACGACTCTCGACTCGCAGATTGCGTTGCAGAGCGCAACGTCCCGGATTGGCGGCACATTTGTCGGGGCATTCGGCTTGCTCGCACTAATTCTTGCGGCTATAGGGATCTACGGCGTGCTGGCGTACACCGCGCGGCAGCGCACGCATGAACTGGGGATTCGCATGGTCCTTGGCGCCGACCCGCGCTCGATTTTTGCAGTCGTCTTGCGCCGAGGCGCAATTCTGGCGCTTCTCGGAATCGTGATTGGGCTGGCCGCATCCTTTGCTCTCACGCGCGCTTTGTCCAGCGTTCTTTTCCACGTGAGTCCGACCGATCCCCTGACATACATGGCCGTGGCCCTTCTGCTGTTAGCGGTTGCGTTGTTTGCTTGCTACGTGCCGGCGCGCCGGGCGATGCGTGTGGATCCGATAGTGGCGCTGCGCCACGAATGAACTATCGTTCTGTCAATAAGCGACTGCCGATCTGCTAAACGAGAATCAAAAGGCTCGCAGATGGATCAGGAGAGCTTCTCGATGGGGTCGCCGGGGCGGAGGACGCCACCTCCCAGCACGTGGCACAGCATGCCCCGGCGGCCCCAGAGTTCCTTACGCAGGCCCGTGCGGATCCGCTCCATTTGATTGCAGGGCGTACACACCATCGTCACTTCGAGCAGCGCTTCGCCCATGCGGATGCGCTGCCCGATCTTAAGGCTGTTGACGTTGAGGCCCGATGTGGTGATGTTCTCGCGTAGAATCCCCGGTATCAGTTCCATGGCATCAAGGGTTTCACGGTCCACGAGCAAGATCTGCCGCCCACTTCCCGGCCTGGCATGGGCGCATCCTTCGATGCCCAAATCCGCCAGGATTCGTGCTTCGCGAAGCTCTTCCATCGGCATGTGCTTCTTTGGCGCACGAAACAGGTTTTGAACGCTGGGCATGTTCTTCTAATTTCCAGTCGCTTTGAGCGAGTTCCCCGGTTGACGCCCAATGTCTCGGCGGTAATGCATGCCGTCGAAATGAATCCTGTCGGCAGCAGCGTAAGCTGACCCGAGAGCCGCGCCGAGCGTGGGACCAACCGCCGTCACTCCCAGCACCCTACCTCCGCTGGTCATGATCTCCTCGCCCACTCGCTTTGTTCCGGCATGCAAAACCTTCACACCGGTAATTTGCTCTGAAGCGGTTAGTCCCTCAATACGCTTTCCTGATTCGAATTTCCCAGGATACCCGCCCGATGACAGTACCACGCAGGCGCTCGCCCCGGGCTTCCACTCGAGCTTGGATGGTTGCAGACCGCCTTTGGCTACATCTTCCAAGACCTCGGCCAGATCGAAGTCCATCCGGGCGACAATCGCCTGTGTCTCAGGATCTCCCAAGCGGCAATTGAATTCCAAAACCTTCGGGCCGTTGTCGGTTAACATCAGGCCAATGTAGAGAAACCCTTGATAAGGGATGCCGTCGGCTGCCAAGCCTTTCAAACTCGGTTCCACGACGGCTGAGACGATGGTCTTTCGAAACGACTCGGAGAGCAGCTCGTCGCTCGAGTACGCACCCATGCCCCCCGTGTTCGGCCCCTGGTTACCGTCGAAGACCCGCTTGTGGTCGCGCGTCGGGACTAGCGGCGCGTAGGTCTTGCCATCGGTTACCACGATGAAGGACAGCTCGTCGCCTTCGAGACCTTCCTCCAAAAGCACGCGCTTCCCGCCCGCGCCCAGCTCATTTTTCTCCATCAGGCGCTCGATAAAGTCGTGCGCCTCGCCGAAATCCGTCGCAACCAAAACACCCTTGCCGGCGCATAAGCCATCCGCCTTGATCACGACGGGCCATTTGACCGTCTTCAGCGTGGCGTAAGCCTCTTTGGCCGAATCGAACGAGCCGTACATCTTCGCGGTTGGAATGTCGTGGCGATCGAGAAACTCCTTCGCAAAAACCTTGCTTCCTTCGAGCAGCGCCGCTTGCATTGACGGTCCCACGATGGCCCAGCCGCGCTCGCGAAACGCGTCGGCGATACCGTTCACCAGCGGCAACTCCGGGCCTACCACGGTCAGGTCAAGCGAGTTTTTTTCGGCAAACGCCACCAGCCCCGAGACGTCGCCGGGGTCAACGGCGACGCATTCGGCGTCTCGGGCGATCCCGCCGTTCCCCGGAGCGCACCAGATTTTTTCCACGCGCGGACTCTGCTTGAGCTTCCACACCAGCGCGTGCTCGCGCCCGCCTCCGCCAATCACCAGGATCTTCATTCAGAATTCCTCGCCACAACTGTCTCGTCAGCCCGCAACTCTCTCGAACGATAGACGCGACCTCTCGGCCTGTCAACCTTCGGCTATCCTGCTTTGGAACGAAGACAGTTGTGTGGGGCGCGATTCCACTCGAACCACACCTGCGAACTCTGCGTAACTAACCGATTGGGAAACCTGTCCCTCAGGCCAGTTTTCGCTCTGCTATATCACGGCTACGCTGGGACAGATTCCCGAACGATCCTGGGATGAATCACAACGACGCGGAGGCGGCGATGATTCTCATTCCCTTGAAACACGAGAACATGGAGGGCCGGCGCTGGCCCATTATCACCTTTGCCTTGATCGGCCTGAACCTCCTGGCATTTCTCGGCACGCACTGGACCATGCAAGAACAAGCGCCAAAGCTCGCTGAGGTGCGCCTTCACCTTCTCCTGCTCGCCGCCGAACATCCCGAATTGAAGGTACCCGACGATGCGCAGCAGTTCGTGGTGGACTTCAAGAAAGCCAATCCGAAAATCTGGGAAGAAGCGGCTTCTCCTTATAGGCAATTGGTTGATTCAGCGGACGCACGCTACCGCACGACCGACGACACGGAGAAATTGCAAGAGGAAATGGATTCGCTCGGGGAGCAATTCCACGACCTGCAACAGCAGTCGATTCTCCAAAACTATGGCTTCGTTCCCGCCCACAAGAAAGCCATCACTTATCTGACCTCCATGTTTATGCATGCGGGCTGGCTGCACTTGATCGGGAACATGTGGTTTCTTTGGCTGGCTGGTTTCATCCTGGAAGAAAATTGGGGGCGCGCCATCTACCCGGTGTTTTACCTTTTGGGAGGCATCGTAGCGTCGCAAATTCATGCGCTCGTGTACCCCAATAGCATCGTGCCCTGTCTCGGAGCTTCCGGGGCTATCGCTGCACTCATGGGAGCGTTCCTCGTGCGCTTCCCAAAGCTGAAGATTGATATGTGGGCCACCGCTTTCTTTTTCCGCTTTCGCTTCAAGGCGCCGGCATATTCGCTGCTTCCGCTGTGGCTCCTCACTGAGATTTTCTACGGAACCCTGGTCGGCCAGATGTCCAGCGTGGCGCATTGGGCGCACATCGGCGGATTTCTTTTCGGCATGCTCGGAGCGCTGGTCATCCAGCATACGGGACTCGAACACAAGGCCAACGCCGCGATTGAGGAGAAGGTTGGGTGGACCGCAGATCCCGCCATCGTGCAGGGAACCGAATGCCTGGAGCAAGGCAGATGGGACGAGGGCATTGCCGTCGTTCGGAATTATTTGCAGGCGAAACCGGACGATGTCGATGCGCTCTCGCTGGTGCGTCAGCTTTACTGGCGCAAGAACGACGTTCCCGCATACCTCGAGGCCAGCGTTAAGATGTGCCAACTGCACTTGAAAGGGCAGAACAAGGAAGCCGCCGTGCAGGACTATCAGGACTATCTGAATGGCGGCGGGAACCGCATGCCCGCGGCCACTTGGCTCGAGCTTTGCCGCATTTTCGAAGGGCAGCAGAATATTGATCGTGCGTTCAGCGAGTACGACCAGCTCGCGCAAGCGTATCCGAAGGAGCGGCAGTCGATTCTTGCGCTGCTCTCGGCGGGACGCATTTCGCTGAAGACGTTGAACCGCCCGCAGGACGCTTTGCGCTTTTACAGCGCGGCGAAGGCTTCGCCAGTTCCTCACCTGGATTGGGAGACCAATATTCAAGCCGGAATCCAGGCGGCCCAGAAGGCGCTGGGAATCCCGAATGAGCCAGCCACGAGTTCGTCGGGCGCGTTGCGGCAATAAGACGGCACGCATGCGCACAGGTCCAGCTGAGGCCCACGCAGCTCATTAAGCGCTTCACTTAATGTTGAATAAAGTATCTTAGCGATATACTAGCCGTTGCCGGCGGCGCGGATGGGAATGGTTACAGAAGCGGATGCGGCATCAGAGGAAGCGAGCATGTGGCAGCGGCCGTCGAAAATTCCCCCGGGATCTATCACCATGCAAGGCGAGTGAACTTCTCCGGTGACCACGCCCTTGGCTTGAATCTCTACGCGGCCCTTCGCGAAAATGACGCCATCGAAGCGGCCCGAAATCACGACGCGATTGCCTTCGATTTGCCCTTCAACTTTTGCGCCGTCACCGAGCACCACCGTCTGCTCGGAGATAATGTTGCCCTTCACGTTGCCGTCAATGCGGAACGTGCCCTTGACCGTGAGCGTTCCTTCGAGCGTCACGCCCTGGTCAATAAATCCTGTCCACTCTTCGCTGTTTGATGCGCCGTTCTTGTCGCCGGCGGCCCACTTCCACGCCATGTCGAGCTCCCCCAAATCTTTTGACACTTCTACTTTAATGGGGTCCGGAAACAAGTCAACGCAGCAAAGGAACCCTGTTGTCGAAATTAAGACTGCACGAAGGGACAGTTGCTGCCGAGAGAATTCTCCTCAGGGCGAAAGACTATTTCATCAGGCGATCGTAAAGGCCCATCAATTGGGCATCGTCATAAAACTCGAGCACCAACTGGCCGGGCCGCATCTTGGTTTTCAGCCGCAGAATGATTCGCGTTCCCAGATGCCGCTGCAACTCTTCGAGCGCCGTGCGGATGTTCGGATCGAGCTGCGGCGGCGCGGGAGGATGCGGATGCTTCCCTTGCGCGCGGCGCGCAGCCAGCTTCTCGATTTGGCGGACGGTCAACGCGCCTCGCGAGGCGCGTTGCGCGTAGCGCATCCGCAACTGCTGCTCCGGCACCGCCAGCAAGGCGCGGCCATGCCCTGCCGTGAGCTTGCCTTCTTCGATCCACTCCTGAATCTGCTTTTCAAGCTTGAGTAAGCGAATCGCGTTGGCCACCGTGGCCCGGTCTTTTCCCGTCCGCTCAGCGACGGCTTCCTGCGTCAAGTGAAATTCATCCATCAGTCTTTCGAAAGCACGTGCGGCTTCCATGGCGTTGAGGTCTTCGCGCTGGATGTTTTCGACGAGTGTCATCTCCAGCGCGAGTTCGTCTGGCACCTGCTTGACGATCGCGGAGACTTTGTTCAGTCCCGCGCGCTGGGCAGCGCGCCAGCGGCGTTCGCCGGCGATCAGCTGAAACCTGGAGCCGATAGGTCGCACAACCAACGGCTGGATGATGCCACTGGTCTTGATGGAGCGCGCCAACTCGTCGAGCGCTTGCTCGTGAAATTTCGTGCGCGGCTGATACGGGCTGGGCTCGATCAGGTCAATGTCAATTTCTTGTGGGCCGCCCTGCATGGGCTGGCGTGCGGGCATGGCTGCAGCGGCGCTACCTGCAGCGGCTGGTTGCGGCTGAGGCGGTGCGGGCGCTGGTTCGGGCTTCTTGCCTTCAAGCTCCCGAATAAGCGCTCCGAGTCCCCGTCCCAGAGCGTTCCTTGCCATTAGCGATCACCTCCTTAGCCAGATGCGTGTAGCCTTCGGCCCCTTTACTTTGCTGGTCATAAAGGATAATGGGCTTACCGAAACTCGGCGCTTCCGCCAGGCGAACGTTGCGCGGAATGATGCTCTTGAAAACTTGATGGCCAAAGAACGTGCGCAAGTCATTGGCCACCTGGCGGGAGAGCGTAGTGCGGTCGTCATACATAGTGAGAAGAATGCCTTCGATCTCCAAGTTAGGATTCAAGGTGCGGCGGATCCGCATGAGGGTGTCGAGCAGCTCGGAGACACCTTCCAAGGCCAGATACTCGCACTGAATCGGAACGAGCACGGAGCCAGCCGCTACTAGGGCATTTAGTGTGAGCAAGTCCAGGGCGGGGGGACAGTCCAGTATAATGAAGCTGTATTTGCCCTCCAAAGCCTTGAGAGCGCCACGCAGCCGATATTCGCGCTCTTCTGCGGCGACTAACTCAACGGCTGCCCCGGCGAGATTTTTGTCGGCTGGGATGACCTCCAGCCCTTCAACCTGCGACTTCTGGATAATCCTGTCGAAAGGCTCGCTGAGGATCAGGGAGTGGTAGAGTGTGCGTCGAGAAGGATCCTTGGCGAAGCCGATAGCAGCAGTAGTGTTGGCTTGGGAGTCACAATCGACGAGAAGCGTGGGCTGGCCGGCTGCGGCAAGGCAGGCGGAGAGGTTCACGGCCGTGGTTGTTTTACCCACCCCGCCTTTCTGGTTGGCAATCGCGATGATTCGGGCCACGAAACCCTCGTAGCGAAAATCTAGCAAATGAGCGTTTGGGAATGCAAGATGTTTCACGTGGAACACTCTGAGGCGGTGGAAAACTTTGACTTGCGTCCAAAGGTCGCTAGGCACCCCAGCCTGCCAAGAGCTTTGTTCCACGTGGAACGTCAGCAGCATTGGCTATCTGCCTAACAAGTTGTTCCACGTGGAACATCTAATGGACTCGTGCCCCTTTCCTTCTTTCGGTGTCCTTCTGGGGAGCAGCGTGTCATGGCGTCACAATGGAGGGGACGAGAGGGCCAGCTCGGGATGGCTTTATTTGCCGGAAGGGGCGGAGCCGTTTCATGGGAACACCAGGATCCGAGGAGCTCCCCCATTGAAGGGAGGGTGAGCGTGTGCTAGTGGAAACGTTCCACGTGGAACATTGGAACGAGCGGCTCCCCCGACTTGCCGCTTTCCTGATGTCTCACTTCACCGTAGTTGGTCGGGGATAGACGGCCTTCTGAGCCTGTGTGCAACCAGAATCCATGCAGGCATCTTCCACGTGGAACGAACACGAGGAAGAGGGAACTGCGAAGAAGACGGGCGCGAAGGGGAGAAGAGTCCCATCCCTAAAGAATGAGCAACGGCCATAGGATATGTTCCACGTGGAACAAGGGGCATGTGGGTGGTTGCGAAAGACGACGCTCTCGGTCGGGATTCGATCAGAATCTTTATCCGCATGTTCCACGTGGAACAATGCCGGGTAGTTTAGACTCTCGAATTACAGATTCGCGCCGGTAGGTCCTAAAGCTTCTTCCTTCCAACGAGGATCAGGCGGCGGAGGGAGTTGGGGACAGGAATCGGCTCGCGCCAGTCCCAGTTCAGGTTCTTGCGAATCTCCGGGAGATCGTTCGAGCCGATCCAAAGAGCAACCTCACTGGCGCCAAGTTGATCCGAGTGGGCCCAATCGAGAAACTTGGGATACTCGCCTAAGGCCCGGGCGCAGACATAGTCGAGCGGTGCGATCTCTTCCCCGAGTTCTTCGTAGCGCCGGACGAGCACTTGGGCATCGCGAAGCCCCAATTCGCGAATCACTTCCGCCAGGAAAGTCGCCTTCTTGAGATTCGATTCAATCAGAAAGATTTGCAGTCCCGGGCGCATGATCTTGAGCGGAAGGCCCGGAAACCCGGCTCCAGTACCCGCGTCGGCGAGCCGACCACGCTCCATGGGCACGGAAAAACCAGCAAACATGCTTTCGCAGAAATGGCGATAGAGAATTTCCAGGGGATCACGGATGGCGGTCAGGTTGACCTTGTCATTCCAGGCCAGCAGAATCTTGATATATTGCTGAATCTGAAGAGCTTGGTCGTCATAGGCAGGCAATTGGAACTCTTCGAGCGCGCGGCGAATGATGGCCATAGAGGGAACGGTTGGGCTCTCTGTTATCATCGTAGTTACTATTACTCGTCTTTACCAGGCGAAGCGACGGCTTGAGCGTTCTTTGCGCTTGGCCTTAGATATCGCCTCCCCGCCACACCGGCCACGACGTCGATTGCACTGTGCCAAAAGATTGCCGGCACCAGACTATTGTACGTCAACCGGCTGGCGCCGAGCAGGAGACCTACGACGAAAGTCATCACAATGCCACCCCGTCCCTGGTAGCTGTGAGCCAAGCCAAACAGAATGGAAGAGACAACTACTACCAGCCAGCCGCTTAGTCCCGCTTGCTTGAGCGCGGCCATGGCAAATCCACGATAGAGAAATTCTTCACAGATCCCAGCAGTGATCGCCAGCGCAAAGTAGGGAGGCTGTTCGACTGCGGATTGGGGGAGGATGCGCTCGGCGATGGCCTGTAGTGCCCCACGCGACTCGACAGGAATGCGGCTGACACGGCGCAAATTGAGCCACTGCAAACTTGCGATGATCGCTGCGCCTACAAGCCCGCCGATGATCAGGCGGGTTCGGTCCTGAAAGATCAAGCCCAACTGTTTCGCGGTGTAGTTGTGCGCCCAGACGCGCCAGCCCACCAGGGCGGCGAGCAGCCATTGGAACGCGATCGTCGAAGCGTAAAGGACAAGCCGCTCCATGACGCTGACATACGGCATCGCCAGCAACTTCTTCATGCGCACGCGTCCGCGCCATGGTATGAGCACGCCGAGCGTCGAGAAAATCAACCAGAAGTCCCAAGGCATCCGCAGATGAGAACACTTTCAACCTAGCTCACGCAAGTCTTGGCACGAAAAAACCTGACGGAATGCAAACCTGAAACGACGTGACCTGGCCCTAAGGAAAAACGGCGTCGCGCTCTGGACTCCAAAAGGAACAAGGGCACTCCAAAAGACCCCGTTTCGGTCCCGCGCGATTTCGCTACAATCGAACGCCGCGCTACAATCGAGGCGCGAGACAGGCGAGCTGTAGCCTGTCCTACTTACTACGAACGAGGTGCGGCTTGACGCAGACCGTGAAACTGACGGCGATGGTCAAGGCAGCGGGTTGAGCG
>Ga0126369_10002193_pt1 | contig 13821 bp, 11 predicted proteins | sample PanSoiMetaPlot_1_FD_109646 | JGI IMG/M metagenome (GOLD analysis project Ga0126369, IMG submission 109646) | Tropical forest soil microbial communities from Panama - MetaG Plot_1 | ecosystem: Environmental > Terrestrial > Soil > Tropical forest > Bulk soil | place: Panama | collected 2016-02-17 | reverse complement strand
GTCGGCTACAGCCGATTGATGCACCCGATCGGAGAAGTCGGCGCGGCTCAAGCTGCCGGTGAGATTGGCACCGCCTACACGCTATCCACGATTTCCGCTCACAAACTGGAAAACGTAAAGGCAGCTACCAAAGGTCCCGCCTGGTATCAGCTTTACTTGCTCGGCGGGCGTGCCGCTGCCGAAGCCGGCATCGAACGCGCGCGCAAGGCTGGCTTTTCCGCGCTGGTCATCACCGTGGATACTCCCGTCGCAGGCATGCGCGAACGTGACCCACGTAACGGCATGAAACAACTTCTCGGCAGCTCGGTGCTCGCCAAGTTGCCGTTCCTGCCCGAGATTCTGGCTCACCCGCGGTGGCTGGCGCGGTTCTTGGCGGATGGCGGCGTGCCCAAACTGGAAAACATTGTCCTTCCCGGCCAAGGTCCGATGAAGCTCATCGATGTAGGCTCCGCGCTCGCCGAAACCGCGGTAAGCTGGGACGACCTGAAATGGATTCGCAAGGTTTGGGATGGCCCCGTCCTGATGAAAGGGATCCTGACGGGAGATGACGCGCGTCGTGCCGCGGACGAAGGGGCCGTCGCGGTGATTGTCTCCAATCATGGCGGGCGCCAACTCGATTGCGTTTATCCGGCGATTCGCGCCCTGCCCGAAGTAGTTGCCGCCTCAGGTGGCAAAATCGAAGTACTCATGGACGGGGGCATCCGCCGCGGCAGCGACATCGTGAAGGCGATCTGCCTGGGCGCCAAAGCGGTGCTGATCGGCCGGGCCTACGCCTACGGCATGGCCGCGGCCGGCTATCCCGGCGTGGTGCGGGCCCTGGAAATTCTGCGCGCTGACGTCGACCGTACCCTGCGCCTGCTCGGCTGCCAATCTATCGCCGCTCTTGACGCCTCTTACGTGGACTTCCCGCACCATTGGCGCCGCTAGTCCTTGCCAGTTTGATCTGCGTTCTGGCACCCCGTCGCGCGAAGCTTCGCGCCTGCCGTCTCCTAGGCTTCCTGATTGTTCAGGAAACGGCAGGTAAGTCCTGCATTACATTTGATTTCGCGCCTCAGGTGCTTCGAAATCCTGAATACGGAGAGGCCTGTATGGCTGCTCACCGACCCGCCAGATAGAGTCTGCGGTGCATCTGCGTCTGTGAGGTTTCTATGCCGCTGATCAATATCGTGGTTGTATTAATTGTGGTTGGCGTACTGCTCTGGCTCGTCAACCGCTTCATCCCGATGCAGGGGACGATCAAGTCCATCCTGAATGCAGTGGTAGTTATCGCCGTGGTTCTCTGGCTCCTCAACGTCTTCGGTTTGTTCCACTCCTTTTCCAACATCCACGTCGGTACGTGATTCTATATTCGAGCCATATCTTCCTTCCCCATAGAATCAGCCGACGATAAACTGCCCGAGGAATGTTCCTCCGCCGATGGGCGAACCCAGCGACAAATCGAATGGTTACGAGGAAGCCGCGCAGCAATTCATTGCCGCGCGTAGAGCAGATATCGGTATCGCCACCGTTTGCGACTGGAGCCGTTCGCTCAGACGGGGCGGGTACGTGCTCGATCTGGGCTGTGCCCATGGCGTGCCGATCACGCAGCTGCTCATCGACAGCGGGTTTTCCGTCTATGGCGTCGACGCCTCGGCAACGCTGATCGCCGAATTTCGCCGAAGCTTTCCAAGTGCAAGCGCTCAGTGCGCGCCCGTTGAAGATTCCGACTTTTTCGGCCGGCAGTTTGACGGAATCATCGCCGTGGGGTTGCTATTTCTCCTTTCCTCGGAAACACAAGAGATTGTCCTTCAGAAAATCGCTTTAACCCTGATCTCGAATGGCAAGTTCTTGTTCACCGCTCCTGCCGAAGCGGTGCGATGGAACGACTCGCTCACCGGGCGAGAGTCAATTTCGCTTGGCTCAACACGGTACGGGGAACTGCTGCGCTGCTGGGAAATCGAATTGCGCGGCGAAACAAACGACGAAGGCGGGAATCACTACTATTTTTGCCGGAAACTCTGAGCTTCTGACGTCACGTACATCCCTGGCCATTTTGGAACGCGAGAGGGTCCGAAAACCTGCCACTAAAACAGCCGGTCCCGTTCAACAAGATTGTTTTTGTTGCACTCATTTGCCTTTGTGAGTAAGCTCCCAGCAACTTTCCTCTGCTGTCATCAGGCCTAGATCAGGAGAACTCCATGAAAAACAGACGCTGCGTGGTGATCGGCGCGGGGTTAGCCGGACTGGCCGCCGCATACAAACTACTGAAAAACGGCTGGGAAGTGGATGTTCTCGAGGGCGACCGGGAGCGCCTGGGCGGCCGTGTATTCACACAGCGCGTCGCTCGTCGAGACAAGCCGGATTTGGTTTACGAATTGGGCGGCGAATGGATCGGTCTTACGCATAAACGTCTGATTCGCATTTGCAACGAATTCGGTCTCAAACGCATGAAGCATCGCTATTCGTTTGCGTTCGTCGAAGAAGGAGTCTGCTCAAAATTCTACAGACCCGGCACACTTCCGTTTTCTCCCTCCGAGAATGCGGCCTTTGAACGCTTCCAGAAATCCTTCCGCAACATGAACCTTTGCGAGCAGACCGATCTCGACCGAGTGGATTGGTGGAAAAAAGTTCAAGAGCTGGGCTTCAGCGGGCAGATGCTGCTGCGGCGCGATCTGATGGACAGTACCGATTTTGGTGAATCCATCCGCCATACGTCGGCCTTTGTCGGCGCGACCGAATATGCCTTCGGCAACCGCTTCGACGAGATGGATGAGAAAATCATCGGCGGCAATGACCTCCTGATCCGTGCCTTCGCCAAGGCTATCAATCGCGGCCGGAAACGCATTCACACGGGCTGCTATGTTTCGCAATTCCATCAACGGCAGGGCCGCGTGGAACTCGGTACCCGCAACAAAAAGACGTTCACCGGTGACGCGTGCATCTGTGCAATTCCCGCAACACAACTGCACCGCATCCAATGGCACCCGGCGTTGCCGCCCGAGCAGGCCTTCGCCGCGCGGCAGCTGCGGTACGCACGCATCGTAAAAACGGCGTTCCTGTTTTCCGAGAAATTCTGGAAAGACAAACCGAAATCCGGCGGCTTCTCTCTGTTTACCAACCGCGCCTCCGATTTTTGCTTTGAAAGCACCTACCGACAGGAAGGTCCCGAGGGTATCATCTGCAGCTACGCCGTGGGGGACAAAGCCGACGATCTCGCCGACGAGCCGGGAGGCGATCTGGCCGCGTGGCTTTCCAAAGACCTTACCACCGCACTCGGCACAAAATCCTTTCCCGCAACTTTCCTGAAACGCCAAGCCTGGCAACGTGAGGACTGCATCGGCGGCGCCTACGCTTTCTACCGCCCTGGGCAGTGGTTCAACGTACGGCCCACTCTCGCGCGCCCGCACCAGCGCGTGGCCTTCGCAGGCGAACATTTGTCCGAAGCCTGGCAAGGCTTCATGGAAGGCGCCATCGAAACAGGTGAAGCAGCAGCCGATATGGTCTAGCCCACGCCACATTTACAGTAGGAACCGCGCAGGCGGCATCGGTTAAGGGCTTTTTTACTTGACATCCATCGCACACTCGATAGACTCGGCAAAATCTGCGGTACCTCGCTAGGCTCCGCAAACCAGGTTTGCCGGCCCGCCCTCGGCTCGAAACGCACGGCCTTTTATTCCGGATTCATTCTCTCGACAAAGACAACTTGGAGGTCCCGAATGTCCCAACGCCACTCTGAGCCAGTTCGTGGTTCGCAATCGGTGCCGCGCTCGCCATTGTTTGAGGGCCGCTTTGGCCGATTGTTCCGCTCCTTGCCGGATGCAAAGTTCGGAAAAACGGAAAAGGAAAACGTCGACAATCTGACGACACTCGCCACAAAGATGAGCGCGCAATTCGACCCGCCAACCGACGGAAAAGATCCCGAAGAGAGCGGCATCCCGTCGTTGTATACATACCTGGGACAATTCGTTGATCACGACATCACCTTCGATCCGGCCAGCAGCTTACAGAAGCAGGACGACCCCGACGCACTTACCGATTTCCGCACCCCGGCGCTCGATCTCGACAACATTTATGGACGTGGACCCGACGATCAGCCGTACATGTACAACGACGACGGCAAAACGTTTCTGCTGGGCAGCAAACTCACAGGCGGCGATCCCAAAGCCACCGATCTTCCGCGCAACAGCGCTCATCGGGCGCTGATCGGCGACCCGCGCAATGATGAAAACACCATCGTTTCGCAGCTTCAGGGACTCTTTCACCGCTTCCACAACCGCACGGTCGCAGACAATCCGACCTTGTCGTTCCGCGACATCCAAAAACTCGTGCGCTTCCACTATCAGTACATGCTGCTGAACGATTTTCTGGTACGCCTCATCAACGCGGACGTGCTGGAAGATTTGAAGGAAAAAGGCGTCTATGAGAAAAAGAAGCTGAAATTTTTCCACTGGAAGCAAAACCCGTTCATGCCTGTGGAGTTTTCGGTCGCTGCCTATCGTCTCGGCCACTCGATGGTGCGGCCCGGCTACCGCCTCAATGACGACGACTCCACGCTTCTGCCAATCTTCCTGACCGACGAAGCCAAGAAGAACAAGCCGCCGTTCGACGACGACCTCCAGGGATTCCGTGCCGTGAGGAGTGAACGCGGCATCGATTGGGGGCGCTTCATTGACGTGGACACACGTGTCTATGACGGGTCAAAAGCGGAAAACAAGCGCCGTCTGCAGTTTGCCTATCGCATTGACACTTCGGTGGTCTTCGCGCTGTCGCAACTCCCGGCGGCCGTTGCCAGCAATCCCTCCGCGCTGCCGCTGCGCAATCTCCTCCGCGGTTGGCGCCTCGGGCTGCCGTCGGGCCAACATGTCGCGCACGCCATGGGTGTCAAGCCTTTGGCAGACAAAGACATCCTCGTGGGAAAGGCAGTAGACAAACAGGATCCCAGCGATCCGCCGGTCATCAGCATTGACAAAGTCGCGCCCGTCTTCAAGGACAATTGCCCGCTCTGGACCTATATCCTGGCCGAGGCGATGCACCATAAAGAAAAAGTCCATATCCCGGTGAAGGAGAAAGTCACCGTCACAACGCCGCAGCTTGGACCGGTGGGTGGACGCATCGCTGCCGAGGTCTTCCTGGGGCTGTTGTTCGGCGATAACAACTCCCTGCTGAACTTGCAACCGGAATGGACTCCGGACGAGACTCCTTACACGCTGAAGGATTTTGTGAACTACGCGTTGGGGAAATAGTTCCGGCTACTTCTTCATCTTCTTTTTGATGTGCATTTTCACTTCGGCGCCGTTCATGTCGAGCACGTACGCAGTGTGTCCTGAAATGGCGATTTTTGTCGCCTCCCCAAGAGGTACGCGAGGAGGACCGTTTTTCCCCGGCTGGTCAGCTTCGTCGGGTTTCGTCGAACGGTGGAAGGAATAGTCAAGCTCCAAAACCAGATCGTTTGTCTCGACCGTGTAGTGCTCGACGATTTCGGGCCGCCTCATCATTGGGCTGGTCACCGTGGTTTCCGACATGCTGATGACCGTTGCCACTTTCCAATCCTTGGCAGCGGCACAGAGCGCGTTGGCCGCAAGCAGAAACAGAACAACCCCGAACCTTTTCACAGAGCGGAGCCTCCTCTGCGGAGTATAACGAATCAGCGCGACTTACTACTTCCGTTCTGCGGGAATGTTTCTCAAAAAGAGGGATAGCACTGCTGTCTAAGGCATGCTACTCGAATTTCAAGGGCTGGCCGGACGCCAGCACACCCTTGCCGGTTGCCCACGGATGGATTTCTGCTTTGAACAGGCCGGAAGCAACGGCGGGATCCTGTTCCACGATCTTGGCAGCCTGCTCCTTCAAAACGCGATAGACGACAATGCCGCAGAGTTCTGAGTCTTTCATCGGGAAAAATCCGGCAATGGCGATATTTCCCTTCTCTATCATTTCTTTCACAAAAGACTGGTGACGTTTCATCGCGTCGGTATATTCCGGTGCGTTCGCGTCCCGCTTTTCGCCAGCTTTCAAAAACGCCACAGTGTATTGCTCCAAACTCTCGGTGGCGTCCGGCGAGTGAATAAGACCAGGGTCGACCTGCCATGGACCATAAAGCTCCGGCGACAATCGACCGGCTTGGACGGCCGGGTCGGCAGCCGCCCATTCCCGCGCCTCGGCCAGGGAAGCGGCCCGCAAAACGAAGATGCCACGCAGCGTGGAGTCGTCCAGGAAGGGACCCGCGACAACGAGCTTACCTTCAGCATGCAGCTTGCGGATGTTTCCCAAATGTGCTTCCTGCAGCTTTTCTCCGGCTTCTTTACTCAGTTGTGGCACGTCGGCGGGACGTTGCAACAGCACGAAAAAGAGATTCGCGCCATTAGGGGCTCGTTGCGCGAGGCAAGATGCAGCCAGCAAGGCAATTGCTAGTAATGGCCAGGCGAACCGCCGAATTTGTCTCATGGAGTTCCTCCGTGCCGTTTGCTCGCCGCTAGTACCGCGAACAAGTCGAATGCGTTCAGTCGAGTGGAGCCGTAGTGGAAAGCCCCATCTGTGCGCGCAATTCCTGCCAAAGTTCAATCGTTCGCGGATCCCTAGAGAGTTGCGCAGCCCGATGAAGCGATTCCTCTGCCTTGGGAAGGTTATTGAGTGTGAAGTAACAATACCCGAGACCAGCCCATGCGGACCATTCTTCGGGATACTTTCGACTCACTCGTTCGAAGACCGGCAGAACTTCACCACATCGGCCTTGCTCGACCAGCGGTAAAGCCGCTTGGACATTGGCACGCTCTAGGTTTAAAGCTACCCACGGATTATTAGGCGCAAGCCGGTGGGCCGCAGTAAAAAGCGTCAAATCGTCTTTCCATAGCTTTTCTTGCGAGACGGTCAACACCGCGAAAACGATGGCTAGTAGGCCCGCCCCCCACAGCAGTGGCTTACGAGCTTTCCCGGCGAGGTGGCATGCGGCTGCCACAATCATCATCATGCCGGTCGAAGCCAGGTAAACATACCGACCATGCAGAAAATCACCAGGGTTAAGCACATTCAGATTCAGCGCGAGAAGAATCGGAAGCACCAGCAAAAGCGTCCCAATTAATAAAGCATATTCAACGCCCGCTACCTCGCTGGAATGGAGGTTGCTCCGCGCTTTTCTCCTAAGCCAAAACAGCGCCGCTCCAAGGCCCGCAACCAGGCAGCCGACGGCTAAGCCCGGCAACAGGACGCCTCGCACGGAAAAGGCTTCCGCAAGAGTCGGGTCGCCATAGGCATAGGAACGCACCGGCCACAGCAGCACCTTCGCGTAAAACCAGAGAATCCCCGGCCAAGAAAGAAAGACCGAACGCCAAGGCAAATGCTGGGTGAGAGAACCTAGGTTTCCGCTGAACGCATTAAACCGCAAAAGGAGATAGAGAACCGTGGCACACGCAAACGGCAAAGTGATGCGCAGCGCCGTCCGAAGGCGAATCAAGCTGCGATTCAAAAAGCTGTTCTCTCCGTCGACCGCCCCATCGGCGTCAATTTCACCACGCAGCATGAATAGCGTCAGGAAAAAGATGATGATCGGCACAATGATCGCGGTTTCTTTCGCGAGCAGAGTCAGGAAGCAGACCATCGCGGACGCAATCAACCACGGCAGTGCGGACCGAGGAGTCGTTTTCACGACAGTCGCCCTAGGTGCTTTCCTTTTCGTCTTCTTGTTTTGGGCGGGGACTGATGTTTCCTGCGCATACCTCAGGTAGAGGAGCAACGTGCTGAGTACGCCTATCGCCATCAATGGGTCGGGCACTGTGACCCAGGCGACGCATTCCGTATGGGCGGGATGGAGGGTGAACAGCACTGCGGCAAGCAAGGCTGCGGCGCTGTCGCGCAGCAGACTCCAGACCAGCAGATACAACAGAAAGGCTACAGCCAAGTGCTTGAGGATACTAAGAAGATGCCAACCCCAGGGCGACATGGCGCAAAGGGCGAAATTCGTCCTCACCCAGAGAACGAATAGCGGCCGGTAGAAACTTGACGGCCCGCCCGTAAATTGGGCCCAGACATAGTTTGTAAAATACTCCCAAACATGACCTGCTGACTGCACGCGCGGGTCACTCGTGAAACGGTGGTCATCTAGAATGAAGCTGTATTGCAACGAGGGGACGTAGACGCCGCCTACTACCGCAAGGGACAAAACTGCAATCAGCACATTCGCAGGTGAGAGTGAACGCCGGCCGACGGATGGCGCCGCGAGATGCAGTTCCTGCTGTCGTTTTGATGCGCCCGAGGCCACACCCATGGGAATCCCAGCAGAGGATATCACGCACTGGGGCGCAAACCGGGTGGCACCCTGGCCTCGATACTCAACCTAAGCCACCGTTGGCCGCCGCCCAGGATCTCAATGACGAGCACTGTCAGTTCCGACAGTTCACACGGGCTCACAAAAGCTTGAACTTCGGGTCTGTTGCGTCACGGGAATGCGATGCTGCATCCTTACAAATTCCTTATCGCTTTGGTCATAGTGTCGGCTGTTTGAGTCGTTGGGAGGCTATTCGGAAATGCCTATACGGATTCTTCTGGTCGAAGACTTCAATTCCTACCGTCGCTTGATAGTAAAACTGCTGAGCAGGAATTCAGACTTCTCCGTGATCTCCGAAATGGAAGATGGAGTAGAGGCTATCGCACAAGCGCAGCGGTTGAGACCGGATTTGATTTTGATGGATATAGGTCTTCCCCGACTTAACGGCCTTGTGGCAGCCCGCCAAATATGCGCACTCGTCCCAACCGCGAGGATCGTCTACTTAACTCAAGTAACCGACGTCGATGTGGTCGAGGAAGCACTTCGCACAGGTGCAGCAGGATACGTTCTTAAACACGAGGCAGAACACGTGCTCCTGCCAGCGCTGGCGACAATCCTCAAGGGCAACCGCTTCGTCAGCGACGGATTGAGCCGCAATGGCTCTGCCAAAGCTTGAAATATCCCGGAGCGTCACGCTCGATTTCTTCGCGTGGTGTCAACGGCGGCCAGAATCTCCTTGTCCACCAGTCGCAATACAAAGTACGGTCCAGGCCTTGCGGCTGCCAACGCGTTCATGCGCGCGCAAGCGCTCTCGAGGTCATCCACTACTCCTAACCACCGAACTTCTTCATCTTCAGGAGACCGACCTGAGAAAATATCAAACGACAGCGATATCATCGTGGAGTCCTCCTTTCGCAAGTATGCTCAGTTGATTTTCGGGAACGATAAACTCAGCAGCCCCACAATTCAGACAGACAAATACCGCTGAAAAAAACCACACGATCGGCTTGTTAAGGTCGTCTAGTCCCCCAAAATGAAGGGCAATTTCTCCCCCGAACTTGTGGAGACTTTCAAATCCACACGACTGACATGACATGGCTTACCCCCCTTAGAGTCGGAAACACGCAAAGAGACTCTTGGTTACCCGCGGGACGCAATTCAAAATGCTGGGGCTATTTTCTCTGGACCGATATCCACCGAAGGAGGTCTGAAACTGGGTGAAGTGAAGGTTCACGGAAAAGAATGACTGGAATACTCAGAATAAGTCCTTGCGCTATGGGGGTGACTGCCTGTGAAAGCTCGGCCTGAGACGCGTTATCAACGCATTTGTGGAAGGCAGAGGCCGAGACCTGTATATAGTCATTTGAGATATCGTCGGCCAAACGAAACGATTCACCGAGTTCGCCACCAAACAAACCGAGCGCTAGCAAAATGATGAAAAAAAAGCGAACCTTGTTGGTGAATCTCATTCGCCGGTTTCTTTCAAACCCCTGGGGCGGCGGAAGTTTCAAGGGCAGATTACGGTTAATCTACTTTCACTCTTGGCGCCACCGCATGTCAATAAGAAACTCTGCTGGCGATTAGCTTTGTAAGTTCTACGACGTTAACCAACTGGCGATCTTAGAACGCATTCCCGCAAATTCGGAGTTCGAACAAGGCACTTAGAGACTTCTGCGCCACAGCGATACCAGAAATAGAACTAGAAACAGATAGAAAATGAACTTAGCGGTCCCCGCCGCGGCCGCTGCGATTCCTCCAAAATTGAACAACGCCGCGATCAGTGCGACGATACTGAAGAACGCCGGTGCCCACCGGAACGTATCGAATCCATCGATTCGTCTTAAATACGCACCCGTCCCGACGTAGGACTGAATTTCCTCGACGCCGCATAGCCGGGACAAGTCGTAATAGTGGCGCATCCGGTTGTTCGCAAAAATGCGACCCGCTAAGTGGGCTTATCGAGCGAGGTTTGAAGGTCGACTGAGTACAAAGAGCAACGATGGCTTATTCCGTCTGTGAACTTCGGAACTTCGCGTTCCGGGACGAATAAGATGGCGAAGACCGTTTACTTCATCCATGCTTTGCGGAAATCGTGTGGAGTCGAATGCGGTTCCGGTGGAACGACTTCTTTGGGCTGTTTGTGCCCATGAGTAGTTGTGTCGATTTTAGAGCAAACTCCGATAGCGTGTCTCGCCTCAACTCCCGAGAAGTCGCGTTACCGGAAATGTGGCTCATAGCACCCAGACGGAAGGTAAGCGTGCTAATCCAGCACTTTCACAGACTTGTTTTGGAATCTGATTGCAAGTCCTGTTACAAGTCCTGTTGCTTCGTTGACTTGCCTCCACCACGCGACCTAAGATTGTGTCACTATGGCGGGGGCCGATTCCCTCATCGGACAAACCATTTCCCATTACCGCATTATCGAGAAGCTCGGTGGCGGAGGCATGGGTGTCGTATACAAAGCTCAGGACGCTCGCCTCGACCGCTTCGTTGCCCTGAAATTTCTTCCTGATTCGTTGACCGATGATCCACAGGCCTTGGAGCGCTTTCGCCGCGAAGCTAAGGCGGCCTCGGCGTTGAATCATCCCAACATCTGTACCATCCATGACATCCAGGAGCATGAAGGGCGTGTGTTCATCGTCATGGAGTACATGGAAGGCGCCACGCTGAAGCACCTGATCAACGGGAAAGCCTTGGAACTGGATCAACTTCTGGATATCGGCATTGACGTGGCAGACGCACTGGACGTCGCGCACAGCCAAGGCATCATCCATCGCGACATCAAGCCCGCGAACATTTTCGGCACCAAGCGAGGCCACGCGAAGATTCTGGATTTTGGTCTGGCGAAAGTGACCGAAGTGGACTTTTCCGGCGATACCAGAACGAATATTTCGCCGAATGATGAAAACGGCGCGCATTTGACCGGCGCCGGAAGAGCGGTAGGCACGGTCGCGTATATGTCGCCCGAGCAGGCACTCGGGAAATCGCTGGACCAGCGCAGCGACCTTTTCTCTTTTGGCGCGGTGCTTTACGAGATGGCTACCGGCTTTCTTCCGTTTAAGGGCGACACGTCCGCCGCCATCTTCGACTCTATCCTGCATGGCGCGCCGGTGGCTCCGGTTCGACTGAATAGCGCAGTTCCCATCGAGTTGGAGCGCATCGTTAACAAGGCGATCGAAAAGGATCGTGAACTGCGATACCAGCACGCTTCCGACATTCGGACGGACCTGAAACGCCTGAAGCGCGAGACTTCCTCGAGCCGCAGCAGTGTTGTTTCCGCCGTAGAAGAGGCATCGGCCGGCGCCGCAACACCGGCAAGGTCCTCGAGCGAAAGCCGCAAAGCGGCTTCAGGTTCGGCACAGGGCGCTGCCCCGGCGACTCCGCAAGCGGATAGGCTGAACAAGATGATTCTCCGCGCGGCCGGTGTTCTGGTGCTAGCGTTGCTTGCCTGCTGGGGTTATCTGCATTTCTTCAACAAGCCAAAACTCACCGATAAGGACACCGTCGTTCTGGCGGACTTCGCCAATAGCACCGGCGATCCCGTTTTCGACGACACGCTGAAGCAGGCGCTGACCGTGGCCCTGAATCAGTCGCCGTTTCTGAATGTGCTTGCGGAAAACAAAGTAGCAGACACACTGAAGCTAATGGCGCGCCCGGCGAATACGCCGCTCACACCGCCAGTGGCTCGTGAACTGTGCCAGCGCTCCGGGAGCAAGGCATATATTTCGGGATCGATTGCCGGATTGGGCAGCGAATATGTGCTCGGGATCAAAGCGGTGAATTGCCAGAGTGGAGATTTGCTGGCGCAGGAACAGGTCACCGCAGGTGCAAAGGAGAAGGTACTCGATGCGGTGGGCCTGGCTGCGGCGAAATTGCGCGGCGAACTGGGCGAATCGCTGGCCACGGTGCAGAAATTCGATGTGCCTCTCGCGGATGCGACTACGCCTTCGCTGGACGCTTTAAAAGCGTACAGCCTGGGACAGCGCGCGGTCCGCGAAAAAGGCCAGGCGGCCGGCCTTGCGTATTACCTGCACGCCATCGAACTGGACCCGAACTTTGCGATGGGCTACCGGGCCGTGGGCAATACTTACGCGAACATGAGTGAACTCGAACGGTCCAGTCAATACACGGCAAAAGCCTTTCAGTTGCGCGACCACGCCAGCGAACGCGAGAAAATGGCACTCACCGCAAACTACTACGACAGCGTCACTGGCGAACTCGATAAAGCGGAGAAAGTGTACCTGGAGCAGATTGAAAATTACCCGCGCGACGATCGAGCGTATAACGCCTTGGGTAATGTGTATGCAGCAGAGGGTCAGTATGATAAGGCACGCGAGCAGTATCGCCAGAGCATCCGGCTAAATCCCGATACCACCCCGGCCTACGGAAACCTGGCGAATACCTCTTTGGCACTACAGCAACTGGACGATGCGCTCGCGGCTGTTCGCGGGGCGCAAGAGAGAAAATTGGGAGACTTTTTGCTGCACAACGCGCTCTACGGGGTGGCTTTCCTCCGGTCCGATGCGGCGGGCATGGCCGAGCAACGAAAATGGTACGCCAGCCAGCCCGACTACGAACACTTTGGCCTGTCGCTCGATGCCGATACCGAAGCGTATTTCGGCAGCCTGGGTAAAGCGCGGGAGTTGGCGAAGCGGGCGGCGGAGTCGGCGATTCGCGCGGACAGCAAAGAAAACGCGGGGTTTTGGTACGAAAACGCCGCGGTGCGAGAAGCCGTGTTCGGCAATGAAAGCGAAGCGAAGCGGAATGCCGCCGAGGGCCTGAAGCTTACGTCTACGAGCCAAAGTGTTAATGTGGAAGCGGCATTGGCCTATGCCATGATCGCCGATACCGGTCGCGCAGAGTCTATTGCACAAGAACTGAACAAGCGCTTCCCGCTGGACACTCAGATACAGTCCATCTGGCTACCCACTATTCGCGCACAAGTGGCGCTGGACCGAAAGAATCCGTCCGCGGCGATCGAACTGCTGAGAGATTCTCTGCCCGTAGAGACGGGGCAGATCGCGTTCCTGACGAACCTTTCCTGCCTCAATGCAAGCTACGTCCGCGGCGAAGCGTACCTGGCCGCCGGACAAGGCCAATCCGCCGGTGCTGAGTTTCAAAAGATTCTCGACCACGGCGGCATCGTTTGGAACTGCTGGACAGCTTCGTTGGCGCATTTGGGCGTCGCGCGCGCCTATGCCTTGCAGGCGAAATCGTCGAATGGCGCGGATGCCGACGCCGCGCGCACCCGGGCGCTGGCGGCTTACAAAGACTTCCTCGCTCTTTGGAAAGACGCCGATCCCGACGTCCCCATCCTAAAGCAAGCCAAGGCGGAATACACGAAACTGCAGTAGGAGCAGTGCCAGCGCCCATGCAATCATGAAAGTTCACGTTGTCTATGTTTACAGTGAGCTTTCCGGCTCGCCCCATTCGACGTTTGGACTGTGCTTCTGTGATGGTAGCCCAAGCGATCCCGCCTCTTGGGATCAAAACGACGTGATTACGCGCTCTGTTTCGGTTCGGACAAAGGATGGGCTGGGTCCAAAAGAATCCCGCTAGCGACTTAAAACCCCCGAAAATTG
>Ga0126369_10002192_pt1 | contig 13823 bp, 13 predicted proteins | sample PanSoiMetaPlot_1_FD_109646 | JGI IMG/M metagenome (GOLD analysis project Ga0126369, IMG submission 109646) | Tropical forest soil microbial communities from Panama - MetaG Plot_1 | ecosystem: Environmental > Terrestrial > Soil > Tropical forest > Bulk soil | place: Panama | collected 2016-02-17 | reverse complement strand
TAGCACGCGGGTCGTAGTTCCTCAATGACGCCCGGACATCCAAGTGATGTGCGATCGCCGCCGCGATCGTACCGAACGCGCCGTTGTGGAAGAAAGCGCGCGCGACTTTCAGGTTCCGCAGTGGGCCGGTCCGGAAGGTGTACCGATCCACCTGATTGCCCGTCGTCTGCTCGAAGCCGAAGTCTTCGTTCTCGTCCGGACCGTCGTAGATCACGTTGCTCGTGCCGACGCCGAATACCGGCGCGAGCTGTGGGCCGCCGATCCGGTGGTTTTTGAAGTCGCTGAACATCTCGTTCGCCTGGCCGGCAACCGCATGACAGGTCACGCAGTTCGCCTTGCCGAAAAACAGCAGCGCGCCATGCTTTTCGCGGGTCGTCATCGCGTGGGTGTGGCCGCGAGCAAACCTGTCGATCGGCGCGTCCACGGCAGTCAGGAACGATTGAAATTCCGCGATCGCTTGCCGCCGCATGCTGATCGTGATGCCGCCGGGCGGCAGCGGAACCCCGCCATTGAAGGCCGCACTGAACAGGGCCTGGTACGCCGGTATCGCGTTCAGTCGAGCCTGTACCGCATCCTGGATCGGGAAGTTGTGGAAGCCGCTGGCCGGATCGGGCGCTGGCAAGGCTTGCCCATCCCCGTCGTCGAAGATGAACACACGCGGATTCACCGACCCCGGGTTCGCCCTGATTCCCGTGAACCCCGCCATCTCCACGAGTTCGGTCGAGGCCAAAGAGGCCTGCGACGCGAGGAGCGTGGGTTCAAAAACAGTGTTCTCGGGCGGCGGAAACAGGAACCCCCGCGTCGAGTCGAAGGGATCATCCCTGGGCGCGGTAAATCGCGCCGTCCACATCAGCGCCGGGTAGAAGATCGTGTTCGAGACCGATGGCGAGCGTCGCTGGTTGCGCGGGCCGGCACGGTTCGGCCCGACGATGTTGTTGTTGTCGACGCCGATCGCGATCGGCTGCGAGTCGCCGAATCCGTTTGCGGGCCCGTGACAGCCGGCGCACGAGTTGTCGCCGTGCAGACCGAGGATCTTGTCGAAGAAGAGCAGCCGCCCGAGCTCGATTTTGCGGGGATCGAGCTCGCGGCCGAGCCGGGACTCGAGCGCGGCGTCGATCCGCCCGGTAAAGCCGGCCTTCCGCAGGACATGCTGAAGCTCGCGGTCTAGTTCCTGATCGTGATCGCTATGGTGTTTCGCGTTTCCATCGTGACGCGCAGGCGCCTGGGCCCACGCCGGCGCCCAGACGACCACGGCGAACACCGTGAACACTGCCGCAGCAGCGATGGGCCGGCGGAGCAACCCGGGGATTCGCATCCAGTCGGCCAGCGCGCCCAGCGAGTCGGCAAGCCGACGGTGAACGCCAGGCCCATGGTCCAGAGCCATCGCTTCGGCGTGCAGGTGGCCGATCCGTTGTAGTTGGTCGATCCGTTGTCGGGCGAGCAGATAGAGCTGGTAGTCGTTCATCGCCTCTCCTCGTGGCAGTGGCAGTCAGGCCCAGCGAAGTCAACGGCCCGCGGCGGGCGTGCCCAGCCAACGAGATCGGCTCGGGCATGCCCACCGGGGGGCGTGACGGATCAGTCGAGGGGAATGGCCGCGAGGCCGGCGTGAACCACGGTGGACAACCACACGAGGCCGGCGCTGATGGCCAAGGTCAGCACTCTCAGGAGGCGAGCGGCAAATCCTTTCATGACAATCTCCTTTCGCTTGTGGGTACAGGACGTGTCCGGGCGACAGCGTCCTGCACACCTCTTCTTACGGATGTCTCGTCGCTACGGATGCCTGGTGGGAGCGGGTTGCAGCGGCCGAGTTCGGGCGAAGTGAACGGCCCGTGGCGGGCGTGCCCAACCCAGGTCGGGTCGGGCGCGCCCACCCTGGGGCGTGACTGGTCAGTCGAGGGCGTTGAACGCGATGCCGGCGTGAACCACGGCGGGCAGCCACACGAGGCCGGTGGTGATGAGCACGCTCAGGAGGCGAACGGCAAATGCTTTCATGACAAACTCCTTTCGGTTGTGAGTACAGGACGCGTCGGGCGACAGCGTCCAGCACACCTCCTCTTACGGATGTCTCGTGGCTACGGATGCCTGCTGCGCACCGGGCGAACGGAGAGTGAGATCGCCCGCGAGGCGCTCAGGCGCCAGATCGCGGTCGCGCGATTTCGGGAGCTCCGGAGCAAGACCCTGCTCGCTCGCCGAAGAAGAAGGTCTCGTTACCGACGAGGATGTGTTCCGCGCCTCTCGTGAGGGTTTTCCCCGCTGGTCAGCGCGTTCGCCTCGCGAGGAGATTGTGTGCGGACCTTCTCGAGCCGGTCCTGCTGGAGGCTCGCGGCCGCGAGTGCAGAACTGCCACTCCTCCTCAGCTGCGGCAAGGCGGCTCCTGATGGTTTCGGCCAGCGACACGGAGCGGGGAATGCACTCGGCCATCGACCGTTGCTGCCCCTGATTCGTTAGAAGACTGGACGTTCGCGAACTTGGCTGATCGGCCACTTGTTGACGTCCACGCGCTCCGAAGCCGACGCTGGCTACGACTGGGATTCACGGCGGAGCAGACACCGCTCGGCGTCGCGCACACCGTACCGAAGTCCCCAGTAAACGGCGGCGCCGACGGACGCGGGAAGCAGCGCCAGCGTCAGCTTGTAATAGTGACGAACAGCCGGCACCGACCCGAAGCTGTCACCCACCTTCGCAGAAAACCGACCGTCGCACCGAAAAGCTGCCATTCCCGCGATCCTACCGAGTAGGCTTCGCCCTGCGAAGGAGGAGATCAATGTCAGCTCACTCATCGTTTTCCGTACGCCGCGCCAGACTGCGCCAGCTCGTTGCGAGCGGCGCGACCATCGTGGCGCCCGGCGCCACCGACGCGCTCAGCGCGCGCCTAATCGAGGCCCATGGCTTCGAGTGCGTCTATATCGGAAGCTACGCAACCGCGGCGAGCCGGTTCGGACTACCCGACACAGGTCTACTTTCGCTCAGCGATATGGTCGAGCAGGTACGAACCATCGCCAACGCGGTGCGCGCGCCAGTGATCGCCGATGCCGAAGGCGGGTTCAACGATGCTCCGAACATCTGGCGCACCGTGCAGGCGTTCGAGCAGGCGGGCGCCTCCGCGATCCACATCGAAGACCACGCCTTTGGCAAGCACGCCGATGTGCGGCAGAGGCTGCGGCCGCTCGAGGAGGCGGTGGCACGGATCCACGCTGCGGTCGAGGCGCGCGAGGATCCTGGCTTCATGGTCGTAGCGCGCTCGGACGCGGTCTGGGTGAGCGGCGATTTCGAGGACACGGTGCGCAGGCTGGCGGCCTACGCTGAGGCTGGCGCCGATATGGTGTTCCCCACATTGGTAACACCCGAGCAGCTGACAGAGATCCGTCGCAGGGTACCGAGGCCGGCAATGATTGTGGACATGCCTGACCGAACGCTTGCCGACGAGACACACGCCGGTGCTTCCGTCGTGCTCTATTACGGCCTTTCAGTGCTCGTGCAGTTCGACGCGCTCGGTCGCGCGCTGGAACGGTTCAAGAGCGCTCGTGATGCGAACGCGGTACCCGGCTACCGCGAGAAGCTGCACGCGTTTGAGGCGTTCATGGGCTACAGAGAGTTCGCCGAACGCGCTCGGCGCTACGGTCAACCTTAGCGCTCGTTACGGCCTAGATGAAAACTGAAAGTCCGCGCGGTGCCGGTTTAGGTCTGTTCGCTGATCTGGGAGGATATATCCGGCAAGCGACTCAAAACGAAGCGCAGGATTCGCCGTCGACACGCACTACCGACTCCTGCTGATGCTTATCTTTGTAGAAAGTGCGAATCTCGTCGATGTGCTGACTGCTTCTACGGTCCGACGACGGATAAAGTACAACGAGCACGCGAGCGCTTTCCCGAACGATGAGTCCCCGGGAGTCTTTGAACTGGCCGCTGCCCGGCACGACGGTGAACCCTTCCGGGAAGCGCGGCGTGACCTCCGTATCGATGAAGTGTTGGAACTCCGCGTCGGTGACGGTGGACCCGTTACGTTTCGATAGGCCCAGCAAGAGCTCCGTTCTGTAGAAACGCTTTCCGATCGATGAGGCGGCGCAGGACTGCCGAATGCTCTGACTGTCGGCTGTCGCCCAGAGACGCTCAGACAGCAGGGCTAGAAAACAGACTAGAGCGACGGCGAGGCCGGCAAGGTCGCGGGAAGGGTGCGGGAGCATGTTCTTGCTCATTCATGATGGACAATCGGTGCGCCATACGCCGCGATCGGAGGAATCGGATTCATGCCGTCTCCAGCGTAGCGCGACGAAGCCAGTGTGCGCCTTCGCGACCGCGATAGGAGGGGAATATTGCCGAGGTGGAAGGGGAGGTGCCGAATTTGTCTATCTGTGTCACAACGTGGAGCCTCTCTGTAGCCGCCAAGACCTCGCTGGGCGCAGGGGTGAGGACACTCTCGAGAGCGACACCGACCCGTAATGAGTCGGCAAATGGCTCTCACTCCGGTCGCCGCTGTGCGCTGCACCGAGTGCCCGCACGAAATGCGAGTCCAATGTCCGCTCTCGAGCGATTTTCGCGCATGCCCTTGATCGGCAGCTTCTGGCCGGTTGCGTGAGTTCGCAACCAAGCCCGTAAGCTGCCTTTCACGGCAAGAGCCTGCGTCTTCCAAAACCCGCTTTCGGCGAACATAGGGAACCTCGGCTGTCGGCCGAGACTGTGTGAAAACGTGCTTGCTGGCACGCGCCGGTCGCCTATAGTGAAGCAACGCGTGTTTTTGCGGTGGTTTCATGAAGCGATTCATCGAAGGTGAAGCGCGAGATCAAATCAGCTTGCTACCGGAGTGCGTTGAGGACTACGTCGGCGAAGACAACCCGGTGCGAGTGGTCGATGTGTTCGTCGATGAGTTGGATCTTCATGCGCTGGGCTTCGAGGGCGTGACCCCCGCTGTTACGGGGCGTCCAGCCTACGACCCTGCGGTGTTGTTGAAGATCTACATCTATGGCTATCTCAACCGTGTTCAGTCGAGCCGGCGTCTAGAGCATGAGTGCCAACGCAACCTTGAGTTGATGTGGCTGACGGGGCGACTGGCCCCGGACTTCAAGACCATAGCCGACTTCCGCCGCGACAACGGTCGGGCGATTCGGCGCGTGTGCAGTCAGTTCGTGGTGCTGTGTCGGCGCTCGGGACTGTTCTCTGAGGCCGTTGTGGCCGTCGATGGCAGCAAGTTCAAGGCGGTCAATCACCGCGACAAGAACTTCACCGAGCACAAGCTCAAGGTGCGCCTCGAGCATCTGGAGAAGAGCGTTGGCCAGTACCTGGCCGAGCTCGACCGTGCCGATCGCGAGCCCATGTCGGTGCCTGAGGTGCGCGTTGCGCACCTCAAGGAGAAGATCGGTGTCATTAAGACAGAGATCGAGCGGCTCAATGAGGTCGGCGAACAGCTGCAGCAAGCCCCCGAGGGGCAGATCTCACTGACCGATCCAGATGCACGCTCGATGGCGAGCGCTGGCCGGGGCACCGGCATCGTTGGCTATAACGTGCAGACGGCGGTGGAGGTCAAGCACCACATGATCGTCGCCCATGAGGTGACCAACGTTGGCACGGATCGAACGCACCTGCATGCGATGGCCGAGCAAGCGCGCGCAGCGCTAGGCACAGCCAAGCTCGCCGCGCTGGCTGATCGGGGCTACTTCAGCGGCGAGCAAATCTTGGAATGCGAGCGCCAAGGCATCACTGCCATGGTCCCCAAGCCCCTGACTTCAAACAGCAAGGCCGACGGTCGATTCGACAAACGGGACTTTATTTACATCGCCGAGCGCGATGAATATCGTTGTCCGGCCGGTGAGCGGGCGATCTGGCGTATGACCACGGTCGAACACGGCAGGACGCTACATCGCTATTGGCCCTCGGCCTGCCCGAAGTGTCCGATCAAGAGCCAATGCACCCCGAGCGACTACCGGCGGATCACCCGCTGGGAGCACGAGGAGGTCCTGGAGGCGATGCAGGATCGGCTCGACCGCGCGCCCGAGACATCGCGACTACGTCGACAGACCGCTGAGCATCCCTTCGGCACGCTCAAAGGGTGGATGGGTGCCACGCATTTCCTAACCAAGACCCTGCCCAAGGTCAGGACCGAGATGAGCCTGCACGTGCTCGCCTACAACCTGAAGCGAGCGATCAAAATTCTGGGAGTGCAGCCGCTAATGAAGGCGATGATCGCCTAAGCGGGATCTCGTCTTCTCATCAACTGAACAGACGGGTTCGCTCCAGCGACTAACTCCGACGTCTAGTGCCACTCACAGCCGATCGCTCACGGTGTTTCCACACGGCCTCGGCCACTAGCGGTCAGTCGAGGTCGCGCTCTAAAGCAGACGGTCAGTTGACGTGGTCGAGCCACTGCGGACCTTCAAATTGTCAGAAAGCTGATGCCACGAACACCCAACGTCGCACGTGACCGGCGCGCAGCAGGCGAGCGGGCAGCGCCGCCGGCGACGCTTCCGTGTTCACGTGCAGGTTAGCCGGCACGCCGAATCCATCAGCGACCGCACAAGGCTCATTCGGCGCGCTGCGCAATGAGTTCGCGAACACCCCCAGGAAGGAATGAGCGCAGCCGCTCGCCAATCGCCGCCTCGTGGCGTTGCCAATAGACACCGGCGCCAATAACGGCCAGGCCGATAGCGGTAAGAGCCACCGGGAACAGCATGCTGTCCTTGAATATGGTGTCTGAGAGATGGCCCAGATAAAACGCTACACCGAGGCCACCGAAGACAGCGAAAACGCGGCGCGAGAGCGCGGCGCCGATGGCGATCATGAGCAGATTGATGCAGCAGTACAGAAATTTGTTGAATTCGCTCTCCGAATTCATGCTGCTCAGTCCTCCCCAAAATGTGAGCACACCGAAGAGGTAGAGCCAGAAGGCGAAATCCTTGGACTTGCGGGAGCGAAGATCGACCAAGAACGCGAGTACAGTCATCGCGAGGCCGAAGAACATTGAGACGAGTTTTCCGCGATCTGAAAAGAACTCTTTGGGGTCGCCGCCAAAGAGGAACGGAGTGAGGTCCATGCTCATGTACCAAAGCGTCACTGCAACCGGCATGACCAGGAACGGCAGCCGATAGCGCCAAAGGGCTGCTGCCCCGGCGGCGAGCGTCGCAAGTTCCATCAGCAGCCACCGCCAGTCGATGTGGGTATGGTAGTCACGATAAGCCCACGCTCTTGGGCCGTCGGATGGCCAGAATCCGAGGAGATGCTGCGCGCCGTAGACTCCCAACGGAACCATTACTAGGGCAAGTGTTGCGGCAATACCCGCCGGAATCGCAAGATGTCTACGGGTTAGGAAGAACTCGGTGAGGAGGAGCGCCACCACGCAGTAGACCAAGGAGATCAAGACCAGGCCCCCGCCACCAAACCGTTCCCAGCCGAGCGTCATGAATAACGTCATTGCGCCGATCGCAATTAGCCCGCCCAGGTAATACAAAATGTGGGCCGGCTTGAACGAGGGCGTTTCCTGTTCTCTCTGAACGAGGAAGTCCCACAAGGCGCGGGCCTGTTGCTCACCCAGCACGCCGCTGGCCACCGCTTCATCGAGCATTGAGCGTGTCACTCGCATACTATGGCTCCGGTTCTGGCTAACGTTCGCGATGAGCAGCTGGCCGTCAGAGCGCGACCGGGCCGAGGAGCGCGGGATCGACTCTGGCGGCCGCGGGACCAGCGGCCGCGCGGTCCAGGTAGGGTTTCGACTTCTCGAGCAGCCCTTGCAGCATCTCGCTGTTCTTGGCGAGTGTCTGGATCGCCGCCGAACGGTAGCCGTCCATCGCGTCCATCGCCTTGAAGGTGTTGTCGAACGCGGCCTGGAGCTTGCCGATCTCGATGATCGGATCGGAGGCGAATTTCCCGACCGTGCGCGCGTGCTCGCCGAGCTGTGTCGAGGTGCGGACGGTGAGGTTGCCGACGACTTCGCGCGTTCGTGCCATCGCCTGCTGGATCCGAACCTGGTTGCCGGTCGCGATCGCGACCATCTGCGCAATCGCGAGCGCGGACATGCCCGTGGTCTTCAGGCGGTCGACGCCGTTCGAGAGCTCGCGGGCGATCTTTTTCAGCGGGTCGAGCGCGAGGTAGCCGTTCACCGAGACCGCGAGCTGGGCAAGGATGCCGTCGAGGTTCTGCGCGGCGTAGTAGAGCGCCTCCTGCTCGAGCGCCCGCGCGCGCAGCGGGTCGGCCCCCTTGAGGCCTTCGACCTGCGCGGCGAGCTTCTTTTGCAGCACCTGCGCGAAATGCGCCGCTGCCTTGAGGTTCTGCAGCGCCGCCCAGAGCTGCACCTTCGCGTCCTCGATCGCGATCGCGTCGCGCTCGAGGTCGTCCTGAGCGGCGGTGAGCTGGTGGACCAGCCGGTCGATCTGCCGCGACGCGGACTCGAACTTGCGGAAGTACGACTTCAGCCGCGAACCGCCGGGGATCAGCCCGAGGATCTTCACCGTTTCGATCAAGCTGCCCTGCCGGCCAGGGGCCAGGTCGTCCATGATCTCCCGGAGCTCGGCCATCGCCTGGTAGGCCGGGCTCGACTCGATGCCGCGATAGTTTTGCCGCAGGAACGCCGTGTTGAGCCGCGTCGCTTCGGCGATTTCGCGACGGCCGAGGCGGAACGCTGAGTCGATCCGCTTCTTGAAGTCTTCACTGTGAACGTCGGCCGCCAGTAAGCCCTGGATGAATGTGTCCGCCTGCAACTCGACGCGCTGCTTCGTGCTCTCGTCGAGCTGCACGAGCGATCGCGCGCTGTTCGATGCAGAGTCAGTTGCGCATGCCGCGCCTGCCTCTGTGGGCTGCTGGGTTCCCAGAACGTCCGGCATATACGCCTCCGTATGTGATTGCGGAGCGTGCATGCTGCCGGACTGGCCCGCCGGGTGAGCGGCCGGACCGCCCGGTATCGCTGGATGCGCCCGGCGGTAGCGCCCGGCGCGTCCCGGGCAAGGGCGTCTTGCCGCGCGCCGGGCCGACGGGACACCATGCGCTCCGTCGACGGCCAGTTGCCGTCTTGCCCGTGGGAGGAAGCATGGCTCAGCAGTACCTGATCCGACGCGATTCGAGCGCATGGGTGTTGCAGGTGTGGGCGGCGTTCGCAGCGGCCGTCGCGCTCTGCGTGGCCGGCGTCTGGAACGCGCCGGGCGAGGGAATCGACCGCGCGTTCCTGGCGATTGCGTTCCTGTTCGGCCTGTCCGCGGCGTTCGGCGTCGCGAAAACAGTGCGTGACAACCGCGACGAGCAGGTCGATACGCCAGCGTGGGTCCTCCAGGTCTGGGCGGCGTTCGCGGTCTCGGTGATGGTCACGGTGTGGGGCCTCTACCGGCTCGAACTCGCGGGCTGGGAAAGAGGCTATATGTTCGCCGCGTGGCTGTTCTTGATCTCGTCGACCTTCACGCTGGCGAAGACCGTTCGCGACAACCATGAAGCGGGGGTGCTCGAGAGCTCGCAGACCGTCACCTCGCTGAGCGAGGCCCAGAGATAGCGGCGCCGGCACCACGAGCAATGCCGTGATCAACGGGAAGGGGCAACGCCCCTTGCCGTTGTTCGCCCTCAGGAAGAAGTCCGGCGCTCTAGCAGCTTCTTATTCCGTGCGAGCTCCTCGGCCGTGGCGGCGGCGAGCCTCTCGTCGATCCGTGCGAGCTCGCGCTCGACCATCGCTAGCTGTTCGAGGAGCAGGACCCTGGGGCTTCGCGCATCGGGACCCACGGCGGCGTCCGCGCGGTCCGGCGCGAGCGCGAGGAACGGCTGGACCGCGTCGGGCAGGTAGCGGGAGACCGCCTCGCGCGCGAAATACGTCTCCTCCTGCGTGAGCGCGGCGGATGCCTGCGGATCGCCGAGCGCGGGCAGCACGCGCGCGAGCAGCGTCTTGATCCGCTGCAGGGACGCATTCGCTGCCTCGGGCAGCCGCGGTGTCTGCGCCGCGACGAATTCATCGAACTTCCCGGCCAGCTCGACGGCCGGGGCGTCCCGCTCGCTGCGGCGTTGCCGAGTGTAACGCCGCATCGCCCCATAGCCGACGACATACAGCGCGCCCCCCGCGATCCCGATCACCGGCAGCGATGCCCCGATGAGCGCAAGCGATGCTGCGGCACACGCGAGTCCCAGGCCGGCAAAGTGGGGCTGGAGCCTCCGGTCCGCCGTGCCGGCTCGTGTCGCGACCTGCGCCGCGAGCGGCGTCCCGATCGCCTGGATGTCCCTAGCGAGCGTGGCGCGCCGCACGGCCTCCGCTGAGACCGGCTTCTTCGGCAACGGCGGGCGACGGGCCATGGCGGTGCGTGCTACGTGCACGTCTCAGCGGCGCCGGCTGCGCCCCATTGGGAGCGCGGCCGGTTCGTGCCGCACGCCGGCCTGCAGCAGCCGGCCGGCGGTGACCGGCGGATGATCCTGGCGGCGTAGCGCGCGGAACGCGCGTGGCTCCCAGGGCCGCACCGCAAGCAGCAGGCTAGCCCCGTTCCGCACCTGCAGCGGCAAGCGTAGGTCGTTGTTGTGGATCTCGGCGAACTCGGCTGCCACGCGACGCAGGCGTGCGATCACCTCCGTCATCGAAGCGCGCGACAGGAAGCCGTTGACGAAGAGCAGCAGCTCGCCCGGACCGTCGAACGGCCAGTTGAGGTACTCCGCCTCGATGTGCGCGCGAAAGTGCCGCTGCACCGGCCCGTCGGGCAGCCATGAGAAGGTGCGGCTGAGCAGTGGCTTGATCCGGTCGCCGGGTTGCAGCTCGATGATCTTCAGGCGGTCGAGCCGCACGAGGTACTTGATGCAGTCGGGACGCGAGAGATCGTAGGTGCCGGCGATCTCGTCAAGGGTCCAGTGGCCGACCGCGCACAGCGCGACGAGGAGCAGCTTCGTGTCCGAGACCAGCTCGCTCTCCTGCTCGACGCTAAGGCGCGAGATCTGCGCCTGGCGCTCGACCACTGCCTGCAGCAGATCGCCGATGTCGATGTCCGCGATGCGGCAGACCTCGTCGAGCCGCTGGAGCGTGAAGTCCCGCTTCGAAAACATGCGCTTCACGCTGGCTTCGCTCAGCTGCAAGCCGGCGGCGACGCGTGCATAGGTGATCCCTCGCGCCTTGAGCGTGCGCTTCAGCGCCTCGACGAGCACTCCCGTGTTGATCATTACTCGCCTCCCTCCGTGGCCGGGGAAGTGGCTGCTCCGCACCTCTCCGTCGAGCGGATCTTCCCATGTCCCGCCAATGCGGGCGCCGCGACTGCATAGGATCTTTCGGCGACTCGACCGAACAGCCACTCTCGGGCCATGACCAGCACAATGGCCCTGATCTCTAATTTGGTCTGAAGCGGACGTTCGTCGCGGGCACAGTTACCATGTCCCTGCTGTCGGGGATTTGCCGGCGCCGCTCGGTTGGGGCTAACTAGAAGGAGACGTATAGCCGTGAAGATTTCGATCCTCGACGACTATTTCGACACGCTTCGCACTCTCGCGTGCTTCCGTAAGTTGGACGGACACCAGGTAACGGTCTGGAACGACCACACCCAGGACGTCGACACACTCGCCGCGCGCCTCAGGGACACAGAAGCACTCGTGTTGATTCGCGAGCGCACGCAAATCCGCGAACCCCTGCTCGAGCGTCTTGACGCGTTACGGCTCATCAGTCAGCGCAGCGTCTATCCTCATATCGACATCGAGGCATGTGTGCGTCGCGGGGTCATCGTATCGTCCGCGCAGCACGCGGACAGCCCGTCCTATGCAGCCGCTGAACTCACGTGGGGTCTGATCATCGCTGCGATGCGACAGATTCCGCAGCAGATGTACGCGCTTCGCGCCGGAACCTGGCAGATCGGTGTCGGCAACAGCCTGCGCGGCAGGACGTTGGGCGTCTACGGATACGGAAGGATTGGGGCCGCTGTGGCCGGGTACGGGAGGGGTTTCGGGATGGAGGTATTGGTGTGGGCACGCGAAGCGTCGCTGCGACAGGCGCGCGCCGACGGCTACGCGGTGGCGCCGAGCAAGCGCGCCTTCTTCGAATCGTGCGACGTCATCACATTGCACATGCGTCTCGTAGAGCAAACGCGGGGCATCGTCTCCCGAGATGATCTGTCGTGCATGAAACCCACTGCCCTGCTGGTCAACACGAGCAGGGCGCCGCTGATCGAGCCGGGCGCGCTCGTCGATGCGTTGCGCGCGGGACGGCCGGGGATGGCCGCCATCGACGTATACGAGGAAGAACCGCTCCGGGATCCAGACCACCCATTGCTAAAGATGGGCAATGTTGTTTGCACGCCACACATCGGGTACGTGACGCAAGAGGAGTACGAGATCCAGTTTTCCGACGTCTTCGATCAGATCGTCGCCTACGGAGCGGGTAATCCCATCAACGTCGTGAACCCGAAGGTCTTCGACGTGTTGAGATGCCGGAGGACCACTTGAAGATGGTGAGCGACCGCCCTTAGAGCCAAGTGATTGTTCGCATCCAAGGGGGTCATTGCTGAACCCTCGTTGACAGGCGATCGTGAGTTCTCCGGATGATTGCAGTAGCTGAAGGTTGCCTTTATCAACTCGCGTCACTAGCAGTGCCCTATCCATCGCAGCCTCCAACACGAGAACGCTGAGCCCCGCATGAGGCGCCGGCGTACGCGCGCTATTAGGCCGTTTAAGGCGAATCGACGTGGCGCGGGCTTGTAGCGCTGCAGGCAGGCGATCGATGCGCCATGCCATGGCGAGCCATCGACTGAGCCGTAAGTGTGTCCTCCGCGCGCGTCGTCAGCGGGCCCGGTGCCCCGCACCGGCTGGGACGCTGCCCTGCCGCACCCGTCGCGCGCTGGCACCGGAGCGGGCGCCGGGCTACGCTACGAGACATCATGCTTGGTCGCGTTCGCTGCGGAAAACCGGTGCCCATCCGCGGTCAGATCGAGGACAAGCTTTTCCTGGAAGTGCTCCGCGTCGACACTCAAGAAGGAGGACCGAATGTCATTCTATCGTGGCATGACTTGCGAGAACGTCACGCTCACAGGCGACAAGGGAACGCCGATCACCGCCTACGTGGCGAGGCCGGCCGGCGCGGGCCCGTTTCCCGGGGTGGTGCTGATCCACCATCTGCCGGGCTGGAGCGAGTTCTACATCGAGACGACGCGCCGGTTCGCGCACCACGGCTACCTGGCGATCTGCGCCAACCTCTATGAGCGGTCGGGCGCGGGCAACCCGGACGACGTCGCCGCCAAGGTGCGGGCCGAGGGCGGTGTTCCAGACGCCCAGATGGTCGGCGACACGGCGGCCGCGGTGACATGGATGCGGGCGCAGCCCGGGCACAACGGCAAGGTCGGCCTGTTCGGCTCCTGCTCGGGCGGCCGGCACGCGTTCATCTATGCATGCCAGAAGAAGAACGTCGACGCCTGCGCGGAACTGTGGGGTGGCCGCGTGGTGATGGGCAAGGAGGAGCTCAACGACAAGACTCCGGTCGCGCCGATCGACCTGACCAGGGACCTCGCCTGCCCGCTCATCGGCATCTTCGGCAACGACGACCGCGCGCCGAGCCCCGAGCAGGTGAACCAGCACGAGGCGGAACTGAAGAAGCACGGCAAGCCGTACGAGTTCCACCGCTACGACGGCGCTGGCCACGGCATCTGGTACTGGCACCGGCCGCTGTACCGGCCCGAGGCCGCCATGGACGGCTGGAGCAAGGTGCTCGCCTTCTTCGGTAAGCATCTGGGAAAGTAGGAGGACGGAGCATGTGCACATCCATCATCGAGATCGCGCCGGCGGACGGCATGGCCAAGCGCGGCGACGCCTGGTTTCCGCTCTCGCACAGCGTGGTCGCCTACGACCACGCGCGCCACGCGCCGCTCGGTGACGTCATCACGCTCGACTTCATCAACACCGGCCTTGAC
>Ga0126369_10002190_pt1 | contig 13825 bp, 15 predicted proteins | sample PanSoiMetaPlot_1_FD_109646 | JGI IMG/M metagenome (GOLD analysis project Ga0126369, IMG submission 109646) | Tropical forest soil microbial communities from Panama - MetaG Plot_1 | ecosystem: Environmental > Terrestrial > Soil > Tropical forest > Bulk soil | place: Panama | collected 2016-02-17 | reverse complement strand
TTCTGCCCCTTCCGCCTTAGCATCGATGGGCACGAGATAGTTCTGGCCGGCGACCTGCAGGCCGTGCCCGGCGTAGAAGAAAACACCGGCATCAGAGCCTCTTAGAGTGGTCGCGAACTCACGCACCTTGCGGTCAAAGGCGGCTTTGTCGAGATCGAACCCGTCTATCACCTGGAAGCCGTACTTCTTGAGCACCGCGGCCATGTCCGTGGCGTCATTCTTGGGGTTGGTGAGGTTGGGTGTGTTCTGATATGCCGAGTTGCCGATCACCAGCGCGATGCGCTTCTCGGCCAGCGCGCCAGTCGTGCCGGCCAACATCAAAAAGACCAGAGCGAGCGCCACCCATCCAAAGCGCCGCATATCCCCTACACCTCCCCGTCAATGGGAGGAGACTATGCGATTACTGCCCTACCTTGAAGAGATTATCGTCGGCCATGTGCGGGCAGGCTTTCGTGGTGGCGAGCGTGATGCGCCGAATTTGCGCAACCGTGGTCAGCCAAGTCTGCCGGCCCCCACCTTGCGGCGCCTGTAGTGTCTTGGGAGACACTGCCCGTCCCCGAGGGCTAGCATTGGACCTTTAGCGAATGTTAGGTTGCGTCGGTTGTGCGGGAGGTATCGTATCTATCGCGTGAGCGGATAGTAGTCAGGTGTTAGCGGCAGAAATCGAACTTGCCGACCTGCGCAAGCAGTTCGTAGCTACCTCGGAAGAGATAGCCAAAGACCTCTCGCTGATGGTTGGCCGAATCGACGAAGAGCCTCCGGAGGTACGCGCATTGCAGCTGGCAGCTGCTGAGGAAATCGCTGCTGCTCAAGAACGCCTTAGGCTTGAAGCGGAGCAGTTAGAGGGATCGCCCCGACAACGCATTGCCATATTGCAAGCTGTGTGCGAGGCACAACAAGCGGCTCAGCTTCAGTTATCCGTCATCATCAAGCGACATAGGCCTTCTACACTGCTGCGGGCAAATCTCGACGAAAGGCTTGCAAACATTGCTCGACAGTTGGAGGTGACCGCGGCAGCGTCCCGCTCGGCGGACACGGACGCGCAGATATTGGCCGACCGGCGCACCGACCTTTCATCAACCGACGATGACGCGTCCGAGAAGTTGGTGTCGCCTTCATTACCGCTCGCCGTAATCATCAAAGCCGGCACCTCGCTTGCCTTGCTGTTGGTCGTCGCCTCCGCCGGGCTCGTGCTCTTCTTCTCTGCTTCCACACCGAAGCGGGCAGCGCCATCGTCGACGATGAGCATTGCCGATCTCAATTCGGATGTACCGGCGGCACCGTTACCAAGGACCGACCCGCTGCCATCCCAACCCCCTACTGTCCCAGCTATCCTTCCCGACGGAAGACAGAGCAGCGTATCCGCAACGGCGGCTCTGTCGCCAACGACGCCTCACTCCGCTTCGCCTTCGCCCAATTTGCGCAATGTCGCCGAGAGATATGTGCCAGTTGTTTTCACGCACAAGGATAGGGGCACGGCACTGCGTGCCTTTGCAGAACTGCAACGCCGATATCCCAAGGTATTGGCTCATCGCCAAAGCGAGCTGCAATTGCTCGATACAGGCAAGAACGGATTTTGGTACCGACTCGTCGTCCTACCGACTGTCTCACATCAAGAGGCGTCAGAAACCTGCGGCCGCCTGGGTGTAGCAGGCTATGACCGATGCTGGGTGAAGACATATTGATCGCGATAGTCCAAGCGCTCAGGGGCGCTCAGACAAGCGCCATCTATCGCGGTTACGCTCCCGCCGGCTCGGGCACTTCACCTTGATCCAATTGCCCTTTGCTCCGGATCGATATGGCGCATTCGCCTTCTTCGAGACAATGCCCTCTAGGCCCATGCGATCGGCGGCCTTGATGAGCGTGGCACCGTCGGAGAATGTCTCTGAATAACAAAGCCAGTTGTCGCGTACCTTGAAGACGAGCCTCTCTAGCCGCTCCTTGCGATCTGCGAGAGGGAGCGAGCGGAGGTCCTTGCCATTGAGGTAGAGGAGGCCAAAGGCCCAGACGCAGCGCGCGTCAGCTCGCGAATTGAAATGCAGCGCTTTGAAGTCAGGAATGCCGCTGTCGCAACATGCAGTCAGCTCGCCGTCGATGATGCACGACCGCACCGGCAACGCAGCGACAGCGCCTACTGGTCCGGGGAACTTTCGACTGAATTCGCGGCCGCTCTTACTGTAATTGACGCATGGCTTGGAAGCTTGCACAGCTGAATTCGCCAGCCGTCAAATTTGACTTCGTGCACCCAGCCATCGCCCACAGGTGGGGAGGCGCGGAGCTTGGGTAGTGCAGGCTCGATGAACGAGATGAACGGCTTGAACGGCATAGGACGCGGTACTTACTACATCACCAACCAACATGTAGCGGCATGTGCCGGCGCGGGCAACCAGCCCTCGTGGCTATTCGGGTAGTGCGAATGTCTGCATGCTGCAGTGATGAGCCGGACGGCCAACATGCCTGTCGCCACCCTCGCAGATCTGCGAGGCGTTACACCGTGGCTATGGGTGATCTGCGCGCGTTGCTTACGTCGCACGCCGACAGCCCTTGCACCGTGGATCATTCGGTGGGGCGCTGGCGCCTCGAGCGACATGCTGCGCTGCTCGGCTCGATGCACGGGTTGCGGCGGAAAGGGCGCAACGATCCAAATCCCGGGTTGGGGTGGACTACAGGCGCCGGTGCGAGGATGGCCTGGTAAAGACTGAAAGGGGAATTAAGCCCGAGCGGCATACGCGGCTAATGTTTCCTCTGACGCCGGGCTCGCAGTGCGGCCTTAGCTTGCATGATCTCGTCAGGGAGCAATCTCACGCGAGTCTTGCGCTTGATAATCCAGCCACGCCGCGACGGCCTCCTCAAATGCATCAATGATCTCAGGCAACCCGCCAAGGCCAACGCGCGCAGCTACCGCTCGCTTCTGGTCGTCTACTTGATTGAAGGAAAAATGTGCCTACGCACTTGAAACAGTGGAGCTCCACTTGCTTGTTGGGATGCTCCGTCGACCGTCCTGCCCAGCATAAATTCAGCCCAAGCGGTATCGCTCAGCTTGCGCAACCGGGGGGTGGACCATTTCTTCCGCTCATCGGGCTCTTGGCTCTGAGGAGTTCTTGGATCCATTGATGCAGGCTGCATAACGCACACTCCATTTGCCCGCACACAAATAAGATCGTTACCACAGTCACTTCACTCGCAGTTCAATCCACTGCTGACCGAAATGATCGTGAGAAAAGCGAGCCTGGTCCCCCGCCGCGATCCGCTGCTTCACGAATGACAGGTCGTGCATTTCCTGCCTCCATCGAACGAGTGCCAATCTACAATCCTGACGCGGTTAGACAGCAGGATCGCCGATCCTTTGATGCAGGCTGCATAACGCACACTCCATTTGCCCGCACACAAATAAGATCGTTACCACAGTCACTTCACTACAGGGACTTCGCTTCCGGCCGCCGCTCAGTTTTCTCTCGATTGTTGTTCATGAGCCACTTGGCAACGGATGGCTCGTGCGCTTTGTAGCGTGAGGAACCTGCGTCAGGTTCGCGTCAGCTTTAGAAGTCCTTGCATACCGACTTTGTGGAACCAGTTTGATCGACAATCATGCGCAAGTCTCGGCGGTCGCCGGAGCGATCTGAGGGAATAAAATCTGTTCGACGAGAGTCACTCATGGCGTCAGCCGCGAAGTGCGACTGCATGTGCGGGTGGAGGCGCGATCGGATGGATCGCGCCTATTTTTTTCACTTCTGCCCCGGAATAGCCACATGGTCGGCGTGCTGTGGCGTCGATCCTCTCACTCTAAGAAATTCGGGTGGGTCAGAAAGGGCGTCTCACCCCGCGAGACGCCCTTTCGATTCTCGTTACCCCTTTCCTCCCGGCTCCCTGCCGAGCGGCCAGCGCACCGCCTCGTAGGCCTCGATCGCGTCGGTGATGGCGACGAGCTCGCGCTCTTCTCGGATCCTTCAATACAGCCCTCGAGGGCATCTGCACGCTGCACCAGCACGCCATGCATGGCGTCGGATTCCTCGGTCATGAGCTACCGCGGGCCTGGAGCTGCCGACGGCGATACCGGCACCCATTCTCCGCCCTGGTACCTATATCCGAGGGCATCGAGCTTCCGAACGACTGCGACACGCTGCTTGTCGATGTTGATCACGGTACGGGCTCCAGATATTGATCGACGGCCCCGAAGCCACGCTGCCAAATTGGCGGCGGCAGCGATGCCGGCCGAGTTACCCACAGTCCTGATCGGAGTTCGTGTGCGTTACAAGGTTTGGCGATCCAACAAGGACAAGCAGCTGCACCTCCTCTGCGCGGAGGGGTCGGAGACCTTTGACTCCTTGCCGATGGCAATTAACATGGGGCCTTGGACGGGGTCCAAAAAGCGCCGAATGGCAAATAGCGACCATCGGACTTGCAAAGTGCATCCCCGGCACTTGCTCTCAGCACCTAGAGCCGCGCTCTGTGGCGACACCTCAGGGCCCCGTTCCTCGGCTGCGCGCCTCATGCTTTAGCTTCAGGGCCTGCCGCTCATATTCAAGCGCCTCTAACGCCGCGGCTCTCGCGGCAGCTCTAGCATTGCGCGTAAGAAGCTCGAGCTCCTCGAGCGTCCGGCGGGTTGTATCCAAGCGCCCACTTAAAGAATGCATGTTCAATGGGAACGACGTGCTCAAGCATCTCATGTAGGCGTGGAAGCCTCCATCTCTGAAGATATCGAGACCGACTTCAGTCTTCATGCTGTAAATGAAGAGCCCAACCGGCACTGTCGACACCAAATAGACAACAAGTAGGATTGCCCACAATCCGATCCGTCGCCACGTTCTCCAACCCATCTGTCACCATTTCGGTAGGTTATCGGTGCAAGATCACCGAGAAGATCACCGGAGAGCCGGGTTAAGCTACTTTGGCGACGTCCTACGCCGGCCCCAGCCCTTTAGCCGCCCGGTCGAACTCCTCGAGTGTGGGCACTCGATTGACGCGCCGCTTCCGAAGGCGTCCGCCCTCATACACGCGCTTGTAGGTCTTCTTCTAGGCGGGGCCGCGCCTTCGTTCCCCGATTTAGCTTCCCGCCAGACCATCGTGTTGTATCTTGCGCCACCCCGCGACACACACCCGAGCGGGAGGGCGCATCCCGACGCTTGCTCATTAGAGGGGAACCAGCCTACCCGGTTTGAGGCCCAAGTCCTGCAAGGAATACTCAGAAAGTTCTCCAACAACCTCAATGACTGCATCAAGCTCAGGATAAGCATCCTTGAAGTGGGAGAGGGCCTGTTGGTCGTCACCCACCGCTACGGCGAATAACTTCCGCGTAGGGAAAACGCCACCGGAGTTCTTTGGGGTTACCCGGATGATGCGCCCTGGCGCAGAGTGTGCTTTATCACTCATGGATGATAGCTGGCACGGCCCGCCATCGCCCACAAGCCTGTAGTCAAACTTGACCTCGTGCTGCCAGTCATAGCCGGCCGGCACGCTCTTGGCCGTTACGGGGCTGCAGGGCTGGATGAAGCGGAGTGGACTGGTCACCGCGACGGCAGGTCCACACTTTCGAACAGGATGCACTTCGCACATGGCGGCGGGACAGGGATCGGCTCATCAGCCTTCGTCAAGTTTCCGCAGTTGGAGCACATCCACGCGCACAGCCGTTCGGTCCGAGTCACGACCCTGTCGGGCAAACCCATGCGATTGGTGATCTGTTTCTTACGCATACCCGAGATTTAGCGGCATGCACCTGCCTGGGCAACCAATCGTGACCGACGGGCACTGTCTTGGCCGGGACGGATTGCAGAGTTCGACGAAACGGAAGGGCGCCTCCTAAACCAGCCGAGGTCGTGATGTCGCGCCACTACTCACGACCATTGTGGGTGTCCGGCCAAGCCTCATCGGCCGCGCGCAGTAATTCGACGATAAAGGCGTCAAGGTCCGCCCGCGAGGCGAACTCCTGCACATTGGACTCGCCCTGATCGTTGGCGAGGATAACTTTGCCGTCCTGCGCCCGCGCTCCGTGTTTGCATACACTTGCCATGGATGTTACCTCGCCAACTGGAGCTGATCGGCTCGTGGCACCACTGCCTGCTGCGGCAGCTCCGTTAAATCGGTAGAAACCCTGGGCTACCTGCGTCTGCACGTGCAGGTGATGTCAGTCAATTGTTTGTAAGGCATGGTGAGGATGACGTTTCGCACTTGTTGTTCCGTACAGACGTTGCTGTTTCTGTCGCGCGCCCGCAGCTTTGCCACATGCACGACCAAAAAATTAGGAACGGAAGGTTAAGTAGGGAAGCGTACCCTCATTTCGTGCGAATACTGTTTTTTAACCCTACATCACCCATTTTTCACCAACAGCTTCCTTAAAAATAGACGACTTGGTGCGGCTCAGGTCAGCTCGCTGTCAGGGAGCGCAGAGCAGGGCCCTAGCCGGATCCGCTCAAAGGCGGGAGCGCGTTTTGGGCGAGCCGCGAATTGAGATTGGTGGCTCGATTTTAGTTTGCCTGTGCTCGCCCGCTCGCGACGGTCAACTCGGCGGGCTCAACCGCTTCACTGCCCATGTGGAGGCCGGCGCATACGTGCCCTTCTTCCTGATGCGCGTGTTCGGCCAATGGCCGGCAGCTGCGCCCTAGTCGGATACGCAGCCGCCTAGGCAAGCTTCTGGGCGGGCCGGAGCGTTTGATGTTGTGCGGCTACCAGGGGGTGCGACCGCCTCTACGCCATACACCAATGAAGCGGTCGCTTGTCGGTGGCTTTGACGAAGGGGGTCTACGCATACCAATCCACCGATGCCCGCCATCGCACCAGGGGAATGGGGCGGAGGTTTGGCAGAGCGTCCTCCTCTTCACTGTTAAAACACGGCGCCGCCGGCGCGGCGCAATTTTCGCAGGCATTTCAAGGCTATTTCCGATATTGGAATTCCAATATCGGCCCGCTATGTGGTTTGTGAAACAAAATGGCCGCCGATAAAATCATTTAAGTTGTATATCGCAACTAAAAGCGGTCACCAGCGGCCGGCAGCCCTTCTCGCTACCTCACCCAAGACCTCGAGTTGCCCGCCACGAGTCAAATCTGGCACCTCTTCACGGCCATCGTGGCGTTACCCTTGCCCGGTATTGCGCATTGACCGACCCAATAGTCCGACGGCAGATGGCCGTGCGCCCCAGCTCTCCCCCGTGTTGGGCGCCTCACGTCGGCCGGCTCGTGGTCCCCCGCTCGGGCCGGCATTTAACGTCAATGCAAGGTGTCAGCCCTACCATCTCCGACGCGCCTTCCGACCTCGCATCGGGGCGCGCTGGCCGGCTCATACCCATTTTGCCGTGCTGGGTGCATTTGTGATCAATGCGGCTCGCAATCCTTCCGAGCATCGCAGCCTCATCTGGTTCACCATCTGGTCGAGCATCGTGCATGCCCTCATCTTGGCGGGCCAGTCGATCGCCGACGCGCACGAGATGGGTCACCTATTGGGTGATGTGCCCGCTTTGTTGCTGGTCGCTGTGTTGCTTTGGCTCCTTTTGCCATCCAAACAAGCGCTTGCAGTCACAGCATAAGACGCTGACACAAGCGGTTCTACTGAGCGGCGAAGCGCGAGGCTGACTCGACTGTTAGTTAAACGGGTCTCGAGGACGCACAGTGGCTGCCCGCTTGGCACGGTGGAGGTCCCTCAAACCTGCCGGAATCGCTGCTGCGCCGAAGACTTCGGGGGCGTGCCACTTTCTGCCGTGAACAGGCGCGGCGAGCGTTGGAAGGGCACCTAGTCGATCACTTCGGACTGAACCCGTCTGAATGTCGGGAACTCGGGATCTCGTGGCGCAGGCGCCTCATGTACCGTGAAGACGTACCTACCGTCGTCTCGTGTATCTGCAGCCTCGTGATGCTCGGCTTGGTTACTCGGACCGACGCAACCGCTGGCGATCAGGCGGACGTGGCACCTGATTGAAGAGCGCGGCAGAAATCCGCAAGACCGAGCCCGAAAATGATCCGTGCATGAGCGCGCGGACGGGCAGCCGCACCCCGGACTGACCCGCCGCCCGCAAACGGTCAGGTCCGCCGCTTGCTGTTGTAGATTGCCAGAATCTCCTTCTCGCCCCAGGTGATCGCCTGGTCGAGCGTCATGCGGCCGGTCGCGTACTGCGCAAACATGTCAGGAATGATGTACAGGTCCCAGACTTGCTGCGAGGCCGCCGTGGTCGGTCCGGGCCAGGACGGGGGTACGGTGACCTTAGCCACCTCGGGAATGTGTCGATACTGCGGGTCGCTCTTATAGACCGGGTGGTTGATGAGGTTGTTGAGGAAGGGCATGTTGAAACCGTGGCCGGCCTCCACCCACTTGGTCTGATTCTCAGACTGGAAGTGGAACCGCAGAAAGTCCTTGGCGAGTTCGATGTTCTTCGAGAAGTTCCAGATCCCGACACACCAGAAACCGGTCGTCGCCTTGCGATCCTTCGGACCGCGCGGCGTGTTGATATGGTCGATCACCTCGGCGATCGGCTTCTGCGTGCCCGGCACCAGGATCTTGTCCTTTTTTGCCGATTCGAACGCGCTGATCGGATTGTGGATGGCAATGCACTTGCCGGCATTGAGGCAGCGGTTGTTGCTGGCGTCGTCCCAGGCCAACACCTCAGGGTCCATCGCCTCGTTATAGAGCCGCTTAACGAACTCCATGGCCTCACGCGTCTCAGCTGACTTGATCGTCACCGTTTCGCCGTCCTTCGCCACATAGGAGCCACCGTAGGACCACAGGATCGAAAGCATCGTGGTATTGGCGTCGGCGCTATGGCCGAGCGCGGTGCCAAAAGGATGGCCTATGGCCTTTCCCTTTTTGCCGATGCGCAGCCAGTCTTCCCAGGTATCGGGGTTTTTCTCGCCGATTTGCTCGAGAAGGTCCGTGCGAATAGCCATTGGGAACGGCGGCTGCCACCACGGCAGCAGCGCCCACTTGCCCCGGATGAGATAGTCGCTTGGATTGATCCATCCGCCATTCTTGGGAGCCACTTCGCCAGACACGTCACTGAGATCAGCGAGGTGGTCGAAGTAGAGGTCGGCATCGCCGAACCCGGGGCCGAGGGCCGTCAGATCGTGTCCGGATCTCGCTTGCACCTCCGCGGCCTTCTTGGTCTGCAGCTGCAGATGCGCGATGATGTCTAGTCGGACCTTCACTTTGTTTTGGGCGCCCCACTCCTCGAGCTGACGCTTCAGTTCCTTGTCGGTATCCGGCACGAAGCTCGCAATGGTGAGGAAGGTGAGTTCGCGGGTCTGCGCATAGGCGGGCGGTTGGCGCAGGGTGAGGATGCCCGCAAGGCCTGCAGCGCCGCCCGCTGCTGTGCGCAGGAACTGCCGCCGGCCTAGGCTGCGTGGATCGGTGACGGTCGATTTCTTCATGTGGCAACCTCCCAGTGTGGCGCGGGCCTGAATTTTGCTCGAGGCGCGCCAAGGTCCGCGCGTTGCTGGCGCCGCTATTTGATCGCTCCGGAGGTCAAGCCGGAGACGTAGTAGTCGAGGAAGAAGACGTAGGCGACGACGATCGGGAGCGAGCCGATCGTGGCCCCCGCCATGAGCGCGCCCCAGTAGTAGATGTCGCCGCGGATAAGTTCGGAGAAGACACCGACCGTCATCGTCTTGAGCTCGGCTGGCGACACGAACACTAGCGAGTAGAGGAATTCGTTCCACGATAGTGTGAAGGCGAAGAGCGCCGCGCAGATTACGCCCGGTACCGCGGCCGGCAGTAGGATGAACAGCATGCTCTGCAACCGGCTGCACCCGTCGAGCATGGCGCATTCCTCGATCTCCTTAGGTACGGTGCGGAAGTATCCCATGAGGAGCCAGGTACAGAACGGGACGAGGAAGGTCGGATAGATTACGATCAGCGACCACAGGGTGTCCGAGAGGCCGAGCCAGTTCACCACGGTGGTGAGCGGGAGGAACAGGAGTGAAGGCGGCACCAAGTAGGTTATGAAGATAGCGATCCCGAAGGAAGCGGATCCGGCGAACCGGAGCCGCGCCAGCGGGTACGCGGCGAGCACACTCAAGACGACCGAGATCACTGTCGACGCGACGCTGACGATGAGGCTGTTCCCGAACCAGCTCCAGAACGGCGTATCCGTCGACAGTAGCGCGTAATGGTCGGAGGTGATCCCGCGCGAGATCCAAAACGGGACCGCGTTGACGTCGTAGAGCTCGGCGTTGCTCTTTAGCGAGGTCACCACCATGAAGTAGAGCGGGAAGAGCGCAAACAGTACATAGGGCAGCACCGGCAAATAGACGGTGAACAACGGGCGCATATCGCGCGCCCAGAGCGCCCTGCTTCTTCTACTCATAAAGAGCCGCCTTGCGCACGAGGCGCAATTGCACGAACACGACAGCGAGCAGGATCGGGAACAGGAACAGCGAGACTGCAGCGCCTTGCCCGATCTGCCCGCCCTGCAGGCCCAACGCAAAGGAATAGGTCGCGAAGAGGTGCGTCATGTTCATCGGTCCGCCCCTGGTGAGGACGTACACGATGTTGAAATCAGAGAGCGTAAAGATCGTCGAGAACAGGATCACAACGGCGAGCACCGGTGTCAGCAGCGGCAGCGTGATGTGCCAAAAACGGGCAACGGGGCCGGCGCCATCCGATTCTGCTGCTTCGTAGAGTTCGCGCGGAATAGCCATCAAGCCGGCAAGCAATGTGATCGCGAAAAAGGGCAGGCCGCGCCAGACGTTGACTAGGATCACCGTAAACATCGCGAGGTAGGGGTCCGGCAGCCAGGGGATGTCGTGATTGATGATATGCAGGCTCTTCAGCGTCCAGTTCACAACGCTGTAGAGCGGCTCGAACATCCACCACCAGACCAGGGCGCTGAGCGCGGTGGGCACGATGAACGGCAACAGAACGGCCCCGCGGATCAACCGCTTGAAATACACGACGCGAAAGAGAAGCAGCGCCAGCCCGATGCCCAGCACAGTCTTGGCGACGATAGCCGCCGTGGTGAACACGATGGAGTTCTGAAGCGTCTGCAGGAAGATCGAGCTCGTGAGCAAATGGCTAAAGTTGCCGAGACCGATGTACCGGCCGGCACTGCCGACGCGGGCATCGCTCAGGCTGAACCAGACCGAGAGCACGAACGGATAGGCGACCAACACCGCAAGCAGGAAGAAGGCCGGCGCGATGAACGCGTAGGCGACATGCCGATCGCGTGCCAGAAACCCCAGTCGACGGCGCGCCACTCGCGACGCGCCCGCGACGGGCCTGTCCACGTCCAGATAAGTCACCATCAGCGCCCTCCCCTAAGTCCTGCCCTCTTTCGCGGGGCAACTTAGTCTGCAGGCCGAGGCAAACTCTGTCTTGAACCGGGATTTATCAGACAGCTTCCGGATCGATCCGAGATGATAGCGATTTTTTGGATTGCGTGGAAGACGTGAGAGAGCACTTAGAACACTTTCAAGCGATCCGGCGGGCTCCCGGCATTAGTCACCGTACGTGCAGCGCGTTTGTGTGATCGAGGAACACAAATTTCATAGAGAAGCCCCTAACACGGGGCCGACACGCACGCACTACAGTGTCGCCGGACCTCAAAGCAACGTGGGTTTTTGACGTTAGTTCATTCACATGAAGGGCGACGAGCAATTGGCTCGCACCCGCTCGGCCGCGTCCACTACGTGACCAAAGCCCTACAACTCCATCCAACTATTGCGTGTCATCGCAGGTTCGTACCGTCGATGTCACTGCTGCTGGATCCGCTAACTGGAGCATGCATCGTAGTGTCGGACGGTGATAGTGGGTCATTTTTCACCGTGGGGTATATGTCTCCTTTCGAGGTGAACCTGTCATAAGATCAACAGCCTACGGTAGGTTCGTGCCACTTCCGGACGCGAGCACATGCAGCAAAATCCGTATGCAGGGTCACCCCTACTCGATCAACTCGTCGGCAAGAGCGAGCAACGTCGGCGGGATCGTGAGGCCAAGCGCATTGGCGGTCTTGAGATTGATGAGGAGCTGAAATTTCGTGGGCTGTTCGACGGGCAGGTCACCCGGATTTGCCCCCTTCAAAATCTTGTCCACATAACCTGCCGCCCGACGGAAGAGATCGATGACATCAACACCGTAGGCCGCCAACCCGCCAGCAGCAACGTATTCCCTAAAGACATACATCGCTGGCAGCCGATGCCGCGCCGCGAACTCCACAATGATGCCACGGTTCGATAAATTCCCAGCGCTTGCAGATACCAAGAGAGCATCCGGCTTTTCCCGCTCGATGAGCGCGAAGGCGTCGGCGTAGTCAGTGGGACTGGCCTCTGCGACAACCAATGTGACGCCGAAGTGCTGGCTCGCGCTCCTGGCGGCCTGTTCCAGTGCGGGCAGCGGTTCCGCTTTGGACTGAAGAAAAACCAACCGGGACATGGTGGGAACAATCTCTTTGAGCAACTGGATGCGCTTCGCAACGATATCGTTATCAGTAGCGAGCGTGAGGCCCGTGATATTTCCACCAGGCCGAGCCAGGCTCTGGACCAGGCCATCGCCCACGGGATCGGCGCTAGCAGCCATGACAATGGGGGTTGTACGCGTCACCTCCTTCGCCGCCCTTGTCATCGGGTTAGTACTTGTCACGATGACATCCGCGTTGAATGACACTAGCTCACGCACAATCTCCGAGAAGCGTTCGTATTTTCCTTCGGCAGATCGACGTTCGAGCACCAGGTTTGATCCCTCCACGTAGCCGAGATCGCGCAAGGTGTGCACGAACATTCGGTCGGCGGGTTGTCCGGCCATCTCAGAAGGCTTGGATGACGTAAAGATCAGCCCTACCCGATGAACTTTATTCGGGTGCTGCGCGTGCGCCTCAACGGGCCACACGCTCACTCCACCAAGAAGCGCAATAAGCTCCCGCCGCGTCATTCCACGCCTCGTTGCTGTTGAGGCTTAATGACTACCAGTTCGGAACGCACTCCGCATCGTTTTACTGCGTCGCAATGAGCCCGCAATGGGTCACGTCCCGACCATCAACAGCGTCCAGCTCCGAGTCTGCTCTCCTCTCCCATAGCTGCCCCCCATTGCTGCGCCGCCGTCGAAGATGAAAGTGTGCACATAAGCGGCCATCCCGATACCGGAATGATCAGACGGCATGTGCTTTCTGTGTGCTTCGCACGATGGTTCCATAGTGCTCGCCACGATACCGCCAGGTTGCAGCGCAAATGATTTGCCGCGAGGAGTTCCTTGGAAGAAGCCATGCTCGATTCGAGAAAGATCGCTCGTATCCGCCGCCGCGTAGTGGGAAACTATCTTTCCGAAAAGGGCTACGCGGTTTCGGGCAAAGAATACTTCGCGAAAGTCGGGCACCAGCTTCGCTACGTGAGGTTCTGTGCAGCCAGGAAGGCCTTCGACGTCCATATCGCCCTGCACTTTGACTTCTTGCCGCCCTTCCAATTTGCTGTTTGGCCTGGTGCGCCGATACCAAGCGAGATGTGCAGTGAGCTATGCGCGTTCCAGCGCCTAGTGCGCAACAATGCCGGAGGTCAGTATTATGAATACGCAAAAACGGAAGCTGCGGCAGCGGCGATGTTGCACGACATAGCCGTTAGGGCAGCGGCAGGCCTAGACGAAGTTGGTGCAATCTGTGGCGATGGACAGCGACTGATAGAACTCATTACCCCGGAGGTACTTTGGGCCGACCTCGCCATCTTTGAGCGGCTGCTTCAGGCCGGCACGATCGAGGAACAGGATCGCCTCTCGGCCAGCATGCGGATTCGGCAACTGGTGCCGGAGGAGTGGTGCCTCCACGTCACGTCTACTTTGATCCTACTCGGCTATTTGGCCAGATATTACCGTCGCGCTGATCTAATCCCTGCATATCTCAAAATCGCACCAATGGACCGGGTCGAT
>Ga0126369_10002188_pt1 | contig 13828 bp, 17 predicted proteins | sample PanSoiMetaPlot_1_FD_109646 | JGI IMG/M metagenome (GOLD analysis project Ga0126369, IMG submission 109646) | Tropical forest soil microbial communities from Panama - MetaG Plot_1 | ecosystem: Environmental > Terrestrial > Soil > Tropical forest > Bulk soil | place: Panama | collected 2016-02-17 | reverse complement strand
GCCGAAGAGCGAATCGCGCGCATCCAGAGCCCGGTGGGACTCGACATCGGCGCCCGGACGCCGGCCGAGATCGCGCTGTCGATCCTGGCCGGGCTGGTCGCGCTCCGTCACGACGCGCCGGCGGGGTGGAAGGACCAGAGCTCCGCGGCGCCTTCGGTCTGAGACGGGGGGTTCGAGCGCCGACCTGGGCAACCGCCCCTGGCCGTCCCGCGCCGTCCTCGATCTCAAAACGGACGTCGCCCGGCGGGACGCCACTACGATGGCCGCGATGTCACGAATCGTGACGGCGCCGCCTCCGGAGGTCGCCGCCCTCGCACGCGCCCTGTCCGACTCGCTGCCCCCCGACGTACTGTTCGGCATCGGCGGCGGCTCCGGCTTCGGCCGGTTCGTTTCGAGGGGGATCGTGACACTCCTCACGCGAATCGCGACTACCGAGACGGCCGCGGAGGGGTTCCTGGCGGGCATCTGCCGCCACCTCCAGGTCCCGTTCCGGCAGCAGGTCGCACCGGGGCCGGAGGCGCTGCGCCAGCGCCTCGCCGGCGAACTGGCGAACGGCAGGACGCCCGTCGTCTGGGTCGAACCCGAGCACCTGCCGTGGCCGGCGCCGCCGGCCGAGTACCATGCCGTCGCGGTCCTCGGGCTCAACGGCGAGGCGGCCGTCTTCGACGGCGAGGAGCACTCGCTGCCGGCCGACAGGCTGCTGGCCGCGACGCGCACCTCGAGCGCGAAGCATCGAACACTCGTGGTGGACGGTGGCCACGGCGAGGTGAGCAGCGCGCTGCGGGCCGGCCTCGTCGCACACCACGAGCAGATGCGCGAGGGCTTCGGGCCGCCCGAGACGCGCTCTCGGTCGGGTCTCGCCGGTCTGGCCCGGTGGACGGTGGAGGTGACGCAGGACGCACGGCGCGGCCCGGCGCTGGCCGATCAGATCGAGCGTCGCGGCGGCGGGCCGGCAATGCGCGAGGCGCAGTCGGCGTTCCTCGCGTTCGCGGGCCACGAGCGGGCGGCCTCGGCCGCGTCCGGAGCGGCGGCGCGCTGGGGCGAGATGGCCGCCGCGCTCAGGTCGGGATACGCCGGGGCCGACCACGTCCGAGCCGTGCACGACGCGGAGGCGGAGGCGCTGGCGACCATCGAATCGGCTCTGCGCCGCCGCTGACCGCTGATCAGAGCTGGAGCTCCGGGCCCTCCCCGGCAAGGGCGGCCAGGTACCGCTCGGCCGAGCGCCGGACGGCGCCGGAGCCGTCGCGGTCCACGACCCGGTCCCACCAGGCGCCGTAGATGCGGTCGAACGACAGCTCGCCCGCCCGCCTCGCCATGCGCTCCACGACGTGCGCCGGGAGCGGCACCAGGTTCGGGTACGAGTACATGAAGCTGACGTACCGCCGGTCCGACACCACCTGCAGCACGTCCCCGGACAGCAGCGCGCCCCGCCCACCGGCGCCCGCCGGCCAGTGCAGGACGGTGGCGCCCGGGAAGTGGCCCCCCAGGCGGACCAGGCGCAGGCCTCCCGGCAGGTCGACCTCGTCGCCCGAGAAGAACCGGATCGCCGGGTCCGGCCGCATCACCCAGCGACGGTCGGCCTCGTGCAGGTGGACCGGTGCGCCGAACTCGTGGCTCCACTCGACCATCGACGAGTAGTAGTGCGGGTGCGAGATCGCGATCGCGGCGATGCCGCCGATCCGGCCCACCGCGGTCACCGTCGCGTCGTCCAGCAGCGTGATGCAGTCCCAGAGCACGTTGCCGTCGGGGGTCTGCACCAGCAGGGCGCGCTGGCCGATCCCGAACGCGGGTTCCGTGCCGATGCCGGTCAGCCCCGGCTCCAGCTCCTCGATCCGGTTGGCGTGGTCGCGACGCAGCGCCTCCAGGGTCGTCCACCGCTGGCCGCCCCAGCCCACGTACTGACGCCCGTCCTCGCAGACCGGGCACCTCTCCGGCTCGACCGCGCCGGGCGCGAACTGCACCCCGCAGGTCACGCAGATGAAGCTGGTCATCGGCCCAACCGTACCTCGGCTCGTCCGCTCAGGTATCGTGCACGCCAGACGTCCCTCTCCCTGCAACGAGGAGGTGCAAGGATTGGTCACCGCTGGTCTGCTCATCCTGCGGCTCGTGCTCGGCCTCACCGTCGCTGCGCACGGCGCCCAGAAGCTGTTCGGCTGGTTCGATGGCCCCGGTCTGACCGGGTTCGCCGCCACCCTGGAAGAGCTCGGCGTGCGTCCCGGTCGCATCTGGGCGGTCGTCTCGGCGGCCGTCGAGTTCGGCGGCGGCATCCTGGTCGCCGTGGGCCTGCTCACGCCCGTCGCGGCCCTTTTCATCGTCGGCGACCTGCTCATCGCCATCCTCACGATCCACCTCACCCGCGGCTTCTGGAACCACGACGGCGGCTACGAGTTCCCGCTCGCGCTGATCGGCGGACTCGTGGCGCTCTCGCTGGTCGGACCCGGCAGCCTCTCGCTCGACCGGGTGATCCGGCTGTCCCTCCCCGAGCCGGCCACGTGGCTGGCGATCGTCATCGTGGTCCTGCTGGGCGTCGTGGCGGCCGCCGCCTCCGGCCGCCTGCAGGGCGCCGATCAGGCCCGACAGACCGTGCGCTGAGCGCCTGCCGCGTCTCCCGCCTGCCGAAAAGAAAGGACCGCACACTGGGCGAGTGCCTGGTGTGCGGCCTGTGGATGGCTCGCGGGGGTAGTCACGGCCATCCCGCTCACGTTATACCGCTGCTGGCGACTCTTGTCACCGCCCGGCTTGCGGGCCAGCAAGACCTTGCCGGATGGCATGTCGGCTGAGCTTTACAGCACCTCGGCGGCGAGGAGGTCGTCGACGGTCTCCCGGCGCCGGATGAGCCGAGCCGATCCATCGCGCACCATGACCACCGCCGGCCGGGGCAGGCCGTTGTAGTTGCTGGCCATGGCGAGGCAGTACGCGCCGGCCGCGGGGACGAGCACGACGTCGCCGGGCGCGACCGGCGGCAGAGGGGCGTCCGTGACGAGCACGTCCGTGGACTCGCAGTACTTGCCGGCGATCGTCACCAGCCTGTCCGGCAGCGCTTCCGGGTCGGACGCCAGCAGCACCTCGTAGCGGGCGCCGTACAGCTTGGGCCGGATGTTGTCGCCCATGCCGCCGTCCACCGCCACGTAGCGGCGGACGCCCGGGATGTCCTTGATCGCCCCGACCGTATAAACCGCGACGCCCGCTGGTCCGGCGATCGAGCGGCCCGGCTCGACCACCAGCAGCGGCGTCCGCAGCCCGCGGCGCGACGCGCCCTCCTCGAGCGCCACCAGCAGCGTCTCCACGAACTGCCTCGGGGTCGGGGGGTCGTCCGCGCGCGTGTAGGCGATCCCCAGCCCGCCGCCCGCGCCCAGCCGCGCCGGCTCGAAGCGCAGGTCGTGGCGGAGCTCCGCCGCCAGGTCCAGCATGATCTCCATCGCCGCCACGTGGCCCCGAAGGTCGAACACCTGCGAGCCGATGTGCGAGTGGAGGCCCACCAGCTCGACGCGGTCGTGCACGAGCGCCCGCTCGACCGCCTGGCGCGCGGCGCCCGACTCGACGGAGAAGCCGAACTTGGAGTCGAGCTGGCCGGTGCTGATGAAATCGTGGGTCTCCGGCCGGACGCCCGGCGAGACCCGCACCTGGCAGCGCATCCGACCGCCGGCCGGCACGACCCGGCCAAGCAGGTCCAGGTCCTGGAACCCGTCGATCACCAGGATGGCCCGCGCCTCCCACGCGGCAGCCACGTCCTCGACGCTCTTGTTGTTGCCCAGGAAGTGCAGCCGGTCGGTCGGGTAGCCGGCCGCCAGCGCGACGTGCAGCTCGCCGGCCGAGACCACGTCCAGGCCCAGGCCCTCCGACGCGACCACGCGCAGGAAGCCCGGGCTGGCGAACGCCTTGGCCGAGTACAGGACCTCACCCCGATCGCCCATCGCGTCGACGTACTCGCGACAGCGCAGCCGCACGGTCTCCTCGTCGTAGACGTAGAGGGGCGTGCCGTTGCCGCGCGCCAGCTCCACCAGGTCGCAGCCGCCGACCTCCGCGTGGCCGCGGCCGTTCACCCGGTACGTGACCGGGAGGAGCATCAGGCCCGCCGGTGCGTCAGTTGTGCGAGCAGCCGCAGGCGCCGCCGCAGCAGCCGCCGCCCGCTCGGGGCTGCGGGGCCATGGGCAGCGTCGAGGAGAACTCGCTCTCGCCGCCGATCGCGGCGAACGTGGAGACCAGCACGCGGGTCCTGGTCGACTCGCACGACGGGCAGGCGTGGGCGCGGTCGCGCTCCGCGAACGACGTCAGCAGATCGAACCGGCGCTCGCAGGCCTCACAGCGATACTCGTAGATCGGCATCGCTATGGATTGTAAAGAGGACGAGTACGCACGTCTGCTCGATACGTGGCCGGGCCTGGTCAGCGGCCCCGCCGCGCCGCTGGTCAGGGACTGCCTGGTCCTGCTGGACCATCTCGACGACGCACGCTCGGTCGTCGACGTCGGCTCCGGCGGCGGCATGCCGGGCATCCCCCTGAAGATCGCGCGGCCGGACCTGCGGGTCGTCCTGGTGGAGGCCAACCGGGGCAGGGCGGCGTTCCTCGTCCACGCGGCGGCGCGGCTGGCGCTCGACGTCGAGGTGGTCGCGGAGCGCGCCGAGGTCGCCGGCCGGGGCCCGCTGCGCGAGACGTTCGACGTCGCCGTCTGCCGCGCCCTGGCGCCCATGCCCGTCCTGGCCGAGCTGTGCCTCCCCTTCGTTCGCGTCGGCGGCCGGCTGCTCGCCATGAAGGCGCAGGCGGAGGACGCGCCCGCGGCAATCCATGCGCTCGGCGGCGGACCGGCGCGGTTCGTGCCGGCGCCCTCCGCCGCCCGGGAGCGGGGAATCGTGGTGGTCGTGCCCAAGGTGACGCCGACGCCCGGCGCGTACCCGCGGCGGCCCGGCCTGCCCGCCCGGCGCCCGCTGGCCGGCGCGTAATCTGTAACCCGTGGCAACCACGCTCGCGGCCGACCCGCTCGTCATCGCCGGGACCGAGCTTCGCTCGCGGCTGTTCCTCGGCACCGGCAAGTACCGCACTGACGAGGACATGGTCGCCGCGCTGGAGGCGTCGGGCGCCGAGCTCGTCACGGTGGCGCTGCGCCGGCTCGACCTGGACGATCCGGACCGCAGGACGATCCTGGACGTCGTCGACTGGAAGCGATACCGGATCCTGCCCAACACCGCCGGCTGCCAGACCGCCGACGACGCCGTTCGCATCGCGCGACTGGCCCGGTCGATGGGCCTGTCCGACTGGGTGAAGCTGGAGGTCCAGCCTGACCCGCGGTACCTGCTGCCCGACCCGGTGGAGACGCTGCGCGCGGCCGAGGTCCTCGTCGCTGAGGGTTTCGTCGTCCTGCCGTACATCAACGCCGACCCGATCCTCGCTCGCCGGCTGGAGGCGGTCGGCTGCGCCACCGTCATGCCGCTCGGCTCGCCCATCGGGTCCGGCCAGGGCCTGGTCACGCAGCGCCAGATCGAGCTGATCATCGAGCACGCGACGGTGCCGGTCGTCGTGGACGCCGGGATCGGCGCCCCGAGCGACGCCGCGCTCGCGATGGAGCTCGGCGCCGACGCGGTCCTGGTGAACACCGCGATCGCCCTCGCCGAGCAGCCGGCCCTGATGGCTGATGCGATCCGGCAGGGAGTCGAGGCCGGGCGCACCGGCTTCCGGGCGGGGCGTATCCCCCGACTGCCGTACGCCTCGGCCAGCTCGCCGGACACCGGGATCTCGCCGCGAAGCTAGGGCCGCGGCCGGCCGCGATGGCCATCGTCCGCGATGCGGCTGCGGGCCTCCGCGCCATGGACCGCGGCGCGACGCTGCTGCAGCTGCGCGACCCGGGAGCGACCGGGCGAGCGCTGGAGCGGGAGGCGTGCCGGCTCGTGCGGGAGGCGGCAGTCCCCGTGCTGGTCAGCGCCCGCGCCGACCTGGCGCTGGCCGCAGACGCGGCCGGCGTCCACCTGCCCGAGCGCGACCTGCCGATCGCCGGGGCGCGGCGGCTGCTCGGCCCGGACCGGCTGCTCGGCCGCTCCGTCCACTCGGTAGAGGCGGCGGTCCGGGCCGAGGCGGACGGCGCCGACTACGTCGTGTTCGGTTCGGTGTTCGCGAGCGCCTCGCATCCCGGCCAGGCGGTGGCGGGCCTCGGGGCGCTCCAGCGGGTGGCCGCGGCCGTGCGAATCCCGGTCCTCGCGATCGGCGGCGTGGACGCCGACCGGGTCGAGGCCTGCCTCGCGGCCGGGGCGGCCGGGTTCGCCGCCATCCGATACTTCGAGGGATGATCCACGTCCGGGTCAACGGCAAGCCGGTCGAGCTGACCGGCCCGACACCGCTGCTGGACTACCTGCGCGGGCTCGGCGTCGACCCCAGGGCGGTGGCCGTCGAGGTCAACGGCGAAATCCTGGAGCGAGAGGGTTTCGTCCTGTGCACGCTGGAGGCCGGCGACACGATCGAGATCGTGCGGATGGTCGGCGGCGGTGCCGCCGCCGCCGACCCGCCAGCCAGTTAGTCCCGTCCTGCCGCCGTCGGGACCGGCGGCGCCGCCCGGTTCAGACCCGAGCTGACGCTCGCGCTGACCGAGTTGGCCACCTCCTCCATCCGCCGCCGCATCGCCGTCCGCCGCCGCTCGTCCCAGAGCAGCAGGCCCGCGACGGTAGCCACGCCCGCAACGGCGACGATCGGGGTGGCCACCACCGCCGGGTTCGGCCGCCGGCTGCGTCGCAGAGCGGGCAGTCGGAACGCCGCCCGCCGCTGCAGGCCCCGCATTCCGCCGATGAGGTCGTACATGGGAGTCACCTCCTCAGACTCGCACGCTTTGGTAACAGCAACGCTATCACGAAAAGCGGGAATTTGTTACGCGACTTTTTGCGCGAGGTCCTCAGCACCGCGCATCGTAGGGGGAAGCCGGCCCGAAAACGCAAGATCCGAGTTCAGATCCTGGCCAGACTGAGCGCCCGCAGGCCGGCCTCGGCCTCGGCCCGCTCGTCCCACGGCACGGGACCGCCGGCAAGGTCCAGCGTCCGTTCGTGGCCCTTCCCGGCCAGGAGGACCACGTCGCCTCGCCGGGCCAGCGCCAGCGCCCGGCGGATGGCAGCGCGGCGGTCCAGCTCAACCTCGTAGTCCCGGCCAGGCTCGCGGCCGCTCGCGCCGGCCACGACCTGGCGGGCGAGCTCGGCCGGGTCGACGTCCAGCGGGTCGTCGGTCGTGATCACGAAGAAGTCCGCCATCGCCGCGGCGGCGCGGCCCATGCCGGCCGGATCGTGGCCGCCGGAACGGGAGCTCGCGCCAAACACCGCCAGCAGCCGGCCGTCCGTGTCGCGCCGCAGCTCGCCCAGCACGCTGGCCAGTGCGACGGCGGAGTGCGCGAAGTCGACGTAGAGCGTGAACGGCTGGCCCAGGTCCACCCGCTCCAGGCGGCCCCGCAGACCGGGGAACGCGGTCAGCCCCAGGGCCAACCGGTCGAGCGGCAGGCCCAGCGCGAGCCCGCAGGCGGCTGCGCAGGCCGCGTTGGCGACGTTGAACCGGCCGGGCAGCTGCAGCCGCACCTCGACGCTCGCGTCGCCGGCGTGAAGCACGAACGCGGTACCGCCCCGGACCGGTCGGAGTGCGGCCGCCCGCACGTCGGGAGCGCCGGCCATGCCGTAGGTGAGGCGGCGCTGGATCGGGTACGCCCCCAGGTCCTCGAAGGATGTGTCGTCGCGGTTGAGCACCGCGGTCTTGAGCCCGCCCTTGGCGGACCCCGACGCGCAGAGCTCGATCAGCCGGGCCTTGGCCCGCAGGTAGGCTTCCGGCGAACCGTGGTACTCGAGGTGGTCTTCCCGGACGTTGGTGAAGGCGGCGACGTCGAAGTCGCAGGCCGCCACGCGGCCCTGCTCGAGCGCATGCGAGCTGACCTCCAGCACCGCGGCCGCCGCTCCGCCGGCGACCATGCGGGCCAGCCACGCCTGCACCTGCGGCGGCTCCAGGGTCGTCTGTCCGGACTCGTTGTCGGCCGGAGGACCCGTCGAGCGCAGCGCGACGGAGCTCAGGTACCCGGCCGGTAGGCCAGCCGCCTCGAGCGCGCTCGCGACGAGGTGGGTGGTCGTGCTCTTGCCGGCCGTCCCGGTCACCCCGACGACCCGCAGCCGGCGCGCGGGACGGCCGTGCAGCTCCGCCGACAGCTCCGCGAGGCCGAGCCGGGTGTCGGCCAGTCGGAGCCACGCGGTGCCCGCCGGCAGGGGGACGGGGCGTTCCACCGCGACGGCGGCCCCCCGCGCCGCGGCCGCGGCCGCGAAGTCGTGGCCGTCGGCCCGCAGCCCGCGCACCGCCACGAACAGGTCGCCCGGGCCGGCCGACCGGGAGTCGTGGACCACCGCCCGGACGTCGACTCGGGCGCCGGCCTGGACCGCGGCGCCCGCGACGCCCTCCGCCAGGTGCCCGAGACGCATCCGGAGCCTGAGCATACTTGGGCCATGGCCCTGGTGTACCTGGCCCTCGGCGCCAACGTCGGCGACCGCGCGGCCAACCTCGCGCGAGCCCGGCGGCTGCTCGCCGAGCGGGGGGCGAGGCTGCTCCGGGAGTCATCCGTCCGCGAGACCGAGCCGTTCGGGGTCACCGACCAGCCGCGGTTCCTGAACCAGGTGATCGAGGTGGACTGGGCCGGCAGTCCGCGCGAGCTGCTCGAGGCCGCCCGCGAGGTGGAGACCGCGGTCGGCCGGACGCCGACCTATCGTTGGGGGCCGCGCGAGATCGACGTGGACATCCTCCTCTTCGGCGACGAGACCGTCACGGACCCCGACCTGGTAATCCCGCATCCCGGCCTCCGGGAGCGCGAGTTCGTGCTGGGCCCGCTGGCCGAGCTGCGGCCCGACCTCGCCGAGCAGGCGCGCCCGTGAAGGTGGCCTGGCTCGGCCACACGTCGCCGGCGCTCGGCGGCGGGATGGCGACCTACTCGCGGGAGGTGGTCGCGAGGCTGCGCCGGCGCGGCCACCGCGTCACCTTCTTCCAGCACGACCTGCCCACCCCCACCGAGGCGCCGCCGGCGGACGCCGACGAGTCGGTCCTCCTGGAGTCGCTGCCGGTCGGCCACCGGCTGGTCCTCTCCAGCCTCGCGGCCAGGCGGAAGCTGCGAGAACGGCTGGAGCGCCGGGACTTCGACGTGGTGCACGCGTCCTTCTGGTTCTCCAGCCTGGACTTCGACCTGCCCCAGGCCTGCCGCCGCGCCGGCGTTCCCCTGGTGGTGACGTTCCACGTCGCCTTCGACCAGCGGCTGTCCGTCTGGTCCAGCCTGACGTCCGCGACGTACCGCCTGTACGCGCCGACGCTGGCGGCCTGCGACCGGGTGATCGTGTTCGGCGCCTCCCAGCGCGACGTGCTGGTGGAGATGGGGGTGCCCGCGGAGGTGCTGCGCATCCTGCCCAACGGTGTGGACGTCGAGGTGTACCGGCCGGGTCCCTCGGACTGGAAGGAGCGGCTGGGCGCCTCGCTCCTCTTCGCCTACATGGGCAGGGTGGACTCCGAGAAAAACGTCGACGTCCTGCTGCGGGCGTTCCTCGACAGCGCGCCGGAAGCGGGAGTTTTCCTGGTGGTGATGGGCGGAGGCGGCGAGCGGAAGCGGCTGCAGCGGCAGTACCGTGATCCCCGCGTCGTGTTCACCGGGCACGTGGCCGAGGCGGCGACGAGGATCGAGCTCCTGCGCGCCGCGGACGCCTTCTTCCTGCCGTCCAGCGTCGAGGGCCTGTCCCTCTCGATGCTGGAGGCGATGGCCTGCGGCACGGCCACGGTCGCGACGGACGTCGGCGTCGACGGCGACGCCCTGCGCGGGGCGGGCGTCGTCCTCGATCCCCGCGGGCTGGACGACCAGTTACGGCTCGCCATCCGCGCGCTGATCGAGATGCCGTGGCTGGCGGCCCCCCTGGGCGCGGCTGCGCGGGAACGGGTGGTCGAGCGCTACTCACTGGAGCGGAACGTGGACGCGCTGGTCGACATCTACCGGGAGCTGGCGGCGTGAGGGTCGCCTGGCTGGGGCATCGCTCGGCGACGGGGGCCGACGGCATCATCACCTACTCACGCGAGATCACGAACGGCCTGCGGGAGCGGGGCGTCGACGTCCTGTTCCTGCACCACGCGCGCGACCAGGTCGACGAGGAGGGCTCCATCGCGCTGGACGCGTTCGCGCTCTCCCACCGGCTGGTCCTCTCGCCCCCAGGCTCGAAGCGCAAGCTGCTCGACCTGCTCCGCGCGCAGGAGGTCGACCTGGTCCACGTGTCGCTCGCGTTCTCGAGCCTCGACTTCAACCTGCCCTGGATCTGCCACGAGCTGGGCATCCCCATCGTGGCCACGTTCCACGTGCCGTACGACACCCGGTTCTCGGTCTGGCGCGGCATCACCGCCGCGGTCTACCGGCTGTACGCGCAGGCGCTGGCCGAGTGCGACGCGGTGATCATCTTCGGCGCGGCCCAGCGCGACATCCTGGCCGGGCTGGGCGTGCCCCGCCACGTCATCCACGTCCTGCCCAACGGCGTGGACGTGGGCCGCTACAGCCCGGGCCCGTCCGGCAAGCGGGCGGAGCTGCGAGCGGAGCGCGTGTTCAGCTACGTCGGCCGCATCGACCCGGAGAAGAACGTCGACGTGCTGCTGACGGCGTTCCTGGACGCCGACCCGCCGGCTACGGCCCGACTGGTCGTGGTGGGCGGTGGCGTCGAGCGCCGGCGGCTGGAGCGGCGCTACTCCGACGCGCGCGTCCTCTTCACCGGTGTGGTGACGGACGAGCGGGAGCGCATCGACATCCTGCGCGCCTCGGACGCGTTCTTCCTGCCGTCCAGCGTCGAGGGCCTGTCGCTGGCCATGCTGGAGGCGATGGCGTGCGGCGCGGCCACGGTCGCGACGGACGTCGGCAACGACGGCGAGGCGCTCCGGGGGGCGGGCGTGGTGCTCGACCCGGCGCACCTCGAGAGCGAGCTGCGGGCGACGATCCGGCTGCTGGTCGAAACGCCGGCCCTGTGCGAGCTGCTGGGGCGCATGGCCCGGAGCCGGGCCGTCGAGCGGTTCTCGCTGTCCAGGAACCTCGACGCGCTGCTGTCGCTCTACGAGCGCCTGGCCGAGTCGGCGACGGTCGCGCTCCAGCGGTAGCGGCACCCGGCCCCGGGCGGCCCTGGTCGGTGTGGGCAATCGTTCGTCGCGGTTATCCTTGCCACTCGTGACCTCCCCTTCGACGGCGGCCACCTCACTCGTGGAGGGCGCCAGCGCCTGGGACGCGGGTGTGCTCTCACTGGCGTCGCCGCCGCCGCTGCTCCAGTCGTGGGGATTCGGCGAGGTGCAGGCACAGGAGGGCTGGTCGCCCGAGCGGGTGGTCCTGCCGAACGGCGCCAGGGCGCAGGTCATGCTGCGCGGCGCCGGGCCCCTGCGGTGGGCGTACGTGCCCAGGGGACCGGTGCCCGCGAGCGCCGAGGCGATCGACGAGCTGACCAGCTGGGCGCGCGAGCGCGGGCTCGCCCGCCTGCGGGTCGAGCCCGAGGCTCCGCCGGCGCTCGCCGAGGCGCTGACGGAGCGTGGGTTCCGGCCTGCCGCGGCCGTCCAGCCCCGGCACACCCAGGTGGTCGGCCTCGGGCCGGAGGACGAGATGCTGGCGCGGTTCAAGCCGAAGCACCGGTACAACATCCGGCTGGCCGAGCGGCGCGGCGTGACGGTCGAGGAGGGTGACGACGCGGCGGAGATGCGCCGCCAGAGCCTGGGCACGGCGCAGCGCCAGGGCATCGCCCTGCTCAGCGAAGCGCAGTACCGGCGGCGGCTGGCGCTGCTGGACCGGTGCAGCGTCTACGTGGCCAGGCACGAGGGCGAGGCGGTCGCCGCGATCATGGTCGCCCGATTCGGGTCCCGCGCCTACTACCTCTATGGAGGGGCGACCGGGCAGAAGCGGCAGCTCATGCCGACCTACGCGGTGCAGTGGGCGGCGATGCGCGACGCCGCACGCCGGGGCTGCACCGACTACGACCTCTGGGGCGTCCCGCCCACGCCGGACGACCCGAGCCATCCGTGGCACGGCCTGTGGCAGGTGAAGAGCGGGTTCAACGGCGAGCCGGTCGAGTTCTGCGGCGCCTGGGACCTGGTGCTGGCGCCCTGGGCATCGCGGGTCGGTACCCTCGCGGCACGGGCGCGGCGGATGGCGCGACGCCTCCGCCCGTAGCCTGGTCGTGAACCCTTGTTAAGAACATTGCACGCATCTGTACAGTTGTTGGCGGAGTGATCGACCAACTGGACGGCAGCCCCGAGGCGGCGCCCCGCCGCGTGCTCGTCGCCGACCCGGACTCGCGTCTCCGCGCCGAGATCAGCGCCGCGTGCCGGCTGGACGGCTTCGACGTGGTGGAGGCGGCCAACGGCCAGGAGGCGCTCACCCGAGCGGCCGAGGCCCGGCCGACCGCGATCCTGCTGGAGGTCAGCCTGCCCGACATGTCCGGCTTCGACGTGTGCCGGGAGCTGCGCCGTCAGAACGACGACGTGCCGATCATCCTGATCAGCGCGCGGGCCGAGGAGATCGACGTGGTGGTCGGGCTGGAGATCGGCGCGGACGACTACGTGACCAAGCCCATCCGGATGCGGGAGCTGACCGCCCGCATCGCGGCCAACCTGCGCCGGGCTCGGCTGGACGGGCACGAGACGCCGCGGTCGCGGCTGGAGTTCAAGGACCTGCTGATCGAACTGAACGAGCGGCGCGTCGTGCGCGGCGACGACGAGATCGCGCTGACCCACACGGAGTTCGAGCTGCTCTCCCTCCTGGCCTCCCACGCCGGGAAGGCGCTGTCCCGTGAGCGGATCCTCCAGCACATCTGGGGCCAGGGCCACCAGGGCGACATCGAGACCCGGGTGATCGACGTCCACGTCCGCAACCTGCGCCGGAAGATCGAGGTCGAGCCCAGCCGGCCGTTCTACGTGCTCGCGGTGCCGGGCATCGGCTACCGCTTCACGAACGCTCGGACCGATTGAGGTTCGAGCCCGGTCCCTCCCCCCTTGCGGGGGAGTTGGCCGCGCCGGCCGGTGGGGGGGGTCAGGACAGGTGGCAGGTGTCGTTGACCGCGGTCACGACCGTCCTGCGCGTGGTCCGCTGGATCACCGTGAGCGAGCAGTTCTCGATCAGGAACGGGAAGATGCCCCGGCTGGCCCGCCCCACCACGTCCAGCACGGCCACCTGGATCACCCCGCCGTGCGTCACGCAGAGCACGTCGCCCCGGGGGTGCCGCTCGCGGAGCCGCTCCAGAGTGGCGTTGACGCGCTCGGCGAACGGTGCCGCGCCCTCGCCGCCGGGGACGAGATCCCAGTCCGGCTCGCGGGACCAGCGCTCCCAGACGCCCGGATACTCCTCCATGAGCTCCTCGCGGGTCTTGCCCTCCCACTCGCCCAGCGCGATCTCGCGCAGGCCCGGCTCGGCCATCGGCTCCACGCCGACGGCAGCGCCGATCAGCTCGGCCGTCCGCATGGCCCGGACCAGGTCGCTGCTGTACAGCCCCTCGAGCCGATGGCCCGCGAATCGCTCCGCAACCTCCTGGGCCTGCGTCAGCCCACGATCGGATAGCGGAGGATCGAGCTGGCCCTGGATTCGCCTCCCGGCATTCCACGTAGACTCTCCGTGTCGAACGAGGAGTAGACGAGATGGGGCGAGGGTGCGATCGTGTTCATCAGCGGTGTCGGGGGCGGCGACCTGGGTTGGCGCCTGCTCCTGATATGACATCGCGCGGCGTCTATACTACCCTCTTACGGAGTTCAACCTGGGCGGCGCACCCCGCGCCGTGCCCCGAACGGAGAAGCCGTTGCAGACCAGAGGGTCGCTAGCCGAAAACAACGTCCGGTCCCTTCTCGAG
>Ga0126369_10002187_pt1 | contig 13828 bp, 13 predicted proteins | sample PanSoiMetaPlot_1_FD_109646 | JGI IMG/M metagenome (GOLD analysis project Ga0126369, IMG submission 109646) | Tropical forest soil microbial communities from Panama - MetaG Plot_1 | ecosystem: Environmental > Terrestrial > Soil > Tropical forest > Bulk soil | place: Panama | collected 2016-02-17 | reverse complement strand
TGTCCTTTTGCTCGCCGGAGCCGCGCCAGCTCGCGCACAGGTGCCGCGTCAGGCTAATTTTCTCGCCACGCACTACGACGTCTCCGCAACGCTTGATGCCATCGGCCAGTCTCTTTCCGCCACCGCTAAGATCGATCTGACCGCCACGGAAGCCTCCAGCAATGTGCGCGTGGAGCTTCATCCCAACCTGGTCGTTAAGGAAGTCAAAGGCCCCGAGGGCAAGCCGCTCACCTTTGAACGAGACAATCAAAATCCCCTTTTCGTCAACGTTCAGCTTCTCACCCCCGTAGCTACCAACGGCCACGTCACGCTCTCATTCACTTACTCGGGCCTGCTTTTCAATGAAGAAAACAGCCCCGTCCCGGGTGTGCGCGCTGCCTCCATTACAAAGGACGGCGCGTATCTGCTCTTGCCGGCGCGTTGGTTCCCGCTCACCAACTACCCTTCTGATCGCTACACCGCCACGTTCCGCCTGAACGTTCCAGACACTTTCGCCGTCGCGGGCTCCGGGAAAGCCACCGCACCCACGCCGGTGCCAGGAAAGAACGCCGTCGAGGGTGGCCGACTTCTTTATACTTTTGAATGCAAACGCCCCGCGCAACATGGCACGTTCGTTGCCGGCAGCTTGCAGCTGAATCCCAAGCAGGCTGAAGGCATCAGTGTCGCGGTCTACGCACCGCGCAGTCAGTCCGCCAACGCGCAAGAATTCGCCGCGGACGTCGCGCGCGCCGCGGTCACTTTCTCCGACATGTTCGGTCCCATCCCCGATCCCTCATTCACCCTGATTCAGTTGCCCGAAGGCACATTGCGCGAATTTGCCGCTCCCGGCGTTCTTCTTCTCGGCCAGCGCTTGTGGGATCCCAAAGCCAGTGACAGAGCCATCGCTCATCTCGTCGCCTCCCAATGGTTCGGAGTTCAAGTAGCTCCCGCAACTCCCAACGATGTTTGGATTAGCGACGGGCTCGCGCGCTACTGCGAAGCACTCTACGCCGAGCAAACTGCCGGTAAAGAGGCTGGTCTTCGTGCCGTGGACGAGTTTGCCGTTGGCGCTCTCATGTATGAGGATGCGGCTCCGGTCGGCCAGGGCGGGCGCCTTGCGCCGTATTCGCCAGACTACCGCTCGGTCGTTGAAAACAAAGGCGCCATGCTGTTCCACATGCTGCGCGCCATGATGGGTGACGTGACCTTTAAAGCGGCGCTACACGATTTTTACTTTCAATTTGCAGAAAAATCCGCCCGCATCGAGGATTTCGAGAACCTAGCCGATCGCCGCCTACAGGCTTCCGCCAAAGCAAATCAAGACCCGCCGAAGCTGCGCAGCTTCTTCGCGCAGTGGCTGAATTCCACCGGCATCCCCGAATTCACACTCGAATTTGTTGTTTACCGCACGCCAAAAGGCTTCCGCGTCGTCGGAAAAATTAAGCAGCCTCTCGACACCTTTCACATGCCTGTAGACTTGCGGATTGACACCGAAGGCAATCCTGAAACGAAGACCATCGACGTCAGCGGCCTGGAGTCGCAGTTTTCGATTGACGTCTTCGGGCGCCCCAAGCCCCTCGGAATTAAAGTCGATCCCAACAACGTCATTCTTAAATCGAGCACCTCGCTCCGTGCGCGCGCCGCAATTGCCCGCGGCGAAGATCTCGCGGAACAAGGCAAGTTTTACGACGCCATCGCGCAATACCAAAAAGCGCTCGGCATCCAGCCCGGTCGTCCGCTCGCCAATTTCCGCATGGGCGAGGCCTTCTTCTATCAGAAAAACTACCAGGCGGCTGCCAACGCTTTTCGCGAGACATTGCAAAATGTCCCCGAGCCTTCTGAAAAATGGTCCGAAGTCTGGAGCCACATCTACCTTGGTGAAATCTTCGATCTGCTGGGTCAGCGGGAGCGCGCTGTCAACGAATACAGCAAAGCCAAACAAACCAACGACAATACCGGTGGGGCGCAGGCACGCGCCGAGCAGTTGATCAAGAAGCCCTATTCCGAAGGCGGCCAGCTCGTAGCCACGCCCGCCACGGCAGAGCCCGCAAAACCAGGCAGCGCGCTTCCCGCTCCGGCTTCCGGCGATAAACCTGTCCTTAAGAAACGGCCCGATCCCTCCCCACAGCAGTAACGCGTGGGACTCCTGCTGTGGGCATCTCGGCAAACGGTATCCACAGCATCCTCCGTTTTCCACAGCCGGGCCTGTTGCGTTCGTCTGTACACCAGCTCATAGTCGCTGCCTCGCATCGAGTGGAGGAAGACGATGTTGTTTGCCATCATCCGGCGCGGAAGGAAATCTGGGATCCGCGTGTTCCCTCATCGTCACAAAGAAGATGATCGGTTTCACGTGAGCCTAACGCGGCAAGGGCCGCACATCCCACTCCACGATGACCGCGACATCCCAGACTACCTTGCCAACGGCTATTCCCTGCTGATGAGCAACTTGGACGAAAACTACCACCCAACTCTAATTCGGCCCAGTTCCATCCACGGGTGGCAGTGAGCGGTACGGCTGTCGAACCACTCTGCTCACAGCACTCGAATTGGCCTCTCCCTGCACCTTACAGTGCACCCTTCCGCTGGATTAGCACCTGAAACCGCTCGCCCATTCCTTCCGGATGAATCAGCGTCTTCAGCTGCAGCCGCGCACGAACGTGCTCGGCTTCGGTCTGTCCGGAATCGTAAAGGTCTCGGAACTCGTTGGGCTGCCCCAGCGCCAGCAAGAAAGCTGTCTGCGAAGTGAACTCTAAAGTCTCCAGGCCCGAGCGCTGTCCCCAGATCTCCAGCGCCGTAAAATTCACGTGAGCCGTCAGGTCTTGTTCCCCCGGCGAAGCGTAAAAATCTTCATTCACGCGATGCTCTCGGTACGCCAGCAACGTCCCGCGCATATGGTGCTCGTCAAACAGTTCCGCCGCCCGGTGCCCGTAATCAATTGTCAGGACGAATCCGCACTCAATGCGCCGGCCAACTTCCCTAATCCAGTCGGATGCTTCGAGTCCCGCCTCCGCGAGCTGGCCTTCGCTCAGCGTCACGCCTTGGGCCGCAAAATATTCGTTGATGGCGCATGTCGACACCGGCGCCACTACATCCACAAACTTTTCGCTTTCACAACCAACAAAAACCTCTTGGAGCGCGCCTCTTAGCATCACGACGCGATGCACCGCGAGCGCGTCCATCAACTCATTCGAGAAAACACAGCCCGCCGGAATCTCGGCCGGAATCTCGCTCGCGACGCGCCAGTGCCCCGCCGCGGCATGTCGCTGCATTCGCGCGTGTGCCTGCTCACGCCGCGATGCCGAACGCTCTACGGCAACGTAGTGCACTGCGGCGTAGAACTCCGGCAACTGGGCCTTACAAAAATCCAGGATATGCAGGGCCAGCCGCCCGACGCCCGCTCCCGCTTCTACCAGGACGAATTCTCCCGGCCGCGAGAGCTGTTCCCACATCTCGGCAAACTTTCGCGCCAGCAGACGCCCAAAAATCGCATGCACGTCCACGCTGGTGTAGTAATCGACAAATCGTTGAGACTCGGCTTTGCTGTAATAGCCGTACACCGGATGGTACAAGGATTCACGCATGAACTCGGCAAAAGGGAGGGGGCCGTAGCGGCGAATCCGTTCCGCGAGTAATTCCCCGAGGGGCGTCACGCGCCTCTCGCTCCGGTAGTTCCTGAAGAGAATTCCGCCTGCATTTTCTTCCACGTTCTCTGGAAGACTTCTTTGGCGTCATCGTCAAAAAGGACAAAGTGTATCGTATCGAGTGAAGTTTCTTCGCGAAGGTGTTCCGCTGCTTCGCGTAACATAATCTTCGCGCATTCTTCTAGGGGAAATCCCGCAATGCCAGTACCCACCGCAGGAAACGCGATGCTCTTCAGGCCGCGCTCTTTGGCAATCCTCAGGCAATGCGCGGTGGAGTTTCGCAGCGCCTCCGCGGTCGTTCCCCCGCCAAGCCGCATGCTTGCGGCGTGGATCACGAACCGCGCCTGCAATTTTCCACCAGTGGTAATTGCGGCGTAACCTATGGGAATGCTGCCGATTTCGTTGCACTCGCGCTCGATTTCATCTCCGCCTTTTCGGCGAATGGCCCCCGCCACACCTCCGCCCAAGATCAAATCATTGTTGGCAGCGTTGACGATGGCGTCCGTGCCCATTTCCGTCAAGTCGCCTTGCTCGATGACAATTCTCTCCGAGAGTGATTTCATTGCAGGCGCAAGACTTCTTTCGTTAACCGGTCAAGCCTTCTTTTCGGCCGCTTTCTCGAGGGGATATTCGTAGATGCCGCGACCCGTTTTTCTTCCCAGACGGCCCTCTTTTACGTATTGCCGCAATAATTCATTCGGCCGGTATTTTTCCCCGAGCGTGCGGTGGAGATATTCCAGAATATTCAGCCGGACGTCCAAACCCACAAGATCCACCAGTTCAAACGGCCCCATCGGGTGATGCAAGCCCAGCTTTAGCGCTTTGTCGATATCTTCGGCCGTGGCAATTCCTGCCTGGAGCATATTGAAGGCTTCATTTCCAATCAATGCATTGACACGCGTGGTGATAAATCCCGGCGCTTCATTGACGAGCACGACTTCTTTCCCCATCCGCCGGGCCACTTCGCGGCAGGTAGCAACAGTTTCCTCAGACGTGTGCGGCGTGCGCACCAACTCGATGAGCTTCATCTTCGGAACAGGATTGAAGAAGTGCATGCCGATGCAGCGGTCGCGCGAATCAATAGTACCTGTGAATTCCGCAATCGAAAGCGACGAAGTATTGCTCGCAAGAATCGCGCCGATCTTCGCGAATTTATCCAAAATCGCGAAGAGTTCCAGCTTCGTCTCCAATTCTTCGGGAACCGCTTCGATAATGAGTTCTGCGTCGCGAATGGCATCTTTTACATCGGTTGCTGTGGATAGGAGCGAGAGCGCTTTGTCGCGTACGGCGGCTGCGACCTTTCCGCGCGAAACTCCTTCTTCAAAAGATTGCCCAATCCAGGATGTTGCCTGCTCCAGCACGCGCGAGGAAATATCCTCGAGAACGGTCTGGTATCCGCCGGATGCGGCGGCATAAGCAATGCCCCGGCCCATCGTTCCCGCGCCAATCACCGCAATGGTTTTCACATCCATTCGTTGTTCGCTCCGGCGCCCCGAAAGAGTCATTTCACGAGAGCTCCGGTAGTTTTCAGTTCACCATCACAATGGCCTGATGGGGACTGCCCATTTTCAGCTGGATCGGCCGTCAGTACCGCGGGACTTTGGAATCGACTTCGAGCGACCAGCGCTCGATTCCTCCGGCCAGCGACTTGGCTTTCTCGAAGCCCTGAAAACGCAGCCACGCCGCCGCATCCAAGCTTCGCATGCCGTGATGGCAATAACAAATCAGCTCGTCAACGTCTGGCAGTGCATTCAAGCTGGCCGCCAGGCTGCCAAGCGGCACAAGCTTCGCTCCTTCGATGTGACAAATTTCGAATTCCCATGGTTCCCGCACGTCCACGAGAACCACGTTTTCGCCTTGGTCGAGCCTGGCTTTCACTTCCGTCGGAGTAATCTCCAATTCGTCCATTTTCGACCTTATTTCCCTTTCCAAATTGGCTTTCGCTTTTCGAGAAAAGCTCGAATGCCTTCTTGTGCATCGAGGGTCGGCATGAGTTCCGCCAAGTATACGCGCTCCGCTTCTTCGAGCTGCTTCAAAAAGTCCGCCGAATGAAGCCGCCGCAAAGCTTTGTGAGTCAGTTGAAGAACGCTTGGACTCAGCGTTCGAAGTTCTCCCAAAAGCGTTTCGACAGCCGCGGGAAGTTCGCGGTCAGGGACCAACCGCGTAACCAAACCGAGGCGGTGCGCTTCCGCCGCGCTGATTTGACGGCCTGTGAGAATCAAGTCCACCGCCGCTTGCGCCCCGATCAACCGCGGCAGCCTCGCCATGGCCACGGGCGGGAAGCAGCCGAGCTTGATTTCTGGCTGGCCGAACTGCGCCGACTCCGTCGAGAGAACGAAATCGCAAAAGGTGGCCAGTTCCATGCCACCACCGAGGCAATGGCCGTCGACCGCAGCAATCGTCAGGCACTCGGCAGACGCCAAGCGGCGAAAGACGGCGTGAAAAACGGAAAGCATTTTCTCGACGCGCTCTGGGGTGTGATCGGCAACATCAGCGCCCACGCAAAATGCTTTTGCTCCCGCGCCCTGAAAAACCACGAAATCCGACTTAGGCAGCGCCCGCACCAAGGCTCGGTCGAGTGACTCCATCATGGCGATATCAAGCACATTCAAGGGAGGACGATCGAGTGTGATCCAAGCCGTGCGGTGCTCGATGCGAAGACGAATGGTTTCGCGAGGAGCAGTCATGCGTAACGAGCGCCGAAGATGTAGGCGCTATTTGCCACGGAATTGCGGAGCCCGCTTCTCAAAGAAAGCTCTGATCCCTTCACTGCAATCTTCCGAGAGATAGCAGGGCATTTGTTGCTGGACTTCATGCTCAAGTGCAGCAATGAGTTTTTCTTTTTCGCTGCCAAACAGGGTCTCTTTGACGGCGCGAATCGCCAAAGGCGGTCCTTGGGCGATTTTTTGGGCAAGAGACCTCACTTCCGCTTCGAGCTGCGCGCCTGACACCACGTGATTTACGATGCCAAGGTGCAACGCGGTCTTGGCATCGATCATGTCCCCGGTATAAAAGAGTTCCGCAGCCTTCGACGGACCCACCAGTTGTGGCAGGAAGTGTGTGCCTCCATAGTCCGGAAAAAGGCCGATCTTGGCGAAATTTTGCCCGAAAGTAGCTTCTTCGGCCGCGATACGGATATCTGCCGCAAGGGCAATGTTCATTCCCGCTCCTGCGGCAGCTCCATTGACTGCGGCAATCACGGGTTGCGGCATCGTGCGCATCGCCAGCACCGCTTGCATCCCGGCCCGCAGAAGCGGACCCAACGCCTGCGTGTCGCCGCTCGAGCGGCCCTTGCCGATTAGGCCAAGATCGCCGCCCGCGCAAAAGGCGCGGCCTGCTCCCGTAATTACGACCACGCGAACTGATTCATCCCGAGCGATGCGTCCAACGACATCGTTGAGGGCCGTGGCAAGTTCATTGTTCAATGCGTTCAGACGATCAGGACGATTCATCACCAAGGTGGTGATGCCCTCTTGCTTGGTTTCCAAAAGAACCGGGCCGGCCTGCGCCGGTTGTGGAGGGTTGCTCATAAGCTATCCAGGCTAGTGTGCCCGGACTTCCCTGGCTTTTTCAACCTTTGCCACAAGTTTCGCGAGCTTGCGGAAGTGCACCAGTTTCTCGGTCTTGAATTTGTTGTTCGCGCCGCTGGTGGAAGGCAGGACGTAAACCTGGGCGCCGTAAAGAAGCTCTCTTTGCACGCCGTACTTGCAGCGGCGCTGCGCGAACTGCTCGTAAGTAAGTTTGCCGTTGAAGGCCACGACGTGGGGAGTAAATTCCTCGAGCTTCTGTGAGAGCACGATGCGCCCCTCCGCAAAATCCTCGCGTTTCAACTCCTCGACACCCTTGGTAGGGCGCTTCACCAGATCTGTGAGGCCAATACCAAATTCAATCACACGGCGATCGTCGTGATAATCGAAAGGCTCCGGCACCACGCCGCTCTTGTAGAGGATGGGCCAGAATTCATTCCCCCGGCCAGCGTAGTAATGTCCGACGCGGACGGAAGATTCACTGGGATTACAACCAACGATGACAAGCTTCATCCCTTTGCGGAGGTGGTCGGGCAGGGTGCGCATGGCTCCAGCTTACTACGCCTTTCGTTTTCTCTATTTTCCTTGAAACTCGTGTGCGCGCTCTCCTAAATAGTCTTTGGAGTGACGTCTGAATAACTGGCACGAAGAGGACGCGCTAGCAAAAGATTGTTTGCTTGACGCCAACTAGTTCCCGAGTCCGCTGTTCCAGAAAGGCAAGTCCCTGCCAAGTTTTCTCTCGCGGGCTGCGGCGTACACCTTTATTGCTACCGCCAAGTCCCACGAAGCAATCCCATTGGACTTGAACAAGGTGACTTCGGCATCGCTGGTGCGCCCGCTGACCTTGCCCGCAACTACATCGCAAAGCTTCCTCACGCCCGTCCAACAAATTTCATCTCCCTTAAACGCGAGAATCAGGTCGCCCGCTTCCTGGCGCGATTGCTCAACCGAATCCACAACGATCACGTCGGCGCTGGCCACGGCTTCATCATCCAGTTCGCGTTTGTGAGCATGGTTCGCGCCAATCGCGTTGATGTGCACCGCAGGGCTCAAATCCGCGCCAAAAACAACGGGTTGGGAAGAAGTCGTGGCCGTCGACACAATGTCTGCGCCACGTACGGCTTCGCTGGAAGAACCCGTAGGTGTCACTGAGATTCCCAGCCTGGCTGACATCTCTTGGCAAAATTTCTCGCGCTTGGCGGCATCCCGGCCATAAACCCGCGCGGATGCGAGTTTGCGAACATGCGCAACGGCTTCGAGCTGTGTTCTGGCCTGGCCTCCCGTTCCAATGATCGCGGCAATCCGCGAATTTTCCCGTGCCAGATACTTGGTAGCCACGCCCGACGCCGCTCCCGTGCGCAGTTGTCCCATGTAATCGGCTTCGATGACCGCGAGCAGGTCTCCGGTGGCCATTTCGTACAGCGGAACCAAGAATTGCAGCCTGCCACGCAAGTACGTGTACTGCTTCATGGCCACAAAGCCCGCCGAATAGTCGGCCGCCGCCATGTAGTGAAAAAATCCGCCGTGGGCCAACTCAAAACGTCTTCGCGGATGGACCACGACCTCTTCAATGGCCTGCTTGCGCAGAATCTCTTCGACCGCCCGGAGGGCCCGAGGCATGTCGAGCACCTGGCGCACTTCCTCTTCGTTGATATGTAGCGTCATTCGGCTCTTCTCCGTCCAGGCGCGGCCGTGCCATTGTTTAATTTTTGTTTCCCCGTAAACCAGATTTTAGCGTGACGGCGGCTTCGAGCGTTTCGCCGTAGCCCGTTTTCCGGAGGCCTCGCCTGTTTCTCGAATGCGCCGCACGACCGTCTGGATCAGCCGGTAAACGCGTTCTTCTTTGTCTCCGTCCACGTGAAAGTGGAATTCGGGCTCGTCTTTGGGACCCTTACCGGTGCGAATCGGGAGCTGCCCACAAAGATTATTCTCGATGAATGCCGTCTCGTAGCGCTCCCGTTTTGCATACCAGGTGTAGACGCGCAACGCGGTGAAGTCGCAGGGCTGCCCCTCCGGTCCGCGCGTTGCAGCGAGAAGATATTGTGGCTTGTCGCCGGAAGGATCTGGAACACGGTTCAGCTCAAACCATGCAACCGAACGAAGATTTGCCGAAGACGCCCCTTCGTGTACAGGGTCTGGTAAATCCAGTTCAATGAAGCGCGCCACCACCCAACCCGCAATCGGGACCGTCTGATCGCCGGGTTCGCTAGTGGCCGTTGCAACGGAAACTCGCGCTGACGGTTCTCCCGGGGGCCGCGAGGCAATGCCCCGCACCAGGAACCAATCCTCTTTCTTGGTTGCCTGTGGCTCGGTGCCGGAATCCTTCTCATCCGTAGTCTGAACCCAATCGGCCGCGCCGCGCCCTACAATCTCAATGGGGACATTTCGCGCGAATTGATAAAGCCTCGGTTCAGTGCGTCCTGGCAGCACACGCAAATTAGTGGACACTTTCGTGCGCCCGCGCGCCTGAACGGGCATGTTGCGCACTTGCTCCAGCAACTTGATGCTGCGCTGCCAGAGCGCTGGCTCCATCAACTGACGGCTGTCCACCCAACCGACCGCCCCCGTGGGAGTTCGCACCTTCATGTATTCATTGCGTTTGCTGAGGACCTCGACGCGTTCTCCGTAGTGCAGCACGCCGAGTTGTTGCCGCACCTGGGCGATGCCGCTAAGTACCGGAGCCGCTTTTTCGCTGACAAACGCCTCACCCTGCGATTCGTGGCGTGGGCGGACCATCCACGCGGCAAAAGCTACTAAGCACAGCAGCGGCACGGCGATGAGAAGCTTCCGCTTCATGCGCGTTCTTCTAACGCTGGGACGTCAGGCACTGCCATGCTCCTCCCCTAGTCATTGCATCCCTTCTCTATCCGATGGTTAGAGATTGTACCTGAAAGCGCGCCCTCGCCCGAGACGCCCGTGACCGAGATGCTTTTCTGTTAAAATGCCGCAGCTTCGGAGAAAACTTCTCGAAGAGTTCCCCATGGAGGTGATCCGATGAGATCGCTGAACGCTCTACAACCGTTTGGCTTGCTGGCGTTGCGCCTTGCGCTCGGCATCATTTTCTTCGCGCATGGATACCCCAAGCTGGCACACCTCGGTGGCGGCATGCAGGGCTTCTTCGTGGAACATGGCCTGCCGGGATACTTCGTCTACGTTGCGGGCGCGCTGGAAGTGTTTGGCGGGCTATTGTTGATGCTAGGGCTGTTCACGCGGCCCGCGGCGCTATTGCTTGCTGTAGAAATGGGCGTCGCAATCCTAAAGGTGCACAGCAGCAAGGGTTACCTGGCCGTACACGAGTACGAGTTTCCGCTATCGCTCGCGGTAGCCTGCTTTGCATTAGCAACCGTTGGTGCGGGAGCGTTTTCCCTGGATCAACCCTTGTTCGAAAAAGGCGGCAAATAAGCGGCAAAGCCTGGCATGCGCCGGCCCAGTTGATTCTAATTCTGAAGAAGGATGGTTAGGAAGCCGCCGGCGCCGAAGTTGCCGGCAAGCCGGTTGGCCCTTCTGGAACCGCAATCCAGAGGATGGCATACGCCAGCAGGCCGGTTCCCGCGCAGAAAAACGCCAGCAGCCACAGAACTCGCACGAGAGTTGTGTCAATGTCGAAGTAATCGGCGATACCGGCGCATACGCCAGCGATCTTCCGGTCATTCGTCGAGCGCACCAATCTCTTACGGGGGTACCCAGGAGGCGGAGGGGGAGCAGACGAAGCCGTTTCCGGCTGTTTGGCGCCGCAGCTGTAACAGTACTTTGAACCGGTAGCGATGTCCTTTTGGCAATTCGGGCAGATCATGGATTAACCCTCGCAGAACGCTCTTCCGCGTCCCGTCTATATATACGAAAATCGTGGCCAAATTGTTTCCTATGGGTTCCTATGGCGTAGTCCAAACCAGGCAGGCTCAGTACTCCAGAAGCTGCTTCACGGCGGCGGTAATGTGGCCGGTCTGAGGGAGGATCACATCCTCGAGCTTCGGTTGGTAAGCGCAGAACGTATCCATAGCCGCCACGCGCTTTACCGGGGCGTCCAGTTCCTCGAACAATTGGTCAGCGATGCGCGCGGCGATTTCCGCCCCGTAGCCCCAGCTCAACATGTCCTCATAAACCACAATTACGCGGTGCGTCTTTTGTACCGTCCGAGAAATCGCTTCCCAATCGTACGGTAAAAGTGAGCGCAGATCGAGAATCTCCACGTTGATGCCCTCGCGCTGCAATTGCGCGGCGGCCACTTCCGCGCGGTGCACCACCGCCCCGTAGGCGATGATGCTTAGATCGCTTCCTTCTTTCACCATCCGTGCTTTTCCAAACGGAATGGTGAAATCCGGCCCGGGATTCTCCGACCGGTTATACGGCTGGCGGTACAGGTGTTTGTGCTCAAGGAACATCACCGGGTCATCGCAACGAATCGCAGTGCGCAACAGCCCCGCGACATCGAGCGCCGTCGAAGGCATCACCACGCGCAATCCCGGGCAGTGTGTGAACATCGATTCGCCGCTCTGGCTGTGATATACCCCGCCGCCCGTCAGGTAGCCGCCGATCGGCACGCGCAGCACCACCGGCGCTTTGAACGCGCCATTCGAGCGCCAGCGCATTACGCACAATTCATCGCGAATCTGCATCATCGCCGGCCATACGTAGTCGAAGAACTGAATCTCAGCGACTGGCTTCAGTCCGCGCACGGCCATGCCGATCGCACGCCCCACAATGCTCGCCTCCGCCAGCGGCGAGTTGAAGACGCGGTCGTGACCGTACTTGCGCTGCAAACCCGAAGTGGCCTTGAAAACTCCGCCCTTCCCTTTCACGTGCTTCAAGTTTTCTTCCCGGCTGGCGTCGGCGACGTCTTGGCCAAACACGGTGATGCGTTCGTCGCGAGCCATTTCGTCCGACAGCGTAAGCGCGACCATTTCCACCATCGTCTTTGGTGCATTGTGAAAATGCGGTTGCGCTTCAAACGCTGCTGAAGTGGGTTCAATGTCCGGCGAATATACGTTGCAGAGAATTGATTCGACGGCAGGCTGTTCCGCTTCCAGTGCCTGATCCGCGGCCGCGCGAACCTCCTCGTCCACTTCCGCTTCCAAGTTTTCGATCTGGTTTTGATCCAGGATTCCGTCTCGCACCAACCGCAACGCTAACTTGGAAATCGGGTCCCGCCGTGCCTCTTCTTCGCGCTCCTCGGGGGCCTTATAAAGCTTTTCATCGTCCGACAACGAATGAGAATACGGACGCGTCACGTGCGCGTGCACCAACGCCGGGCCTCGCCGCTCGCGGCAATACGCAGCGGCTTCTGCCGAAACCGCGTAGCTCTCAAACGGGTCGGTCCCGTCGCACTCCGCAACATGCAGCCCCGGAAACCCTCGCACTAACTTGGAAATGCTTCCACCCGCCGTCTGCACCTCCACGGGCACGGAGATGGCGTAGCCATTGTCTTCAATCAGGTACAGCAGCGGCAGCTTTTTCGCGCAGGCTACGTTCAGTGATTCCCAGAACTCGCCTTCGCTTGTTGCTCCATCGCCCCCCGACACGTACACAATTTCGTCGCTCTCGTGCCGAACATATTGGCCGAGCGGCGCCTGCTTGGCTTGCGCCAGAGCTTTGGCGCGTCCCTGGTAATACTGCGTCGCTTCGGCAGCACCCGCGGCGTGCAGGAACTGCGTCCCGGTACACGACGATTTGCTGACAATGTTGAGCCGCGGCTGCCCCCAGTGCGACGGCATCTGCCGCCCGCCGGAACTGGGGTCATCCTTCGCGCCCACTGCCGCCAGGAGCGTCTCGTACGGCGTGACGCCAAGCATCAAGCAAAGCGCGCGGTCACGGTAATAAGGAAAGAGCCAGTCCACGCCCGGGCGCAAAACTAACCCCATAACTGCGCAGACCGCTTCGTGTCCTGCGCTCGAGATTTGGAAGAAAATCTTGTTCTGGCGCTTGAGCTGGATTTCGCGGTCGTCTAACCGCCGCGAGAGGTACATCGTTCGGTAGATTTTTATGAGCGTGTCGTGGTCGAGGTCGTGAGCTTTGGGGGAGTCAAGCTTGGTCAGTCTGACGCGCGTATGAAGCGCCATTCGTACCGTCCTCGCTATTAGGAGTCACGGGTTCGCAGCCAGGGGATTCCATTATACCGGATTTCCAAAGTCGCGCCCTCGGCCCAATCTCCTGGCGGTGGAATATTGTCTCGCGGTACCCGTCCAATTTGGCCTTCATCCAGGAATGCTACCCCCGCTGCCGCCCCTCGGTCAGGAGGTGAGATTCGAATTGCTGGTCGGTGGCCTCGAATTCCGGGTCATCGTGATTAATCACTTTCGGCGATGCGCTCCGGAACGGTTCTTCCGCGGGAATCCGCGCCAGCCAGCGCTGCTCAGAAAGCTTTTCGTGCGGAGAAAAATAAAGCCGCACCAGCAATCCTACTTTCCCATTGGGTGTGGTTTCGGGTTTTTCAGTTACCGATCCAGTTGATTTCGCGGCTGCTTTGCCGGCGGCCTTTCCAACGGCTTTTTCTTTTGTCTTGGCTGCGGCCGCAGGCTTTTCAGAAACTACTGATTTCGCGGGAGCCTCCGGCACACTGATCTCAGGGCGGTCCATTTTGTACTGCACCCGCTTGTCCAAACGAAAAGCCTGCCTCCAACCTTCGAGTTTATGCCGCGCTTGCTGGGCCTTTTCCTCGTCTGTCCCAAAATCGAACCGAATGTA